>Ga0255099_1000114_pt1 | contig 33141 bp, 45 predicted proteins | sample Colum_Colum_RepA_2_FD_188451 | JGI IMG/M metagenome (GOLD analysis project Ga0255099, IMG submission 188451) | Freshwater microbial communities from Columbia River, Oregon, United States - Colum_Colum_RepA_8d | ecosystem: Environmental > Aquatic > Freshwater > River | place: USA: Oregon...
ATATATAGGTTCCTTCTACTTCAAAAAAACCTTCTTCTTTTAAATATTTTAAAATGCAATTTCTCTTTTCAGAATAATCTTTTCTGGAATAAAAATCAAAGTCAAATTTTCCATTTTCATCAATCGGATCTATTCTATATTTGAAAAATTCTTCTTTATTCCGTTTCATTATTCATTTTATTTAACTAAATAAAGGTGTATGAAATTTAATGAATTAGTTGAATTGTTTCAAGAGGCTAAAAAGAAGAAAGCAGAAAAGGCAAAAAAGATGCCTAAAAAGATGATGAAAGGTAAAGGCAAGAAGAAAGATTCTGACAAAGAAGAAGGTGCTTATGATGTCAATAAAGATGGAAAGATTGAAGGTTGGGAAAAGGCTCGTAGTGCAGCTATTCAAAAGAACATGAAAAATGGTAGCAAGAAGTAATCTAGACAAATTAACGGCTGACGAAAAATTAGCTCTTCAGTACATCGTATCTAAATCTCCTTGCGGCGGTGTACTGCAAGAGCATTTAACTTGGCTAAATCCGAAGTACGTCAGAGAGTCTTTAAAGGATGCGCGTGGTTATTTTAAACCACAATATCATTTTTTATTAGAAAATATTGAAATAAAATTAAGCTTAGGTTAAATATTTTTGTAGCACATATTTTTTATTTTTTTAAATTGCTACAAAAATACATATGAGTACAACATTAATCCCACGCGTCGGGACAGGTTTACTTGCAGATGATCTCTGGAATAAACTTGTCGGTAACCCCTGGTCCTTAATGGGCAACATGAACCCATCAGGACTTTTGCAAAACTTCTCAGAAGAAACTACCCGTTTCTCAACCACAGCAGATGGTCTTACCATTGAAGTAGATCTTCCCGGAGTAAAGAAAGAAGATACTATTATCGAAGTTGGTAAAGACGATGTTTACGTCTCTGCTAAGAGAATCGTTAGGTCACAATCAGGTCAACGAGAAGAAACCTTTACGAGATCTTATACTGTTAATAGAGATTTCGATATTGACCTGTTGAATGCTAAACAAGAAGATGGCGTATTAACTATTACAGCCCCAAGAAAAGCTTCAACAAAAGACAAATTAAAACGAGTGCAAATTAAGTAAAGAAGATAAATAAATATTCGCGAGATTACTTTTTTAGGTAATCTCGCGATTTTTTTTGCTTGAATTTGATTAAATATTAATATGGAAAACAAGAACAAAGCAAAAATCATGGGATATGTTGTTACTACATTTCTCATTGCATTTATATCCCAATTGGATCAAATTGATTTTGCATTTAGTTCTTTGAATGCATCGAAATGGGCCGGAGTACTTCTTAAGTCTGCTATGCCCTGTTTAATTTCACTTAAAGCATTATTTGATACTAGTGAATTAGCAAATACCGAAGAAGATAACCAGCAACCCTAATATGGAAGATTTTTTCCTACAGATCATAAAGAATCATTCTACTTGGATGTATTATGCCATATCCACGGCACTGACTCTCTTCTCAACATATCTTTATATTAAGAAAAAATTAACCAATTCTGATATAAAAGATTTTTTGGATAGTTTAAAAGAAATGCCCCTTTCAATAAAAGAAATAGCACAACACCAAACACACATCTATTCGGAAATAAAATTACAGGGTAAGCTCATTTACACGATGTTAGATACTCTAGAGCTAGCACATTTCCTTTGCGATGCTATGGGTAAATGTATAAAGGTAAATAGCAAATGGATTCAAATGACCGGAATGTCTGAATCTGACGCATTAGGCCATAATTGGTTATTGTCTATACATCCGGAAGATCGTGACCATGTTCAAGAAAAATGGCATGATATGGTAGAGAATAGAATTCCTTTTGAAGAGACCTTTCGATATCAACATCGTATTACAGAGGAAATAACATTAGTGAAATGTCATGCTACAGATGTGTTGGATGATTCAGGTAACAGAGTTTTTATTCTAGGCTTTTCTCGTTTGCTAAAGTAGATCTATACGATAAATTAATATAATGTTAAAAAAATGGGGTCTGACTACAACGGAAGAGCAACCTTTAAAAGAAGCTCAACCAGCACCACCAATGGCTGATTTAATTACATCTTCGGGTTCTATTAAATCTGTCGACAATTCAATATTCTTCTATTGTGATATTCATACACAGTCTTGTGCAGAATTGAATAGATTACTTCGCGAAGTAGATAGTAAACTACAGCAAGCAAAGATGATCATGAATGAAGAAGACTTCATTCCCACTATTCATTTGAGAATTAATAGTTATGGGGGAGATTTATTTGCTGGTATTTCAACAGTAGATACTATTAGAGATCTCAAGAGTCGCGTCTATACCTATGTAGAAGGTGCGGCAGCATCAGCCGCTACTATTATTTCTATTGCGGGTAAGAAGAGATTTATCGGCAAAAATGCATTTATGCTTATTCATCAACTATCATCAGTATGTGCAGGAACATACGAACAAATGAATGATGGTCAAGAAAATAATAAGCGATTAATGTCTCTTATTAAAAATCTCTACAAACAATATACCAAGATTCCAATGAAAGAATTAGATTCTATTCTGAAGCACGATCTTTGGATGGATAGTGATACTTGTTTGAAGTTTGGATTGGTTGACAAAGTAATTTAATCTTCTATACTGGGCTTATGAATAAAGCCCTGCATTATGATGATATTGCTCTAGTACCAAAATATTTTGATGGTACTAGTAGATCTGAATTATCTACACATGCGACATTAGGTAACAAACAATTTAAGTTACCTGTAATGCCAGCTAATATGAAGTGTGTTATTGATTGTGATTTGGCAAATAAATTACAATCAAATAATTATTTTTATGTCATGCATCGCTTTGGCATTGATAATTATGAATTTGTTTTGAATGCCAATAAAGACGGATGGAATACTATTTCGATTTCAGTAGGCATTAAAGATGGTGATTATAATACTCTAAGAAAGATTCAGAGCGACAACCTATCTTTAGATTATATTACCGTAGATGTGGCACACGGAGATTGTCGTAATATGCATGAAATGTTATCGTTCTTAAAACAAACATTTCCACAAACTACTATTATTGCTGGAAATGTAGGAACGCCAGAAGCAGCTAATGAATTGGTTTCTTGGGGAGCAGATGTTATTAAAGTTGGTATAGGACCGGGCAAATCTTGCATTACTAAATTAAAAACAGGATTCTTTACACCTATGTTCTCTACTGTAAAAAGAATTAGAGAAGAATGCGATAGTTCTATGAAATTAATTGCTGATGGGGGTATTCAACATAATGGTGATATAGCCAAAGCATTTGTAGCCGGTGCAGATTTTGTAATGGCAGGAAGTATATTTGCTCAATGTGTTGATAGTCCTGGTGAGATCATTAACGGCGAAAAAGTATATTTCGGATCTGCATCTGCAGAGAATAAAGGATTCAAAAAGAATGTAGAAGGAAAGAAAATGTTATTACCTTCTAATGGATTCACATATTTTGAAAAGCTAAAAGAAATACAAGAAGACTTACAAAGTGCTATGTCCTATGGTGGTGCACATACTGTTAATGAATTGCTGGGATTAGATTATCTGATTGTTTAAACATGTAATCCAGAACCACCATGGACTACACCCGTTGCTTCGCCAGTTATGCCCGAATTGATTATACCTGCTGCTGCATCTCTGACATCTCCATTACCTTGTAATTTAGAAGCAGCTGGTCCGTAATATTGATGATTATGAGGCAATACACTTACTGCCTTGTTTGCATTATCACTAAGATGCATCTCAGAGAGAGATAACGGATCAAATACACTACCAACGGGACCACCGGGCATCATAGCCCACGTACCATTAGGTATGCCCAATCCGAGATAATCAAAAGATCTGCAAGCTAGTTTCATCCCCGGATAATATATATTTGCTGGTAATGATGGTGTATACAAGAAAGCATGAGGACCTTGCACATCTGTTCCTATTGATAATGATATCAATGCAAAATTTTGCATAATCCATGTAATCAAGGGCCCTATATCTGCATATGCTATAACTTGTTCTGGTGGTAAAAATGCTTTAGCTACTGATTCAGATGTTTCTTGTGTCTGAGCTGGAGTAGTTAAATGTTGTGCATATATTTCACCATCTACATATAAAGAACCGTGCACTACTGCATTTTTTTTGATTCCGAGATTACTATTAATTACTACTTGACCATTTTCATTACAAGTTTGTATATTCACTGTCTTACCTACCAAGTGAACATGATTGCCGCAAATGATATTTAAATTACCTTCAGATGTTGTTAAATTTAGTCCGTGCAACGATGATATCGTAGCTACACCAAATGCATGTAGGTCCATATTACCTTCTGTGGACATCACGATTCCGTTTGCACCAACGACCAGATTATAACTATTGTTAGCTAATATAGAATAATTGCCGAACGGTATAGGATGTGACATCGTCTCAACATATGGTACTTTAGTTATCTTGGCATCGGTTCTCTGATTTTTAATCTCTATCTTTTCAATAACAGGCAATCCTTCTACTTTTCTGATTGGTGGACTGGTTTGTGAGGACACATAAGCACCGCCTACAGTAATATGCAAATCATTTGTGTATGATAAAATTTCTGTGCCGCCAGGATTCATCTGAGTCTCGATATCAGTCAAATTGGTAGCTGCATCTTCAATCACCGCAGCATGGTCTTTTCTTTCTTCTACTGTGGGCGGTTTAAAAAAATTTTTAAAACTAGGTATTAACTTCGCTCCTAAACCTTTAATAATAGAACCGGCGCTAAATGATTGAACTTTCTTAACAGCTGAATTTATTTTTTGCTGTGCTGCTATTATAGACTGAGATTGATTTTTATCGGGGGGGCAAGACATATTTATTTTTTCTTTTTATCGTTACAAAGTGTAATACCTAACAATTTAATTGGATCACCTAACAATGACATTATAAAAGAAAAAGGATTTCTAATAATTTTTAAAATTTCATCTGACATTTCCTGAACATTCTTTATTACTGTCAATCCCATATTTACTGCATTCTTAAGTACAAACAATACCATATTGAGTTGTTTCAAGAATAAGGTATGGGGCATGCCAAAAGGCAATTTGAAATTTAAAAATTTCGGTAAACAGAAGAAATCATTGGGTGATTTCTTTTCAGCCGATTTAGAAATATTTTGTGTTAACTTAGAAAAGTCCGGGGTTGTTTTGAATTGCGCAGCGTTTTGTCTAACCTTTATACTCTCTACTAACCATTTTTTTTGTAACGGTACATCATTTAAATTTCCTGATACATGATGTTTGGTTCCTTTAGTTATGATTTGTGCATCACCTATTACTTCTACTTTATAATTGCCATCTACTTTTAAAAAATAATCTCCAGATATATGCGAAGATTTGTTTTTGTTTGTAGCTGTATTTTCAAATATACCGTGACTTGTTAGTTGATATGTGTTACCATGAAAGTCTGTTAACTTCACTGCTTCGAAATTTTGTGTGTTAACTATTTCTAGTGTGCCGCCCCTTTCTGTTAAAATAAATTTTCCAGCAATAAGATTTGGTGATTTTGAATTACTTTCAGATGGTATATAACTAGTTTGATGTATACTAGGGGCATCAGGTGTTATATCTAATGCAGAATTCCATTCATCATCATTGAATGAATAAGCAAAATAAATAGGTCTTTTTACGTTACCATTTTCGAAGAATACCCAAACGTGAGATCCTACTTTAGGAATGGAAAATGATCCCCTTGCAGAATTATGTGTATTTCCCGGCGTACCTAGTTTACTTCTGATATCAACCGTCCCATCAGATTCTGCATCTGGAAAAACACTTCTAGCAATTTTTTGGGCTTCTAATTTAGCTGGTGATATATCTGCGGTCGACCTAGATATATCAGATACTTTATATGATCCAGAAGATGCATCATATATGCCCATTCCACCACTGCCCATTAACGGCGAAGCTTGGTCTGCCCATGGAACAATGCGCGCAATCTCTTCCATGATTGATGGGGGCAATGTACCGCCCATGTTAGCGGCGCCCAAAACCTCCCCAGCATTAGAAGCAGCTGCTTCAGTTTTTAAATATTGTGCTGCTACGTCTGATGGTTGTATCTTTTCGCCGGGTTTGTTCATTGAATATGAACCATTCAAAATTAAAGCAGGATAGGCTGGTAAAAATATTTTGACTCTACCTCTTTTTTCGGGATCATCATTTTTTATAACAATACCTCTAGTAAATCCATATATTTTTTCTGTTAGTATTGACATATTATAACATTGCGTTCAATTGTCTGGAGAGAGTCTCTGCTTGTCTGATTTGTCTGCCGGCACTCTGTTCTAATATACCACCAGCAGTATAAACAGAAGCAGAAACTTCTTTTTGGATTTTATCAAATTCTGTATCGATTTTTAATAATACTTTTTTAGTTACTTTCTTGGCTATAATTGCAGAAACACAATTTAAAAAATTACCAGCTTGTATTGCACAATTTTGTGTGTTGAATAAAAAATCCTTAAGATCACCTTTTTTGTTTTTAATTTTATTATAAGCACTTTCTAGATTATCAAAAATATTTTGTATACTCTTCAAGTATGAACCTATAAGTTTTAGAGGCGCACTAACAGTTCTAGTTAAATCGCCTACTCTTCTAGAAAGCCTATCTGCTACAGCATTAGCAATTAAATTACCAGCAGTAGCAGCTATAAATCCGACTGCCTTGAATAAATTGGTTGGATTAGATAGCAAGGTAGCTGCTGTCATTCCTAGACACATTAAGCCTTGGGATAACTTAACAATTCTGTCTAAGTCATTCATCTTACCCTTAAAGTTTCCAGCTAGTTTAAGAATCTCCACAAAAATATTTACTTGAAAAATTAAAAGTATCTCAATATAATCATTATATGAATATTAAAGTATCGCATGAATCGCCTTTATGTCTTTTAAAAGATTCTGTAAATTATAATGATTATGATTATGCATTGGTTCATTTATTTGAAACAAATTCTAATTACTTTAATTTTTTTAGATCATCTGTTTTAGCTAACCGCGAAGTACTATTGGATAATAGCATCTTTGAACTGGGCACTGCCTTTGAGAGTAGTGAATATTATAAATGGATCCACCTTCTAGAACCAACATATTATATTGTTCCAGACGTTTGGGAAGATAGTGCAGCTACTATGTTATCTTTTGATAAGTTTGTATCAAAATATAATGACGTCAAATCACTAAAGATTGGGGCAACACAAGGTAAAACATATCAAGACTTTGTTGATTGTTATAAATTTATGTCAGCTAATGCAGACTACATTGCCGTTTCCTTTGCTTATAGCTATTTTGAATGGACTGGGGTAGGTAATAATAAGTTCGAACGTATGGTCTCTGGTCGACAAAGATTGATTCAAAATTTAATTGATGATGGTATTTGGAATTGGAATAAACCACATCATCTTCTAGGGTGTGCATTACCACAAGAATTTCGTTATTATTATAATAAAAATATATACAACATTAGATCTGTAGATACTAGTAATCCAGTAATGGCCGGATTTAATTACATGAAGTACAATGGTGATTTGGGATTGACAGATAAACCAAAAGGATTATTAGCAGATAATATTGAAGCATCTTTGGATGATGATCAATTAGAACTTATCAAATATAACATTGAATCATTCAAACAAATCGTTGGCAGAAAGTAATCACACTATATAATAACATTATGTATATTTGTATTTCAGGTGCACACAGTCAAGGTAAGACAACTTTATGCAATGCATTGAAGAATAATGCAATGTTGAAAGATTATGAATTTATTTCATCGCCAATTAGGGATCTTCAAAAGCAAGGATTTCCTATTAATCAAGAGGGTGATGAAGTCACGCAGTTATTTGTTATTTCAAAGTATTATGAATATAGCAAGAAGAAAGGTCCTGTTATTGCAGATCGATGTGTATTAGATGGATTAGCATATACTCAAGCGGTTTTAGAAAATTTTGATGATTATGAATTCAAGCATGCATTGGGAATTATTGCATCAAAATGTTATAAAAATTATGATATTATTTTTTATATTGAACCCGAGCTTGAATTAAAAGAAGATGGTATTAGACCAACAGACAAAGCATTCTTCGATAAAGTAGTTTATTACTATGATCGTTGGTTAGAAAATATCTCTACATATAAGAACCCACCAAAGATTGTGAGGCTTTCAGGTTCAGTTGAAGATCGGGTTAGCGTCTTCATGCATGAAGTTAAAAAATTTATTCAAACAAATTACTTAGTAGTGTAATTTTTATTATTTGATAATTCATTATATAATTTTTTAAAAGCATTAATTAGTTGATTCCACCGCAACCTGCCTACATTGGAGGTTGCGGTTTTTTCTTCTCCTATAGAAGCATAATAAATTATTTCTAGTAGCTTAACGTCTTCTGTGGGAATAATTGAATTGGGATAAGGCATATTATTTTCTTCTGTGTAATTGATACTAAATTCCCTTAATACTGCTTTTCTATCTAATGTAGATATTTTTTTAATAGCATCTAATTGTATGTTTCTTGTTCTTTGCCACAAAGTATCATTAGGTGCTTTATTATAAAGATATTCAAAATTGTCTTTTATTGTTTCTATAACACCGGCTAACGTAGCTTCAAATTCTATCTTAGCTCTCATGTAATTATAAAAATCTTCTAGTCCTACTCTACCAGGCCTAGGAACTACTACACGACTATTTCTATAACGCCTAGAATAATTTTTGTTTGGTTGTGTAACATGTATCATCTCGTGATAAACAATACCATATATTTCAGAATTTGTTTTTACTAAAATATCAGGTGTAAACATTATTTTTGAATGTGATGCATATGCAAATCCAAAGCTTTGCCCCAATTCTGTCGTAAAATAAAAATCTATTTTGATATTTTTTTGTGCCTCTTCATCAAATAATGGCGCGGGGCCAAAATATAACCCAGGGTAAGGTTCATGATCTGGTATGACACTCATCACATCATCAATCACATCTACCGAATATCCTTCACCTGACAAGTAATTTTTAAAATGATGAAGATTTGTTTTTCGCAGCTTTGGATTTCTTTCTTGAAATAATGATGTAATAAATTGGCCAATTGGTATATTTTTGAAATTTTCATAATGCTTCGCTTTAACAAAGTCTTTCATTAAAATTAATACCTTAGCTATTAACTTGGCAATTTTTTTATTCTGTTCTTTCATTTGATAATAAAGCTGCTCAGAAATTAATTGCCTATACGAAATCATAGATTTATTTATTGAATTAAAACAACGTATCTCTAAATTTAATTATATGTACAAATATACACTTTGCGGTAGGAGCGGTTCTTGTTGCCCAGTTATCAATGAAGAAGAAAATGCGTTTACTATCTCTGATGATTATGGTGGAAAAATTAAACTAACAAAAGAAGAATTTTTGATGTTAAAGGAAGCAGTCGAAAATTATCAATCATCAGAAGGTGATTCATGTTGTTTGAATTAGTTAGTGCTTTGGGATTGACCTATATTTTGAAGTATGGGTCAATCCTCAATAATTTAAGATCATTCTTAATGAAGAATGATTTTTTTAATGAACTATTCAAATGTTCATTATGTTTGGGGTTTTGGTCTGGTGTGATATTATCGCCTTTAATATTAGTACAACATGGAATAATATATGCATTATTATTCCCTACTGCGGCAGCGGCTTTTTCATGGACATTAGATGCCATCCATGATTTTATTGTAAAGCGTTAATCTTCAGTTTCGTCTAACTTAAGAAGAAAATTAAGTAGTCGCTTAAGTGAATTCTCAGCATATCCCATCTTCTGTTCTTTGGCGTCATCTAATTCTTTGCTGACTTTTTTAATTAAAGCATCTTTTAATTCTTCAGCAGTATAACGCTCAATGGGTGTTTTTAAAATATCTTTAGCAGATCCAAGATCGGTATCACTGCCTACCACGGCACTATGTCCAGGCCCACTCATAGAAGATGTGGTTTCATAGGAATGATCATGATCAGATGTTATATCCGCAAATGAAGGACTAGATTGTGTTCCTGTATTATAACCTTCATAAATGCGCTTAATTGCGTAGAAATCATCTGCCATGTAGATATTTAATGCATCACATTATAATAAATTATGGAAAAGACGAATATTAGCTGGGCGGACTTTCAAAGTGATATTGACACTTGTATTTCACAAATTAAAAATAAATCATTTGATCTTGTGATTGGATTAATGAGGGGTGGATCTATACCGGCGACCATTATTTCAAATAGACTAAACATCCCATTAAGAATGATGGGCATAAAGTCTTATACCAATGACAATAAACAATCAGAAATTTCTTTATATCAAACATGCTATGATAGCATTGTTAATGTTCTTTCTGAAAGAAAGAATGTATTGATTGTTGATGATCTTTCTGATTCTGGTGAGACATTTAAATTCGCAGCAAATAATTATAAATATTATTTTGATAATGTTTATACATTAGCGCCCTATTTAAAAGAAGGTACTTCATTAGAACCAGATTTTTATAGTAGGCGCTTTGAAAAAGATACTTGGCTAGTCTTTCCTTGGGAATAATATGAATTTAGATCAATTAATTTTAATGATGCTTGAAGATTTTAATCCGTCATACGCGCCTCAAAATCTTTACCCCTTCTCTACTAATTTTTCGGGTTATGCATCTATTGGATCTAATCCCATGGAGAATAAACCAATACTACTTAAAAAGAAGAGAAAAAGAAAGAAACGCTCTTAATATAGGGTATGGCAAAAAAAGTAACTTGTGTAATTACGGGTAAGAGCTTTAATTTTAATAACGAATATTACCAAAAGAAGGTAACAGAATTTGGTTCAGAAGATGAACTACAAAAGAAGTACGTCTGCAGACAGGCTTCGGGATTATTGAATAGGGGTTATTCAATTGATGAGATCAGAGACTTATTAAAGGTGGATAAGAAGGTTCCTGTGATCGATAAAGAAATTCTTGATGACATTAAGAATTTAAATGAAAATGATGATCTAGCTAGATTTGAGAGTATTAGTATTAAAAAATCAGATCCTGAAGTAGCTCTCTTCATTGAAAATATAAAGAAACTCTAATCTTTTATATTGTCTTTTAAACCCGGTAAGTCATAATCATACTTCCTAAATACATGTCCTATGAAAGTTGTGAAGCGAAATAAAGAGAAAGAAGAATTCGATATTGAGAAGATTAATAAGGTTATTTCGTGGGCTATAGAAGGGATATCTGGTGTATCTCTTTCTGATATCGAAATCAATGCTAAGATTAATATCATCGATGGTATTTCTACTAAAGAAATTCATAAAGTATTAATCGAATCTGCAGCTAATCTCTTTACAGAAGAATCTCCTAATTATCAGTGGGTGGCCTCTCGTCTTCTTAATTATCAATTAAGAAAAGATGTCTGGGGTGGTAAGAATCCTCCTAAGCTTATTGATTTAATTAAAAAGAATATAGATCGGGGTGTATATGATGCTGATCTATTAAAGATGTATTCTCCAGAAGAAATCGATAAGCTAGATGAAAAGATTAATCATGATAGAGACTATAATTTTACCTATGCTGGTATTAAGCAATTAGTTGATAAGTATCTCATTCAAAATAGAAAGACAAAAGAAATTTATGAGACACCACAATTTGTTTATATGCTTATTGCCATGGTCGCCTTTCATAAGTATCCAGAAGATGCGCGTCTGAATTATGTTAAGAAAGCATATGACGCATTTTCCAAATTCAAAATTAATTTACCAACACCACAAATGGCTGGTATTAGAGGACCATTAAAGCAATATGCTTCTTGTTGTTTAATTGATGTTGGTGATTCAAAAGAAAGCATCTTCTCTTCTGTTATGGCATCTGGTTATGCAACAGCACAAAGATATGGTATTGGATTGAATTTTGGTCGTATTCGTGGTCTAGGAACAGAAATTAAAGGTGGTGCTGTTATTCACACTGGTGCTATTCCTTTCTTAAAGGTATTTGAATCTACAGTTAAATCTCTTCAGCAAAATGGATTGCGCGGTGGTGGAGGTACTGTTAATACACCATTTTGGCATTGGGATATTGAAGATATTATTGTATTAAAGAACAATGGCGGCACAGAAGATTCTCGTGTTCGCCATCTAGACTATGTCATTCAATTCTCAAAACTCTTTTATGAACGTTTCATGAAGAATGAAGGCATTACTTTATTCTCGCCACATGAAGTTCCTGAATTAGTAGATTCTTGGGGTTTGCCTGAATTTGATGAGCTCTATAAAGCCGCTGAGAACAACGCAAAAATACGGTATAAACGCAAGATAAGCGCAAAGCAACTAATGTCATTGTTTGTTAAAGAACGAACAGAAACAGGCCGTATCTATGTCATGAATATTGATCACTGTAATGAACATGGTTCTTTCTTAGATCGTGTAACAATGACTAATCTTTGTACTGAAATTACATTCCCAACGACACCAATTAACCATATTGATGATCCAAATGGTGAAATCGGTATTTGCATACTTTCTGCGCTTAATTTGCTAGAGATTAAGGATGACCAAGATTTGATTAATACATGTGACATTATTGTGCGCATGTTGGATGAATTGATTTCATATCAAGACTGGTTTACTCCTGCAGCTAAGAACTTCATTGAAGGCAGAAGAGCTTTGGGTGTCGGTGTTACTAACCTAGCAGCTCTATTAGCTAAAAATAATATTAAATACACAGACACAGAAGCTGCTAATTTTGTTGATGAATGGTTTGAGAAGGTGCAATATCATTTATTATCCGCATCTTCTACTCTAGCAGAAGAAAAAGGGGCTTGTGAAAAGTTCTCCCTAACCAAATATAGCAAAGGCATATTGCCTATCGATACTTATAAAAAGAAGATCGATCAAGTAGTAACTAGAAAACCATCACAAGACTGGGAATCGTTAAGAGAGAGAATTATTAAACACGGTTTGCGAAACAGTACTGTAACAGCACAGATGCCAGTAGAAAGCTCATCAGTCATTCAAAATTCAACTAACGGTATTGAGCCGGTGAGATCTTTGATGACATATAAGACATCAAAAGCATCGACTATTCCTGTTCTGGTTCCTAATTATGCTACTACTAAAAATAAGTATACATTAGCATTCCATATGGAAAATAATACCGGGCTTATTAATGTAATGGCTGCGGCACAGAAATGGATTGATCAAGCTATTTCGGGTAATCTGTATTACAATTATGACAATTATCCTGATCGGTTATTACCAGATTCTGTTGTGATTAAAGATCTTCTTTACGCTTATTCTATGGGCGTTAAGTGTCTTTATTATTCAAATACTTCAGATGGTGATAAACAATCAGCATCAGATGAAAAATGTGCAGGAGGCGCTTGTACGTTATAATGCCATAAATATTAATATGGCTTCGGTAAATGAGATGATTGACATCCTTCTTCGAGAGAAGAAGGATGCTTGCTATTATAAGGTAAAAAGAAGATATAAAGTATGGCCTTCTGCTTATGCATCAGGTGCTTTAGTTAAATGCAGAAAGAAGGGTGCTAAAAACTGGGGTAATAAGAAATGAATAGGTTTCAAGAACTAGTTGAATTTCTCTTAGAGAAGTTTGACTTAGAAAAAGAAAGAGGATTAAAAGGCTGGTTTGATCGCAATCATGGTAAGGGTTGGGTTGATTGTAAAACAGGAAAACCATGCGGCAGACAAGAAGGTGAAAAGAGAAAGGGTTATCCTGCATGTAGACCCACTAAGGCTATGTGTACTGGATCTAAAAGAAAAAAGAAGAGCAGCAAACGAATTAAATGGATATCTAAAAAATAACACTATAATAAAATTATGAAAACTGTTTTGAATATTGATAATGTTGATACGCGCCATGAGCCTTTATTTCTAGGTAAAGCTCTTTCCTTGCAGCGATATGATCAATTGAAATATCCAAAACTGTTTGAATTAGCAGAGAAGATGGAAGAGTTCTTTTGGAGACCTAATGAAGTATCTCTTCTTAAAGATCGTAATGATTATCAAGAATTATCTGATGCTGAACGATTTGTCTTTGATACAAATCTTAAATGGCAAACCATGACAGATAGTATGTTATCAAGATCCATCTTCAAAATGGCAGAGTATGTCTCTAATCCAGAATTAGAAGCTGCTATGAATGTTTGGGCTTTCTTTGAATCCAATATTCATTCGCGTTCTTATTCACATATCCTCAAAAATGTTTATCCAGATGAATCTAAGTTCTGGAATTCTATTCTTGTAGACGAAGAGATTCAAAGTCGTGCCAATGCTGCAAAAAAAGATTATGATAAGTTATTTGGGGAAAATAGTGATGTTAGAACCCAAATATTTGATGCACTTCTATCTACGCAAATTACTGAAGGTCTTGCTTTTTATACTTCTTTCGTATGTAGTTTTTTCTTCGGTGCAAGAGGAAAAATGGAGGGAAATGCTAAAATCATTAAGCTCATTGCAAGGGATGAAAACCTTCATGTTGCGGTAAGTCAGAATGTTCTTTCTTATCTTCGCAATAATCCAGACGAAGGCTTTCAATCTATCATTCAAGAGAATGAACAAAAGGTCTATGATGCCTATGGATTAGCTGTAGACATTGAAAAGAAATGGGCAGACTACTTATTCTCTAATGGAGGTCTCTTGGGACTTAATGCTGATGTATTAAAACAATACGTAGAATGGCTAGCTAATAATCGTCTAACCTCTTTGGGGTATAAAAAGATATTTGATACCAAAAAGAATCCATTAGGATCCTGGTATGATGCTTTTATGAATTCAGACAAAGTACAAGTAGCGCCGCAAGAAACAGGTATTACATCTTATAAGATTGGTGCTAGAAATACCGAAGTGGATGTTTCTGCTTTCAATGAAATTGAATTATAGGAAACCCTTTATACTGCTTCTATGAAGAATGAAGCTCAAATTGTTAAAGGAACCAATATCAAGAAGGTAGTTGATAATCCAGAATGGCAGAAGCTACGTCTTTGGTTTAAAGGTAAATGGAATACCCAAGGTAAAGAATGTCTTGAGAAGCTGACCAATTATTTTGAAAAGGATCCAGAAGATCCATGGAGAGTTCGTCGTGTTCTAAATTATGTTACTTGTTCTGGATTTAGAACCTCTGCTATTAAAGAATCGGGCGTAGATGCCTTGAGAGAAAAGGTAAGAAAAAAGTGGCGTGAACTCCTTGGTGAAGAACACGCCACTCACAAATCTGGGGGTAAATTGTAATTAGATTATCTCTTGTCTACGTAGACGAACTTCATTAGGTGTCCAAAGAGATACGAAAGCTGCTGTTAAGGTTTGTACTTCAGTTCCGATATCTAAAACAAACGGAATTGCTGTACGATCTTCACAATAGACATAAAGTGTTTGGCCATCATATGCACTACCAGCTGATAATTCTAGTGCACCAGTTCCTAGTTTAACAACTGATGAAGCTGATTGGGTATTGGTAATGAGATTATAAGCTACACCAACAATTTTCTTACCACTAATAGTAGCTACTTGTGAACCTAACTTTAAATTATTAGAACCTCCGTATACAGAACTTTCTGGTCTAGTTGATACGAATACAATGGAATCTGTTTGAGTTGCCATGAGATTATTTATCCTTTAACGAAAAAAAGATCCGGCTCTTCGAACCGGATCTTAAAGGTTTTAGCTTTACAATACTTCTTAGAAGTATACGCTGTTTGCGCCTGGGGTAAATGCTTCTCCCAAATTCTTGACAAGAATAATGTGGTAATAGAGATTAGCACCGAAGATATTGTCAACAACGCCGTAACGTGTGAGCAATCCAACGCGAGGTGCAAAATCATTAGGACCAATTGTTCTCTGAACCATAACTGGGATGTATGGGCAATAGATAATACCGGTGTCGTAGAATTCTGGTCCCTTGTATCCAAGGAGAGCATATTCAACGCCACTTGTTTGTCCACTATAGCCTTGTGAACCGTATTGAGCACTATTTTGTACTTCTGTACGGGTATCACGATATACATTGAAACGACCGCCGAGATTACCAACTTTGGCAACTCCGACTGGTTGTGTATTTACAGAACCTTGAACTGGTGCCCACTGGAATTCAGGAAGCATTTCAAGGATTGCACATACGCGAGGTGTAGCTACAACGAAGTTAGCAGCACCACGACGGTTACGAACAGCAATACGATTTGCTTCAACGATCAAACGTTGATAGAAATCACGATTGCGCTCAACTAACCAACGACCATCAGCGGAAATTGGGCTCCAGATAGAATATCCAGCTCCTTGTCCACCATTGAGTGCGGTTTGGATCATGCGAATGATCATTTCACGATCGATTTCTGCTTGGATCTCATATGCCATAGCATTTGTGATCTCAGCGTCGATATCGATGCCGTTCATGTTCTTAAGATCTTGTTCAAGTTCAACGGACCAACGTGCACCTAAGCGGCGTGTTCCAGCTTCTACTGCTGTCTTCTCGAAAGAGACTTCAACGGTAGGAATCTTGGAATTGATTTCAAATTGCTTTAAGATTTCAGCAACGCCTTGATCTTGAGCTGCGAATGACCACTCAGCATTACCTGAGAGAGCACCCGAAGAAGCACCTGTATAACGTGTATCGAGATGTTGATATCCGATTTCGTTTGCACCAGGCAGTCCGGCACCGTAGGAAACATTAGCATATGGGTGATTGGTGGAATCTCCACCGACTCCGCCGTCTGCTCCGCCTGTTCCGAGTGTAGTATTTGCATACTTATAACGAAGTGCGAAAGCAAGTCCAACAGGACCACTCATTGGTTGAACCCCAACAATCTCATTAGAAATGAGCTCAGGGAATGTACGACGAATCATTGGGATGAGAATCTTAGGAAGACGGGCATCACCAGCTGCGTAGCTATCGGTATTACCGAATTTGCCACCTGTACCACCGACATCAACAGATCCATAATTGAATAGGGAACCTGTTCCGCCGGCAACGTTGCCTGCTTCATTTAAGCACCATGATTCTTGGTTCTCAAGAAGCATTGCTGTGTTTAAACGGGTGTGACTGTCTTCGAGAGGAGCGACTGTCTTGGAAGAATAATTGAGCACTGGTGCCCATTTCTCAAGAAGTGCTTCTGCACGACTCTTATCGATATATGCTTGTGTAGGTTTGATTTGCATAAAGATTGTCTTTTCCTTTCTTATTTTTTATTCGACCTCAAGGACTTACGTCCAGGATGCTCAAGTAATTTGTTACTTCGACTAAATTAGTACTTCCCGAGCTCACTTAAGTAAGCTGGGAGGAAAGGGGTTGAAATTGCGGTTGTGGATTCTTCGAGTAATTCTTCTTCTGAAGAAGGTACCGAAACCGACTCTCTGATTACTGTTCTTTCTGATGCTTCTTCTCTAAGAGCTTCTACTCTTTCTTCTTCCTTTTGATCAAAAAGTGAAATGGTGTAATCAAAGTTTTCTGTAATAAATTGCGCGTCTTTTCCTTGAAGAACTCTCTTTACATAGGAGCGCTTCTCAGGAGTAACGACTGAAAGTTTTTGTTCAAGAACTAATTGAGCCTTGACTTGTTCTAACTCTTCTGAAAGAGTAGATACTTGTTCTGAAAGTTGTTCATTAGAAGTTGTTGTTGCAGCAATGGTCTTTGCACCATCGAATACTGCTTCTTGAATGGACTCTGCCATTAATGCGGAATCAACTGCTAATGTTCTACGAAGATTTTCTAAAACGATACGTGCCTTCTTATCTTTAACGGCTTCATTGAGCTCTTTAGTTGGCAATGCTTTCTCAAGATAGATATCAAGATACTTAGAGAGATTATCAACTAATCCATCTTTGAATGATCCTGCTTGTTCAGTTAATGCTTGACTATAACGCTTAATAACTGCTTGTAGCTTTTTGGTGTTATTTAAATCAATAGCTTCTGCAACTCTCTTAAGCTTATTGGTGTGGTCAGTATCTTGAACTTCGAGAAGATGTTCGAGCTTTTGTGTATATTCGGCGTCTTGTTCTGTTAATGCTTTTTCTACGTGAATAGAAACCTTTTCATTAACAGCGGCTTCGAATGATTCTTTAATTAATTTAAGCGATTCCTCAGAAAGGAGGTCTTTGGTCGCTTCTTTTAAAAGTGTTGTAATATCCTTAGGCATATCGTTTAAAAAATATTTTGAGTTGCAATTGCTTTTCTGATGCGCGACTTCATCTTTTCGGTCACGACTAACTTCAAGTATTTATCAGCTTCGGCATAATTTTTTTCACTTATGCACTGGATAATTTTTTTAATAGCTTGTTTTTGGCTCATAAGGATATTTATGCTTATTTAATTTTATTAATAAACTCTAATACCATTTTTCTTAGATAAGCATCAACATCATGTTTTGGTAATGCAGATATACCAGCTTCGAATTTATTATAATCTTCTTCGAACTTACCATCTTCTGAAAGAACCCATTGCTTAGATTCTAAGATACCATTTACGAAAGCTTTAGGAAATGACGGATCAGCCACACAATCAACAGCTACAAGCCTCATGTCTTTAACTACATTCTTACCATTGCTTTCTACTAGCTGACCTAATGCACGGGATGACATACCGACACGAACACCATCATTAATTAATGACTTCACAATCAATCCGCATGGTGTGTTTAAAACTTTACTCTTTCCATAGAAAACATTACCGTCTTGTTTTAATTCTGTTACTAAGTGACATGCTCTTTCTAAATCAACATCAGCATTAGTCGGATGATTTAATTCACCCATGGCTCTAGCGGTGGTGATCATCTCATTGCGATAACGTTCCACTTCTCTTTGCATTTCACTAATTGGATAAAGACGATTATTGCGATTAACTCCTTCAGCCATCATATATGGTCCGCGAATAAAAAGAGTAGCGGGAGTATTCCTATCTTTCTCTTCTAGAATATATTCAAATTGTTCTTCGGGAGCAGGTTTTTCGACAATCAGTCTAAGAGGCATAACGATATTTATACCTTTTATGAAATCTTTTCTTTATTTAGAAAAAAGTTCTTTTTCAGTTAATATAATAAATTCAAACCCTTTATGTTTTGCAAATAATTTTGCTGCTTCCCATTTAGCTATATTCACAGCATATTGCATATTCTCATAAAGAATAGTTTGCTTCTTTTTTCTATTAGAATGAACCGGTTTTTGTGTTTGAGAAGATGGTTTAATCTCTACTAAATATTTTTTAATCAATGCTCCTTCTTTTAATACCAAAAAATTATCTACATAGTATCGATGTAGTTTATTATCAACAGGACTCTTATATGGTACTATGATATTCTCTGAACCCCATTCTAGGACATTTGGATTATTATCAGCCCATCTCATGAATTGCAATTCAAAAGAAGATCTATAGATAGCAATCTTTCCTATAAATTTTTCTTTATTCTTAGGAGTATATATGCCTTGTTTGAATCGGGGATCTCTAGATAAAGAAGGCATAACCTGTTGATAATCATTAGCCTATCAAAAAAATAGCGGGGTCAGAATCACCGTAGCCCGCAGATGCTGTGAATAATTGTTGCTCTAATTCTTTCATTTCACCCAGCCCTTGTTCTAATAAATTAGCATTAAACAATTGTCCGCCAAACATTGATACAGGAATTTTACCTCTTATAGTTCCTACTAATACTTTGATTTGCGCTAATGTATACTTATAAACCCAAATCTCTTTAATAATATCACGAATAGGTCTTTCGACATAACACGCAATAACACCGTAGAATCTAGTCGAATCATTAGGTTCCGGATACATTCTTAAGTATTGCGTTCTATCATCAAAGTCAAAACTTCTTCTTGTGGACAAGAGCTTTTCTCTTAATTCCAACCACTCTTTTAATGTATACCATGAAACAAGATCAAATCCGTAATTCCCCATAGCATAAGAGAAATAAGTTTGTTGTGCTAATGTTTGTTCAATAGTGAATAATGTATTGATACCTGAAGTAGAACCTTCTTCGAAATCCGTAACAGCAATGACTCTACGATAATCCATTAGATCATAATCAAACATCTTATTAATAGGAGCATTGGGCAATGCCTCTTTTTCTCCCCTGAATGAATATTTTTGAATATCAGATTGCATGAATAACGAAGATAATGAAGCATTATGTGTTATTATTAAATCTCTAACTTCTTTATCTAAGATTTGATTTGCTCTTAAATCATCAGAAAAAATAGCCGACAATGTCGACGACGAAGAAAAATACGATCCCGGTATAGTAGATAATGTCACATAAACGGGATCATGATCATTAACATATGGCGAAGTGGAAGTAGATAATGTTGTATGTTTATCTACTTGTTCCATCGTCAAATTAGTATTAGATAACGTATAAAGATAATCTAATCTAATGCCTTTGCCTTTTTCATATAGGGCAGAATCAAATACCAAGTATTCTTTTGAATATCCAGCAAACTTAGTAAACATTTCACAGGATATTGAAATGGCTTCAAATATCTGATCTTGGTGTGTTTCAACAGAAATTAAAGGTGCACCAAGCATGCGCACAATACGATCTGCTAATCGCGAATATGAATCAATTCTACTATTTAAATTAGTACTTTGAAAAGCTGTTATAGGCGTGAGCAGGCATGACATGATTATATTTATGTTCCTGCTTCAGGCGTTGGTGCAGAACCCGCAGGCGGTACTTCTCCTCCCGCTGGCGCTTCTGCTCCGGGAACTTCACCCCCAGCTGGTGCTTCTCCACCTGTTGGTGCAGGACCACCTACAAAGGGAGGAGGAACAGCTCCACCACCAGCAGATGATCCACCAGGCATACCACCACCGCCGGTTAAGTCACCACCAGGTGCCATACCAGCAGCTTGCGCCTGTAATGCTTGTCTCCAATTCGGCCCGCCTTGTTCAATCTGTGCCAATTCCCAAGCAAATTCTTTATCTTTACGTAAGAATTCTCTATTAGCTTTTACATCAATATCAGACCATCCTAAGAATTTCTTTTGCGCATAAGAAGGTGATACACTTTGATTATTAGCCATATTATTGAAATTATTAACTTTCATTTCCAATTTCTGGCTCTCTCTTAATTCATAGAAATTAGTAGGTACATTAAATTCTAAATCAAAGTGTTGTTCTTTTAATTTAAATTCAGACCACAAGCCTTTTAATTGCAAATGTGTAATAAATCCGTTTTTAAATCCAGCAGCAACTTGTTGTTGCATACGAATAATAAATCTTGCAAATTTTAATTCTTCACGAAGAATTTCTTGGCCATCTTTAAATGTATCTTGAGGATCTAAACGGGAAGAAGGTATTTTCAATGCGCGATACAGCTTCTTCATGAAATACATTAGATCATCTAATTGACCCAGATTCGCTCCTCCTGGTAATGTAGTAACTGATGTACCTTCCGAACCAGCTCTCTTAGCAAACCAGTAACTATCTAACATGGTTTGCGGATTGAATTTCTGAACAACACCACCCTGATTATTATCAAATGTCTTTGAAGACCAATATTGTTGTTGTAATTTTCTAAGGTAAGATTCTGCTTTGGGTGCCGGCATGTTACCCACATCTACATTGAATACTAATCTTTCTGGTGCACGTACTAATCGATAGATGATAATAGCATCTTCGATCATGGACAATTGGCGATATGCTCTTCTAGCATTCTCTAGGAAAGGTAATCGCATTGTCTTATTTTCATTCCATATACCAGAATGAATATAAGTAATTTGATTCTTATCCATTGGGATATATTCATGACCCGTTTGCTTAGTGGGATTATTAGGATCAAACTTTGGTTTGCGATATAAGAACGCTTTTACCATCATGTTTTGCACATTGGTAAAAACGGGATCAATCATATCCGCACCCACTTGAACTGTTCCTAATATACCTTCTTTGGGATATTTTTCATGAATAATATGTTCGAAGAACACTTCACCTTCTACTAATAAAGAACGGAAAATATCCCATCCTTTATTATCTAGATCAAAATATTGAATATATTTTTGAAATTCTCTGTTTAATGTATCTTCTTGAATTTCATTGAGATTATCATTCTTATATCTTAGCTTGACAATATTGCCTTCTGAATCTTTATTGATAATCTCGTCACAAATTTCATCTAATGCATCTGATACTTCTGAGAAAGCTGCTATGATACGATAGTCTCTGATACGTGCTGGCTTATCCTTTTGGATATTGGCATACATGATTTCGGAGAAACGAGAGTCTTTCTGAATAGCACCAATGCCCGCATTATTATATTCACTGCTTTGCGAAACAGAGTGTCTTGATAATGCTTCTGCTCTTCTTGAACCAACATCTTCAAAATACTTAAATTTTGGGTTTAATTTATCTGAGGCGTCTAAAACATTATAACCGGAATATGGCAACTTTGATGAAATATAATTCATCAAGTCTCTGCCGAATGTAGAAGAACGACCATCATCTAAAGAACTCATTACCACTATTTATACACTGATTTAATATTTTAACCGTGACTAGCATTGCCATTATAAATTACATCACCAACTATTGGTGCATATACTTTATTATTGTTATTAGATGCAAATGTAATGCCAGCTGTTCCTGCATCTATGGTATTCGGATCTGTCCATTCTGGATTATCTAGATCTACAACTGGTCGTAATGTATGAGGCAATACTATTACATCAATAGTATCATCTGGCAGGAGGGTAGCTTGTGTTGTCTTATCAACATCTCCATACCAATTTGATAGATCAAACCAATCGTTATTCAATAATGAGAAGAAATACTTTCCAGTAACATCTACAATTGGTGGCGGTGGTGGAGTTGGTGGGGGTAATAGTAAACTACTAGGTGCATCACCAATATTAAAGTTATATTTAAATTTTTGCCATCCGGCTCTATTAGCAACTATAATATTGAATACGCCATCACTGACTAGTTCTGGGAGATTCAATTCTATAGTGTAATTATTAATAATCTTATAACAAGATAAAGGAAGGTTATAAGCACTAATTGAAGGATAATAATCAAAATTGAATAATGCTAAATTTGATGATAATATGGTAGATGAAGAAGACAACAATACTGCTGTTGTATGATCATAATTATTACCTAATAACATGAAAGGGAAACTAGCTTCTTCTCTTTGGAAAATAAAATCATCACCAATCAAAGTACCATGAAAAAATATAGAAGTACAAACTGGTGCGGCTGAGAATTCTATTGTTTTTGTATTATGTCGTTCTGGTAATGTAATTGCTTCTGAATTTGCTGTATAAAAATTATCGCACTCCAATAATGCCGATGAAAAATTAGTTTTTATGAAGAAAACATTTTGTTGCTTCGGTGTTTCTTTTGGAAACAACCAACCTTTAATAGTAAAGCTAGTAGTAGCTTCGATACGATATTTGTCTGCTTTGGTCGTGTCAGTCGGATAAGTCATGTTCATGTCGCCAGACCACAAAACTTGTGATCTAATTTCTTGAGAGGTTGCAGCACCCATTGCATCGGGTATTTTCCAGGCTATTACAACATAAGGATTTGAATATGGAATGAAATTAGATAATATCTGATCCATATCTGTTTGGTACTCTGTTAAAATAGACATTGACACACTTATGTCTACGGGTACAGGCATGTTTATATGGGCGTGATTTTTACCCGGTTTAGAATCAGAATAATGATCACTTTCATCAAATCCGTATAGCTTAGAGAAGACTCTATTTTCATCTCTGCTAATACCTGTTACATTTACTGCAATAACAGGTAAAGTCATGTTTTGAGCCTTATTGACTAAATCAAATAAGACTCTTTCTTTTGGAGAATAAACATATCTTACTTTAACATTTGATCTTGGAGTGCGTGTTTTATCATATCGATTTATAACTACATCATCAAAAGCAGCTATAAATTGTGATATAATATCACGTATCTCAAAATGAAATGTCTGTATTTCCACACATATATTTAATTGAACCGCTTCAAGAAGTACTTTGGTAATCTGGTTTTATTCTGAATGACCGCATCCACAATGCATCCGTCCAAGATATATGTCACACAATAATCATCTACTGATCGAACACCTCTACCACAGGCTTGGATGAGATTATTAAGCATCTTATTCACATACCATTGCCCGTCTTCTTTGAAAAGTCTTTTAATTCTCTCATCACCTAATGGCATGTATGCTGCTTTAACTAAGATCTGGAATCTAGCTAATTCATCCTTTAAATCTACACCATAGGTCAATGACGGGGAAACAAGAATGGTCGGAGAAGGATCTTCTAAATGTTGTTTGAGAATTTGTTCGTTAGTCATTCCTTCCCCACGAAAGATAAATCGAGGATCATTCAAATGATTTCTTAAGTAATTAGTAATTTCCATAGTATGCGTATGGATTACACCCTTAACCTCTTTATGTTGATCACAAAGGTTTTTAACTTGCTTAGCAATATATGGCAGTGATGACTTTAAATTTTTATAATTCAATTTAACTCTGCCTGTACAAAAGATTGGAGCTTTCTTTGGTGAGAATGTAGAATCTACTTCAATGTATTCATAATCTGTGATTCCAAGTGTTCTTGCAAAATGTTTATGGTCAATAATAGTAGCAGACATTAATAAGATCTTATCACCATAATTAAAGATGTGCTGAGAAAGTTTATCAACACGCAAAGGCTTCAATGTAATAGCTTCATTAGTCTTCTCGAGAATATATTCACAATCATCCCAAGTATCAATAGTAGTCTTAAGAGACATATGTAGATTTTGGAATAAAGATAATTTTTGCCTATCTGACAATGATGTTGATGATTTCTTCTTCTTCATCGACTCTCTCAGAGAGTTAATTTCTTCAGATAAGTCTCCGACAAATGTTTCTAACCAAGCTCTGAATTTAGTATAATTATTGATTGGAATAGATGTGATAGAGATATCCATCTTCTTAAGAATCTTATAATTCAATTCTCTAGTAAACCGCTTTACTAATTCATCTTCTAATTCAGAAGCTTCGTCACAAATTAAAAAATCCCGTTTCTTTACATGATTAGGTAATGAAAGAAACATACTGTAATTAAGAACACCAAATTGTGAAATCAATGTTTCATTTCTAGAATTATAATACGGGCATTTATTCGCTACTTGGCATTCATGCTTTAAATCAGAATTAAAAATACAAGGTGCAATATCTACTGTGAATTTTGGATCAATAGCACACGTATGATTTGCTTTACCTTTCAATGCCTTTGAATCATCAAATAGGGTTACATATTGATCTTGTAATGTTTTTGTAATAGTCAAAGCAATGGCACCGAAGGTAGGCATACCAGTACAATTATCAGGATCAACATAAGCACCAAATTGGTCCATAGCAAATGCTTGATTAGATTCAATGGACTTAACAAATTCTGTAGGAGAAACAGAACTACTATTAGCTAGAGTCTTAGCTAAGAAAGATTTTCCTGATCCAGTAGGCGCACAACAGATAACAAACTTCTTTCCTGATTCGAAAGCCTTTTCGATTCTGGGAATAATTTCTAATTGTTGCGGCAATGGCTCATAACCATCAGGAAAAAATGACATCAAATTCATAATGTCATTTTAATGGGTTTCTGAAAGAGATCACTCACCAACAATGTAAACTACATTGTCATAAATTTTAGCATTAGTCTTCGGCGTGAGCGATTTTAGTTTGAAATAAAGATGATCGCAATTATGAGATATTTCATTTAGCGTGTAATTCATCTCTGCAGTTAATCCCTTTGAATTGCTATAAAATGGGTAGGGCAATTCAAATTTCTTTTGTTCATTATTAACCTTTAATAAAAAGGTAATGTAGAAATCTTTAACCGTGAATAATAATAATTTACCTTTCTTTATGGTCTTATTGTTTACCATAAAAGATACGTCTCTTTGAAGAAAGTTATTTAAATTTGTTTCTAGTATGTTTATCATGTGCTCATGAAATTAATTTTTTGTGCTGTTGACATGGTATAAACATTTTCATTGAAGTATTTCCAAAATTCATCATTAGCGGGTAGTTTTTGAATTACAGTACAATTATCAACATTTATACATCTATAGTTTTGCATTAAAATATCCCAAGTAATAATTATGTTTTCAGCTTGTGGATCGTACTTAGGATACTGCGTAGGTGCTACATATCCTAAGATTACTTTTCCATTATACGAATTAAGTAAATTTGTTGAATTAGTACAAAGCATTCTTCTGGTTGATCCCGCACCTGCTTTTGGCGTTCTTCTTAAGAAGCGAATATCTAATACATTTTCCAACAACAAATTTCTTAATTCAGTAAAGCTTGCCATATATTACATTTTCTTACAAATACCAAAAAGTCTCTCTTCGTTTAAGAACATTCCTTTCTTGACTTTACCGTAACCATCAATTTCGAGATTAGATACAGAAGCTCCTTTATCATTAGGAAATACTACAATGTCATTAACTTTACAGTACTTAACACTTGGTCCGGTTAAGACAACCTTTGCCTTTCTCCAGGCTTTAGTTACTGCATTAGTAGGAATGAATAATCCGTTGCGTTGAATAGCAGAACCTTGTGCATCTTCTACCTCATCGATCATTTCAACTAAAACAATATCAGCGAATAAAAAAGAAAGTTTATATTCGTCTAAACCAAAAAAGCCTCCAGAATGACCGTCAAGGTCAATGAGGCTTTTGGAATTTTTTAAATTATCTAACTCTGTTGGTAATTCAGCGGGCATACTATTAATTATGCCCTTTTTTTATAAGTCAACTAAGATGTTCTAATTGCTTCCACCATATCTCTTTCAGTAATATCACCTTCTATATATTTTTGAAATTGATCTTTCAAAGAATCAGGCATAATCTCTTTTAATTTAAGTTGCATCTTTAATTGCTTTAATTGATCTCTTTGTTTTGTATATTCTTTGAATTTGTTTAGAAGATCACCCTTTTCACCAGATAGTTGTTGTGACAATGGTTTTGAATCCTTAAGCGGAGCTGCTTTTACTGTTTTAAATACTGTTCTTAGCATTTCTAAGAATGCATCTTTAATAAGCGGTGTATCTATTTCACTTCTGTCTTTTCCTCTTTCAATAGCTTGAACTTCTAAAGCTTTATCAATACGGTCTTCATATTCTGCATTTGAATATTCTGATTCAGGATCAACTTTATCTGATTTTTCCTTTTCGAAACGTTTTTCATCCCAAGGAATAAAAATAGATTTTATTTTTTCTAGAGAAGAATCTTGCAATGCATTTAATTCATCTCTATCTTCAGAATCTCTTTTCTCTATTTTCATCTGAAAATAATCATGAAGTAAACGCTGTAATCCGTTCATACCTTCATTTGACTCTTCAAATGACTTAACAATGTCTTTATATAATTGATGTGTTTGATAGTATGGATCTTGTGTTAAACCTTCATTTAACACATCACCAAATAAATCTACTAAATGTTCATAAAGAGAAGCGAAGTTCATGACTCTATTTATTTTAGCTCATGATGTTTTTATATAATTCTACTTCTCTTTTTGAGATCTGATATTTTTGTGCTAATAATCTATCGATATCTAATGCCTCTTTCTTTTCTGTTTTATCCTCTTTATGCTTCTTGATATATTCAATACGCTTTCTTTTAAATTTAGGAAAGATGTTATAAAGAAAATTATATTGATCCTCTTTAGAGGTTAACGTCGGCCAGTATTTGTTGGTGGTTTCGTTAATAATTTCAGCAGAAACGTCGCTATACATAGAAATCCACCGATTACACATAAAAACGTTGAATTGTCCTTCTTCATACCTTATATCATCTATGTATCTCTTATCGAAAAGGATTGAATTGATATAATCAAAAATAGTTGCTTCCATTACAGAATAACTTTAGTAGTAGCAATCTGAATATCACGAACAGTATGATAGAATACTGCTTCTACATCTTTCATAAAGAGAAGAACCTGTTCATCTGTTAGCTTAGTGGAATAAGCAAAATTAGGCGCACTCTTACCAGCATCAATATTAATTCCGGTGTGTCCAATAGCTACATTATTAGTTGAATAGGTAATAGAGACCGAAGCTTTGCCTTTGGTTTGTTCTTTGCCATCAGATCCAGTAAAGACATCATGAACAATTAGGTCGTCACCTCTTAATTCAATTGGCTTCTGAATATAACGAACAGATAAGATATTAGCAATTTGTGTGTTGAACAGACGCTGAAAAGCGACAGCACCAAATGGACATAGGTTAGGAATTTCCCAACAGAAATTAATAGCATCATTACTATAGATGTAGTCTTTAGCTAAGAGATCCTCTTGATCAATTAGGTTAGTTGTTACATTCATAGCACCGCGGAAACAAATTAAATCCCCGATCGGTGATACATTCTTTCTGAGAAATTCATAAGCAAAACGTTTATGAATAAGGTCGCCGTTATATGTTGTGGTTTGATCTAGAATCATTTGATTTATTTTAAAACAAAAATTTATAAATCAATCTATTATAAATTTTTCTTCAAAATACTTGTGATGGATTTACCTTCATTAGAATAAAAAAGCTCAGTATATTGAACTTGGCCATATATGGCTTGAATATAGTCTACTGGCATATAAAATCCATCAAATTCTGTTTTATTTTCTGAGAAATTTTTAATTAATTCTAAAGTTGTTTTTTTGCTTAAATCATTATTATAAAAATAGTGGTATTCTAAACTAGTATGAAGATCCTCTAAGATATAAAAACCACCTTTTTTTAATCTATGAAATAATGATATTAGAGATAATTGTTGTTGATACATTGAATGGCCCCCATCATCAATTATGATGTCAAATTTTATTTTTCCGAAAATATCATTCATTCTATTAACATCAGTTTGATCTGCTTGTTCAATTTGAATTCTATCTTCTTCGTAATATTTCAGATTGTTTATATCAACACCATAAATTGATGCGTTAGGAAAATATTCTTTCCATGTTCTAAGTGAATCACCTTTAGCGACACCAATTTCTAATAAATTAATATTTTCATGCCGCAAGTGTGATAGCTTTTTATCATAAAACTCTGTAAATTTATGATAAAAAGCTTTGTCTGTATGATGCTCTAATGCTATTTGGGTCAAAGATTTCATTATATTTTAATATAATATAATCTTGTTAAAAATTCAAATTTAATTATTGTTTTTATTTAAAAAATCTTGGTAAGCTTCTTTCAAATCTTCTTCAAAAGAAATTTCTTAAAAAAGTCAAGTTTGACCCCAATACAAGTTTATTTGTAAATATCAGTAAAATTGTTTATACCGTTTAAATTGTTTGACTCATATGTTATAACTTGAGAGTAATTGATTTTGTTTAGCATGCAAGCAAATTCTTTGTGTTTGTCTAGGCTAGTGAGACCGTTTAATTTTATTTCTGAAGCATGTACGTGACAAATTATATCTTGATGTTTGTATATATCTTTAGAGGGGCATTTTTGTTCTAACCAAGAATTATGCGTGTCAACCATTGTATAAATGTTTTTAAATTTATGCTTTTTTAAAAAAATAGATATTTCATCAATATCAAAAAAATATTCTCCGCCATAAATTCTAGAATTTGGCTCAATGCAAAATATCATATTGCTACCAAACAAACGTTCGTCTATGTATTTAAACATTGACAGATCTGGTTTACCTTTTCGTAATGTTGGTGAACCAAATATTAACCTCTCGAGATTTAAGGTACGCGATAAATTAATAATTTTATCTATTACATTTAAATTTGATGGAGATGCTTCAAAATTTATTAAACCACAACCATAAGTTATAGATTGAACTGAATAAGGCTTTATATTTATAGAAAGATTTTCTTTCCATTCATTAATGCTGCTATTGGTTTGACATAAGATAGGTTGTATTTTCGAAAAAACACATTCCAATAAAGGAATGTTTAAATCTTTTATTTCATCAAAATTATTAAAAGCCAAATTACTTATTGCGAGTTTCATTTATAAATTTTTGCAAATCATTCATAACTTGTTGAGCCGTTTGAATGTAACCTGATGAATTGTATTGTGTTCTCCAATCATATTTTACAGCAGCTCCTTTGTAACCTACTTTACTATTAGCAAAAAAACTATCTATTATATCAGCTGTATATATAGGTTCAGGAAATAAATTAAATATACCATTTTTGTATGATTTAGTAAATAACTCAATATCTGCATTTAATCTATTAAGATTATACCACTGATAATACGTATTGATGTTTATATCTTTAATATTGTTATTGTGAAGTAAATCAAATATAATGTTTTTTTTAATAAATTCCCCAAATAATGCCGGCAATCTAAATATATGCAGTGTTTCATAATGCAAAATATCTTTTACCATTTTTTCAAACAAAAAACGGTTGGTACCGTAATGTAGTGTTTTAATTGTTGGTTCATAGGACTCATCAACTTCTAAGGGTGAGTCTAAGTAGACGTCTATTGTAGATATTAGCGTAATATTTTGAAATTTGCATTTAGATAGTATATTAATAATGTTATATATATTTTGCAAATCTTTGAGTTTATTTTGATTTACTAACCATTTAGTAGCAGGCAAACATGTTAATATAACATCTCCTCTTTCCGCAAAGACGGTTTCAAACGTATGAATATTTGAGCTATTAAATGTTGCATCAAAACTAATAGTTTTGAGTAGAGTTTTACCAACAAGTCCACTATTTCCAATGAGATATTTCATTTTTTATAAATTCTTCTATATAAAAGATTCCTTGAATTTTTCCAGTATAACAACTAATAATATTGTCATTTATGTTTAAAACAGGTGATCTATCATCACATTTAGAGTTGTGTTTAACTTTGATACTAGTAAAATAATTTTTATATTCAAAACAATTATAAAAATTTGGAAAAAATCTTAACACATCTTGCTCTATTAAAGAGCGTTTATAATCAACTTCTGTAAAGCGATCAAATTTTGGAGTATTGCTTCTATATACTGGTGTGTGTAATACATGACTTAACGTAACTGTATTATTGATATAAGGATAAATAGAGAACAGAGGGCCATCAACCAAGGTGAGAGCGTCAAATTCCCACGATTGTTTTTTTTCATATACCAACATTATACATTGCTCCCAAAATGTTTCACCAAAAGGTTGCAATAAATTGTTGGAGCAATTAATTACCAAGTCGTAATTTTTTGATAAAATATTTAAATCTTTTTTATTTATTAATTTGGGTTTAATTATAGAATTAAGTTGTTCTTGAAAAAATTTTCTGCTTGATATTGGGTTTATATATTTTTCTTTAACATTTATACATCCTTCAATGTTGCATAATTCAAAATCAGTAACTTGTTTATGTGACATACCTTCAAATATTTTAAGGTAAGTTAAAAAATCTATAAGAGATTCGTCTTTTGGTATAGCATAAATATTGTTGTTAATATCGTCTGTTAAGTGACCATAAGATTTTAAAAAATTATCAAATGTATTTTTACACAATTCTCGTGTTTTATGACTACGTGCATAATGATATCCGAGATGTAATCTATTTTGATTAAAAATAGACGTACCATCAAACACTTCACCTGTTAAATTGTATAAGGTTACATCAAAATCATTTTTTAATGTTAATGCTAAGTGACACCCTACCCAACCTGCTCCAATGATGCAGATATTCATACATCTATTTCCATCCAATTCTTAGCCATCCAATTGGCTTTGTTTTTATATAAATCCAATTGAGGATAATATTCAATGCGTCTATTTATATTTGTGTCGTACCAACGAGGTTCATTGCAAATTAAAAATTTTTCTTTAAGTTCTAAGTGAGAATTATATAATGCACAAGGTGTGGTTGTTTCTTTCCACAGCATATAATCTTCATTGTGTATTCCCCATTGTTTCCAACGTTGAATGCTATTTCTGTCGTATTTGGTATTTTTAATTTGCATTAGACGGTCTATGTGGCGCAACAAATATGTGTACCTATAGGTTCCAATTGACATGGAAGGCCAATCTCTCAAAGCAATTTTTTCGCAATTATGCGGTATATTTTTAATCAACTCATAAAATTTATCTCCTACTCTACATGTATCATGTAGTAGTACCCAATAATCTGATTCCATCTTATGTTCTACAATATCAATTAGACTAGTATATTCCACAGAATTGTGATTGGTTTTAATATAATTTACACCTTTATCTATTAATACTGTTCTATCTAGATGGCCCCCTTCAATAAAAAAAATATCCTCACAATTAACTCCGGATTTTATTAAAGATGGAATAATAATTGGAAAAGTATGTCTAGAAAAATCTATGTTAGATGTTATGCAAAATTTTATTTTCATTTATTTCTTTGCTATTAAATTATAGCCTTCTTGTCGTAGAGAAAACCCACATTTTTGAAGTTTATCTATACAATTGTTTAGATTAACACCACCATGGCTGTGTGCCCCATCTGAGTGTACATATTCAAAACATATATAATCTACAGTACAATGAGTAAAGTCCAAAGAGTTTATTATAATTGCATCTAATCCTTCTGTATCAATATATAATCGATCTAAGTGTGTTATATTATTTTCTCGCAAAAATTTATTAATATTGATAGCACTTACTTCTATTTGCTTTATATTTTTGTGCTGGTGTTTAACTAGATGTTCTTTAAAGACTGAACAATGTTCACTCACATCGTCATCCTCGGGGAGGTAAATAGATAGAGTTGAATTGTCAACATCTTTGTCTACAATTGCCTTACAATAAAACTCACAAAAAGAATATTTACTATATCGTTTTTTGCACAAATCTAAAGCATTTGAATTGCAGTCTATTAAAATTAATTTAGAAATTTTACTAAAATTTTCTTCAACATACTTAAACAAGTGATCATTTCCATCATTACATCCAATTTGCAATATATTCATAATTATAATTTTTTCCAATCTATTCCCGGAGAAAGCTTATCATCTACCTGAGTAGTAACACCCGGCATAGGGGTCCATAATCTAATTTGATTCTTAATAAGATTTCTGAAAAATTTTCTATCTTCTAATTTATAATATCTAGCAGATTCTTTTATAGAATTCCACATATTACGAGTTGCTGCCCAAGTGCAACATGTGGATTCA
>Ga0255099_1000119_pt1 | contig 32407 bp, 26 predicted proteins | sample Colum_Colum_RepA_2_FD_188451 | JGI IMG/M metagenome (GOLD analysis project Ga0255099, IMG submission 188451) | Freshwater microbial communities from Columbia River, Oregon, United States - Colum_Colum_RepA_8d | ecosystem: Environmental > Aquatic > Freshwater > River | place: USA: Oregon...
CCTATTAACAGGTTATGAATATATTTATTGCATCCGATCATGCCGGTTTTGAATTAAAAAACAATTTAATTAATTATTTATCATTAAAACACAAAATTACAGATTGTGGTTGTTTTTCAAACGAACGATCAGATTACCCTGATTTTGCACACACGCTTGCAAATTATATTACTATTAATAAAAACGCTTTTGGAATTGTTATATGCGGCAGCGGTAATGGCATTAATATGGCTGTTAATAAACACAAGGGTATTCGTTCGGCGCTTTGTTGGAACTCAGAACTTGCTAAATTAGCACGCAATCATAACAACGCTAACGTTATTGCCCTACCCGCACGTTTTATTTCTTTTGAACTTGCAACAGACACGGTTAATGTTTTTTTAAACGAAACCTTTGAAGGTGGAAGACATCAGCAACGTATTGATAAAATTGACCTTTAATTTTTGTTTTTAATAAAGGTTTATTAAATGTAGTTTAAATAAGCTACCTCTATTGAATTGTGTATTTTTGTGACCAACCATGAAACAAATTCGTAATTTTTGTATAATAGCCCATATTGATCATGGTAAAAGCACCCTGGCCGATCGATTATTAGAGTTTACCGGAACCATTAGCAAACGCGAAATGCAAGATCAGGTTTTAGACGATATGGATCTTGAAAAAGAACGCGGTATTACTATTAAAAGTCACGCGATACAAATGAATTATACCCACGAGGGTAAAACTTATGTGTTAAATTTAATTGACACTCCGGGTCATGTGGATTTTAGCTACGAGGTTTCAAGATCTATAGCCGCTTGCGAAGGCGCACTACTGATTGTTGACGCCGCACAGGGCATACAAGCCCAAACCATTTCTAATTTATACCTCGCATTAGAACAAAATCTAACAATTATTCCAATTTTAAATAAAATAGATTTACCAAGCGCCGAGCCCGAACTTGTTAAAGATCAAATTATAGATCTAATAGGTTGTACTCCCGAAGAAATTATTCCCGCATCGGGCAAAACAGGATTAGGCGTTAATGATATTTTAAAAGCAATTGTTTCACGAATTCCAGCACCCCAGGGTAATACCGATGGCCCCCTACAGGCATTAATTTTTGATTCGGTTTTTAACTCGTTTCGCGGCATTATTGCATATTACCGAATTTTTAATGGCAGTTTAAAAAAGGGCGCAAAAGTTAAATTTGTAAATACCGACACCGAATATTTTGCCGAAGAAATTGGTATTTTAAAACTGAAGCCCGAAGCTCGTAACGAAGTATTAACGGGCGATGTGGGGTACATCATTTCAGGAATTAAAGAAGCCCGTGAAGTAAAAGTTGGCGACACTATTACAAATTCAGAAAACCCTTGCCAAAATGCCATAAAGGGTTTTGAAGACGTTAAACCCATGGTGTTTGCCGGAATTTATCCAGTGGATACCGAAGACTTTGAAGAGCTCCGCTACTCCATGGAAAAACTTCGTTTAAACGACGCTTCACTTTCATGGGAACCCGAAAGTTCTGCGGCTTTAGGATTTGGTTTTCGGTGTGGATTTTTAGGCATGCTTCACATGGAAATCATTCAGGAACGATTAGAGCGCGAATTTAACATGACGGTTATTACAACCGTACCTAACGTGTCTTATATTGCCCACCTCACAGATGGCAAGTCGGTTGTGGTTAACAACCCTACCGATCTTCCCGATCCTGGAAAATTAGATAATATTGAGGAACCCTATATTAAAGCAAACATCATTACCAAGGCCGAATACATTGGCCCCATTATGACCCTATGTATAGAAAAACGCGGCGAACTTAAAAATCAAAGCTATTTAACAACAGATCGGGTTGAGTTGGTGTTTGAAATGCCACTAGGAGAAGTTGTATTTGATTTTTTTGACCGCCTTAAATCCATATCAAAAGGGTATGCTTCATTTGATTACCACCCAACAGGCATGCGGTCTTCAGATCTTGTAAAATTAGATATTCTTTTAAACAGCGAACAGGTTGACGCGCTTTCAGCACTTATACACCGCAGCAACGCATACGACTTTGGAAAAAAAATATGCGAAAAACTAAAAGAGCTTATACCGCGGCAGCAGTTTGAAATACCTATTCAGGCAGCTATTGGTGCAAAAATTATTGCCCGCGAAACCATACGCGCTTTAAGAAAAGATGTTACCGCAAAGTGTTATGGCGGGGATATTAGCAGAAAGCGAAAACTATTAGAAAAACAAAAAGAGGGAAAAAAACGCATGAAACAAGTTGGTAATGTTGAAATTCCACAAAGCGCTTTTATGGCCGTTTTGAAACTTAACGGGTAAAACCATTTTTTTATCTTTAATATATGTTACGTTGCCTACTTATTGTTTTTTGTTTAAACATCAGCGCACAATCTGTCACCGAATATTATGATGCCGCGCAAAAACAACCCAAATCCACTACCAGCTTTTCAAACGGCACTCCCAACGGTTTACATACCGAGTATAGTATTGACGGCAGTGTTTTGGTTTCGGGATGGTTTAAGCAGGGCGACATGGACAGTACGTGGACGCATTTTTATACTAACGGCACAGCAAAATCTATTGAAAGTTATAAAAACGGATTTTTAAACGGCCCTTCAACGTATTATTATAAAAATAAAACAATTGCGCAAACCACTAATCACAGTAAAGGCGTCGCAGAAGGCGAATGGAAGCTGTTTTACGAAAACGGAAGCCCCCAGGCTACAGAGTATTATGTAAAAGGCAAAAAACAAGGCGAATGGACTAATTATTATAAAACCGGAGGCCCTCAAAGTAAATACACGTATAGCAATGACATTTTAAACGGCCCTTATCAAGAATGGCATGCCGGCCCAAACACAAATAAAATTAAATGTACAGGCATGTTTTCTTTTGGCCAAAAAACAGGTACGTGGACTACGTTTTATCCAAGCGGGTTGCTTTTACAAAAGGGACACTACCAAGACAGCACTTGGTATCTGGACGAACTTTATGCCCTTTCAAATAAAAAAATTATCAGTGCCGGCAGCGGAAGCCTTACCGCATACTATGATAACGGCTATATAAGCGCCACCGGATCGTACCAGGGCGGCTTAAAATCTGGTCATTGGCAGTTTTTTCATGAAAATGGCGAGCTTGATTATGAAGCCGAATACCAAAACGGATTAAAGAATGGGCCTGCATCAGCCCTGTATAAAAATCACAGGATTAAATGGGCGGGGAATTTTAAAAATAATATTAGCGACGGGTTTTGGCAGTATTTTCGTGAAAACGGCACACCCGAAATGAAAGGGTCATTAAATCAGGGTATGCGTGACGGGCCTTGGACCTATTATTATACCAATGGCGCAAAAGAGGCCGAGGGGCACTATAGTAATGATGTTCAGGAAGGCGAATGGGTGTATTATTATAAAACCGGAGAGCGGTGGAAAAAAGGAAGTTTTAAAGAAGGAAAAAAACAAGGCAATTGGACAACCTGGTGGGAAAACGGAAACAAATTACAGGAAGGGGTTTATGAAAACAACATAGAACAGGGTGTTTGGACCAGCTGGTGGCAAAATGCCCAATTAAAAGATCGAGGACGTCTCGACGGCCACAAACTTATTGGCGCATGGGAAGGCTGGCACGAAAACAGCAAGTTGTATTATAAAGGAACATATTCAAGTGACGGTCAAAAAGAAGGTGAATGGACGTATTACACCAAACAAGGCAAACCCGACGAATTAATTACATATTCTAAAGGCATTAAAGATGGCGTTTACACAAAATGGAATACACGAGGCGGAACCATTGAAAGCAATGGCAGCTATAAAAATGGCTTAAAACACAGCACGTGGATATATTTTTATGAAACCGGAGTGTTACGGGCACGTCAAAATTTTACAAACGGGAAACTTAATGGATTGTCTGAAAATTTTCATGAAAACGCAAAACCTCAAAGCGCCTGCCACTACAGTTTAATTCCAGATAAGGCCGGGGTTTTACAAAGCGTACCTAACGGTGAATGGGTTTTTTGGGATCAAAAAGGCAACATAGTAAATACGTTTCATTATGTTAAGGGCATTCGTAAATAAAATACTAGCTTTAACTATTGGATTGTTTTTTTTGCTTCAATTCACTAAAGCCGCGCAGATTATAATTCCTATGGATGCGGGTCAAAAAAACCACTTAAAAGCATATGGCATTGCGTATTGGTGTTTAACACAAAACACCGAAGTGTACTGGCTGCTAAATTATCGCGGCGGTAGTTTTTTAATTCAAAGCAGCCCCGAGCTTCTGCGAAAATGCGCCGTAAGAGGAGTTAGCACAGAGCACATTTCAGATGCCGCCAAACAAACATTGCTTGATGATATTTCAAACCCCGAAGTAAATCAGGATGCCGTAAAGCTTGAAAAAGCGCCTAAAATAGCCGTATATACACCTGGCGGAAAACAACCCTGGGACGATGCCGTTACGTTGGTACTTACCTATGCAGAAATTCCATACGATGAAATTTACGATGAAAAAGTTTACCAGGGCGTTTTAAAAAATTACGATTGGCTGCACTTGCATCATGAAGATTTTACAGGACAATACGGTAAGTTTTATGCCGGCTATTCCCATACTGCTTGGTATCAAAAAGAAGTATACGAAAACGAGGCCATGGCTAAAAAATTAGGCTTTGGAAAAGTTTCCAAATTAAAATTACATACAGCTCATAATATTCGTGACTTTGTTTTTTCAGGAGGATTTTTATTTGCTATGTGCAGCGCTACCGATAGTTATGATATTGCCCTTGCCGCCGAAGGTATTGATATTTGTGAATCGGTGTTTGATCACGACCCAGCCGACCCGCAAGCGGCATCAAAATTAGATTTTAAAAAAGGCTTTGCTTTTGAAAACTATCAGTTGAGCATGAATCCATTTGAATACGAGTATTCTAATATTGACACATATTCTACGCGCGCGTTTAAATACAGTATAACGCAGCGCAACGACCGGTTTATACTTTTTGACTTTTCTGCAAAATGGGATCCCGTACCTTCAATGCTGTGTCAAAATCACGAAACAAACTTACAGGCGTTTTGGGGCCAAACAGCCGCCTTTAATAAATCTGTAATTAAAAAAAATGTATTAATAATGGGAGAGACAAAGGCTTTTAACGAGGCACGATATATTCACGGCGAGTTTGGCCAAGGCACCTGGACCTATTATGCAGGCCATGACCCCGAAGACTATCAGCATAAAGTGGAAGATCCACCAACCGACCTGGCGTTACATCCAAACTCTCCGGGATACCGACTTATTTTAAACAACGTTTTGTTTCCTGCAGCAAAAAAGAAAAAACAAAAAACATGAAATCTTTTATAATTAAACTTCTTATTACTACTTTTTCAGCACTAGCGCTAGCATATGTTATTAAAGGCATAGCGTTTAACACACCGCTTGATGCCTTTTGGTTTGCATTTGTAATGGCATTTTTAAACAGCACATTAAAACCCGTTTTGCAGTTTTTTACCTTACCACTTACCGTTTTTAGCATGGGTTTATTTTTACTTGTAATTAACGGACTTCTTGTTTTAATTGCTGACGCATTAATTGACGGCATGCACGTACAAGGACTTTTAAGAGCAATCGTATTTAGTGTAGCGCTTTCACTACTAACCCTTGTGTTAAACGCTTTTTTTAATTCTAAGTCTTCCGCATCAAAACAACCTTAAATACTCGAGTTTCCGGCATGCTTGCGGAACAAGAGGCCGTATTGTTTTTAACACAAAAGGGGCATACTATTTTACAGCGCAACTGGAGGTTTAAAGCATTAGAAATTGATATCATTAGCCAAATAGGACCTTATATTGTGTTTACCGAAGTAAAACGCATTTCAAGCTTTTCACCTAAGGCGTTACAGGAAAAAATCAATTCGGTTAAACAAACGCGTTTGATGCGCGCTGCTGCCGAGTATATGCGTATCTTTGTAACAGCCGACATGGAATACCGCTTTGATGTAATTTGTTATTCAAAAAACGCAAACCCTATACATATTGAGGCTGCCTTTTACCCAAATATATGAACGAGCAACGCCCGCGCACATCAAAATTCAATGGCTCAAAAGGCCGTAAGCCTAGCACAAAAGCTAAATCCTATAAATCTAAACATTCCGCAAATTCCGAGCGTGAATCTTTTTCATCAGAACGCGGTACATTTAAACCCCGATCAAACCGCGACTCAAAATTTTCAGACCGCGGCCCGAAGCGTGAATCTTTTTCATCAGAACGCGGCACATTTAAACCCCGATCAAACCGCGACTCAAAATTTTCAGACCGCGGCCCGAAGCGTGAATCTTTTTCATCAGAACGTGGCACATTTAAACCCCGATCAAAGCGCGACTCAAAATTTTCAGACCGCGGCCCGAAGCGTGAATCTTTTTCATCAGAACGCGGTACATTTAAACCCCGATCAAACCGCGACTCAAAATTTTCAGACCGCGGCCCGAAGCGTGATAAGGAATCGTTTAATAAACAGGCGAAACCCCAAAAACAATTTTCGGAATCCAACTCCAAACACAGATTTTCAAAACCCCGCTCAAATCGTTTTAATAAATCTGATGCTGCGCCTTCTGAAAGATTTCAAACTGACGAAACAGAATTTAACCCACGCGTTACACAAAAATCTTTTGAGCAAAAAACCTCCAGTACTCAAAGCGCAAAACCGAGATTTAAAAAACCATACAAAACAAAATTTAATACCGATTCATATTCCGAAAAACCAAGAGCACGAGGGAACACACGTAATGACCCACAGCCCAAGACGTATAACACTGGTAAATCTTACGCATCCAAACGCGAATCTGTAAAACAAAACAAACAAGCCGAAAAACCAGACGGCCCCATCCGGTTAAACAAATATCTTTCAAATGCCGGCATCGCCTCACGCCGTGAGGCCGATCAGCTAATTCAAAGCGGAGCAGTTAAAGTAAATGGCCAGGTTATAGATCAGTTGGGCTATAAAATAAATCCGGGCGATCAGGTAGTGTTTAATAATCAAAATATAATGCACGAACGAAAAGTGTATTTGCTTTTAAATAAACCTAAAGATTGTATTACCACGTCTGATGATCCCAGGGGGCGTAAAACCGTTATGGATTATATACAAGGCGCATGTAAAGAACGCGTATATCCGGTGGGTCGATTAGATCGTAATACTACCGGAGTTTTATTGTTTACCAATGACGGCGACTTAACCACACGGCTAACACACCCCAAACACGGCATCCGCAAAATATACCACGTTACATTAAACCGAAATTTAAAACCCGAAGATTTTAAACTATTGGTAGATGGTGTTGAGCTGGAAGATGGCCCCATGAAAGCGGACGATATTTCTTTTGATGGCACATCACGGCGCGAAGTTGGCATAGAACTTCATAGTGGGCGCAACCGCATTGTGCGTCGCATGTTTGAGCACCTAGGGTATGAGGTAGTAAAATTAGATCGTGTAATGTTTGCCGGACTCACTAAAAAAGATTTGTCGCGCGGGCATTACCGGCTATTAAATTCAAAAGAAGTTGCATTTTTAAAAATGTTAAGTTAAACCTATAAATTCAACAGCATGTGTGGCATAGTAGGCTATATTGGCGACAGGGAAGCTTTCCCCATTTTAATTAAAGGACTCCAGCGCTTGGAGTATAGAGGATATGATAGTGCCGGGGTGGCTTTAATATCAGACGCATCAGAATTGCAGATATATAAAAAGAAAGGAAAGGTTAGTGAATTAATGGCCGCCACAACATCTCAAAACCGCAGTGGGCGCATTGGTATTGGCCATACACGGTGGGCCACACACGGTGAGCCTAACGATATAAATTCACATCCACACAGTTCACAAAACAAAAATCTGGTTATTATTCATAACGGAATAATTGAAAATTATGCAGCTTTAAAATCGGGTTTAAGCAAGCGGGGCCATACATTTATTTCAGATACCGACACAGAAGTTTTAATACACCTTATTGAAGATATAAAAGAACACGAAGGGCTTAAATTGGGACACGCCGTACAGGCGGCATTACGCCAGGTAGTTGGCGCTTACGCTATTGTAGTGATGGATAAAGAAGACCCCGAAACCTTAGTGGCCGCCAAAAAAGGCAGTCCTATGGTTATTGGAATTGGCAGTACGGGTGATTTTTTTATTGCGTCCGACGCGTCACCCATTGTGGAGTACACTAAAAATGTTGTGTATTTAGAGGATGAGCAAGTGGCCGTGCTCAGAAAAGGCAAGGCATTAAAAATCCGAAACCTAAAAGACAAAGAAATTACACCCTACGTTCAAAAGCTTACCATTGAACTTGAAGCTATTGAAAAAGGCGGCTATGACCATTTTATGCTCAAAGAAATTTATGAGCAACCCCGTTCTATAAAGGACAGCATGCGCGGCCGTTTAATTGCCGACGAAGCTAAGGTACAGCTTGGCGGTATAGTGGATTATGAAGCGCATTTTAAACAAGCGAAACGTATTATAATTATTGGATGTGGCACATCCTGGCACGCCGGCCTTGTAGGTGAATATTTATTTGAAGAATTAGCACGCATCCCCGTCGAGGTAGAATATGCTTCAGAATTTAGGTACCGAAATCCCATTTTATTTTCAGACGATATTGTAATTGCAGTGTCACAAAGCGGCGAAACCGCAGACACTTTAGCAGCTATAGAGTTAGCAAAACAAAAAGGTGCTAAAATAATTGGCATTTGTAATGTTGTGGGATCTTCCATAGCACGCGCCAGCCATGCCGGCAGCTATACACATGCCGGACCTGAAATTGGCGTAGCTTCTACAAAAGCTTTTACCGCGCAGGTAACGGTTTTAACGTTAATGGCATTGCACATTGCGCGGCTTAAAGCGGGTATTAGCGATAGCCGTTACAGGCAAATGCTTTACGAAATGGAAACTATACCCGCAAAGGTTGAGGCCGTATTAAAAACAAGCCCAAGTATTAAAGATATTGCAAGTACCTATAAAGACGTAAAAAATGCCCTGTATTTAGGCCGCGGAATTACATTTCCTGTTGCACTCGAAGGCGCCCTAAAACTCAAAGAAATTTCATACATCCACGCCGAAGGCTATCCGGCAGCAGAAATGAAACACGGCCCCATTGCGCTGATTGATGAAGACATGCCTGTTGTGGTTATTGCAACCAAAGGCGCCAATTACGAAAAAGTACTGAGTAATATTCAAGAAGTAAAAGCTCGAAAAGGTAAAATCATAGCAGTGGTTACAGAGGGTGACACGGAAGTTAAATCAATGGCAGATCATTGTATTGAAATTCCTGAAACCGACGAATACCTTTCGCCGCTTTTGTCTGTAATACCTCTACAATTGCTTTCTTATGAAATTGCGGTAATGCGTGGCTGCAATGTTGACCAACCAAGGAACCTGGCCAAGAGCGTTACGGTGGAGTAGTCTCGAACGGGGGTGATTTGGTGCCCCTGTGTTTTCAATGGTTTCGGCCATATTTGGCGTAATTCCTACCCTCTTCAAAACTGCATTATTCGCTCGCAGAATTTCCCCCACGCTTCGCAGCACGGAAAGACAGGATAAGGAAAATACAGTAAACCACATTACACCTAACTCGGCAAGATCATTAATAGCTCGGAGCAGGTCAAATATCCGAATCAACCCTTTACGGACTTTCCGACAGAATCTACGGATGGATACTATATTATAGATGTAATTAAATTGTACGACCAATTTGAGAGAGAAAAGAAATAAAGAATATTTATATCATGAAACGACATTTGACTAAGCGTTTTTAGATAATAAATTCGATACGCGTTTTATTAATCAAAACATCAAAGAGGTTAGTACAAGCATCTAAACCATTTAAACCACTTTTCGAAGTCGCGCTACGGGAATATTAAGCGCTTCACGATACTTGGCTACTGTTCTGCGCGCTAAGGGATAGCCCAGTTTTTGCAGAGCAGCACATAGCGCATCATCGCTTAAGGGCTGGTTTTTATTTTCTTGTTCAATAATGGCCTTAAGTTTGGTTTTTATTTCTGTTGTGCTTACATCTTCGCCATCCTGATTTTGCATGCCTTCACTAAAAAATTGTTTTAACAGCAAGGTGCCGTAGGGCGTTTGAATGTATTTACTGTTTACAACCCTTGAAACGGTTGATAAATCTAGCTCAACCAACGCGGCAATATCTTTTAATAATAAAGGTCGTATATCGGCCGGATCGCCGCTTAATAAATATTTGCGTTGCGCATCGGTAATGGCTTTAACACATCGAATGAGGGTGCGCTGACGCTGTCCCAGCGCATCAATAAACCACTGGGCCTGTTCTATTTTTGATTTTACAAATCCCGCAGCCTCTTTGCTTTTTGCATCTTTCGCTTTTTTATAAGCATCCAGCATATCAATATAATCTTGGCTAATAGCCAAATCGGGTATTTGCCGGCCATTTAAACTTATCTCAATGCGCTGCGATTCAACCTGAACCACAATATCCGGGACAATATCTTGACGTTCAGAACCCGATGCAAAATACATGCCGGGCCTAGGCTGTAAGGCTTCAATTTCATGTATTACAGCTTTAAGTTCATCGCGCGGCATTCCCGTACGCTTTTGAATACGGTCGTAATTTTTTTTAATTAACTCTTCCATAAACCGTTTAACCAGCGTAGTGGCCCATTGTATTTCACGGGTTTGGTCTTTGCGTTGCAATTGCAGTAAGAGGCATTCCTGAACATTACGGGCAGCTATACCGGGCGGATCAAGACTTTGAATTTTTTTTAAAACAGCTTCTAAAACAACTATGCTGTTTTTTAAATTAAAATTAAAAAGCAAATCGTCTGCAATCATATCCAGGCCGCGTCGCAAATATCCATCCTCATCAAGACTCCCAATGATGTATTCTGCTATAAAAGCCTCATTGGAATCCAGCTGCAATAAATGGACCTGATCTGTTAAATACTGAAACACCGGCTGCGCGCTTTGTCCTGAAGGCTCAAATACACCTGACGATTCGGGCGCATACCCTGTATCGTATTTATATAAATCACGCGCGTCATCATCCATAAACTCTTCAAAATCTACATCATTTTCAAAATCAACCTCATCTGTGCCACCAGCCTCATCTGCCATCTGTCCGTCCTCCATAGAAGGGCTTTCGGTATCGGTGTCACGCTCTTCAAGCGCAGGATTTTCAACCAGCTCCTCTTTTATACGATCTTCAAGTGCTAATACAGGCAATTGCAACAAACGCATCATTAAAATTTGTTGCGGTAAAAACTTTTGTGTGAGCTTAAGCTGTTGGGATTGACGCAGCGCCATGTTCAGAAAGTTTACAAAGTAAAAATTCTTTTTTGCCTTTTTGTACAATAACATACTGCTTTCGTATTAAGCCGGCTTCTGATACAGCATAATTTTCAGCAGTAACCTTATGTTTATTTAAGCGTAATCCGCCACCTTGAATTAATTGCCGAACTTTATTTTTTCCGGGCATTAATGTCGTAGCTTCAGTTAAAAAAGTCAATACATCAAGCCGTTGCCACTGTTCTTGCGTAATTTGAGCCTGCGGTAAACCCTCAAAAAGGCTTAAAAACAAAGACTCCTCAAAAGTTTCAAGCACCGACCAATCATTGGTAAATAATACCTCAGCGGCCTTTAACGATTGTTCATAGGCTTTTTGGCCATGTACCAAAACGGTTATTTCGCGCGCCAATGCTTTTTGTATAGGCCGTCCTCCGGGGTTTTCGGCATGCAGTTGTTCAAGCGCTGCAATGTCATCAGCATTTAAAAAGGTAAAATAGCGTATCCATTTTTGCGCATCGGCATCGCTGCTATTTAACCAATATTGGTAAAAGGCATAGGGCGATGTTTTGTGGGCATCAAGCCATATTGTGCCCTTTTCGGTTTTACCAAATTTAGTACCGTCTTGTTTGGTAATAAGCTCGGTGGTTAGCGCATACGCCGATTTGCCCAAGCGCCGCCGAATAAGCTCGGTACCGCTGGTCATATTTCCCCACTGATCGGATCCGCCCATTTGGAGGGCGCAGTTTTGGGTAGAATATAAGTGTAAAAAATCATAGGCCTGTATTAATTGATAGCTAAATTCAGTAAAACTCATGCCCTGCTCCATGCGGTTTTTCACAGAATCTTTAGCCATCATATAATTTATGGTTAAATGCTTGCCCACATCGCGAATAAAATCAATAAACGAGATGTTTAACATCCAGTCGGCATTATTAACCAGCAAAGCACAATTGGGCCCATCCGTAAAATTTAAAAATTGTTGAAGCTGAGTGGTTATGCATTTAATATTATGTTGTAATGTAGACGCATCAAGTAATGTGCGTTCTGCATTTTTACCACTGGGGTCGCCCACCAATCCCGTTGCGCCGCCCACTAAAATAATAGGTTTATGGCCCGCACGCTGAAAGCGCATTAAGGTAATAAGCTGCGAAAGGCTACCCACATGCAAGGCATCCGACGTGGGGTCAAAACCAATGTAGGCAATGGCCATACCCGATTTTAAATAGGTTTCGGTTTCAGGCACCATACCGTGCAATAATCCCCTCCAGCGTAAGTCCGATATAAAATCCATGGTTTTTGTTGTGCAAAGGTATACTTTTGCTTTATTATTTTGTTTTATGTACGTATATAATGTATCGGTTCAAGTGCCCAAATCGTTAACTCTAAAATGGACCTCGTATATGCTTAAAGGGCATATGGATGCCGTTTTGGCCACCACCTGTTTTCAGTCGGCTCAATTATCTAAACTACATCATGCACAACAGCAGGATGATGAGTACACCACCTTTATTGTACAGTACAGCTTTAACGAAATGGCACAGTACGAACGTTATCAAAAGCAATTTGCACCGGCACTACAGGCCGATCACCAATCCCATTTTGGAGAGGCCTGCTTGGCCTTTAGAACCGTACTTGAAATAATAGAACACAAAAAAAGCCGGTAACCAACCGGCTTTCTCAACCAAAGCAACAATAGTAAACCCTTAATGAACTATTGCCACTTTATCATTAATTTAATTTAAAGGGCGGCACCTTACCTTCTGTCATTAACTGTTTTGCCTTTTTTTTATGCGCCTCAAAATCTCCAAAAGCCAGGGCATCAAGCATTTCTTTACGAGACATTTTAGGGTTTCCAAGGCGCTCTTTTATTTCGGGAGCACAACGGTCAACAAATAATTCAAAATGCTGAGGCGCCCAAACATAAGCCGGTTTATTGTTTTTGGTAGACTTAAATTCTTCGGGTAGTCCACCTGCAATTTTTGCTTTAATATCTAGCCCTTCATAGGTTTTAGGCAATTGACGGTTATCAAACAAAAACGGCTTGCAAATAACAATTACGTGTTTTTTACGCTTGGGATCAATCATGCTTAAGCCTTCAATGCGAAGGCCCTTTTTTTTAAGTCCGCCAAACTTGGCTTCAAAATTTTTAAGAATCTCAAACATATAAGGGGACCACAAATATAATGATAATTTGTTAATAACTTATTTTTGGAGAAACCAGCAGAATTATAGCCTTTAATACCTATTACCAGCACGGCTATAAAGGCATAATTTAATTTTTATCAAAAACGCAAGCTTAAAACACAAGGCAGTAGGCTTAATGTTTAAAGTGCCTAAAGCCGGTAAACACCATTGCCATGTCGTGGGCATCACAAAAGGCAATACTGTCTTTGTCTTTAATAGATCCGCCGGGCTGAATAACCGCACGAATACCCGCCTCGTAAGCAATTTCTACACAATCGGCAAAGGGAAAAAAAGCATCGCTGGCCATTACAGCCCCCTCTAAATTAAAATTAAAACTTCGGGCTTTTGCCAAAGCCTGTTTTAAGGCGTCTACACGCGAGGTTTGTCCGGTGCCGCTACCCAGTAATTGATTGTTTTTAGCCAGAACAATTGTATTGGATTTGGTATGTTTAGCCAATATATTGGCAAACTTTAAATCGTTCCACTCGGCTGTATGGGGTTGTTTGTGTGTAACAACCTGCATTTCTGATAATCCCTCGGTTTTAAGATCTTTATCTTGTTCAATTACACCATTAAGCAGGGTTTTAAACGAGGTGGTACCAAGGGTAACGGGATGTTGTACTAATAAAATACGGTTGGCTTTACTGCGCAACAGGTTTTCGGCTTCTGCATCAAAGGCCGGCGCAATAACAACTTCAAAAAACAACGCGTGCATGGCTTTTGCGGTTTGTAAATCCACCGGGCGGTTGGTTATTAAAATGCCCCCAAACGCTGAAACCGGGTCGGCCGCTAATGCATCGGTATAGGCCTGTAAAATGGTATCGCGCGTGGCAAAACCACAGGCATTGTTATGTTTTAAAATAGCAAAGCTGGGCGCGGTAAAATCAGCCATAAGGGCAACAGCAGCATCCACATCCAATAAATTATTATACGATAAGGCCTTGCCGCTTAGTTGTGTAAACATGGCGTTTAAGTCGCCATAAAACACTCCTTTTTGATGCGGATTTTCGCCATACCGCAAAACATGCGCCTCGGTAATACTGTGTTTAAACTGCTGTAATGGCGAACTGCGGTTAAAGTATTTAAAAATTTGTGTGTCGTAGTGCGAGGTTACAGAAAACGCCCAGTTTGCAAAATGCTTACGCTCACTTAAACTGCTGGCGGCACCCTGATTTTTAATAAGGTGCAATAAATCGGAATATTGCATGCGTGATGAGACAATTAACACATCGTTAAAGTTTTTAGCCGCAGCCCGTATCAGCGCAATACCGCCAATATCAATTTTTTCAATAATATCTGTTTCGGGCGCGCCCGAAGCTAGGGTTTCTTCAAAGGGATAAAGCTCAACAATTACCAAATCTATATCGGTAATGCCATGCTCCTGTTTTTGCAGCTGATCTTGTGCGTGATCACGGCGGTTTAATATGCCACCAAAAATAGCTGGATGCAGCGTTTTAACCCGCCCCCCAAATATTTCAGGGTAGGCAGTTAAGTTTTCAACCGCAACAACCGGCACACCCATTTGTGTTATAAATTCAAGCGTGCCTCCCGTACTGTATAAGCTTACACCCTGTTGGTGCAAGGCATTTACAACAGGCGCCAAGCCCTCTTTATAATATACAGAAATTAAGGCACTTTTAATAGGTTTTAAAGCTGTACTCATATAATAAACAAACTGTAAATATAAGTTGATTTTGTACCTATATGCTTAAGTAATATCAGTTATTATTGTATGTTAATTAGGTAATGTATGGGCTTATTCTATGGTTTATTTTTATTAGGGCGATGCCTTTCAGGCCCGGGCTTCTTCGGGCTCGCTTTGCTCGGTTATTGCTGTGCAATGAACTAAACCCTACGTATCCCTATCGCGTTTGTTTTATTTTGATTTTGATTTGAGCGATGCCTTTTGTTAGGGTTTATGTGTTTGAATTATTATTAGGGCGATGCCTTTCAGACCCGGGCTTCTTCGGGCTCGCCTTGCTCGGTTATTGCTACGCAATGAACTAAACCCTTCGTATCCCTATCGCGTTTAACGGTTTGCAGATTTGCGATGTGGCGGACTTAGCAGCATTATATTTCATTATATTATAAATGATAATTATAAGTAGAATGTTTCAGTTACAACTAAACCTGCCATACTCGCAATTCTGCTGTTATGGGTTGGTTTAATTACCACTCCAAATTATCCCTTTTGCCAAAAGTATCGCCGCAAAAATTGGCTTAGACATATATGTATCTTTGAATGTTAAAACACCTCTACCACCTGATGATGTACCATCATATGTCATTAAATTGCTGTTTACTTTTGTAACGATTCCTTTTCCCCCGGAAGAAGTACCGTCATATGTCATAATATTATTACCAACAATTGTTGCAACTCCGCGCCCACCTGAAGAAGTTCCGTCATATGTCATAATATTATTACCAACAATTGTTGCAACCCCGCGGCCACCTGAAGAAGTTCCGTCATATGTCATAATATTATTACCAACAATTGTATAAATGCCTTTTCCTCCTGAAGAAGTTCCGTCATATGTCATAATATTATTACCAACAATTGTAAATAAACCGCTCCCACCAGAAGATGTACCATCATAAGTCATAATATGATTTTGCGCATTTGCAAATCCAAAAGAAAGCAACATCGTTGCTAAAATCAATAATTTTTTCATTTTGTTATTATTTAAATTTTGTTCCTACTCATATGGCTTTTCGGATTTCGCCCCGTTTTTTATAGTGGGTCCTGGTCTCCACTTTTAAAGTTCAATTATACTTTTTTGCCACTTTAGGTGGTTAGCTTTGAACCGGTATGTTGTTTACACTTGCTCATAATGTTTTGCGTGATGCAGCCGGACTGCCTTGTTTTTGTAATAATAAAAAATTGATGTAACTAAAATTTGTTTACTAACTAATTTTTCAATTGAAACACAAAATTCAAGTCTGGCCGCAGAACGCTGTTATGAATTGGTTAAAATGTAATTTTATTTACATTTTATTACATCATAAACTACCCCAATTTTTGTTTTACCATTTTTAATATCCCATCTAACATTATGTATTGTTACATCTTCTCCATATTTTTTTCTTGCATCATTCAGTATAGAAACCAAAGTCATACTTTGTTGATTATAATTATAATCTGCCACTTCAATTGGACCGCCATCAATACTAATAATTTTTTCACTGGATTTTGACATTGTTGCAATATAAATTGGATTTGGACAAGCATTAAAATTGCTTTGGTCTGGCTGAAAAGTTACAACAGCATATCTATTACAACTATAAATTGCAATAAAAAATAATAAAGCAAGTATTAAATATGATATTTTTTTCATGTTAACTATAATTTTATTTTTATTTGGGTTTATGAGTAGACCTTTTTAGTGATAGCCACCTTCTGTGTTTTATAGTAATTATTAATTTAATTAAAAACAATTATGATATTAAACAAATATAACTGTTAGTTCTCTTATTTGACATCTAACCTTTTGATTTAATTCACATAACTTACCCATAACTTACTTATAGCCCTCATGATCTCGCTTCAAGCCATCAAGTGAATGTTAGCTTGGCCGTCTGTGTTTTTTCCGCCCTCATAAAATAAGAATATACTAAAATACATATAATTTTCATAAATCATCAAAAGGCAACGTATATGTTGTAAATTTCGCATACTCTGTTATCCTCCGCATGCTTTAAATTATTTAATGCCAGCAAAAATGTAAACTTTATTAATACCCTAGCACGGGCCGTAACCATTGCTCTGCGGCTTCAATATTAAGTTGTTTGCGTTTTGCATACGATTGTACCTGATCAGCCTGAACTTTTCCTAAGGCAAAATAATGGCTATCGGGATGGCTTATATACAAACCGCAAACCGATGCTGTGGGATACATGGCCAGATGTTCGGTTAAGGTAATGCCGGTGTGTTTTTCAACATCTAATAATAACCAAATGCTTTGTTTTTCTGAATGATCGGGCTGTGCCGGATATCCTGGTGCGGGCCGTATACCGGCATATTTTTCGCCAAGCAGTCCATCCGAATCAAGCTGTTCATTGGGCGCATAAGCCCAAAACTCGCGGCGCACTTTAGCATGTAAATATTCTGCAAAAGCTTCAGCTAAACGATCGGCCAGGGCCTTTAGTAATATAGCATTGTAATCATCGCCTTGCGCCTCAAAGGCTTTTACGTATGTTTCAATACCCAGGCCGGCAGTTAACGCAAACATGCCAATAGCGTCGCGTGCGCCGCTTTGCGTAGCAGGTTTAATAAAATCAGCTAATGCGCAATTATATTGTCCGGGCGCTTTTTGCCCTTGCTGCCTGAGGGTATGTAAACGCAACAGTGTTTGCCCATGCGGGTCGTAAAGCTGTATATCATCATCTTCAACTTGTGCGGCATCAAAGATGCCCCAAACGGCTTTGGCCTGCAGCCAATTTTCTTTAGCAATTTGGTTAAGCATATGCTGCGCATCGGTGTATAATTTTTGGGCTTCAATGCCCTGAGCGCTATCATTTAAAATATCAGGGTATTTTCCGCGCAATTCCCAACTGTGAAAAAAAGGCGTCCAGTCTATATAAGGGTATAATTCCGCAATGGTATTGGGGCTAAAACTATGTACACCCATTAGTTTTGGGCGTGGCGGCTCGTATGTGCTCCATTGTATGGGATAGCGATTTTCCCGTGCCGCAGCTAAAGGCAGGCTATACTGTAATAAATGGCGCTTTTCATACTGATCGCGCATGCGCTGTTGATCCTGCTGCTGTTCTAAAATAAATGTTTTGCGAGCATCTTGTGATTTTAGCGCCGATACAACGGGAACCGATTTGCTGGCATCGTTAACGTGTATTACAGCACCGCTGTATGCCGGGGCAATTTTAACAGCGGTATGCACTTTTGAGGTTGTAGCACCTCCAATAAGTAATGGTATTTTAAATTGCCGCCGCTCCATTTCCTGCGCCACGTGTATCATTTCATCCAAAGACGGCGTAATAAGTCCGCTTAGCCCAATAATATCCGCATGATGTTCCATGGCCGCATCAAGAATGCTGTCACACGACACCATAACTCCCAAATCAATAATATGATAGTTATTACATGCCAAAACAACAGCAACAATATTTTTTCCTATATCGTGCACATCGCCTTTAACGGTAGCTAATATAATTTTGCCTTGGTGCTTTATGCTTTCGCCTTTGGCTTTTTCGGCTTCAATAAACGGTTGTAAATATGCTACCGCTTTTTTCATTACCCTTGCACTTTTTACTACCTGCGGCAAAAACATTTTTCCGGCACCAAACAAGTCACCCACCACATTCATGCCCTGCATTAAGGGCCCTTCAATTATATCTAAAGGCTTTGCAAAAACTTTTTGGCATTCGGCCATGTCGGTATCAATATATTCTGTAATGCCTTTTACCAAGGCATGTGTAATGCGCTCTTGTAGCGAGGCATTGCGCCAGGCGGCATCTGCTTGTAATTTTTCAGTTTTAATACCTTTAAGTTGTTCGGCCCATTCAATTAAACGCTCTGTAGCATCCGGCCTGCGGTTTAAAAGCACATCCTCTACCCGCGTGCGCAACTCCGGCTCAATGCTGTCGTAAACAATAAGCTGTGATGGATTAACAATACCCATATCCATGCCGTGTGCTATGGCATGAAATAAAAAACAGGAATGCAGGGCTTCACGCACGGTATCGTTACCACGAAACGAAAACGACACATTACTTAATCCGCCACTTACCTTCGCATGCGGTAAATGGGCTTTAATCCATGCGGTGGCCTCAAAAAAATCAAGTGCGTTACGCCGGTGTTCGTCCATGCCGGTGGCAACGGGAAAAATATTAGGATCTAAAATTATATCTTGTGGCGCAAACCCCGCCTGTTGCGTAAGCAAATGGTATGCGCGCGCGCAAATTTCAATTCGGCGCTGCAAGGTGTCGGCCTGCCCTTTTTCATCAAATGCCATAACCACTACGGCCGCCCCAAAAGATGCAATATGCCGCGCCTGATTTAAAAATACCTGTGTGCCTTCTTTTAATGAAATAGAATTTACAATAGCCTTGCCTTGTACGCATTTTAGCCCCGCCTCTAGCACAGACCATTTGGAAGAGTCTATAACTATGGGTATGCGTGCAATATCGGGTTCGGCGGCTAAAAGCTGTAAAAAGCGTGTCATGGCTGCAGCACTGTCCAGCAGGCCCTCATCCATATTAATATCCAATGCTTGTGCCCCACCCTCAACCTGTTCACGGGCAACCGTTATGGCCGCTTCAAACTGCGATGCTTTAATGAGACGTAAAAATTGTTTAGAACCGGTTACATTACAGCGCTCCCCAATATTCATAAAATTACTTTCGGGGCGTAGGGTAAAGCCTTCTAAACCGCTGAGGTGCATTAAGGAATCAGGCAAGGGTTTTTTGCGGGGCTTGCAATTACGTGCCAGTTGGGCTATGCGTTGAATGTGCTCTGGCGTGGTGCCGCAGCAGCCGCCAACAATATTTAAAAATCCGGCTTTTAAAAAGCCTTCAATATCATGCCCCATGTGATGGGCATCCTGATCATAAGCTCCAAATTGATTGGGCAGCCCCGCATTGGGATAGGCGCTTATAAAAAAGGGCGCCTTTTGAGCCAGCTCCTCAAGATAGGGTCGCATTTCTTTAGCTCCTAGCGCGCAATTAAACCCTATACTTAATAAAGGGGCATGCATTAATGAATACAAAAAGGCTTCGGTTGTTTGTCCCGAAAGGGTTCGCCCGCTGGCATCGGTAATAGTACCCGAAATCATTATAGGTAAAGACTTTCCCAATTGTTTGGCAACACGAGCCGCAGCAACCAGTGCGGCTTTTGCATTTAAAGTATCAAAAACGGTTTCAATTAAAAGCAAGTCGGCACCGCCCGTATACAAGCCTTCTATTTGTGTACAATAGGCTTCGGTTAGCGCATCAAAACTTAAAGCTCTAAATCCGGGGTCGTTAACATCGGGCGAAAGCGAAAGCGTTTTATTTGTGGGCCCAATAGCTCCTGCCACATAAATCTGGCGCCTGTCTTCGGGATGTTTTTGCAGGTACAGGGTAATGGCCTCACGGGCCAATTGCGCCGATGCAACATTAAGCTCGTGCGCCAAGGCCTCCATACCATAGTCGGCCATTGCCACGGAGGTGCTGCTAAAGGTATTGGTTTCAATAATGTCGGCACCGGCTTCTAAATAGGCTAGATGTATGTTACGTATTATATCCGGCTGCGTTAGGGAGAGCACATCGTTATTACCCTTTAGTGAAACGGGCCATTCGGCAAAACGCGCGCCTCTAAAGTCGGCTTCGCTTAGTTTGTGTTGTTGTATCATGGTGCCCATGGCCCCATCAATAACTAAAATTCGTTGCTCTAAATCGAGCGCTATGGGTGTTTTCATTTTTTTGATATGCGCGCCATTCAGAACCAGCAGTGAACATGGCATAAACTTATTTTACCGAAAATCGGCACGAATTACCACCTTCATAAACAGTGTTTAGGGTTGGTAAAGCTTCACAGGGCGTATCCCTCTGCTTTTCTGAATAAGCGCTTTAAAGAACAGTACAAAGATATTACTTTTATGGTGTATGAAATTATTTTTTTTAATTCAGGTTTTATTCTGTAGCGTACTGCATGCGCAAAACACCCACCACATTAACGCTATACGCAATTGTCTTAATGACCAGCAAAATGCCTGGAACCGCGGCAGCATAGATGATTTTATGAAACACTACTGGAACCACGATAGCCTGCGTTTTGTTAGTGGCAAAAACATAAGCATGGGCTTTACAACAGCACTTGAAAATTATAAAAACCATTATAATACTCCTGAAGCAATGGGCCGCCTTACCTTTACTGTTGTATACGCCGACTGCCCTACCAAAAATGCCTGTATTTTGAGCGGTACTTGGAACATTGCGCGCGCTACACCAATTGGCGGACGATTTACCTTGTTGTGGAAAAAAATACAGGGCCATTGGAAAATTGTTTACGACCATACCAGTTAATTCAAAAAATAGTTTTAATACGGGATGTTGAGGGTTAAAAAAATGGCATTTCGATTTAAGGCCAGGAATTATTTTTTCTTTTGATCAAGCTCTATTTCATTGCAGGGTTGCGTTTGTGTAATATCTTTTCTTTTTAATACGCCCTTTTCGTTGTATACGTAGTTTGTTACAACGCAAAGCGTGCCATCTGCCGCACAATACGATTCTTGATGAATATTACCTCCAGGCTGATGAAACGAAACGCTATAAAATCGCTTATCAGGTAATTGCATTTCAAAATGTGTTTTTTGTTTAAACGCATTATAGCGTTCGGTATGTAAATAATTTGGGCACCCATCTCTAAATTTTCTGTATTCTTTTATATCCCCGTCTTCAAAACGAGAAATATATTCAGCAAACACATTATTAAAATGATTATAAAAATATTCGTTTTGAGCTGCGCAGCTATCGGGTAAAATGCTGGTAATATGATGGCAGCGTATATCGGTGACAATTTGTGGTAAATTTTCGGACATATAATAAAAATAATGGCCATTGGTTTTTATAAAATAGTTTTTACGTTCAATATTTACAATTGTATCGGCACTGCGTTTAATTTTTAATTTAATCATAGTTGAAACTTGACCACTTACCGGCATATAGTCTTTTTTGGTAATTGGAAGGGTTTTTTCAAAATCCTCATAATACGTGTAAATGCTATCTCCTAAAGAAATACCCTTAGGGTTATAGGTAATGTTGATGTTATAAATGCCCGCAAATAAAGGCACCCCAAAACTATGATGCGAAGCATTTTGGGTATGGTAGTTATAATAATTTTCAAAATCGTTTAGATAAATGGTAATTACAATTTGTTCAAGCGGCTTTAGGTATTTTATTTTAACACTACCGGTATCATGAACCAACATGTTTAACATCTTATCTTCTGTATACCTTAACAGCAAAGCGTTTTGTGCCTTATCGTAGGCATTTAAATAAAATAACTTTTGCCCCATATTTTGAGTATGCGGCAGCAATACCGGATGCGATTTTTCATTATCATGATTGGTAATGGTGATATAAAAAGTAATTTTTTCACCTTCAAAATAAATTTCTTTTTCAGTACTAATGCTAAAACTAACAGGCTGGTAAATGAGGTATGCAAATGCACAAGGTTTAAAAAGCAAAACACAAATTAATAACAACCATGGTTTCATATAAAGCGTTTACGGTTAATTTTTGTATAGAAATGGCATACACGTCTTTGTAAAGGTAGTAGCCGTTTTACAAAACAATTAAAAACTCCTATAAAATTAATTCTGGTATTATTGCAAAATGCTAACAATAGATGAGCTTTAAGGCCTTACCAAATATACTGGTAGCTTAAGCGTACTTTTAAATCGCCATTACTTAAAATTTCGTTTGCAGGAAATCCGTTACTATCATTATAAGGTACAAAAGCTATTTCGCCCACAAAATCATCGGCATCAAAATCATCATGATCGTACACCTGAATACGGTGCGAGGATGTAATGGCGTTTAATTCTATACTTGGATTGGGGTTAAATGCATAGGCGCTTGTGGGACTGGCATCGGTATAATAGGAACTGCTGTTATATAAAGTATTGCTGCCCTGAATGAGTTTGGGGTAAATGTCCGCATTGCTACCGCCAAAAAGATCCCATGTTACAGTACCGTCAGTGGCCGGAAAACCAAGCACCTCTATTTTAGTTATTAAAATAGATTTGGGCTTAACTTGAATATTACAGGAGCTGCCTTCATAACCTTCAAAACAATAGCAGGTGCCATTGTCACAGATGCCATTATTGCAGTCTGTAGTGGAGCAGGCGTCTTCGGTGCAGGACATAACGATGCAACATAAAAAAACAAAACATAAATTCGGTAGATTTTTCATAGTATATATTATAATGGAATAAGTTCTTGCACATGCAGCCCAATGCCCGCACTATGTAAATTATATCCATAGGTGTTTAAACTATAATCGTAGTGCAATACCAAATAACCTAATTTTAAACGTATACCAGCCGTACAACGAAAACCATCAACATTAGCATGTATTTGTACGGGGTTTAAAAGTTCCTCTATTTTTGGTTTTGCAAAATCGGGATGCGATACATCATCTACCGCAACCAATACGGGGTAAGTGCCCAGCATATCAAAGCCCGACCACGAACGGGTGTATAAAAGTCCCAAATATGGGCTTAGTGGCCCCAATTTAATGGAAGCGGCAGTGCCCAAATTAAATGCATTTCCTAATAACGCATAAGCCTGATCTTCATAAAGCTTATCCTTATACGCTGTATAGTTTATTGCATTGGGGTATGCACTGGCATATAAGCGATTGGAATTTTTTACAGACAGTATATGTTTAAAATGCGTAAAGCCGCCTATAAATGACCAGTCCCAAAAAGGCACTTTTTTTATTGCCGGTAGCCATTGTTTTATACTGTGTTTAATGCCAAAACCAAATTGTGAGCTAGAAAAGTTTTGTATGCTAATTCCGGGAAAATACCGAATCATTAGCTCAGTTTGTTGAAAAAGCCCCAGATTTAACTGCAACGCGGGTGGAATAACCGGTGCCATCGGCAGGTTTAAACCTTCCGGCATTTGCATGCGGCATAAAAATACGCTACTGTCAAATGCACCAATCTTTAGAGCATAGCTGATATCATAAGATTGTGTGATATCGGGCCCTTTACCAAATATTGTTGGTAAATTATAACTTGAAGAACTTGCAGCGGAGGGTACGTAAGTATATAGGGTGTTTTGTAAGGGCAAATCAGAAAATTTATAATAGCGTTCACTTTCAGGAACATCAAAAGCCGACGCGGTTAAAGAAATATGAAAACCTAATTTTCCTAAAGGTTTTGCAGAATTGTACCAGCCTGCATTTGAACCCGAAGCAAAGCCCTTAAACATAGGCTGTAAATAGGCGTTTAAAAATACTTTGGCATCGGCCTGCCCTGCTTTAATAATTTCACTAGCAACTCCTTGTGACCTTAGGCTTAGGCTAAATAACAATAAAACCAAGCTTATTGTGATTTTCATAACTCTAAATTACAATTAATATACGTATGGCAGTTTTTATAATCCCGTATCTTTGAGCTTGATGCATTACGATGTTATTGTAGTTGGCGCCGGCCATGCAGGCTGTGAAGCTGCAGCTGCAGCTGCAAACATGGGCTCAAGGGTATTGCTCATTACAATGAACATGCAAACTATTGCACAAATGAGCTGTAATCCGGCAATGGGAGGAATAGCCAAGGGGCAAATAGTACGCGAATTAGATGCTTTAGGAGGTTACAGTGGTATTGTTTCAGACCGTTCAGCCATTCAGTTTAGAATGCTTAACCGAAGTAAAGGACCGGCCATGTGGAGTCCGCGTACTCAAAATGACCGCATGTTGTTTGCCGCAACATGGAGAAGCATGCTAGAACAAACGTCACGAGTAGATTTTTGGCAAGACGCCGTAAGCCAATTACTTCTAAGCGCTGATAAATGTAGTGTTGAGGGGGTTATTACAGGCATGGGCTTAACGTTTTATGCAAAGGCGGTTGTGTTAACCAATGGCACTTTTTTAAATGGTAAAATACATATAGGCGAAACCCAAATCAGTGGCGGGCGTTCGGGAGAGGCGGCCAGCTTTGGTATTACAGAACAATTACAGAACCTGGGCTTTGAAAGCGGACGTATGAAAACTGGCACACCGCCCCGAATTGACGGAAGGAGTATAAATTACGCTAAAACCGAACGTCAGGATGGCGATGCATTACCTGAAACTTTTTCATTTGATAAATCGCACAGCCCCTTTTTAAACGCACAGGCTCCAAAATCACAAAAGCCTTGTTTTATAACCTATACAAACCCTGAAGTACACGAAATTTTAAAAACAGGATTTGAACAATCGCCCATGTTTCAAGGCCGTATTCAGGGTTTAGGACCACGTTACTGCCCTAGTATAGAAGATAAAATAACAAGATTTTCGGAGCGCGAGCGCCACCAGTTATTTATAGAACCTGAAGGCTGGGATACGGTTGAAATTTATTTAAACGGTTTTTCTTCCTCATTACCCGAAAGCGTACAATTAAAAGCTTTACAAAAAATTTCGGGTCTTGAACACGCTAAAATGTTTCGTCCGGGCTATGCCATTGAATACGATTACTTCCCCCCTACCCAACTGTATAAAACATTAGAAACCAAAATTATTTCGGGATTATACTTTGCGGGCCAAATTAACGGTACAACAGGTTATGAAGAAGCTGCAGGACAGGGTTTTTGGGCGGGCGTAAATGCGCACTTAAAACTTCAGGCACAGGAGCCTTTTATATTAAACAGGTCTGAAGCCTATTTAGGAGTTTTAATAGATGATTTAGTAACCAAGGGTACCGACGAGCCCTATCGCATGTTTACTTCAAGAGCCGAATACCGATTATTATTACGTCAAGACAATGCAGATGTTCGTCTAAGTCCATTGGCCTACCGTTTGGGAATTTTACCCGAAAAAAGATATAATGCTGTAAATCAAAGAGTTACAAGATATAATGCACTTGTTGCGTATTTAAAAACACATAGTGCAAATCCTTTAGAAATTAATTCTGGTTTAGCGTCTATACAAAGCGCACAGATTACTCAAAAAACACGCTGGGGCCAATTATTAACCCGTCCTGACGCAAGCCTTGATATATTTAGACAGTTTAGTAAAGATTTAAATAGTATACTATATAATTATAATAAAGATGAAATTGAGCAGGCAGAGTTATTAATAAAATACGAAGGTTATATTTTAAGGGAAGAAGAGCAAGCACAAAAACATAAACGCCTTGAAGATCTTAAGCTTAATCCTCAGTTTGACTATTCTGTTGTAAAGGGTTTAGGAATTGAAGCCCGCGAAAAACTTAGTAAATTTAAACCACACAGCTTAGGTCAGGCCAGTCGTATTTCCGGGATAAACCCAGCAGATATATCAGTATTATTAATTCATATGGGCCGCTAATGTTCCACGTGAAACTTTAATATTTTGTATGATAACCATTAGTGAATGTCCTTTATGCAATTCAAATAATTTATTGTATTATCTTACATGCAAAGATTATTTGGTAAGTAAAAAAGAATTTACATTAGATACTTGTAGTTCCTGTGGATTTATTTTTACAAATCCTATTCCGGACATAACCACGCTCGGCGCGTATTACAAGTCTGATCAATATATTTCACATTCAGATACAAAAAAGGGGCTTATTAGCAGGCTTTACCATTGGGCACGAAAGATTTCGGTTAAAAAGAAATGGAGTTTAATTGAGGACTATGTTGCACGTGGAACCATACTCGATTTTGGATGTGGCACAGGGTATTTTTTATCACATGCAAATACAAAAAAATGGCTTTGCGTTGGCGTTGAGCCCGACGCAGGAGCTAGAGCCATAGCAATGGATAAAGTAAAACAAGTTTACAATACATTACCTAATGAGTGCCCCGTATTTAATGTTATTACTCTATGGCATGTACTTGAGCATATTCCAAATTTAAAAGAGCAATTGAGTCACCTAATTCAAAATCTTGAAAGTAATGGTATTATTATAATAGCTGTACCCAATCCAAAAAGTTTTGACGCGGGTTTTTATGGTAAAGACTGGGCAGCATATGATGTGCCCAGGCATTTGTATCATTTTAAACAAACTCAAATGCTAGATCTTTTACAGTCATTCGGTTTAAAGCATCTTAAAACAATTGGGATGCCGGCAGATTCGTTTTATGTGAGCCTTTTAACAGAACAACGACGTAATACTATTTGGGCTTTACCTAAAGCCTTTTGTATAGGTTTGTTTTCAAACCTTAGGGCACGTTTTACTTCCGAATATTCAAGCCTGATTTACATTTTTAAAAAGCCTTAAACATCATATAATCACTAATGTGTTTTATGATAGCATAGATTGTTTTAAAGTAAAAACTAAAGGCATTCCTAAAGCACAAAAATTACATATTTACCTGGACATTTTGCTGACAAGTTTTGACCACTGAAGAAATTACTGACTTTGACTTTAAAAACAGTATTTATTATGTAAACGTCGGCGAAGCTAATCACCAATGTTGGGAAGACTCAGAAATTGGTATTTTATCAACGTGACCTAATTAATTTAGTGAAAGAGAAATATATGCCAGCAGGTAACATCGTGTAAGCAAGGCAACATCGCCTACCGCAAACCGTTTCTATACATCCATTGACCGCGAAGTCCTATGAATATTCTAATTTTATTCATTTGACACCTATATAAGTGAGCCGTTTTTAAAAATTTGTTTTGTAACTAATTTGTAGCCTTACCAAACATTACCATTTAGGCACAGGCCAAATAATTGTTTTAGGCCGTTCGGTATTTAAACCAATTTCACCAGGTTCATTTAACTCTAAAATATTATTTTCATTTAAATGTAAAGCCACTTGGTGCATCCATTTATATGCTGCGGATAGGGTAGGGTGTTTCCCGTCTTTTCCACGCTCTAAATCTAATTCATGAGAGGGATAAAAGCGCCTGTTAAAAATTTTTGAAATAACAGAAACAATACCCTGGTCTTTTGTCCAACAAGCCGGACCAATCCAAAAATAATCTACAGCCAAATTATCAAGCGTGGATTTTATACTATTTACGTAGCCTATGCGCGCATTTAAATCTGTAACATGCACCTCATTTAATCCAAGCGCAATCATAACAAAATCGGGTTGATATTGCTTAATATAGCGTTGCAGTGAATCGGTTAAAGCCCAGTGTTTTGTAGCAGATCCATACCAAATAATGGAAGCAGTTAATTCCATTCCGCTGGACTTTAAGTAGAAATTCATTGGCAATCGGAGGGTTTCAAGTTCTGAGTCACCAATAAATAATACACGTTTAAGTGTTTTTGGGGTTTGCGCTATTTGATCTAACGTATCTGAACTATTATCTAAATTATTGATATTCAATGCTTTAGAATAACGTTTTGTATTACTATGTATTGAATGCGAATCCTGTAATAATATATTTTGGTCTGTTTTTATATCTTTTTTTTGTTTTAACACATGCAAAGCTGGTGCTGGTAAATACATGCACAGCCTGGCTTTTACGGGTATTTTGGCAATAAAATGACAAGGTTTAGGGGAGATGAAATATAAAACCAAGCTTAATAAACATAAAACAAGTGTTATATAGCTGCGCATCATGGCATTATACGAAATGTGGTTCTTCTGTTTTTTGCACGCCCCTCGGCAGTAGCATTACTTTCAAGCGGTTCGGTTTCACCTTTACCCGAAGCTTTTAAACGTTTTAAAGAAATGCCTTTTGAAATAAGGTAATTAATAACTGTTGCGGAGCGTGCATTACTAAGATCTGTATTAAATGCGCTATTGCCGGTATTATCGGTATGGCTGATGATTTCAATGCTTATACCAGGATTGGCGTTTAACAGCTCTAAAAGGCGGTTTAATTCTGTATGCGAAGCGGGCTTTAAAGTAGAAGCATTAACATCAAAAAACAAATTATTTAATGGAATTTCCGCATGACTAATAAGGGGCTCAAGATCTAGATTTAAAATAATTTCTTTAAATGCTGGATGTTCTGGAATATTGAAGTTTTCAGATTTAAAAATATAGCCGGATTTGTACACATGAAATGCATAATTTTTACCTGAAGGCAAAGACACTAAATATTTTCCGTCCACAGAATTTGTTGAAGCGCTATAAAGCAATTCATTTTTATCGGCATCATACACTGAAACTGTAGCATCTAATGGTTTTTGTGAGGGCAGGCCGCTAATAACGCCTTTAACCAAATACAAATCGGGCACGGGTAAAATAGGCCTTACATTAGAAACGGTATCCTTTAAAAAATGTATTTTATATAAATCTAAATCACCAAATCCTTCAGCGCGATTTGCAGAATAGTATGCTGTTGAGCCATCACCACTTAGTACAAAAAAAACATCATCATCCGGTCCATTAATAGGGTAGCCCATATTAACAGGTTTAGACCATTTTCCAGATTCAAGCGTACTGTAAAAAATATCAAAACCGCCCATACTACCGTAAGCCTGGCTGCTGAAATAAAGCGTTTTACCATCTGGGTGTAAAAACACAGCGGTTTCATCAAAACCAGAATTTACAGGTTCGCCAATGTTTTTAATACCCGCCCATCCTTTAGCTTGTAATTCAGCGGTATAGATATCGCTTTGAGCGCCTTGCCGATCACTGGTAAAAAAAATGCGTTTTTCATAGGGATTTAAACTGATAGCGTTTTCATAGTGCGCACTGTTAACCGGCGCTGAAAATGCAATAGGCGCGCTCCAGTCATTACCATTAAATGTACTTTCAAAAATATCGCCACCATTGTTTATATCCGATTTAAAAACAAATAATCGGTTACCTGCATTATTAACTCCACAAACCGCATCGTGTCCTTCAGAATTTATATTGCCTTTTAATAAATATGGAGGCTGCCACATTTTATTTAAACAAGTAGATCCGTAAATGTCTTCTAAATACAACCCATCAGACGGGTCTTTTGTGCGGTTAAGTGCGCCCGGACGTCGGGACGTAAAAAATAATTGCGATTGATCGGCGGTAATACATGGGGCATATTCGGGGTATTTGGTGTTTAATAGCGGCCCCATGTTTTCTACAGATACCGCTATAGCCTGTTTAGACAGCTTGGCGCCCCATTGACATTCATCAATGCGCTTACGAATACATTCCTTAAGTGGGTTAGTAAATTTATGATCATGCTCAGCCATTTGGGCATATGTGGTATATAAGTTTTCGGCTTCTATCCAATTAGACTGCATTTGTTCTGACCATCCCATCCAATAAAAAGCATCAAAGGCATTATCCATCCCTAATGCGCGCGATTGTTTAAAATGTGCAGCGGCTTCAGCAGAGCGGGGCGACATTACAAATTGACAAAACCCAATCATAAATTGCAGGGTATGATGTTTGGCATTAAATTGTTCGGCTTTTAAAAGCGCTTCCAGTGCAACCTGAAAGGCATCAAAACCGGCCCGCTCATAATCACGAATACTTAGGGGATAAAATTTTCGTTTGTATAGTATCTGTTTTTGTTTTAAGGCCCATTTGTTATATCCCTCTTCAAATGCGATAGAGCCTTTAGTAAAGGCATTATGAGCCTGTTCAAACGCTTTTTTTTGTTTTGAAAAATGTTTTAATTCAAAAGAGGTGTGCTGTGAAAATAAAGGATAAACAAAACAAACAATACTAAAAACCAAAAAACGTAACGGCGCAAACATCATCTATGAAATTATAGCATGCCGTATTTCAAAAATTTAATTTGCTAATAGGTTATGCACGGTCAACTTTTCATAACTTGCCATGTAGATGAACATCCATAAGCCCTACCGATATAGCAAGTTTTGGCCAGGGATACTGCTTGTTTTTGTGATGGCCATAGCCGTGTATCGCATTTTTATTTGTGTAGATTTTAATTTAGAGTATTACGATTCAGATCAGTTTATTATGTGGCTTAGCGCCCGAAATTTTTCACAAGGTTTATTTTATGGTCCTTGCTTTTATGGCCAGGATTATAATTTTATGATAGAAGGACTAATTGCAGCGCCCTTGGTATATTTAGGCGTAGACGTGCGCATGGCCGTGGCGCTGGCAACACACGTGTTATGTAGCCTGTTTTGGTTTGGAAATACATGGATTTTAGTTCGACATAAGGCCTATGCAGCAGCCATTATGGTATTGTGTGTATGGATGTTGGTACCCCTTGAATACGATTTACTTACAGCCTTACCAAGAGGATTTATACCCGGATTTGCTTGTTGTTGTTTAATGGTTTGGACGCTTCAAAGGCCTAATGATAACAGGGCATTTAACCTAAATTGTATGTTGGCATCTATTGCATTTATTATTAATGCAACAACACTATGGCTTACTTTACCGGTATTAGTTTTTGCCATTATTCATACCCGTTCACGCACATATGCCTTATTTGCAACTTCCGCATTGGCCATAGCTATTCTCATATTAAAACTCTTAAGTATGTATTACATGGCACATCCTGAAATGGTTGTGCATGCTCGTATTGATGACTGGTCATGGGCGTACTTTAAAAAAAATATATTACGTTTAGGGCAATTGATTTACTTAATAGGGCCTGTTTGTAAAGGCTGGGGACTTTTTTGGATAGGCCTCATTTTGATTTTCATAGTTTATAATAAAAATAAATTCAGTATGTATTTTACTGTTTTTATTTTAATTGCTGTGTTTTTGTTTTTTTTATTTCATATAAAGGTAGGTGACGGTAAATACAATTGGGTGTTTTTTTCAAATAGCAGGTTTTTTATTGGTATACCCTTGGTATTAGCAATGTTTTACACACAACTTAAAGACAAGGCTATGCACGTGCTTATTTGGCCAATGATTTTTATAGGAGCAGCGAATGTGGGCTTTAAAATACATCATTTAAAAAACAAACTTGAAACGCGATTACAAATTACAACCTGGTTTGGCGTGCATGTTTTTAAAAAAACACAAATAGAGGAGGCCTTACATGATATAAAACACATTACTCAAAAACACAAAGTACAAACCATTATAATTTCTGCAAACCAATGGCAAGATGAATTAATTGCTTATGCTGGGCCTGCCTTATACCCGCGCTTTACAGCTACGCGAATTACCCATGCTTTTGGTGGCCACGCCGATAGGAGGTATTGGTTAAAAAAACAACATGCCATTTCAACAAGTCAAAACCTATTATATATTTCATCAAACTTTAATTTAACCAAACCCCATATTTTAAACGAAAATCAATGGCAAAAAATAAACGATTATGGTTTTTATACTATTATTCATAGTAATTTATCAATAAATCAATGGGTAAGTAAACTGGATTCAATAGAGCATAATCAGGCCTTGTTATTAAAATAACCTAAACAT
>Ga0255099_1000138_pt1 | contig 30509 bp, 31 predicted proteins | sample Colum_Colum_RepA_2_FD_188451 | JGI IMG/M metagenome (GOLD analysis project Ga0255099, IMG submission 188451) | Freshwater microbial communities from Columbia River, Oregon, United States - Colum_Colum_RepA_8d | ecosystem: Environmental > Aquatic > Freshwater > River | place: USA: Oregon...
TGTATGTGTTGATTTGTATTAGCGCATATAATTTTTAAGTAAAACGTACTACTATATTAGCAAATACTTTAAATGAATCCATTTTGTAAAAGTAAAAATTATTAATTAGGGGTAATATTTTGTTTAAACTTAAATAAAGCCATGTAAAGGCAATTCAATTTTAATTATTTAAAACTATAGCAATTAAAACCATTTTAAAATTTTTTAAAAAAAATATAGAGATGAATATGTTTTGTTCGCCAAAGCTAAACAGCGTAACAACTCCGAAGCAGCCCGGGCCGAAGACATCGCCCAAATAAAAATCACAACAAAAACAAAAAACATCGTCCAAATAATAAGTTTCCTACAACTTGTTTTAATTTTAATTATTACCGCGATAGGGATACGCAGGGCTTGGTTCGCCAAAGGCAACCGAGCGTAAGCGAGCCCGGAGTAGCCCGGGCCGAAGGCATCGCCCAAATAATTCTAATTATCCAAAAAATAATTCTAATCAGAAGTCATCGCCCAAAAAAAAATCACAACAAAACATAGCTCAATTAAAAAAATAATTCCAAAAAAACCTCACCCAATAAAACAACTCAATAAAACTAATTTAACACAAAAAAATTGCGATAGGGATACGTAGGGCTTGGTTCGCCAAAGGCAACCGAGCGTAAGCGAGCCCAGAGTAGCCCGGGCCTGAAAGGTATCGCCCAACACACACTAAATAAATTACGCCTTCGCTAAAGGTATCGCCCAACACACACTAAATAAATTAAGCCTTCGCTAAAGGCATCGCCCAAAAAATACACGCTCAAAAACTAAAAACATCAATCAAAAAAACAAACAACAAAAATCTTAAAGCCTCTGTATTAAAGTTTATACAATTGTAACAAAATCTAATAAATTATTATACCTATCTTTATACTATGTTTACAGCAGAGCAATTAAAAGACGTGAATGACCGCAGCGGCGCATTAAGGAGGTTTCTTTGACTTCGACCGCAAGCAACACGATTTAAGTTTACTAGAAGAAAAAACCTTAGACCCACAATTTTGGAGTGACTCTAAAAAAGCAGAGGCACTTATGACTGAAATCCGAGGTTTAAAATTATGGGTTCAGTCTTACACTCAATTGTGCTCACAATTGGATGACCTTAATACGCTATATGATTTTTATAAGGCCGGTGAGGCAACTGAAACTGAAACCCAGCAAGCTTTTTTGCAATTTATACAAGCGCTGGAAGAACTTGAGTTTAAAAACATGCTGCGAGGTACAGAAGATAAATTGGATTGCGTATTGCAAATAAACTCCGGTGCCGGTGGCACCGAAAGTTGCGACTGGGCCAGTATGCTTATGCGAATGTACCTAATGTGGGCCGAAAAGAAAGGATATAAGGTTACCGAACTCGATCAAACACCGGGTGATGTGGCTGGCATAAAATCTATTGCATTACAAATTGAGGGGGCATTTGCTTATGGTTATTTAAAAAGTGAAAACGGCGTACACCGTTTGGTGCGTATAAGCCCCTTTGATGCCAATGCCAAGCGCCATACCAGTTTTGCATCTGTTTACGTTTACCCGGTTGTGGATGACACCATTGAAATTGATATTAAGCCAGCAGATATTGAAATGAGTACCTCACGCAGCGGCGGCGCCGGGGGCCAAAATGTAAATAAAGTTGAAACCAAAGTACAGTTGTTACATAAGCCCAGCGGTATAGTGGTGGTGTGCCAGGTTGAACGATCGCAACACGGCAACCGTGAACGCGCCATGCAAATGCTGCGCTCGCAGTTGTATGAGCTTGAAATGCGTAAACGCAATGAAACCAAGCAGGCTGTGGAAGACAGTAAAATGAAAATAGAATGGGGCTCACAAATACGTTCGTATGTGTTGCATCCCTATAAAATGGTTAACGATCACCGCACCGAACTTAAAATAACAGATGCTGAAGCTGTATTAAATGGTGATATTGATTCACTTATTAAAACGTTTTTAATGGCAGCGGGTGTAAACTCAAAATCATGATGCAGCCCGTTAAAGCCAAAAAACATTTAGGACAGCATTTTTTAACCGATACTTTTAGGGCCCAAAAAATTGTAGAAGATTTTTTACAGGTATTACCCGCCCATACAGCTGTATTAGAAATAGGACCGGGCACCGGGGTTTTAACGCAACATTTATTAAACCGCGTACCATATACCGGCCTGGATATTGACGCCGAGTCTATTACGTATTTAAAACAACATTTTGAAGCCCATGCCAATGCGTTTATTTTACAGGATGTATTAACCTATACATTTAACCATGCTAATCAGTACGGAGTTATAGGAAATTTCCCCTATAATATTTCTTCACCAATTATGTTTAAAGTGCTTGAATACCGTAACACCATACCGGTAGTGGTAGGCATGTTTCAAAAAGAAGTGGCCCAACGCATTGCCGAAAAACCAGGAAGCAAAACCTATGGTATTTTAAGCGTGCTGTTACAAGCCTATTACAATATTGAGTACTTATATACCGTGCATGAAAATGCATTTAGCCCACCGCCTAAAGTAAAGAGCGCTGTAATACGGTTGGTTAGAAAACCTCAGCCCGAGGTACAGTGTGCTTTTGAGCCATTTAAAACCCTGGTAAAAACCTGTTTTAACCAGCGTCGAAAAACCATTCGAAATTCAATTAAAGCATTACACTGGACCGGTGATACCAGCTTAGCGCTATTTGGTAAACGCCCCGAACAATTAAGTGTTAAAGATTTTGAAACCCTGTGCTTACTAGTGTTTCCGCAATAAAAACGCTAGGCTTTTAATTTTGATTTTAGATAATGCCGGCGTAACAAGCGCAGGTACAAGGCTGGCCACCACCGCGACACTGCATAGGCAAATTTACCCGAAAGGCCTGTAACTACAATACGACGCCGGCCTTGTAGTTGTTGTAAAATACAACTTGCCGTTGCGGCACGCGACATGGGTTTAAACGCGTTGCGGTTGGGCACCGGGTGCAAGCTTCCGTCTGGTTTTAGGGCCGTTTTAAACGTTTCATTTTCAGTAAACCCAACTATGGTAACACCAACATGTATACCCATGGGAAAAAGTTCGCTATACAGACTTTCAGCCAGACCTATAAGTGCTTTTTTGGTGGCGCTGTATAAACTGTATTCCGCAATGCCACATAAGGCGGCGGCGGATGAAATGCATAAAATTTGTCCTTTGGTTTTTTGCAGTGCGGGCACAGCATATTTAGATAGCCATAATGCACCAAATAAATTTGTGTTAATTATATTTTGAATAACACCATCTGCATGCTCATGCAAATAGCCCTGTGATGACATGCCGGCATTTAAAATTACAATATCTATTTTACCCTGTTGCTTAATAACAGCAGTTACCAAATTCAAAACCGCCGAGGCATTTCCAACATCTGCTGCTATGTAACATGCTTTTGAGCTGTGCTTTTGTAAAAGTGTTTGCAGAACCGGGCCGGGGTGTTCACGCCGGCCGTTAAATACCACATACGCTCCTTGTTTTAAAAGCTGGATACCGGTTTCAAGGCCAATACCCTGGGTGGATCCCGTAATAATAACAACGGCATTATAAAACGAGCTGTTCATTGTATTTTAAATACATTATGTTTTACCATCCAGTCAACACTTTCTTTAATGGCATTTGAAAGGGGCGTTATTTTATAATTGAGTTCAGCTGTGGCTTTAGCACTTGAATAAAACTGGTATTTACCAGCCAGCAAGCTAACGCCGTAACTTAACAGGGGAGGTTTTTGCACAACACGGGCCCAGGCCGAACTTAAAAAACCCAAAATGTGTGTAAGCCCCAAAGGTATTCGCTTTAAGGTAAAGGGTTTGTTATACAAGGTACAGGCCAGCGTAAAAAAATCTTTATAGCTTAGGTTTTCACCACCAGTTATGTAGCATTGTCCATTACGCCCTTGCGTTAGGGCATTTACTATAGCTTCGGCAACATCTCCCGAGTATACAAAACTACGGCCCCCATAGGTATACCCCGGAAGTGAACCCGATAATAGTGTTTTAAGCATTCGGCCAGATGAGGGGATACGGTCATAGGGTCCAATCATAAATGTGGGATTAATAATTATAACGGGTAATTGCCGCTGGCTATGTAATTGCAGTAAATACGACTGCGCCTGCTGCTTTGAATTTATATAATCCATACCGTATGCAGCCAAATTAAAATCTGATAATTCTGAACGTAATGTGGTTTTTGTTCCCGAACCAAATGAGCTGGCCGTACCAATATGCACCAGGCGTTTAACCGAGCTTTGTAATACTTCTTCGGCCAGTAATTTAACAGCTTCGGTATTTATATTGTAACAATTTGCATTGCGCCGTGGATATACTTGAGTGGATGCCGCAATATGAATTACATACGTGCATATTTTAAGGGTATCGCGGTACGTTTCAGGCCGCCTAATATCGCCTTTAAGTAGGCTAATTTCCTTTGGCAACTCTATACTGTGCCACTGCGATGGCTCAATTAAAACTATTATTTTAAATCCTGCGGGTAAAAGTTTATCCAATACCATACGCCCCAGCATGCCAGTGGCGCCAGTTACTAAAACAGTTTCAGAATTCATAATAGTTATAAAAAGGGTTAAGCATTAAAAAAAAGTGAATGTATATAGGATAAAATTTCAGGATAGACCACACACGGAAATGCCAGTCCCCAAAGGGCTCCAAAAAAGTGGGCATCATGACCAATGGTATCATATTGTTTTTTGGACATGTACCACGAACCACCTAAAAATAACAGGGCATAAAGCCATGCTTTAACCGGTATACCCCAAACATAAAGTGTTTCTAATGGAAAAAATAAAATGGAACTGTAAATTACACTACACACTGCGCCAGAGGCTCCAAGGGCATTATAATGGGGATTACCGCGATGTTTAAACAGGCTATATACACTTGATAATACAATGCCTCCAAAATATAATATTAGGTAAAGGATTACACCTTTAAGGTTACCAAACAGGCCTTTAAATACATATTCAACACGTGGTCCAAACATATACAGTGAAAACATATTAAATGCCAGATGTAGGTAATCGGCATGTAAAAACCCATGTGTTACCATGCGGTACCATTCTTTAAAATGCCAAACCGAATATGCATTAAACCAAAATTTAACTTGTACCGACGCCTGTTTTAATGCACTGTATGAAATTAAAACCGTCGAAAGAATAAGAATCCAGGTAACGCTCATGGTAATATTAAGCAAATGTAAATGTAATTGTACTAAACGGTTATTTTATGTGCGTAGTGTTAATATTCATTGAATAAAATACTTGCACGTTGGTAATGATGTTTTAATATTGAGTATATGGCAAAGCGCACAGTTAAAATTTCGGGAATAGAACGAAAAATTTTTGTACTGGATACGTCGGTAATAATTTTTGATCACACGGCCATTAAAAATTTTGCCGAACACGATGTTGTAATACCTATTACGGTTTTAGAAGAACTCGATCAATTTAAAAAAGGCAATGACACTAAAAATTTTGCAGCCCGGGAATTTATTCGATACGTGGATGCGCACAGCGGCAGACATTCACTACAAGAATGGACTTCTATTAACGGGCCCAAGCGGGGGCAATTTAAAATAGAAATGCATACCAGCGCTACGCTTAACGCCGAAAAAATATTTGATGAACGTAAACCCGATCACCGTATATTAAACACAGCGCTGTATGTGGCAGAGCATCATCCCCAGCGTAAGGTAGTTTTAGTAACCAAAGACATTAACCTGCGCATAAAAGCCAAAAGCCTCAATTTAAATGCCGAAGATTACGAAACTGGTAAAATTAAAACGCTCGATGAATTACATAGCGGCGCGCTTGAACTTACTAACGTGTCACCCGCAGCCATTGCTCAGGTTTATGCAAACGATAGTATTGCCCGTACATCAGTTTTAAAAAAAACAAGGCCCCTGGCCAATCAGTATTTTATTTTAAAAAATGAGTCGCAAAGTGTTTTAACGCGCTATTACGCCGAGGAGGATATATTAATACGTATTGGAAAAACCTCGGCATTTGGAGTACATCCTAAAAACGCCGAACAAACTTTTGCACTGGATGCCGTAATGGATCCTGAAATTCAATTGGTAAGCATTCAGGGTGTTGCGGGTACGGGTAAAACCTTATTGTCATTAGCAGGTGCATTGGAACAACGGCGCTTGTATCATCAAATTTATTTAGCACGTCCTATTGTACCTCTTAGCAATAAGGATATTGGGTATTTACCCGGCGATGTAAACAGCAAGCTTAATCCATATATGGAACCGCTTTGGGATAATTTAAAATATATACGCAGTTTATTTGGCGAAAAAGATCGCGAGTTTAAACAACTTAACGAAATGGTTGAACAACAAAAGTTGGTGGTTTGTCCACTTGCCTATATCAGGGGTCGCAGCCTCAGTAATGTTTTTTTTATAGTTGATGAAGCACAAAACCTAACCCCACATGAAGTTAAAACCATTATTACGCGCGCTGGCGAAAACACAAAAATTATTTTTACCGGAGATATCCACCAAATTGATACGCCCTACCTCGATGCACAAAGTAATGGTTTAAGCTATTTAATTGAAAAACTCAAAGGCCAGGCGCTATATGCACATATTACCTTACAAAAGGGGGAACGTAGTGCCTTAGCAAATTTGGCTAACGAATTGCTTTAAAAGGAATGTTCTAAGTACAAAAGTTTTTGCAACCTTTTGCCGGTAGCCGATTCTATACGGACACTATAAAATCCTGTAGTTTTTATCACATCATTAAGTACCCACCGGTCGGTGTAGGTAGTAAAAGTGGTATGCGCTAAAAGACCTCCATTTAAACCTAAAATACTTACTTGCAGCGGCCAGGCATCAGCAGCAACGGATTTAAAATACAGGGTGTTTTGATATCCATAACAATCAAATGCGGCGTTGTGTTGTGTAATTCCGGTGGTATTGGTATTAATACTTCCTTCGGTTAGGCTTAATAAATTGCTAAATACAAAATCACCGGAGGTATTATTATTTCCGTTAACTGCATTTAGGCAATAATAAAATGTACTTAGGCCGGCACCTGCACTTGGTGCTTTCCAGGTAAACGAAACTTGTAAAACGCCGTTATTGGATAGCAGTGGTGCGGCATGTATAATGTTTTTTCGGCCATTGCCAGCATTTACCAGGGTTGTTCCGGGGCTGGGGTTTTGAAGCGTGCCGGTATTAGCAGACGAAGCATTTAAACATTCTAAGGCTAATCCAAACTTGGTAAAGCTTCCGGCATTGGCTTGCAGAGTTACTGTATAAATAGAGTCGGGTAGGTACTGGTTGTTTGTAAAAGCCGGAACTGCAGTGAGGCTTGAGCCAAATACACTTGCTGAACCGCCCGAATGGCAATTAGAACATTTAGCTTCTCCGGGCGATCCGGTAAAACCGGCTTTACCATTACTGTTAAGTGGTGAAAAGCCCGTAGTTAATGAAAAACTGAACAAAATGAACAGACTTAATGTTATTAGTTTATAGGAAAAGTATTTCATAATTTTAAAACACAAGTTACGGTTTTTTGTTTATGCTAAAAAAAAGTTTAGATGTTATAAAACAAGCCCAAAAACCTGAAGATGCTTTAGTGGCTAAGGCAAATAGTTTACTAAAGGCCTCGGCTTTAAAATATAATTCAGCCCTTATAGAAAGTAAGGATGCATTGGTGAGTGAATTGCATTTAAACCCAGAATACATTTACAGTGTATCAAACATAAAAGCATTGGCTTTAACTTACAGATTGTCTTTTATTTATGGAAAACGCCTTAAAACTCAATTACCCGAAATTATTACTTTTAAAATAGAACATTATAACATAACACAGCAAAAACGTATTTCAAACGTGTACTTGCTTACCCATGCCGAACATCTTAAAGATTTATCTAATCCCAGAGAAACCTTAGTGTTTATTAAAACAGAACAGGGGCACTATTTTTTAATACATGCCTGGGGCAAACCCTATTCTAAATTACGTCACTGGTTAAGTTGGCCCTTAAAAAGCGGCGAGTGTTTTGCAGCGTCTATATTTGTTGGCACCTTGGCCGTGGCCCTTGCATTACCAACCGCGTGGATTACCCTCGACACTGAAGCTACATATTGGTCGGGGTACCGTTTAGGCACATTTTTTCATTTACTCATTTTTAATTCAGGCTTTGCTGTATTTAGCTGGTTAGCATTTACCCGGGGCTTTACAAAATCAAACTGGGATAATTATTTAAACCGATAAGCCATCTCCTAAAATTCGCGCAGTAAATCCTTCAGGTAGCTGATCTAAACGTAATTGGCAGGATAATCTGGAGCTATTTGTTATGTTGGGCAGCGTATCTAACATCGCCCATTCATCGGCACTGGGTTCGGTCATGTTATCGGTAGGTGAACAAACTTCAACATGGCAGGTAGCACAAAGGGCCATTCCGCCGCAGGTTGCTAAAATATCGTAGTCGTTACCTTTTAAAAACTCCATTAAACTTAAACCCATATCGGTTGGCGCCTGCAATTGTTGCTGCAAACCGTTTTGATCAATAATGGTTATACTAATTTCAGTACTCATATTCGTTCTTCACACAATTCAACCAAAATACCGCCCGTTTGTTTAGGATGTAAAAAAATGATGCGCTTATTGTCGGCACCGTCTTTGGGAGCATCTTGTATAAAGGTAAAACCAGCAGCTTTTAACCGATCCATTTCGGCATTTAAATTATCTACTAAAAAGGCAATGTGATGAATGCCCTCCCCGCGCTTTGCTATAAAACGGTTAATCACATGATTTTCGCCTTCGGCATAAAGCAATTCAAGTTTGGTGGTACCGGTTTTAAAAAAACTGGTCCATATTTGCTCTGAATTTACAAACTCATCTTTATAGGCCGCACATCCCAAAAGTTTTTCATACAATAATTTACTTTCATTTAAATCTGAAACGGCAATACCAATATGTTCAACCTGTTTAAAATTCATAAGCGTTTAGTATGTTAATAAATTCATTTTTAGTTAATGACTTAAAAGATCCTGCGGCATTAAATGTAAGCAAGTTTCCGGGTTCAAGAGGTTTAGCATATTTGTAAAATTGCGCATTTTGTTCAAATCCGGGCCACCGTGTATTTAAATTATTATCTGAAAAAGCTGTTCCGGTATATACATAACAACTGAGCGCGTCACCATGTATGGCAATATTCCGCGCAACCGTCATAGCCGGAATACACAGGCAATGCAAAAGAACCGAATCAGAGGCAATAAACACCAAAATGGCATTAGAACTTTCATTACTTACCGATACAGGTTTTTGTGTAATGGTATCTGTTACGTGTTTAAATTTAAATACATCCGCATACGGGTTAGCACCTTCGTAAAGTTTAATGCGGTGTTTTTTTACAGATGTTTCGGGCGTTTCGGGGTTTAGTAAAACAAACACAATGGCAATACCAAGCGTGATGCCTGCCGCCCAAAAAAAATAGATATAATCAGAGTAAGGCGTATGTGTAGGCTTTGATGCTGCTGCCGTTTTTGAAGGTTTAGTTTTTGGCCGAATATGGGTATTATAATAGGCATTTCGTTTGGCTTCATTTTGGGCATGTGATGTGCGTTGTACGGGCCGTGATGAATGCGCCCTGGACATGTTTTTATATTTTAATCCGGCATCATAGTGTTTGCGTTTATTCGCATCAGAAAGCACCTCATATGCTTTTCGAATGGCTTGAAATTGAATAGCGGAACCTCCGGGTTTGTCAGGATGACATTGCAGCGCTTTTTTTCTAAAAGCAGCTTTTATTTGTTTTAATCCGGCATCTACCGGTATTTCCAGTATGTCGTAATGCGTCAATGCCGTTTTATAATTTTATGCAAACGTTTTTAGGCTCGGTAAAAAAATCTAAAGCTTCAAAACCACCTTCTCGTCCAACACCGCTGCCTTTAACACCACCAAAAGGTGTACGTAAATCGCGAAGCAACCAGCAATTTACCCATACAATACCGGTATGTAATTCAGCAGCTACTCGGTGCGCCCGTTTTAAATCCGAGGTCCACAAAGTGCTGGCTAGGCCATAGGGTGTTCCATTGGCAATGGCAAGGGCTTCAGCTTCAGTATCAAAAGGAATAAGTGTAACAACAGGGCCAAAAATTTCTTCCTGATTTACCCTGCAACCGGGGCTAAGACCTGAAATAACAGTGGGGGCTATAAAAAGGCCCTGCGCACAAGCACCATCCAATTTTAAAGCGCTTCCACCGCACAAAACCGTACCCCCTTCAGTTTTAGCCAATTCAATATAACTCAGTATTTTTTCAAAATGCGATTTAGAAACGATGGCGCCAATTTGAGTTTCAGCATTTAGTGGGTCGCCAACTTTTAAACGCTTAACAGCGTCAATAAATGCCCGTTCAAATGTAGAGTAAATAGAACGTTGAATTAAAATACGCGAACCGCATAAACAAATTTGACCTTGATTTGAAAAGGAAGACAGCAATGTGGTTTTTAACATGGCTTCAAAATCACAGTCTTCAAAAATGATGTTAGCATTTTTACCTCCCAACTCCAGCGACAACTTTTTAAATTCTGGCGCAGCAACCGCAGCAATATGTTTTCCGGTGGCTGTACCTCCTGTAAACGAAATGGCTTTTATTAAGGGATGCCGCACAATTGCATCTCCACAGCGCTGTCCGTATCCATGTACAATATTTAAAACACCCGGCGGAAACCCTGCTTCTATGCAAAGTTCCGACAGTAAAAAAGCGGTGTAAGGCGTAATTTCAGAGGGCTTTGCAACAACCGTACAGCCTGCAGCCAAAGCGGGTGCAATTTTCCAACTAAATAGATATAAAGGAAGATTCCATGGCGAAATACAGCCCACTACACCAACCGCTTGCCTGAGGGTGTAGTTTAGTGCCATACCTTCCATTGCGTGTGACTCTGACGCATAGTGTAAAATACCTGTGCCGTAAAAATTAAAATTGGCTGCGGCTCTTGGAATATCAACATGTTGAGCCAGTTTAAGCGGCTTACCATTATCTACAGATTCTGCATGCGCTAAACGTGCAGCATGCGTTTCAATCAGTTGTGCCAAACGTATTAAATACGCAGCACGCTTTTCATGTCCCAAATCACGCCATTTTAAAAATGCAGCCTCTGCAGCAACACATGCCATGTCAACATCACGGGCGTCACTATCGGGTACTTCGGCGTGGGCTTTACCTGTAGCTGGGTTTAACGATTGAAAATAATGTTGCGAAGCCGGAGGCGTTAAGACACCGTTAATATAATTTTGAAGCTTTAGCATACATCAAAGGTATATAAAAGGCAAGGAAGCACGTATCTTTGTAAAAAACATCATGAATACTATTGTATTAACCCAATCTGGAACAGTGGCAACACTAACCATAAACCGGCCCGAAAAGTTAAATGCATTAAACCGCCAAACCCTTAACGATTTACATAAATCTCTCGAACAGTTAAAATCAGACACGTCGGTTCGCTGCGTTATTATAACCGGTTCTGGAACCAAGGCCTTTGTTGCTGGTGCAGATATTGCAGAGTTTGCAGACTTTAATCAGGCTGAAGGTACGGCCTTAAGTCGTGAGGGCCATGATTTGGTGTTTACGTATATTGAACAGTATCCTAAACCTGTAATAGCAGCAGTTAATGGTTTTGCATTGGGTGGTGGACTTGAGCTTGCATTAAGTTGTCATATTCGTTTGTTTTCTGATACGGCAAAAGTAGGATTACCAGAAGTTACCCTCGGATTAATTCCGGGATATGGAGGCACACAGCGTTTAGCACAGCTTATTGGAAAAGGCAAAGCCACCGAATTAATTTGTACAGCTGAATTTATAAATGCTCAAGATGCGTTGGCTTGGGGTATTGCCAATGCCTTACATTCTCCGGATCAATTAATGGCACAGGCTCAGGCAATGGCGGAGCGCATTTCAAAAAACAGCCCCACAGCCATTAGCCATGCTTTACAGGTTATACAGGCTGGTCATGCGGCTTCTAATTCCGGGCTGCTTGCTGAAACCCAACATTTTGGAGCCTGCTTTACAAGCCAGGATTTTAAAGAGGGCGTAAATGCTTTTTTAAATAAACGTAAACCTGATTTTAAAGGGGCATAACATACAAATACAGTAATTTAATTAAACATCAAAACTAAATTAAACTAAAAATCCCCCATTTGGGGGATTTTTTTCGTTTAAGAAAAATTACTTAGGCTGAATTGCTTCTAATGTAAAATGAAGTTTAACATCTTCATCAGCACCTACCGCTTCAATATTAAAATCTTTAAAATTAATACGGCCTTCGCCCTCAAAGCCGCAAATTTTAACCGGTACTTCGGTGTTATTAACCCAAGACTTTCCATCTTGTAGCCCTACAGTATTAAACAATATATCAACAGGTTTAGTTATGCCTTTAAGGTTTAACATGCCTTTAGCGGTATAGGCATGCGTACGCATACCGGTATTGCTAACAATTTCGGTTGCTGTAAATACAGCCTGTTTATGGGCTTTAACATCAAAAAATTCAGACTTATCTTTTAAATGCCCATCACGCATGGCATTTTGTGTATTTACAGAGTTCATGTTAAAATAAAGTTTAATTTTTTCTGAAGCCGAAAAATTTACAACACCTGAATCTAGCTGAATACTACCCTTGGTATCGGCCAATATGTGTTTAACACTAAAATTAAGTGAGCTGTGCGCTGCATCCACAACAAACATACCATTTAGTTCAGAAATGTTAATGGCATGCGCTTTCATAATACTGTCACATTCTGAAGCCGAACGGCAGGTATAGGATGTGCCATTTATGGTACATGCCATTTCACGTTCTTGAGTCTCAGAGCCATCCATACAACAGGCCCCACTGGTAGTTTCGTCAATAGCAATGTAGGGTGCAATAACCAGGGACACTATACTCATCAGTTTTATTAAAATATTCATAGAAGGACCAGATGTGTCTTTAAAAGGATCGCCAACAGTATCTCCGGTAACCGAAGCTTTATGCGGTTCAGATTTTTTATAAAATGTTTCTCCGTTTATCACCACGCCTTTTTCAAATGATTTTTTTGCATTGTCCCAAGCACCACCGGCATTATTTTGAAATATGCCCATCAGTACACCACTTACTGTAACACCGGCCAATAAACCACCCAGAACTTCGGGTCCAAAAATAAATCCAATTACAACAGGGGTAATTAATGCAATGGCACCTGGTAAAAGCATTTCACGAATGGAAGCCTTTGTGGATATAGCTACGCATTTTTCGTATTCGGGCTTGGCTTTATATTCCATAATGCCAGGAATTTCACGAAACTGCCGACGCACTTCCTGTACCATGTCCATTGCGGCACGACCCACAGCGGCAATAGCAAGCGCTGAAAAAATAAAGGGAATCATGGCACCTACAAACAATCCGGCCAGTACGGGCGCTTTATAAATATCAATGGCACTAATGCCGGCAACACCAACAAAAGCTGCAAACAAGGCCAATGAGGTTAATGCCGCTGAGGCTATAGCAAAGCCTTTTCCGGTTGCAGCTGTAGTATTTCCAACAGCATCTAAATTATCGGTACGTTCACGCACTTCGGGTGGCAGTTGTGCCATTTCAGCAATACCGCCGGCGTTATCTGCAATAGGACCAAAAGCATCAATAGCTAATTGCATGGCGGTTGTTGCCATCATACCTGCTGCAGCAATTGCTACGCCATATAATCCTGCAAAATAATACGACCCCATAATTCCTGCTGCTAAAACTAAAATGGGAATAACGGTAGATTCCATACCAACCGATAATCCTCCAATAATATTTGTAGCATGGCCGGTTGCCGATTTTTGAATAATTGAGTTAACCGGACGTTTACCCATAGCGGTGTAGTATTCGGTGATCCAGCTCATAATGGCACCTACTACTAAACCAATAAATATGGCAATAAATACATGGGTGGATGAAAAGCTATATCCACGAAGCTCAAGCTGTTCGGGTAAAAGGTATTTAACTAAAAAATACGATGCCCCTATAGTAAGTAAAATGGAAGACCAGTTGCCTAAATTTAATGCCTTTTGAACACTATCTTTTTCAGACGTAATTCGTACAAAAAAAGTTCCAATTATTGAAAATACAATACCCAAGCCGGCAATCAGCATAGGCAATAAAATAGGAGATAATCCGCCAAAGCGATCTGCCGAAGCATCAATTTCTTGCCCAAGTACCATGGTTGCTAAAATGGTTGCCACATAAGATCCAAAAAGATCAGCACCCATACCTGCAACATCTCCCACGTTATCACCTACATTGTCAGCGATGGTGGCAGGGTTACGTACGTCATCTTCCGGAATGCCGGCTTCTACCTTACCTACTAAATCTGCACCAACATCTGCTGCCTTGGTGTAAATACCGCCACCAACACGTGCAAATAAGGCAATAGATTCGGCACCTAAAGAAAATCCTGTTAATACTTCAATGGCACGCTTCATGTCATCGCCCGTAACCGGTTGACCCGCTGCAAACATTTTATAAAACACAATAAATAAGCCACCAAGTCCAAATACGGCTAAACCCGCAACTCCAAGTCCCATTACGGTACCACCGGTAAACGATACGTTAAGAGCTTTAGCTAAACTGGTACGCGCGGCCTGTGTTGTACGCACATTGGCACGTGTAGCAATTTTCATTCCAATATACCCTGCAGTAGCAGAAAATACAGCACCTACAATAAAGGCAATGGCAATTATCCAATGCGAATGAATGGCATGCCCGTTAATTTCATGCACGGTACCACTCCAACCCAACAATAAAGCCGCAATAATTACAAAATAGCTAAGGATTTTCCATTCGGCTTTTAAAAAGGCCATTGCACCTGCAGCGATATAGCCCGAAAGTTCTTTCATTTTTTCGTCACCGTCATCCTGACGAGTAACCCAGGCGGATTTAACAGCCATTACCAGTAAACCAAGTATACCCAAGGCAGGTATAATATAAAGTAGTGTATGCATAAAAATTTTTTAGGTGTGCAAAAATAGTAAAAAAAGAGGATTTTAATGTACATCTAAAGCCCTGTTAATCAGTTAAATAATTACTGCATTGGTACAATAGGGTACAGGTTTAACATATTATGTGCTGCAAATCCATGTACCTTTGAGTTGTGGAGCATTACGACTTGGTTGTTATTGGCGGAGGACCCAGCGGATATGCAGGAGCCATGCGAGCTGTTGATTTTGGTAAACGGGTATTGTTAATTGAAAAAAACCGACTGGGCGGCGCCGGTATTTACAATGGGGTTTTAACTTCTAAAACTTTGTGGGAACAGGGATTAAAAGTAGACGCCATTCGCAGTGTTGTTAACGATTACCAGCCTGCTTTTGCCCAATTTTCTGAACTGGTTAACGATGCCGTATTTGAACGTAAAACACAAATGTCGGTTCATTTAAAGCTACTAGAAAAACACTATAACAAGGGGTTTTATTACGAAAAAGGTTGGGCTTCGTTTAAAGATGCACACCATATTAATATTCAAAAAGAGGGTCAGGTTAAAACGGTATACGCAAAACATGTACTTATTGCCACGGGAAGCAAACCCCGAATTCCCGATTCAATTCAAGTTGATGAAGAAATTATAGTTACCAGTAATGGCATTCGAAATTTTAAAGCCTTTCCAAAAAAAATGGTTATTCTGGGGGCCGGTGTAACGGGCTGTGAGTTTGCCACCATTTTTTCTTTATATGCTAAAACACAGGTTAATTTAATTGACAAAGCCGATCGAATATTACCTACAGAAGATGATGATGTAGCCCTTGAAGTACAGCATAATTTACAAGCACATGGGGCTGTAATTCATCATGGCGCCAAGCTTACTTTTATGAAAGTTGTTAACGGTAGGGTAGAATACGGCTTACAGTTTTCGGATAAACGTGAAGACATCTTTGTTGTAGATAAAGCATTAATTAGCATTGGCCGACAACCGGTTACCGAGGGTTTACATCCGGAACGGGCAGGCCTGCAACTTAAGCCAAATGGTGGAATTTGGCATGATGATACCCAAACCAATATCAGTCATATTTATGTTTCGGGAGATGTTAGTACCGATATGGCGCTTGTAAATGTGGCCGAACGTGAGGCGCGCCATGCGGTAGTGCGCATGTTTGGCCCGGGAATAAAACCACTTACTTATAAAAACATAAGTTCTATTATGTTTTTAAATCCAGAAGTTGCAGCGGTAGGCTATAATGAACAACAACTTCGCGAACGTGGCATACCACACCGGGTGGTTAAAGTAGATTATTCTGTTATTGCGCGCGCCATAGCTATGCGCAAAACACGCGGCTTTATTAAAATATTGGTAACACATGATTATGCCATGCGCATTTTAGGAATGCGCGTGGTTGGCGAACATGCCAGTTCGGCCATACAGGCGGTTGCGTATTTAATTCATACCCAACAAGGCATTCGCGAATTGGCAGATATGATGCACCCGCATCCAAGTATAATAGAAGGGGTTCAAGAGGCCTTACGAATGCTACTAAACAAGTCTATATATAAACCGTATATTTTTAAAGACCGATTAAAGTGTTATGCCTATGAAAACGGATCGGTTATCCTATTAAACGATTTAACTGATGACGAACCCTTATGAACCGGCGCATTACCATTATAATCAGTTTGTTTTTTTCGTTTGCCATGGTGGCCTTAATTTGGTTTCAATTGTATTGGCTTAAAAAAGATTTTAATGTTCGCGAAGAATTGTTTCGTGAAAAAGTAGACGAGGCGCTTAATAAAACAGCGCAGCAATTTGAAAGCATGAATCCGCAAACCCGTTTTATAAAATTTTCAAGGCGAACGCAGGGATTCGTAAAAAAACCGCAATCTGTAATGTCTCAAACTACTGATGCGGTACAGTTAAAACTTAACGAAACAATTAGCACAGATAGTAACGGCCATCACAGCGAAGAAATTAAATCAAAACACATTCAACTGGATAGCTTAAAAATGGAATTGCCTAAAAGTTTTTTAAACCGATTAAAAACACCGGAATCGGGTTTAAATCCTAATCGGGGCGAATTATTACCTGTAGGTGCTGAACAGTTTGATTACTTTGATCGCACATTAACTGAGAATTACTATAATGTAAAAAAACAAAAATTAGATACAACCTTAATTGACTCCCTATTAGGGGCTGCATTTGCAAGCCGTAATATTAAAGGTAAATACGTGTACTACCTTTCATCTTTGTATCCTGGAAGCCCGCATCACAGCGATTTAAGCATGGCTGAAAATATGTCAGATTCCATGGGGGTAGAATATTATAAAGTGCGGCTGTCACCCCAACATAAATTTGTAAAACCCGAATATCTTATTGTGTGTTTTCCGAGTCAAGACCGTTTGGTTTTTATGGAAATGTGGCCCTATTTGGCAATTACCATGCTGCTTTTATTGATTCTGTTATTTTCATTTTACTATATCACGGCGAATAATTTTGAGCAAAAAAAATTATCTGAAATTAAAAACGATTTTATAAGTAATATGACACATGAATTTAAAACCCCGATTAGCACCATTGCATTGGCCAGTGAAATGCTAAGCGACGAAACCATTGATACCAGTGCCGAAAAAAAACAGCGCTATTTGCATATGATTCGCGCTGAAAACAAGCGTTTAAGCGGCTTGGTTGAAAGCATCCTACAAACTTCAATTTTAGATAAAGGCCAATTTAATTTAAAAATAAGTGCTATTGATGTTCATGAATTAATACAAACCGCCATTCATCAAACACAATTGCTTGTCAATCAAAAAAACGGCACCATAGTTACCGTGTTGGAGGCTAAACGGTTTAAAATTCAAGGCGACAAGGTGCATTTGGCAAATATTTGCTTTAATTTAATTGACAATGCATTAAAGTACTCAAATCACCAACCTGAAATTACCATCCGTACGTTAAATACAGCAGAAGGTATAAAAATTGAGTTTCAAGATAAAGGCATAGGCATTGGAAAAGATAATCAGCGAAAAATATTTGAAAAATTTTACCGTGTGCCCACAGGAAATGTACATAACGTTAAAGGATTTGGTTTGGGCCTATCGTATGTATTAGCGGTTGTAATGAAACATAAAGGTAGTATAGCAGTGCAAAGCGAGCTTGGCAAAGGCAGTACGTTTACGGTACATCTGCCAATTGATAATTAATGTTAAGCACAATTAAAGGGCAATTATTTGTTATAATTTAGCCTGTATGGAAACGCTTAAACCTAAAATATTATTGGCCGAAGACGATACCAGTTTAGGACCATTATTACAGGAATACCTTGAAGCCAAAGGCTTTGAAACTAAGTTGGCTGAAGATGGAAAAAAAGCCGGAGATTTATTTTTTAAAGGCAGTTTTGATCTTTTGCTACTTGATATCATGATGCCCAACAAAGACGGTTTAACCTTGGCAAAAGAAATCAGAGTTTCTAATCCGCAAACACCCATTATTTTTTTAACGGCTAAAAGCATGAAAGAAGATACCATTGAAGGGTTTAATGCCGGTGCTGACGATTATATAACAAAACCATTCAGCATGGAAGAACTGCTGGTGCGTGTACAAGCGGTTTTAAGACGAACAAACAAAAGCCGCGTAAACGATTCCAGTGTTCACATTTTTAGTATTGGTGCATACCAGTTTGATTCTGAAAAACAAGTGTTGCAATTTAACGCGAAACAACAGCGTTTAACTACCAAAGAAAACCAACTGTTGCGTTTACTTTGTATACATGAAAATGAGATTTTAGACCGCACCTTTGCGTTAAAGTCTATTTGGAAAGATGACAATTACTTTAATGGCCGAAGCATGGATGTATACATTGCAAAACTTAGAAAATATTTAAAAGAAGATTCTAAAATTGAAATTATTAACGTGCATGGTAAGGGGTTTAAATTACTTTTAAACTCTTAAACTGCACCAATGGCGCCTTCATACCTGAGTTCTTCGGGAACACCCGAAGCGCTACCGCAAGCGCTTACCGCATCGGCTCTAAAAACGGTTTCGGCGTTTAAAAATTTAAGCTCGAAACAGTGGACGTTTCGGTACGCTCCCGAAAAATGGACACCGGGCATGATTTTGCAACACCTTATAGACACCGAACACATTTTTACATATCGTGCATTATGTTTTTCACGGGCTGACAAAACTGTATTACCAGGATTTGATGAAAACGCCTATGCTAAAATATACAATCAAATGGATCTTGAACCTGAAAAAACATGCCATGCATTTTCGGTTACCCGTGCTGCAACGCTTCAGTTATTTGAAGCATGCAGTCCTTTAATGCTGGGATATTCAGGTACTGCAAACAATACACAATGGACGGTTAATGAACTCGGCTGGGCCATAGTAAACCATAATGTACATCATTTACAAATTTTACAAACGCAGTATTTATCTAAATTATGATTATTTAATCCTAAATATATGAAACCATCAACACGTCATCACTTCAATTATATAGTAATTAGTAGCCTTTTAGTTTTGATAAGCGCTTGCCAAAAAAACGAATCTACTACAAAAACGCCATTTACCAATGCCGCTGTTAAATCCATTTTTGACTCCAAATGCGCATCATGCCACGCGGCCTCTGGATCTAGTTCGGGGGAATGGTTTTACGACCCCACCGATTACAATACATCCATTAAAAATTCAATTCATGATATATACGAAACTGTATATGTAAAAAAATCCATGCCTCAAGGTACTAGCCTTAGTGCTTCTGATTTACAGGCATTTAAATCTTGGTATGATGCTGGCTACCCCAGTAATTAATTGTTGTATAACATTTACCAATCTGTTTTAATTCGGTTTCATTTTATTACATTTAACAATGCGTGTATGGGCTTTTATAGGTTTGAGTTTTATATCCCTTGGTGTATATGCTCAGCTATATACATTGGCGCCAGATGGTTTTCGAATTAAGTTTTTTTCATCTACACCACTAGAGGATATAGCTGCTGTTTCAAAAATAGGCCGTGCGGTTATTCAAAGCACATCAAATACCATTCAAATTAAATTAAATACTAAAGATTTTCATTTTAAAAATGCATTAATGGAAGAACATTTTAATGAAAATTATATGGAAACAGAGCGTTTTCCACACAGCACGTTTTCAGGCACTATTTTGGGTCTTACCAGTTATACCGCAGAGGGCCAATACAATGTTACGGTTAAAGGCGATTTAGAAATGCATGGGGTAAAAAAACCGGTTCAAATTCCGGGAACCCTTTTAATTAAAAACCAAAAGCTCATTCTTCACAGTACGTTTTCAGTTTTACTGAAAGACTACAATATTAAAATTCCTTCATTATACATTACCAACATTGCCGAAAAAATTGAAATCACTTTTGATGCTCAGCTCATTCCCTATGTTAAATAAATACTTTTCCGTTTTAATCTTTTGTTTTGGAATACAACTGCGTTTTTACACGCAAGATTTAAACTTATTAGATCAAATACCCGACAGTACCATTAAAATGGAACCGGTATTTGCAACCTTTAAAACGGTTAGATTAGGAAATATTCAAACTACCGAATGCATTAAGTCGCGGCATTTGGATTTTAGAATTTTACACCGGTTTGGTAATCTGTACAATACGGCATTGTCTAATCCGCTAAATCAAAGTGCTCAAAATTTATTTGGATTAAATCAGGTTAGTGATGTACGATTTAGTTTAGATTATGGAATTACATCGCATTTAAGTATAGGTTTAGGACATAGTTCATGGAATAAACTTATTGATGCCAACATGAAATGGCGAATTTTACAACAGTATACCACCAAGCGTCGTCCAATTACATTGGTATTGTTTTTAAGTGCAGGGTATAGTCATATGCCCACCTCCATGCTGTATGCAGGGGTTTATAAAAATTTTGAAACCCGTGAAGCACACCGCTTTAATTATGTGAGCCAGCTTTTAATTGCCCGAAAATGCAATTCAAGGCTTTCATTAGAACTGATACCCGGGTTTATTCATCGTAATTTTATTATAGAATCCAAAAATTCAACAAACGGCGCATATGACCTAAATGATAATTTTACATTGGGTGCCGGCGCACGAATTAAAATTGCAAGTCGGGTATGCTTAATAGGAGATTATACACAGGTGTTTGGTGCGTATTACAAATCAAACGCAGATCGTCAAATGCCGCTAGCGTTGGGCGTAGAGCTCGAAACCGGAGGGCACGTATTTAGCTTAATTTATACAAATGCATCAGCTATTATAGAAAACAACTTACTTACACAAACAACCGATTCATGGATAAAAGGCCAAATTAAATTTGGATTTTGTATTTCACGTACATTTTCATTTCAGCATTTGGACTAGCACGCATGCCATTTTCCGGACATCCACACATAGATAATTTTAGCACGGAGGATACTGTTTTTTTTCTTAGTGCATTCACGCTTTTTTGCATTGCAGTGGAGTCTGCGCCATCTTATTTATTGCATTTATTTCGTTTTGGATTTAAAAACGCATCGGTCCAAGTCACCACAGAGGCTTTGCCACATCAGCAAAGGGCAAAGTATTGGTTTATGGTTTTATATGTACTTAGTGCAAGTTATTTACTAATGCAATTTAATTTAACATTACATTGGCTGTTCCCTTGGGCCGGAGCCTGGCAGCAATGGGGGTTATTTATTATAATATGGCTTGCACTAATTGCCATCCGCCGAATTGTAGCGCATTTATTTTTTTTAGCCATACATCAAAATACCACAATATTGCATCAGGTATATAACCGTCAAAAATCAATTTTTATTGCACTGGCGGTTGGCCAATCCATACTGATTATGTATTATAATATTCAGGCACACAGCATTCAATTTTTAATATATGCGCTGGCAGTTTTGGCAATACTTATGGTTATGCTGCATGCATATCGAATAATCAAAAGCCTTTGGGCGTCAAATGCCTTAAGTTTTTTTCAGTTTTTTTCATACCTTTGCATTGTTGAAGTTTTTCCTTTGGCTATAGGGATAAAACTTTTACTCGTTTTTATTTAAACGACTATGACAAAAAAAAAGAAGGTTAAATCAACATCTAAATCTTCAAAGCCGGTTCAGGTAAAGCGTAAAAAAGCGCTTGCAAAGCCAGTTTCAAAACCCGTTTCAAAACCCGTTTCAAAACCTGCTTCAAAACCTGTTTCAAAACCTGTTTCAAAACCTGCTTCAAAACCCGTTTCAAAACCCGCTACAAATCCGCAAGTAAAATCTACCCCATTTAATAAAAAGCCTGTAGTTAAAAAGGCTGTTGTCACTCCAGTGGCAGCTAACGAGGTAAAAATAAGCGCTGTTACAGAACTGCCCAAAGCCAAAGTTATTAAACGTAAAGCAGTTGTTGTGCCTCCGCCGGCCCCGGTTCAAATTAGCAATTGGCCTAAGGCTAAGGTTAAGCATATTTTAGTTTCGCAGCCCCGACCTGCCGACGGTGATAAAAATCCTTACATTGAATTGGCACGTAAACATAATTTACATATAACCTTTAGGCAGTTTATTAAAGTGGAAGGATTAAATGCAATGGAATTTCGTGCGCAACGCGTTGAAATACTTTCGCATTCAGCTGTTATTTTAACCAGTAAACTGGCCATAGATCATTTCTTTAGAATATGTCAAGAACTGCGACTTACAGTTCCTGAAACCATGAAGTATTATTGTATAAATGAGCAAACCGCGTACTATTTACAAAAGTATATTCAATACCGAAAACGTAAAATTTCATATGGTACGGGCAGTTTGCAAAATCTTTTGGATTTAATTCGAAAAAATAAAAACGAATATTTTTTATTGCCTTGCAGCGATGCTCAAAATGAGCAAATTGCAGAATATATGCAACAAATGCTGTTACGCTATTCTAAATCGGTATTTTATAGAACCGTTCCTGCAGATTTAAAAGACATTAAAAACATACAGGAGTTTGATGTGTTGGTGTTTTTTACACCAACGGGTATACGTTCACTCAAGCAAAATTTTCCGCAATTTAAACAACACAACACCCGTATTGCAGCTTTTGGGCATTCTACCGGACATGCCGTATCCGCGCTGGGCTATCGCCTCGACGTTTTTGCTCCCAATCCTAAAAACCCAAGCATGACAGCAGAGTTAGATGCCTACATTAAATTATGCAATAAGCGTTAAGTTTTAACCATGCCAGCGGCAATGGTTTTAAAAAGTGCATTCATTTCCAATTGAATAAGCTTCCAGTCACTTAATTGTTTGGAGTTCCAAATTAAAGCCATATAAACTCCAGAAAGTTGTTGTACACCGGCCGCTTGTAGCGCATGTGAAAATGCTGTACTTTGTAAACGGTACGATTCTCGTATATGCCGTTTAATGCGGTTTCTATCATGAGCTTTTGCAATTAAACGTTTAGGAACCATAATTACAATTTTGGGCTTATTAATTTCTCCGGATTCAGATTTTAAATATACACGAGCCTCCAAGCTTCCGGATTTAAATTTTATACCCTGAGTAAAAACCAAATCAATACTTTGGCGGTGTTTAAGCCGTTCATGAACGGTGAATTTAAAATTTGAAACCACCACAATATAATTTTATGCTAATTTAAATATTTACATTAGCATTTGGTTTTAATAGTAATTACCAAAGCCCCGATGCAATTATCTATTTTTTTAAAACAGCGGCAAAAGCAACAAAAGTCAATTCAACTTTGGTTTAAACGTTTACGCCGTAATACACGAATTAACCTTGATCCGTATTTTCATCAGGCCCACGATGCGGTTTTTAAGAATACCGACTGTATGAAGTGCGCGCATTGTTGCGCAACCACTTCGCCTATATTTTATCAAAAAGATATAGACCGGGCCGCCCTGGCCTTACACATCAAGCCGGGTGAATTTATTGAACGGTATTTAGAAATGGATGAAGAAGGTGATTTTGTATTTACGCAAACCCCTTGTCCATTTTTACAGGCAGATCATGCTTGTTCTATATATAAGGATCGGCCCAAAGCCTGCAGAGAATATCCGCATACCAACCGAAAACAAATACGTCAATTGCTTACAATCACTGAAAAAAACACACAGGTTTGTCCAGCTGTATTACAAATTGTAAATCAAATACAAGAACGGTTTAAAGCCGACGGAATAACGATTTAATATGTTCTAATCCCGCTAATGTGCGGTAATTTTCACCAAGTGCATGCTCCCACATAAAGGGCAATTGATAACTAACTTCAGCCATTTGTGAAATATCAGTTTCCGTCCATGAGGCGCTTAAATGTTGAGGTAATTCTATGTTATGGTGTTTGCACATAGATTTAAACTCAGAAACACCCAACGGATAATAGTCTTCAAGGTGCTGAAAAATAATACAGTTGGCAATACAATGGCGCGTGCCTTTAATTTTTGATAACCCGTAACTTAAAGCATGGCAAACACCCACTTCGCTATATGTCAGGCTAAGCCCACCCATAAGTGAAGCTACCATTAACCGGTCATCGTTTTCGGCATTTTGACCCGATTGTGGGCCAAGATATACAGCCCTGCAAAGACTCAGGGCCTGATCACCATAGGCAAGACTAAAGGCATTGTTTTTTTGACCAAAGCGAGATTCAATGCAGTGTATATAGGTATCCATGCCCGTATAAAACCACCAATCTTTGGGCACCGTAGCAATAAGTTCAGGATCAAGCAATACCTGATTAAAAACCGTCCAGTCGCATTTTAATCCAAGTTTTTTTTCGGGACCAGTAAGTACTGCCGTCATAGACACTTCTGCGCCGGTACCTGAAATTGTTGGTACGCCTAAGTGATATACGCCCGGGTTTTTAATAAGGTTTAGTCCCTGGTATGCAACCGCAGATCCCGGATTGGTTAGCATTAAGGAAACCGCTTTGGCAATATCCATTATACTACCCCCTCCAATACCTATAACCCCGCTGGGTAAGCCCTTTTGGTTTAAAAGGGTATCGCGCAATTCATCTACCTGTTGCGTTGTAGGTTCATGGGTATTTACATCAATATAAAAAACTGCATCTTCTGCTTGTGGCGTAAATGCCAGAGGATGATTTTTAAAATAGGCATCAATAATAAAAACACAGTATTTTTTATTTAAATGCCTTATAGGTAAAAGGGTTTGAGCTAATTGATGAAAACAACCCCTTCCAAAAGTTACATGATCTATATTTTTAAAATTCTTATGCATATTATACTTCCATGCCGTTTAACAGCGCCTCACAGGTACTCCATTTAACTATTGAAAACCAGTTTTGAATGTACTCTGCCCTGCGATTTTGATATTTTAAATAATATGCATGTTCCCAAAGGTCTAAGGCTAAAAGGGGTTTGCCTTTTACCTGTGCAATACCCATAAGCGGATTATCTTGGTTGGGCGTAGTGCATATTTTAAAACGGCCGTTTTCAGTAAGTATTAACCAGCACCAGCCGCTGCCAAAATGTTTAAGGGCAGCCTCAGAAAACTGTGTTTTAAACGCTTCAAACGAACCAAATTCAGCATTAAGGCGCCTTGAAAATTCTGCAGGTAATACGTCGGGCTGTGCGCTTAAAAGGTTCCAAAATAAACTGTGATTGTAATGGCCTCCTAAATTATTTCTAATTATTGCCGGACTTGTTTCATTAATTTGCTTACAGAGGGCACTTAAATGCTCACTAAATTCAAAACCGCTCCAAGAAGCCGTATTCAATTTATCTACATAAGCCTGATGATGCTTGCTATGATGAATTTGCATAGTAGCTGAATCGATATAAGGTTCTAATGCATTAAACGCATAGGGTAAAGCCGGTAAACGAAATTTAAATTCAGGGGATATACGGCCTTTTGTAAATGTAATATTTTTAAAGGGAAACGCTAAAAAAGCAATACTAGCAACGCATTGCTTAACAAAAGCCCGTCGCTCTGAATTTACCATTTTATTAAGAGCTGATTTTTTTCTACGGTTTGTCCTTTTTTAACACAAATCTCTTTTACAATTCCGTCTTGCATGGCTTTTAATGCATTTTCCATTTTCATGGCTTCAAGTATAAAAATTACATCCCCTTTTTTTACTGTATCACCTTCGGAAACCAAAACGTTTAGTAATAAACCCGGCATCGGCGCTCGGAGTTCAGCACTTCCTTTTTTTGCCAAATCTGAAAAGCCCATGGTTTTTAATAAGCGATCCGTTTCTGTTTCAATATGGGCCTTTACGCGTAAGCCATTTATGCGTAATTGAATCCATTTTTCAGCTGTATTCATTTGTTCTACGTAAATAGAATACGAAGTACCAGCATGAATTAAATGATATTGTAAAGGTTGTACTTGAATTAAATCTAAACCCATTGGCTTGCCGGATAGTAAAAATCCTTCCGCATGTGGAACGCACTCAAACTCCAAATTATCGATAGTAATATATAACACCATATAAAGGTACTTTCTATGCTTTACAGATACAAATTAAGGAGCTTTAAAAAAGAAATTAATTACATCGGGTTCTAAATCGTATTTTTCAATAGAACGAATAGGTTTTAAATTTTGGCAGAGAAATATTCGCGGTACCTGCCCCTCGCAAAGGGTATAAAACAATTCATCTTCAAAAAGCGTAAACGGAATATCGGCTGATTTGGTACGGTTTAAAAAATTCTGCAGCTTTGCTTTACGCCCTCCTAAAACCATTAAAAATGGCGCATCTTTAAATTGCAATTTTAAAATATGTAATTTATAGGCTGCTTCTATACAATGGCTACAAGTAAGGCTAAAAAAGGCAATTACACTTTTACCTTTCTTAAAATTAAGGGCAGGCTTGGGTACTGCTAGCGGGCTTGTCCATAACGTATCTAATTTTAAATGTTTTGGTATACGGTAGTCAGCGCTCGATCCTGGAACAGATACAGGCCGCAATGCAAAAACAAAGGCGGCGCTGATTCCAAAAATGCTTAAGGCTATGACATTTGAATACCTGTAAAACATACGATGGTGCTGGTGTTTAAGATAAACCACAAGACCCAACACCAATATGTTTTTTAGAATGGCCAAACCCGGCGTCATTTTATAGTGTTCTCCAAAACAACCACAATCGGCTTGCGCACCGTTATAAAAAAACAAATAGGTTAAATATAAAATAAATACCACGCTGGTCCAGATTAATGCATTATAGGTGAATTTATTCAGTGAAATATGTAAAAACATCAGCAGGCCCAAAGCCAGTTCCCAAATAATGAGAATACGTATACCCAATACCGAACAAAGGCCCCCGCAAATACCATCTTCGGCTAGTCTAAACTGAAATAAGTCAATGGGGCTCATTTTTTTCCAAGCCGAAAACACATATAAAACACCAATACAAAGCGTTATAAAAATATGTGCCAATAATTTATACATAAAAAAAGCCGGTTTTAAGCCGGCTGTTTTTTTAATTTAATGATTATTGAATACTACATTTTGTTGTAACGGTTACACCCATAACGCTTGCAGATGCATCATTTGCTTTACATTGCGCATCGGCATCATTTTTTTTAGCAGTTATTACGAAACTGGAGTCAACAGAAATAGGAAAAGGGATCAAGCTGCTTTCAGTGGATGTAGTACACTTACAGGTATAGTCCCGTTTGCATGATAAAATAAAAATACACGCTAAACCCATTATAAGGGATTTTGATATTATAGATGTTTTCATAAAAACAAATATAAAACCTAATTAAATGCCTTAAAATACAGATATCTTAAAAAGATGTACATTTGTACGAACAAAATGCGGATGTGGCGTAATTGGCAGCCGCACCAGACTTAGGATCTGGCGCCGCAAGGCGTGGGGGTTCGAGTCCCTTCATCCGCACAGGGCCCATAGGGGCCCTTTTTGTTCGGCCTGTGTGGCGAAATTGGTAAACGTTGCGGTCTCAGAAGCCGTTGGTTTAAATACCTTGGGAGTTCGAGTCTCCCCGCGGGCACAATGCAAGATATCTTAAACAAGGCACAACATGCCCTAAATCAAATTCGGCCCTATTTAATTTCAGATGGGGGAGACGTAAAAATTATTGAATTAAATGCTGAAATGGTTTTAAAAATTGAACTTACAGGTGCTTGCAAAACCTGTTCTATGCGTCATATGACCATGAAATCAGGAATAGAAGAAACGTTACGTAGAGAAGTGCCAGAAATTAAAGCCATAATAACCGAACAACCCATTACCTTATGAAATTAATTGATAAGCTTAATCAACGTCAGTCTACTCTGTTTTCAATTGAAATTTTACCACCGCTAAAGGGCAAAAGTATTCAGAGTATTTTTAACAGCGTAGACCCATTAATGGAATTTAAACCCGCATTTATTGATGTTACGTATCATCGTGAGGAATACGTATATAAAAAACGGGAGGGGGGCTATTTAGAAAAAGTTAGTATACGTAAACGTCCAGGCACGGTTGGCATATGTGCGGCCTTGGTTAATCATTACGATGTAGATGCGGTTCCGCACATCATATGCGGAGGATTTTCAAAAGAAGAAACAGAAAACGCACTTATTGATTTAAAATTTTTAGGTATTGATAATGTATTGGCATTGCGAGGCGACCAAATTAAAACCGAAGCCGTTTTTGTTCCCGAACCTGATGGACATGCCTATGCCATTGATTTGGTTCATCAAATTCATGGCATGAACTCCGGAAAATACCTCGACGAAGAAACATCAGACGCTTCACCTACCAATTTTTGTATTGGTGTTGCAGGATATCCCGAAAAACACGTGGAAGCCCCGAATTTAAAAACAGATTTAAAACACTTAAAAGCTAAAGTAGAGGCCGGCGCTCACTACATTGTAACACAAATGTTTTTTGACAATTCAAAATTTTTTGAATTTGTGGCAATGTGCCGCGCAGAAGGAATTACGGTACCCATAATCCCAGGAATAAAAATTTTAACATCCCGCACCCAGATAAGCGCATTACCTAAATTGTTTCATATAGATTTACCTCAGGACTTATTGGATGCTATTGACGCGTGTAAAACTGAACAGGATGTAAAAGAAGCTGGTATTTCCTGGGCTATATCACAGTGTAAAGAACTTGTAAAAGCCGATGTGCCCTGTTTGCATTTCTACACCATGGGGAATCCCGAATCTACACGCCGCGTGGCATCATCGCTGTTTTAATGTCGTTTTCATTTTATTCAGGTGAGGTTTTGCTTATAGATAAACCCTATAGCTGGAGTAGCTTTAAGGCCGTGCACCACATTAAAAAATCCATCGCTAAACATCCCAGCTGGACAGATGAACAGGGACCACATCCAGTTAAAATTGGGCATGCCGGAACGCTCGATCCACTGGCAACCGGTTTGTTAATTATGTGTACCGGAAAAAAAACAAAACAGATTCAAGATTTTATGAACCTAGAAAAGGTATATACCGGTGTTTTTTTTATTGGAGCCACTACGCCCTGTTTTGATCGTGAAAAACCAGTAAACGCTGAATATTCTATTGCGCATATTACTTCTGAACACATTGAAATAGTTCGCCAGCAGTTTATTGGCACACAACATCAAATGCCACCGCTATATAGTGCCATACAAATAAATGGACGCCGTGCATATGAAATTGCACGCAGCGGACAAACAGTAGAGCTACAACCCAGAACCGTTAGCATTTCGCAACTGGAATTTAAAATATGGAATCCTCCATTTTTACATTTTAAAGTAACCTGTTCAAAAGGCACATATATCAGAAGTTTGGCTCGTGATATAGGATTGGCATTACACAGTGGGGCCTATGTTTACGATTTAAAACGTGAGCAAATTGGAACCTACAATCTAAATAATGCGTTTACCCCAGAAGCTTTCGCCAAACATATAAATATGTAATACAACTAGTTTAAATGAATAGCATCGCGCAATTCGGAGGCATCCATAAAGCCGCGGTGTTCCCACGTTTTAATGCCTTTTACATATAATTGCAATACAGGTAATGCGTCCACTTTTAGTTCACGACATAGTTCAGAATGTGCGTCGGCATCAATACGCCAAATGGTAATTTGCGATGCATGCTGTTTTTGTATTTGTTCTAAACCCGGTTTCATTTGCTGGCAGGGCTTGCACCAGTCGGCGTAAAAATCAACCAGCACGGAATCACGCATAGATTTTAATCCCTCATAAAAACCCGATACGGTTATCCCATTTTTTTTAATTATTCCTTGTTCAGGCAAGTCAGCAGCACGCCACGCCATTAATCCGCCTTGTAATTCCACAACATTTTTAAAATGTAAAGATCTTAAGTATTCAGCTGCCGAAGCACTACGACCACCGCTTAAGCAGTAAACAAATACACAGGCATTTCGGTTCCACGCATTTGCTTTGGCTTTAAACGCAGGCCCATTCCAATCGTTATTTACTGCCGATTCCAAATGCCCTTCTTGATATTCTTGGGGACTTCGTACATCCACAATTAAGAGATCTGATTCAGAAGCAATAGCTTTAAGAAATGCATGGGGTTTAAGAATTTGACTCTGAGCCTGAGGGGTAGTACATTGTATAAGTG
>Ga0255099_1000143_pt1 | contig 30094 bp, 30 predicted proteins | sample Colum_Colum_RepA_2_FD_188451 | JGI IMG/M metagenome (GOLD analysis project Ga0255099, IMG submission 188451) | Freshwater microbial communities from Columbia River, Oregon, United States - Colum_Colum_RepA_8d | ecosystem: Environmental > Aquatic > Freshwater > River | place: USA: Oregon...
GTGTTTGCATTCACGCTCTTCTGGCCAGCGAAGCCAAGTGAAACCTCCCTACTGTTGCGAATAGGTGAAGGATTCCGCGCCGAGGCCTCGGCTTCGCGCAGCCGTAGCAGCGCCACGGCAATTAGATCAACGACTTCTTGCTGCGGGTGTCTGGGGGCTGGGCCAGCCCCGAAATTTGAGATGTGTTTGTTGTTTTGCATGATTAGCGTTCCAGTAGAAAACGCTTGTCATGCTATGGGTCATACCCCCTCCAAGTAACTGCATTTGTGGAGGTTAAGAGAACGTCCTCAATGTTCAGGCACTAATCGATCAGCTCAGCGATACCGACTTGAAATCCAATAATCGATTTTTTCAAAGCATCTAGGCTGCTATCGGCCATAAGAGGACATCGGTTAGTGCTTTTCAGCCATGCTGGTTAATCATTTGCGTCCAGTCACTTCAAGCTGATTTCAATCTCGTTCCGAGAAATCTTCCCGCCCTTCTCAAGTTGCGCCAAGGCACGGTAAAGCGCTTCATGCGTCACCGCCAGTTGCTTGGCAAGCTGCTTGAGAGAGCATTTGAGTGAATATCGTCCGTCTTGACCTTCGGTCTCAACTAGGTGCAGGATTCGGCTTTGAACCTTGGGCAATGAAAGGCGCTCGTTTTGAAGTCTGAGTCGTCGCACTTCGCTGCTCAGCATATTTATCCATCGCTCAGCGAAACCGTAGTCCACCTTGAATGCTTGCCGCAGTGCTCGAATCGGAATGCGCACGATTTCTGACGGCAACGTTGTTCTTGCATCACAATGGTATGCAGCAGACGTCAGACTGGCTTCACCCACAAAACCCATTTGACAGCTTTGAAGATTGACCACTTCCCCGTTTAAACCATGTCGCTCTAGGACTACTTCGCCACTGCAGACAAAGTACATCCATTGAGGACGTGCACCCGTCAGAAACAGAGCAGTTTCTTCTGCGCAGTTGAGTGGCTCACATTGGGCCAACACCTGTGGCGGGAGCAGCTGCTTAAGGGTTAAAGGTGAAAGCATGGGGATCATTGGGTCGTATGATTATTATCATATGCCTAGATGACCGGAACGACGACACTCTGACAAAAGGGTATCTACATGTCGTCAAAAATATTTGAGTTTGGCCAAGTGCGGCCAGAATACGTTGTTCCTGTTCTAAACGAACGTGCGGTCCGTGCCGCTGCAGGCATATTGTTCTTCCTGGCCGTGATCAGTTTCATGAACGCTTGGCTCACCGGGAACTTTCAGCCGACCCGTGTGTTCGTGGTGTGCTTTTTAATTGAGTTCACCATCCGCATCTTCATCAACCCGCGTTTTGCCCCAGTAATGATTCTGGGTGAATGGATCGTGCGCAAGCAATTACCCGAATGGTCAGGGGCACCGCAAAAGCGCTTTGCATGGAGTATCGGCTTCGCTTTGGCTGCAACCATGTTGTATTTGGTGGTGCTCAACAACGTCATCGGACCCATCAACCTAGTCGTGTGCTCGCTCTGCTTGCTCTTGATGTTCTTTGAGACAGCATTCGGCATTTGTATCGGCTGCCAGATTTACAACCTGCTGAACAAAGAAAAAGCCCAGCTTTGCCCTGGCGGCGTTTGCGAAATTTCGCCTGATCAAATTCCAAAGATATCCATTGCTCAAACGCTAATCCTGTTTGTCTTTGCCGCTGCAATGTTCACCGTTGCGCAATGGGTGTACAACACTGCGCCCACGCGCGTGAATGAATTGTCCCCTTCGGCAGTCTCACAGCCTGCCGTTGCTGTCGATCCTGCAGAAGCGGAGCGCTGCAAGGTGCCTGACTTTGCAAAAGCGATGGGGCATGAAGAAAAGTGGAAGCTGCACAATAACTGCAAATAATGAATGCGACGGGTCGCTACCTGCCGGTCACGAAAATGCCTTAAAACTACCCCGTTTGATCTGAGCTGAGCGGTCGTCAGCGGTCTGCTCCAGTAAACCTGTCATAGCTGTCGAAAGACCGTTGATCGTTCCACGAGTCATCCCATCGGCGGGGCTCGGCATCTTCAAGTATCAGCAATGTCAGAACACGGTCACGCACACCGTAGCTGTGCTTGAACTCTTGAAGCTTCATGTACGGCTGCTCCCCAACGCACCAGACGGAAGCAGACATATCAATACCAGTCCACTCCTGGGTGATGCTTGGATCGGCAGCTACGGTTTCTCGCAATGGCTCCACTGGGTCGCTCAGCCTGCGAATGCGTGTGTTGCTGAGTACAGCACTTCTGCTGCGCCATTCGTACTTGAGGAACCCGTTGTCCCAGTGCAGCAAGATGGCTCGCTTTTCTGTGTACTTGATGAAACGAATACACAAAGCCTCGAAAGAGACGCCAAAGGCTTTGGCCAAGCCACTGAGCAAGTGCAAGTCGATGTCTTGACTCGTAATGCGGTCACGCAGCACATCGCCAGGCATCAGTAGGTTGCTGGCAAATTCATCCGCCTCGCGCTCGATGACGCCTGCACTTTCCAAGCTCAGATGCACTGCTGCTTTGTCGCAGTTGAACGTGCGCCGCTTGGCTCTGTGGAGGACAAAGTGACCCAGCTCGTGAGCAATCGTGAAGCGACGACGTTCAGGGCTGGCATCCTCATTAACGAAGATGCCCCATTCGGTTGGATCGTTCGGGTTGCACACCAGCATTCCCTCTGAGCTTCTCACTGGAGACGCCATGGGGGGCTTGATGATCTTGACGCCTTCTCCGTAGGGAGTGCCAGGCAACCCCTCTCGAACCATGTCGAGGTCTGTGTACGCAGCCGTCTCCCCACTGGCCACGCGAATCCATCGCAGGATTGTGTTGGCTGCCTTGCTCGGGGTCAGTTGAGCGCTGTCACTCAACTCTTGGTTTCCTCTTGCCCCGCAGTTGGGAACATCAGCTTGAGGGCTTGTTGATAGCGCTGCTTTTCTTCTTCCGTCATGCCAGCGTACTGGCGAAAGAAGGCCACGTCTTCAACGGATGCTTGGGGAACCTGCTCATTTGATTCGTTCATCAGGTCCTCCATCGTGACCCCCAGAACCTTGGCCAGCAGATGAATCCGCTCGGCAGAAGGGCGTTGCCCCTCCTTCATTTCCAGTTCCCAGATGTAGGCCTTGGTACAGCCAACGGCGTCGGCTACCTGCTGCAACGTCAGCTTTTTGGCCTCTCGTAAACGCCGTAAACGCGCTCCTAGGGTCGATGCCATGGAAAAGCTCCTGTCTGAATCAAGTCAGCCTCAAAGTATAGCACTGAGATACACATTCACCCAGATGTTCTACGTAGTTTGACAAGCGGAAATAAGCGGGACACAATTACGCTGTATCTCGCCACTTTACTTTGACGGGGTATTTGTTTACCACCCGTCGGCCAGCGACAGCATCCCCTGCACGCAGAACACCGACATTTCATAAGGACCAAGAAAATGAAAAAAACCTTTGTCGATGTGCTGCTGGAGCTGCCCGTAGACAACACTCTCCAAAACTTCCTGGCAGCTAACGGTCTGCCGTTGCCCGACGATCTGTCTTGGTCGGATGGCCAAGAGGTCACCCGGACCGTGATTGAAGCGATCCGGACATGGCCAGACGAAATTGCTCGAGACGCGCTCATTGCCAAATTGATGGCCAGCGTTGCACTTGGGGATGCGGCTGGTAAACAAGCGATGTTTCAGGTTGCAAGGCAGGATGGCGTCGCCCTTATGGGGCTCGTTTCCAACCAAAGCGATATCCATCGTTCGTTCTGGCTGTATGTGAATTACCCAGCACTCTTTGACCTGGCCGGTGACGTTGACTTTTTCGAACGCCATGGATCACAGGCTCAGCAGAATGAACTTGGGGTGAAACGCAAGCCCGATACGTCCGAGGCAGCCTTGCTCGGAATGCGGCAGGCCATCTCGGCGTTCTACCAGCGGGAGTTGCAGTGCGGTGACGGCAGCGTGGCTTATGTCCTGGAGCGCTCCCCGGATGTCTACCTGTTGACTGTTCATGTGAAGGACCTGGCGATGCTGCGCCTCGAGTTCGAAGGTTCGAACCTGACTCGCCGCGTCGGCAATCCCAACATTCACATGGTGCTGGAGTATTCAGCCAAGACCGGTGTCGCCCGCTCACTGGTCAAAGGCGGAGTCAAGTACCACACCATGCTGCTCGAGGCCTTCTCAGAGCACCTGCTGGGCGTCAAGGTGGAGGCCCACCGCATCAAACCGCCCACCCTTGATCTGTCTGCACTCCGACTGGGTTTCGATGTACCTCAAGCCTTGACGACTGACGGTTTCATGGCTGTTCAGGTCAAGACACTGTCCCTGCTCAGCCCACATGGTGATCTCAAGATCGAATGCACCGCAACAGCATCAAGCGACCAACAGTGCGTGACCGAATTGATCGCTGAAGCATTCCCCAGCGAGAACCCGCTCAAGCGCAACTGGCAGATCAATTCGGCGCACATCAATCTGTACTACCCCCCACAGCCGGGCAAGATGCGATCCAAGGTCATCACCATCGAGATCACCCGCAAAGGGCGGCTGAACCTTCACAAGTTCGACGCCAAGATGCAAGCCCAACTGGAGGGCTACCTCGTGACCCTTGGCATCCTTGATGCGGGTCAAACGCTCAGTGCCAACGAGCAGCAACCCGGTGAGGACGCATTTCAGTCCGAACCGGCGTTCCAGGAGTGAGCGTGACTGCGCATCACGCATGGTCATTGGTGTGCCGCTTGTTCGCTGAGGGAACGCCCGTATTTCGGTACGCGCTGTCTCCGAACGAGCTTGCGGCATGCTCACTGCTAGGCTCCGCTATAAAGCCTGCTACCGTCAATCAGCAATACGCACTTTGCCCATACTGCAACTTGCATCGGGGGCAGGTCGTTGCTGATGGCAAGGGGGGCAGACTTTGCCAATGCCCTGAATGCGGTCCGATTCAGCTCGAGCCACAGGACATGGCAGCCGTCACGCTCAACGAAGATTGGTTGCGTCAGAAGTTGCGCATGGCAATGGAGATCAACAGCCGCGATGGCATCGATCAAGTCAGTCCTGGCGTCTGGCGACTAGGCGATGCACGACAAGGGCCAGTCATTCTGGCTCGCAACTTGTCCAGCCTGGTGCACGCACCGGCGACCCTCGATGCGCTGCGAGTCAACGCTTCTCGGTTACGAGTGATCACGCCCAAACCTATCGACCAGACCGCACACCCATTTGCCGCTGACATTGATTGGCTGCCACTTCAGGAGCGGTTTGCCTTTTACGGCGGCGGAATCTCATTTATTGCCCCACCGGGCCAACGCCCCACAGAAACGCAACGTGAGCCCGCTAAACCGGTTTACGGCCCCTTTGCTGAGGACTTCCGCTCGGTGCTGTTACCAGAGCTTGGCCACATCAACCTCACCGAGGCTCAGGCCTCCGTTTTCGAGTCGCTTTGGTCGTTCATGGGTGCGCCCATGCGAGCCGAGCGAATCATGGAGCGCGCCGGTTTGCAAAGCGACAAACCGATCGATGTGTTCAAGGTGAAGTCACGTGACAAGGGAAAAGCTGGAGCTGACCTTCCGTTGATGGCTTATAAAAAGTTGGTGGTCACTCAGCAGCGGCAAGGTCTCTACGCGTTGCCTTGCGCTGCGGAGTGACTACTTTTTCGGGCATTTTCTCAACGCGTTGTGTGTGACAACACACAAACCACATGGTTTGCCTCAGCAAGTCGAACGCAAAACCTTCGTATGCGACACACGCATAAGTCATTGCCACATAAGGCGTTCTGCGTGTGCCACTTCGTCAGTGTTCGCAGAAGTTTTGTGAGAAGAGAGAGCGGAGTATGAGACTCGGGGGCCGTTACCGGCTCGGATGCTGGAGGGGCATGGCACACGTAGAATCGCGCCGGACCCCGCACCAACTTGCGGTCGTCAAAATGAAAACGCCCAACTGAGAACAGTTGGGCGCTTGATTTTGGTGGAGAGGAGGAGGATCGAACTCCCGACCTTCGCATTGCGAACGCGACGCTCTCCCAGCTGAGCTACCCCCCCGATGCAACAAATTCTACAGGATTGGCTTTTATTTCTGACCTCCTCCCACAAAGTGGACGGGAGTGAATCAGAAAATCCGGCCAGTGAGGTGTCAGCGTAGACTTCCAGTGGAAACCATGATCTGCCCGCGACGCGAAGTCTCCAAGCGTCTCATTAGGCTCAGGATAGCAACCCCTGATGCTTGAACGAAGGCTCCATAGAAACCCGGCCCACAGCACCAATGCAACGTTTGACTTGAACCCCGGCATGCATAAACTCTTCCCGCGAATGTGAGCCCAGTCGGGACGGGAGGTCAACGGCGCCCAGGCTTACGCAATTCTGTTTTCTGGGCAGTCCCTCTTTGCAAGGAAATTCATCGATAGCAGCATGCTCTGAAATATTGGCTGCCCACGCCGAGTCGCCAGAGAGATGCTTGTCTTGGAGATGAAAGAACTCCTTTTGTTCAATCCACTTTAACACCGGTGTCCTGGATGATCTGCGCCCAGCGGGGCAACTCGACCTTCAGGAAAGCATTGAATTGATCGACGCTGCTGGGCGTCGATTCACCACCGATGGCGGCGATACGAGATTTGACTTCGGGGGTTTCGAGCACACGGTTGACTTCGCGGTTGAGCTTTTGCGTGATGGCGGGCGGCATACCGGGCGGGCCAAAGAGTGCAAACCACAAGCTGAGTTGGAATTCGGGTAGACCAGCCTCGGCGGTGGTGGGGATTTCGGCTGCACTTTCAAAGCGACGGGGCGAGGCCAAGGCCAGCCCACGCAGGCGACCTGATTTGACATGGGGTTGCGACGTTGAAATGCTGTCGCAAATGAACTGAGTCTCGCCTCCTATCAGACCCTGTACCGCTGGCGCCGCACCTTTGTACGGGACGTGGGTCATGCGAACACCCGTCAGGCGCATGAACATCTCGGTACACAAATGACCGCCACTGCCCGAACCCGGCGAGGCGAAGTTGAAGGTGCCGGGTTTTTGTTTGGCCAGCGCAATGAACTCCTGCAGGGTTTGCGCAGGCACCTGAGGATTGGTCACAAAGTAAAAAGGCAATGTCGCCAGGTTCGCCACCGCAGTGAAGTCTTTCATGGGGTCGATTTGGCTGTTGCGCAACAAGTAGGGGCTGATGTGGCTCGAAGTTGAAGCCACCAACAGAGTGTAGCCGTCAGGCGCTGACTTGGAGACCGCACCCGAAGCGATGGTGCCGGTACCACCCGGTCGGTTTTCGACCACAAAAGGCTGCCCCAGGTTTTCGGTCAGTTTTTGGGCCACCAGGCGTGCCAGCACATCGGTAGGCCCTCCGGGTGGAAACGGAATCAACATCTTGACGGGTTTATTGGGATAGTCCTGGGCCACTGCCAGCAGGCTGGAGCATGCAACCGTACAGCCCACCAAAACACGCGTTAACCAATGTTTCATGTGTTTACTCCAAGAAAAAAATCGCCAAAAAATCAAGCCACCTGACCACCCAGCACGCGGGCGAACCAATCGGCCATGTAGTCGGCCGCCAGGCTACCGTTGTCGGCCTGGCAGTGCTCGGCCCCGCCTTCATCGATGGTGAAGACGCGCAATTCGCGCTGAAGACTGTTGACCGCCGCCTGGTACAAAGCTTGGGCATCTGCCAAGGGCACTTGGCGATCGTTCTCGCCGTGAACGACGAGGAACGGACATGTGATCTTTGCGGCAACCGACTCCAGATTGAAATGCTGAATTTCTTGCAAGGACTCCTCGATGGTGGCCTTGCCAAAAACGAAATTCAGGTGTTCGGCGAAATGTGAAACCGATCGCTGCGTGGTGGCGTTAGGCGACAAGCGAGCCAGCACCGTGCGATGCCAATTCCATTGCGCACCAAAGGCAATGCAGCACTTGAGGCGTTTTTCAAAGGCCGCTGCACGCGGGGCATAGTAGCCACCCAAAGACAGTGCCATGATGCCCACACGCTGAGCGTCCACATCGGTGCGCTGCTCCAGCCAGTCCATGCTGGCCGTGGCCGCTTTTTCAATCTGATGGGTACCGTGCATGCCACGCAAACGCAAGGCTTCACCCACACCCGGGTGGTCAACGATCAACATCGCCACGCCACGACGACGCGCTTCGGTGGCCATGCCACTGAGGTAGATGGTTTCCTTGTTCACATCTAGACCGTCGAAGTGAATCATGCAGGGGGAGCGCCCCGGCAAACCCGAGGGCACGAACAAGGCCGGCATGGTTTTGCCTTCATAAGGGATTTCGACCCACTCGATCGGCTCGCGGCGCCAGGTGGCACCCTTTTGAAAGCACTCCAGCATGGTTTTGTAGAGCATGGTCTTACGCGGGTCTTTGGGGTGGGTTTGACGTTCCGCCGCAAAGTAGTAGTTGGCTGCACGCATCAGCTTGCGTCCAGCACTTTGCAGATGACCGGCCTGCTCATCGCGGCGGGCCTGCTCGTGCACATGACCGGCCAGTCGCATGAAGGCCTGCACCCACTCTTCTTGCGCCGGGTCGTCGTTGCGCAAACCCGCATCGACGATGCTGCGGGCCACCGTATCGATCTCGCCGATCAACCCACCCGAACCCAGGGTCAGGTTGGTCGCCAAATTCCAAACATAGTTGCCGCGAAAATATTCAAACATGACGAAGAGTCCAGGTTGATGTTGATCATTCAAAAGACAGTATGAAAATGCCTGAACAATTTTGTCAATCTGGTTGAGTCGTATTGGCATCAAATGCGGGTTAACCAGAGCCCTGCGTTGAGATGTTGTCCAAGACGATCAGGCCTGAGTCAGGTCATCACTCGTAAGTCAACGCCCCGCGCCCCAATAGTTTCTCGTCAACGATGGCGTCAAAGATGCTCTCGACCTCGGTAAAGTGCTTGCGCATGCCAATCACCGGTTGAATTAGTCCGCGGGCCATAACCTCCATGGTCTCAATCAACTCGGTGCGGGTGGAATGTCGGGAGCCGGTAACGATTCGTTCGGTCAGCATCAACGGACGGGTTGGAATATGGATGTCTCCCTTGCCAACACCAATCACCACGGCTCGTCCAGATGTGGTCAAACTGTCATAAGCCACCTGGAAGGTTTGAGCGTGGCCCACATAGTCGATGGCCGCGTCCACCCCGCGGCCATCGGTCAACTTTTTGACCGCAGCCACCAAGTCGGTCTCACGCTTGACATGGACCACTTCATCCGCGCCCCATTTTTTTGCCAGCTCCAGCTTTTCGTCCGACACATCCATGGCGATAACCCGTGCGCCAAAAGCCTTGGCCACCTGCACGCCGTGGATGCCCACCCCACCGCCGGCGCCAATCAGCAAGACATTGTCATGCGGGTTGATGCGGGCACGTTCCTTCATGCAATGCCAATTCGTATTGACTGCATCGGTGGCCATGGCTGCTGCCTCGTAACTCAGTCCCTTGGGTATAGGCAAGAAATTTTCCACTGGTAAAGAGACGTACTCGGCATAACCGCCATCGCGATGAACACCTACAAAACCCTTGAAGGCCTCGCACAGCGTTTCACGTCCGCCACGGCACCAGCGGCAACGGTGACATGTGAGATAGAAATAAACCGCGCAGGCATCGCCCACTTTGATTTCGGTCACATCAGAGCCAACTTCGACGATGTCGCCGCCCAACTCGTGGCCCATGATGCGTGGAGCCTCGCCACCAAAACTGCCGTTGCGCATATTGAGTAACGTCAGGCCCACGCCCGCTGCCCGAACACGCATCACCGCCTCTCTTGGACCTGGCTTGGGGTCTGGCCGATTCATCAAAACCGATTTCTCTCCCCACTTTTGAACAACCATGGCTTTCATAGAGACCTCCTAAAACAGATTGATCCAACCCACTACACCCAACTGGCCAACCAATTGGCTAGGGGTGGGAAAAAATAAATTAGCACCGACACCACCAACAGCAAAAGCATGAAAGGCGAAGTTCCGAGAAAAATCTGACCCATCGTGACATCTTTGTTCGGCACCACAGACTTGACGGCGTAAACCACCATGCCAAAAGGTGGAGACAAAAGACCGGCCTCGACAATCAAAATACCAATCATGGCAAAGGCCAGCGGGTCCATGCCCAGTGTTTTGGCAATCGGCCAAAAAATAGGAACCGTCAGCAACATGATCGAGATGGAGTCAATGAACATGCCAAGAATTAACCAAATGACCACCATGAATAACACGGTCAGCCCAACTCCCCATTCAGCAGAAAGAATGAGCGCCTGGATTTGATTTCCCATGCCACTCATGGCCAAGGTTCGAGAGTAAAGTTGAGCAGCGAAGACCAAAATCATCAAAGGCACTGCAACTCGCCCCACTGTCAGCACCACATCGATGATTTCCTCACGGCGCATGCCCTTGAATAGCCCCACGGCCAATGCCACCAAGGCACCCATGCCCGCTCCTTCAGTCGGCGTGAAAATTCCCGCCCAAATACCTCCCAAAGCACCAACGACAATGGCCAGCAAGCCCAATCCGCTGAACCAAAGGTCTCGCATGCTGGGCGGCGGCTTTTGGTTAGCACGGGACTCCTGTATGACGCCGGCTTGAAAAGCCGGACCATGGGCCACAATGTGCGGATGCGTGAAAGATATCGTGGCGATATAGATCATCATCATCCCGGCCAGCAAAAAGCCGGGAATGATGCCGGCCAAAAACAAATGGCCAATTGAGATATCCGTCAGGATTCCCCACACCACCATCAGCAGGCTGGGCGGGATCAACATACCCAAACAGGCGCTGCCACTTATCAAACCCAATGAAAAGTGATCTGCATAGCCCGCTCTCTTCATTTGCGGGTAAGCAATGGAAGTGAACGTGGTGGCCGAGGCCAAACTGGTGCCTGACACGAATGAGAACACCACATTACCCAAAACAGTGGCATAGGCGAACCGAGCCGGCAGGCGCGAAAGCCAGCGGTCTATAGCCCAAAAAAGGTCGTAAGCAATCCCTGAACGGGCAATGAACTCCCCCATCAATAAGAAGAGGGGCACCACCGCGAACACGTAGTCGCGCAAGGCCTCGTATGCCGTGTTGCTGAGAAACGAGATGGTGATTTCCCAATCACCAGTCGAAATCCACATGGCAGTGAAACTGACTAAGGCCAACGAAACCGCGACCTCCACACCCAGAAAAACTAACGTGATCAGCATCAACAAGATGATCACGTGCAAATATTCGGTCATGCCTGATTCTCTTTTTCGTGGGGTATCAGATCTCTTGTCGGGCAGGAATTTTCAACTGGGTCTCGACACCAAAAATTCGCAATAGGTAGAACCAAGAGGTCATGATGCTGCCCAAGACGATGGCAAAGCGAGCGGGCCAAGCCGGGACATCTACCACCCCTTCGCCCTCATACTCGTTGTCCACCCATGCGCGCACCAACGGATCCCAAGCACCATAGGCCAGCACCGCGAAAAAAAGCGCTCCTCCTAAGGCACAAACCTTGAGGTTAATATTTTTAAAGGCGGGAGACATCAGATTTTGAAAAATGTCTACAAACAACATGCTGCGCGCACGCACAGCGTAGGGTAATTGCATGAACACGATCAAAATCAATAAATTTCGGATGTGCTCGGCAGTGCCGTAGTACTTGATGCCAATAACACGGCAAACAATCTCGATCAAAATGGCAAAAGCCATGCCGAAGACGACAAAAGCCGTCCCCACCATCATGACTTGTGCCAACCGGTCAATCGCATGAATTAGCGATTTCATCAGACTCTACCTTTGCCGAGATTTGAGGCTCAGTCCAACTTCGCCTTCACGGGCCAACGGTACCCCTCTGACTCGGTGGCCTGGATGTAGGCCTTCATGACCTGGGTCATTGGTAATTTGTTTTCAGCCTCAAACTTCTTGGCGATCTCGCGGGGAGTATTCGCCAGCATCTCAGCCCAGGCGCGGCGGTCAGCATCGCTGACCGTGACCACATTGATGCCCCTGGATTTGATGGCTGAGACCGTTTTATCTCCCATTTCACGCGTCACTTTGGCGCTTTGAGCCTCCATCTCTTTGGCCACATCAGAAATGATGTTCTGCACTTCCTTGGGGAAGCGGTTGAAACGGCGGTTATTCACGGTCAATGAAGTAACTGTCATCGAGCCAAAACCCACATCGACGAAGTTTGGCGCCACATCGAACAGCTTCAAGGAGTCCATGACGCTGAGAAAAATGATCATAGATTCGATCAAACCCGTTTGGAGTGATGTGTACATATCGGGGCCAGCAACCGATACGGGCAAAGCCCCGGCCTCAGATACCCAGAACGCGTTGGGACCAGCCGCTCCAATTTTTTTACCTTTTACTTCGGACGCCTTTTGAATAGCGGCGCGAGACACCAGGTTGTAAGGCTCAAAGGGCACCAAGGTCAGCAAGCGCTGACCATATTTTTCAAACTGTCGGTTCAACTCGGGGTTCTCGTCATACACCTTGCGAGTGGCGCGTACAGAGACCTCGGGGTTGCTGGGGCCAAAAGGCAAATACATGGGGAAGTTATTCAACGCCAGTTTCTGCGCCTCATGGCAAATGCAGTAGACGCCGAAATCGAGTACACCCTGCTCAACGGCTTCGAGCACTTCGGTGGTCTTGACCGATGAGCCCGACCAGTTTTCGATAAACTCGATCTCGTTACCGGTTTTTTCCTTCACACGCTTTTTCACCTCCGGTATGAAGAAGTTTTGTGTTAACGCAATGTGTATCCAGCTAGGGCTATGACCCGAACCAATTTTCACCGTATATTTTTCAGCACTGGCCACACCAGAAAATCCGATAGCAGCGGCAGCGATGAGTCCGGCGGCTAATTTCGACCAAAGTTGTTGAGTCATGTTAAGTCTCCTGTTTGCATTAGTACGATGACCATGATCTGAATTTACACAGTCCTGATGGATAGAACATACCCTAAGCACTGCCAAAAAAATCCCCCAAATTTGACAGGGACGTACACATTGAGTCCACTAGGGGACACTGCTCTCAACGTTTTGTGGCGCGCCCCTCTCAACGCGAATGAGGATTAAGTCCCGCAAACCTTGGTTGATTAGATTCCACTGTGCCCATTGCTTTGACCCCATGAACTGGTATTCAGTTATGAGGCTCAGTCGTTTTACACGACACTGCTGTGTATCTTGCCAGCGGTAATCTGCCCCTTTTACCCGGAACCTAGAAGCAGAGGCTTCAAGCGTTCATGCCCAACCGAAATGGCGATGTAATTCCAAAGCCGTCATTTTTCCGCCTCTGAGGCAACTCCGAGTCCGTCTGTCACCAATTCTCCTAATTGTTAGATACAACATATGCTGTTAGATTTATTCCATAGTACCGACGCTTTTCGCGTTATTCCCTCTACCTGAGCAATCAGGACCGTATCACCTGAAGCTGTTTCGCAGCGCTTAAAACCTATGCAATTGATGTGGCTATCCGGCCCGACCGGACATGTCCGAACTATCTCCATCACGGCCCGCACCATGTTGCGTGCAGCGGGCGTGGTGACGCTCGTTTTGGTGTTGTTGGGCTTTGTTTTGAACTGGGTGGGGCTGCGTTTTGCGGTGGAGTACAGCCCCGAACTGGCGCGCAGCATGGGCGGTGTCACGACCGAAGCGCAGCACCAGCGCATGGAATCCGACTACAGGGCCCGGTTGGACGAGCTGAGGGATCAATTGCATCGCACAGCCCATGAACTGCAACAGCTTGAGACGTTGAAGTCTCGATTGATTCAACTGGCAACCCCACAAGTCACGCACGAGAGGTCGCCCAGTCCGCCGGCCGGTCGCGGTGGCCCCTTGCTATCTCCCAGATTTGGCATTCCTTTTTTCAGGGTCCCGCTACACCAGGCCATGGGCCAGACGGCTCTTGATCTGGAGCAGCTGGACCGTGCCGTGAAAGACAGTTATCAGGATTGGCAGACGCGACTGGATTGGCTGGAGCGTCTGCCCAATGGTTTGCCTGTTGCAGGCGTGTTTCATGTCAGCAGTGGCTTTGGCTTGCGCAACGACCCCTTCACAGGAAATTTGGCTTTGCACGAAGGCATCGATTTCTCAGCCGATTCGGGTACCCCGGTGTTGGCCGCTGCCGAAGGCCGTGTGGTTCGATCCGGCTTTGACGCCACCTACGGGAACGTCATTGAAATCCAGCATGCTGATGGATTTCTGACCCGATATGCCCATTTGCAGCATCGACATGTCGTCCTCAGCCAATTGGTCAAGCGAGGGGAAATGCTGGGCGCTGTGGGCAGCACGGGTCGCTCTACCGGGCCCCATTTACACCTGGAAATCTTTCGTCATGACCGCGTGGTGGATCCCTTGAAAGTCATGACTTACCTGAAACCCTAAGACTGGCAAAGGCTTGATATGTTTGGAAACTCCAAAGACAAATCCCTCTCCACACACCAGGAGCGTTTTGACACCTTGGTCGGACGTACCACCGAGATTGTGGGTCGTCTGGTTCTGCTGGACAGTGTTCGGGTGGATGGCAAGGTTCATGGCAGCATCGAGTCTCAGGCGGATCGAAATATCACAGTCGCCATTGGCCCCACCGGTGAGGTCACCGGTGATATCCGAGCCAACCGCGTCATCGTGGCAGGTCGTGTACAAGGCAACATTGAAGCCTCAGAACGGGCCGAATTGCAAAAGGACTGCGTGGTGATGGGCGATATCAGCTATGGCTCAATTGCTGTGGAGCATGGCGCACGGATTTTGGGCACCTTGGTTCAGAATGCCCAGGCCGCCAGCTCGGCGCAGGACGCCAAATCAGCCATACAGGCGGCCCAGACCCTGGCCAAATCGTGACCTGTCAGAGCGCCAGCCTAAGTCGCCCCGTTTCTGTGCATGAGTTCCGCCGTTGAAGAGGCAGCGTAATTGATGTAACGTAGAGCGTTTAATGAACCGTTTGGGAGTCAGCGTGACATCGTTTTTCCGCGCTTGTTTGTATGTAGCTCTGTTCAGCTGGGTTTCTGCCTGGGCCCAGGCCGATTACCCGCGTCAGCCTATTCGCATGGTGGTCGGATTTGCCTCCGGGGGCATTTCGGATGTGCTGGCACGAGCCATTGCTGCCAAAGTTTCGGTGAATATTGGACAACAAGTTATTGTTGAGAACAAGCCTGGTGCCGGCACAACGATAGCGGGCGACCTGGTGGCTCGGGCTGCCCCAGATGGGTACACCATCTGGTTTCAAGACATCACCTCGCATGCCATCAATGCCTCGTTGTACAACCGACTGCCTTATGACTCGGTGAAAGATTTCACCATGATCGGCTCGGTGGCTTCCACCCCTTTGATGTTGGTGGTGCACCCCAGCTCACCTGCCAAGAGCGTGAAGGAATTGGTGGCGTTTCTGAAGTCCCAGCCGGGTAAACACTCGTATGGTTCATCGGGCAATGGCACGATCTTGCACCTGACCAGCGAGATGTTGAAGTCAGCCGGCCAGTTGGACGTACAACACATCCCCTACAAGGGAAGCTCTCCCGCAACGCAGGCCATCCTGAGCAACGAAGTGTCATTCGTTTTCTCCACCATGCCGCCAGCGGTGGCCAATGCTCGCGCGGGGAAGTTACGGGCCTTGGCCGTGACAACACCCAAGCGGGTCAGCGCTGCGATGGATGTACCCACCATGGTCGAGGCAGGAATACCCGGCTTTGAGGTGGTGTTGTACAGCGGCATCTTGGGGCCCAAGGGTATGGATCCGGGCATAGTCAAGCGACTGAACGCAGAGTTCGCCAAGGCAGTCAACAGTGAGGAGATTCGTAAGGTCTATGAAAATCTAGGTGCTGAACCCTTGTTGGGCAGCCCCGAGGCCATGAGTGAGATGGTCACGCGAGAAATTGCCAAACTGGCGCCCGTGGTGCGATCCAGTGGAGCCAAGGTGGAATGAGTACGATGACGGGCTACCCTTTATTGCCACAGCACGATCGTTACGACTTTGTTCCACTGACTGAACGCACCGATTACCACTGGCCCCATGGCAAACGGTTGGCGTTCACGCTGACCACCAACGTCGAGTGGTTTGCCTTTGGGGCTGGGCTGGGGCACGACCCGGCAAAAACCGGGGAGCCGCAAACGCATCGAAACTATGCTTGGCGGGATTACGGCAACCGGGTCGGTATCTGGCGCCTGTTTGACTTGCTGGACGAGTTGAAATTACCTGCGGGCCACAACACGAACAGCCTGATCTACCAGTACGCCCCCCAGATCACCGATGCCATTCGCAAGCGTGGAGACGAGGTGGTGGCCCATGGCCGTACCAACGCAGAAAATCTTCGAGGCATGTGGCTGGCTGATGAAGACCGGGTGCTACGTGAAATCACCGACACCATCACCCGCTTTGAGGGTGCCCCACCCAAAGGCTGGATGGGGTCTGGCGCGTATGAAACCCCCCATACGCCCGATTTGCTGAAGTCTTTGGGGTATTCCTACCTCATGGATTGGCCCATGGACGACCAGCCGGTCTGGTTGCGCACACGTCACGGACCTCTGTTGTGCGTGCCTTACCCCATTGAACTCAATGATTCGCAGCATGTGATTCACCGCAAGGGCGATGCCAGCGACTTTTGCGACATGATCGTTCAACAGTTTGACGAAATGATCGAACAAAGCGCAAAACACCCCTTGGTCATGAATGTGTCGATCCACCCTTATGTGTTTGGCCAACCTTTCCGCCTGCGGATGTTGCGACAGGCCTTGAAGCACTGCCTTCATCATGCGTTGGCAGAGCGGGTGTGGTGGACCCGTCCCTGCGACATCGCCGATCATTGCATCGCCATGCCGCCTGGGGTGATCCCGGGCTCCAAGGCTTGAGCAGATCGGTTATTTCATTCCCTGCCTCGACCGGGTAAGGCCTGCTGATCCTTGACCTATAGCCCGCCTCCCTGAAACCGAAACCCCAATGCTTCAAACGTTTGTCGCGCCCGGGGGGCTATCGCATCCAGGCGTGCTGCCTCCTGCGGGGCGAACGCGATGTCGTTCATGTCATGGACGCCCCCCGTGATAATGACTTGCAGCAAGCCATCGGTAGCCCCCACGTTTGTGAAAGCGCGGTAGACCTGGGGGGGCAGGGAAATGGTGTCAAAGCGCTCCAGCACCATCGAGTTCTTTCCCCCCTCATTCCAAATCACTTCAAATTTACCCTCCAGCACCGTGAAGGTCTCGTAGGTGTCTTTGTGTATGTGCAACCCAGGCCCTTGCCCAGGAGGGCAACGGGCGAGGGTCATGGTCATGCCCCCCGCGCCAACAATTGGCGCAGCGGTGTTGATAGCCGTTTTGCGATCTCCGTCCAATCCGATCACCGACAACAACTCTCGTGCGTACACAACGTCACGCGCAGCCTGGGGTACGTCATCTGCTGATTGAACGGGCAAGGGCTTGAGATCCTGAAAGCGCGACACCCGCGCCTGCATCTCTTGTTGCGTGATGTGAAGAGACTTCACCGGTGAATGGGCCGTCGATTCCACCATCTGTTCACTCCTCAATTGTCGATAAGTCTCTATCTTGATAGGAGTTGGAGTATCTAGTATCCGGACTTACCCTTCGCCGGCATACCTGGCAGAGTCACAGCCTCGTTGACACCCAAGGAACTTTCATGTGATCATCTGAAGGTACTCTGCACCGCCCCCTGAGGGCCTGAGTGGGGTTTCTTTCGCTGACGGGCTTCAAGCAGGAGACGCAACTGACATGACAACAGGTTCCAGCGCTCTTCAAGGTGTGTGGGTGGATGTTTTAATGCCCCTGCAACCGGACCTCACCCTCCATCACAGCAAACTGATCACACACATCCGCACCTTGGCGGTCAAAGGTATTCAGGGCGTCGTCCTCTTTGGGCCAGCTGGTGAGGGTCTGTCCTTCAGTGCCACAGAGCGTCTGCAAGCCGTCAAGCAACTGACCACCCATGGTGTCTCAAGTCGGGATATCGTCTTGCACGCCGGTTTTTCCAGTGTGGCAGAAACCGTGGAAGTCATCCGGCAAGCCAATGCCTTGGGCCTGAAAGGCTGCATTGTGCGCCCCCCCCGTTCGGAAGACGAGCCCACTCAAGAAGGGCTTGCGCAATTTTTCAACCAGGTGGCAGATCTGACGCGTGGTATCTCGACGCATCTGTACCTGGCATCGCCCTACCGAGCTGGCGCGCCGGATCTCAAACCTTATGTGGTCAATGAGGTGGTCAGCAAACATCCGGGTGCCTACGCCGGCATCCTTGACCAGACGCGTAACGCGTCACACATGCAGGACTCGCTTCGGTTGTATTCGGCCCAGCTTCCGGTCTACACCAACGACGAGTTACAAGCCGTTGTGCTGGGCAAGCTGGGCCTGCACACCAGCGTGTCGAGTTGGGCCAACTTGATCCCCAGCGTGATGACCGCACTGGTGTCTCCCCCGTCCGCCACCAAGTTGTCTGTGGCAGGCAATGCAATCGGCACCGACGATGGGCCTTTGTTGCACTTGGCCCGCATGCTGATGGGTTTGCCTGAAGTGCCCGCCCTGAAGTACCTGATGTCGATTCAGTATCATGACGCTGATTGGCTGCGGGTACGCCCTCCCTTGTTCGAGTTGTTGCCCCAGTCTCAGGAAAACCTGCTCAAGGATTTCAAGAAGCATTTTCCCAGTGGCGGCAAGCCCTGAACTCATCACCCTCCTCTGAGGTTGCTCCATGGACATTGGCACGCTCTGGTATCTCATTGAACGCGACAAGCTGCACCGTGTGGTCACGGCCGAGGAATTTGAGCAGTTGGAACCCGACACCTTCACCCTGCATCAGGTGTTTGACAACCGCCGCGAAGCCCTGCACGAGATGATCCGACTGGTTCAGACCGCCGTGGATGAGGTGTCACACCAGGTGGATGAAAAAACCAACGCCCGCCCGCACTCCAAATAGGCTGCCAGCGAGCTCGCCGCACCTGATCCGATAATCGGGCATGCCCGCTGCCCGCCCTGACTCTCGCGCTTCCCCACCGGGTTGGCTGGCCATAGGCTCCTTGATGACGGCGGTCTGGATGGGCTCACTCGACCAATCCATTGCCAACACTGCCCTGCCTGCCATTGCGGCAGCGCTTCAGCATACGCCCGCAGAGTCGGTGTGGATTCTGCACGCCTACCAGTTGGCCGTGGTCGCGACCCTGTTACCGTTTGCTGCCCTGGGGGATCTGTGGGGCGCACGGCGGGTGTTTCTGGTGGGCGTTGCATTGTTCAACCTGGCGGCCATTGCCAGTGCCCTGGCGCCCAGCCTGGAGTGGCTGGCGGTTTCCCGGGCTGTTCAGGGCATCGGCGCCTCGGGCCTGATGAGTGTGAACCTGGCCCTGATTCGACAAATTTTTCCCACCAACCGGCTCGGCCAGGGCGTAGGACTGAATGCATTCATCGTGGGATCCGGCTACAGCCTGGGACCCGTGGTCGCTTCCTTGTTGCTTTCGGTAGGCCCGTGGCCCTGGCTGTTTGGCTTCATGGTGCCCATGGGGTTGGTGGGCTGGCTGCTGGGCTGGCGTTTTTTGCCCAACGCCACAGAAAAAACCGCCCCACAGCCGTACGACCTGGTGCTGGCCCTGCTGTCCGCCCTGTGTTTTGCTTCATTGATTTTTTGTTTAAGTGCGGTGGCCCAACAAAAAAGTCTGGAAGTACTGAGCGCCTCATTCGCGGTGATGCTTGTCAGCGGCTACGCCTTGTTGAGGCGCCAGCGTGGCCACCTGGCGCCCATGCTGCCGGTGGATTTGCTGCGCCGGCCCTTGTTCAGCCTGTCGGTATTCACCGCGGTCTGCTCGTTCACCTCTCAGGGCCTGGCCTTTGTGGCCCTGCCCTTTTTCTTCCTGCATGAACTCCAACTGAGTGCGGTGGCGTGCGGTACGTTGATGACGGTGTGGGCGGGGGTTGTGGCTATCGCCGCCCCCCTGGCCGGTCGCCTCTCAGATCGATACCCACCGGCCATCATGGGAGGAATAGGCTTGTGCATCCTCAGTGCGGGCATGGTCTGGCTCAGCCAGGTCACCGTCGGTACCTCCACCACCACGATCGGCGTGGGGATGGCAATATGCGGTATCGGGTTTGGCTTGTTCCAATCGCCCAATCTGCGCGCCATCATGTCCAGTTCCCCGCCCGAGCGAAGCAGTGGCGCCAGCGGCATGGTGGCTTTGGCACGTTTGATTGGACAGGCCAGTGGTGCTGCGCTGGTGGCCCTGTGTTTCAACCTCTTTGCACCGGTGGGCGCAGGCCATGCCATCGTGATCGGTGCTGTCGCCGCGGGACTGGGTGGGCTCTTGAGCGTTTCTCGACTGTGGGCTCGCTGATGCGGGCCATCAGGGTTCACCCCGATCCGAATGGCCTGAAGTCAGGGCCTTTTGCGCAAGCGCCTTCTACCTAAGCGTAAACCTGGATGACGATCCATGCATTTACCGCTACCTTTCCAAGCATTCCCATTGGAGAGTTGATTCCCCATGACCCAACGACGCAGTTTTATCCAGGCAGGATCCGCCCTGGCCTCAGCGCTTGCTTTTCCTGCGCTGTCGCAAACCGGCCCGTTCCCTAACCGCACCATCAAATACATCTGCCCGTGGCCAGCCGGTGGCTCCACCGACGTTGTCATGCGCAGCCTCGCCGAGAGTGCCAGCAAGGCCCTGGGGCAAAGCGTCATCGTTGAAAACAAACCCGGGGCCGGTGGCATGCTAGGTGCTGTGGACATGCTCACCGCCAAGCCCGATGGCTATACCGTGTGCCAGATTCCACAAGGAGCATTTCGCATTCCCCACATGCAAAAAACGGCCTTTGACACCCTCAAGGACTTCACCTGGATTGCCTGCCTGACCGGCTACACCTTTGGCCTGGTCGTGCCCGCGAACTCCCCCCTCAAATCCATCAAGGACTTCGTCGACTATGCGAAGGCGAATCCTGGCGCCCTCACCTATGGCTCAACGGGCACCGGTACCAGCCCACATCTCGCCGTGGAGGAATTTGCGCAAAAGGCCGGTATTCAGCTCAACCACATTCCTTACAAAGGCAATGCCGAAAACATGCAGGCAGTGTTGGGGGGGCACGTCATGGCGGCCAGCGATGCCACCGGTTGGGGACCTCATGTCGACGGTGGTCGACTGCGACTCCTGGCCACCTATGGCAGTAAACGCACCAAACGCTGGTCACATATTCCCACGCTCACTGAGCTGGGCTATCAAACCGTATCCGACTCACCGTTCGGCGTGTGTGGCCCCAAGGGCATGGACCCCGCGGTGGTAAAGACCCTTCACGATGCGTTCAAGAGTACGCTAGACGACCCTGCCGTCCTTGCCACGTTCGACAAATACGACCAAAGCGTCATCTATCTCAACACCGAGCAATACACCAAGTTTGCCCACGACAGCTTTTACGCCGAGCGGGCCTTGATCGAAAAGTTGGGCATGCTGAAGAAGGGGTGAGTCCCGGACTCGAGCGCGCGATGGCTTGAGTGAATCACGGCTCAAATCGGAAGCTGCTGCAGCAAGTACCTGGCCATTTGATCGCGGGTACACACCCAGATGTCATCGCTGGCCGTGACGAGCGACATGATTTCGTCATACACCCAGGCTCCCGAGGGGCGCCCCATCACGTGTGTGTGTGCGGTGACATCCAGTTGCAAAGGCGCCTGCTCAGTGCGCATGGCGGCGATGGTGTCATTGAACACATCGAGCATGTGCCGAGCGCCCTGCCCGTAGCGCACACAAATGGGCAAATCGTTCACGTCCATCGTCAAAGGAATGCCCACGATGCGCCGCCCCTCAAAGTCCATGATGTAGGGGCGGTCGTCATCGTTGACATCCCCATGATGCAGATAGCCCGCCTCGGCCAACAACCGGGAACTGATGGGACTGCCTGTGCCACGCGGACTGATCCACCCCGTGGGTGCGACGCCAGCGGTGCGGGTGAGGATGTCGTGGTTGCGGGTGAAGTTGGCACGCTCACCCGCCTCGTCAAAATACACCGGGATGACATCCATGCCCCAGGAGTGGTTGACGATTTCGTGCCCCAGGTCGGCCAATCGGCGAATGGTCTGGGGGTCGCGCTCGCCAATCACGCCATTGACCATGACGCTGGTTTTGACACCATGCTTTTCGGCGATATCCAGCAAACGGTGAATGCCTCGCACCAGACCGAACGACGCCCATGAGTGGGCATTGGTGTCAAAGAAACCCGGCTTGAGCACATTGCCCATGGGACCGATGCCGGGGGCCTGTCCATCGGACCAAGCCTCGTAAGCGATATTGAAAATAACTGCCAGGCGGCGTCCTCCAGGCCAGCGGAAGTCATCGGGCAAGCGGGTGATGCGGGGTGTGGTCATGGTTATTCGGGCTTGATGTTGGTGCGGCGCACCACCTGACCCCATCGTTGAATTTCCGCTTTGACATACTCACTGGTGCGAGCCGGGGTATCGGCAATTGACTCAAAAGCCAGGGCTTGAATTTTTTCCTTGACCTCCGGTTGTGCCAACGCTTTAGACAACGCGTCGTACCACTTATTCTGAATGGCGGCCGGGGTGCCTGCGGGCAAAAAGGCCCCCACCCAGGTGTAGTCCAGCATGTCGGGGTAGCCCAATTCCACCAGGGTCGGCACATCGGGCAACACCGCGAGTCGTTTGGCGCTGGTGACGGCCAATGCGTTGAGTTTGCCAGACTTGATGTTTTGCATGGGGGCCGTCATGGCCAGACACCCCACCTTGGGCTCACCCGCGACTACCGCACCCACCGCCTGGCCTGCGCCTCGGTAGTGGATAGGCGTCATGTTGAGCTTGGCCGTCAGGTTAAACAGGTTCTCGGCAGTCAGATGAGGCGTGGTGCCGCTGCCTGGTGTGGCAAAGGCCATGGGGGTGGCTCGCGCAGCCGCCAGGAGCTCGGGGATGGAGCGAACTGGCAGGCTCGGGTGCGAGATGATCACATTGGGTTGGTTGGCCACAATGGTGACGGGAATGAAATCCCGCTCGGCGTTGTAACCCGACTCCGGGAAATTCGTGTTGACCGCGAAGGCCGACGAGGTGATGAGAATGGTGTTGCCATCGGGTGGGGCTTTGGCCACGATCTGGCTGCCAATATTGCCCCCCGCTCCGCCTCGGTTGTCCACAATGATGGGTTGGCCCAGCAACTCCGACAGTTTGGGCAAGATAAGTCGTGACACTGTGTCCGGTGGACCACCCGGCACAAACGGCACCACGATACGCAAGGGCTTGTCAGGCCAGGCCGTTTGAGCCCTCAACGGAACTGCCAGACTGGCTGCCATCAAGGCCAGCACAGGACGCCGCTTGAGATGAACAGGTTGCTTGTCTGATGAATGTGCCATGGTATGTCTCCTTTTACTTGTGTTGATTAACTGACTTTTTTACAGCTCTAGCCAGATGTGTATTCCACGTCCAGAATGCCTCGACTCGCGCTCTCTTGCAATTCTGTTGGTGACATGTCCACGATCCATATCGGGTCATAGCAAGGATCGCATGACATCATGCAAGGCCTGCTGACCCTCGAAGCCAATACCAGGTCGCTGCGAGAGGGTGATGAATCCGTCCTCCACGCGCGCATCGTCAGCAAAGCCCGCGAAGACACCAAACACACCCGGATAGGCTTCGCAACCGCCCAACCCCAGCCCCGCAACCGCTGCCAAGGTCATCAGGTTGCCTGCATGGGGAAACACCTGCGACGCCGACCAGCCATGGTGTTGCAGTACCTCCAGTGTGCGGGTGAATTGCACCACGCCATACGACTGAGGAATGTCCACTTGCAAAATATCGCGCCCAGCCCGCAATCCGCCAAAGCGCAATAAGTTCCGCACATCTTGGGTGGAAAACAGGTTCTCTCCCGTGGCCAATGTGCCGGGATACTCGGCGGCGAGTTCAGACAAGAGTTGATAGTCCAGCGGATCGGTCGGCTCCTCAAACCAGCGCAATCCATAGGGGGCAAGCGCCCGGGCGTATTCCCAGGTGCGTTGCGGTGTAAAACCTGCGTTGGCGTCAACCGCCAGACGATCAGCCGCCCCCACCACCGCAATGGCTGCTTCCACGCGCTGCAAGTCTTCTGACAAGCTGGCGCCGCCCACCTTGATTTTCATGGTGGTGTAGCCCTGATCCAGGCGCTGGCGAATCTCGTCACACAACTCGGCCACGCCTTTGCCGGGCGCGTACCAACCGCCCCCCACGTAGCACGGCACCTTGTATGGGTAATGGCCCCCATTGAATTGCTGCGCCAGCAGCACGTGCAAGGGCAGCCCTTGCGCCTTGGCCACCGCATCCCAAATGGCCATTTCAATCGTCCCCACCGCGATCGATCGCTCGGTGTGACCCCCTGGCTTTTCCCGTTGCATCATGCAGGCCAGGGCCCGTGCAGGATCGATGAGGCCCGTGGCAGGATCGAGCAAACTGTCTGTATCCGCCGTCAATAAACGCGGAATCATCCGCGCCCGCATGACAGCACCACAGGCATATCGACCGGTGGAATTGAATGCAAAGCCCACCACGGGTTGACCGTCCCGTTGACGGTCCGTGATGACCGCCACCACCGAGGTGGTCATCTCGCTGAAGTCAAACACCGCGTTGCGCATGCTCGAGCGCAATGGCACACTGACTTCACGAATGTCCAGAATTTTCACGACACGTCCACGTTGTAGCGCACCGTAAAGGCGCTGAGGAGACTGTCCACCTGGCGGTGCGCCTGGGGCCCGCCCCCCTTCACACTCACCGTGAGAAGCAAGCCACCGCCGGATGTCTCCACCTTGAGCGCCCACGCCGACGTCAAGGGTTGCAACACCTGGCGGAACACGCGCTCGGCGGCATCTATTTGCAGCAGATGCTTTTGGGGCTTGCCCACAGCCGTGAGCGGCAGACGATCCAGAAACACGATGTCCTTGGGCACCGCTGGACGCTCAGGAATGTGGGCTGCTGCAAATTCCAGCAAGGCCTGCTCGGTGATGCTGGCACCCGGGTGCAATTGCACATAAGCCACCGGCAATTCGCCCGCGTGGGCATCGGGCTTGCCCACCGCCGCGGCCAAGGCCACCGCAGGACATTGCAGCAAGGCGTCTTCGATCAGACGGGGCTCGATATTGTGCCCGCCCCGGATGATCAAATCCTTTTTGCGTCCGCTGATGCGGATATACCCGTCGCCGTCCAGGCTACCCAGATCGCCGGTGACCAGCGAGCCATCCGGCAAAAACACCCCCTGGTTGTGATCGTCATTCAGATAGCCCCCCGCGATGCCCGGCCCTCGCAACACCACCATACCAATCTCGTTGACGGCGCAATCGCGCTCGATGTCACCCTTCTCGGACATGCAGACAATACGCACTTGCACGTAAGGCACCCGAACGCCGGAACAACCCGGCCGAATCTCGCCATCACGCAGATCCAGGGTGGCGTGACTGGTGTTTTCAGTCAACCCGTAACTTTGCAGCGTCCGTGCACCGGTGATTTCTTCGATGCGATCCTGAATCGACGGCGCCATCGCGGTGGAACCGGTCGCGAAGAAGGGCCGCAGGGAGGCAATGTTTTCGGTGGTGGGCGGGTTCTTGGCCAGCACTGACAAGGTGGTGGGAACACCCGAAATTTGCGTGATACCAAAACGTTCCACATACCGCCAGTAGTTGGCGATATAAGTTTTGTCGCGCGCCCCATGCATGCTGGGAATGATGGTGGTGTGTCCATCCGCCGTGCTGACCAATCCGCGCACCAGCAGACCCCCGATATGAAACAGCGGCGTGTCTGAGAGCACCACGTCATGCGGCGTGAAGGCCAGGCCCAGGCTGGCCGCCCATTGCCGAAACACCAGACCACCGTGCAAGATTTTGACAATCTTGGGATGCCCCGTGGTACCACCGGAATGCACATAGCACGCCACGCTGTTGCGTTGCGCAGTGGGTCGCTCAAACATCAACCGGTCGCCAGGGTGTTCGCTCGCAGCACCGAGGAGATCGTTGGGGTGCGCTGGGCCAAACGGGTCATGCACCGTCAGCACCGGCACCCGCCCCTGTAATGGCTCCACGGCGTGTTGCACATGCTCCCACACTTCAAAGCCCGGCGTGGGGCCCAGCGCCACGACGGCTTTGGCACCGGACTGAACGATCAGGTCGTGCAAGGCGGGGGCGTCCAGCATCCAGTTGATGGGGAACGGGCGCGCGGCGAGCAGGCTCCCCATCAGCAAGGCAAACATGGCGGGCACGGTTGGCCCGATGATGGCCACCGCATCGTCTGCACCGATCCCTCGGGCTCTGAGCAGGTTGGCGATCTGGATCGCATGGCGCTCCAGGTCCGCAAAAGTCCACGTTTGAACAGGCCCGTCGATATCTCCCAGATGGGTGGCATGAATGGCGGCTCGTTGCGGCTGCAAGCGACAACCATCCAGCAGATTTTGCGCAAAGTCCCAGCGGGTGATGCGCTGCTCCAGCGGAATGCTTTCAATGGCCTCGATATCGGCGAGCGATCTGAGCGGGGGATAGTCCCAGCGAATCATCTCGCTCGTCATGGGGAAAGGCGACGATGCCTGTGCAGTGCTCGAACTGCGGCTCACGGGGTCTCCACCAGGGAGAGGGTGCGCTGGGCCAGGCGCACGTTGGCGTAGTCCACCATCATGCCCTGGTAACGCACGGCGCCGAGACCCCGTGCCTCCGCCTCGGCAAATGCTTCGAGCAGGCCACGCGCGTACGCCAGCTCTGATTCGCTGGGTGAAAACACGTGCTGCATCACCTCCACCTGCGAGGGATGAATGGCCATCTTCCCCACAAAACCCAATTCACGGGCTATCTGACATTCGGTTCGCAAAGCGTCGAGGTCCTGAAGATTCATGAACACACCATCCACCAGCCATTGAAGGCCGGCCGCACGCGCGTCCACAACCATCTTGCTGCGGGGATAGGACAGGGCCAGGCTCTGCGGCGTCCAACGCCCTCCCAGATCCACCATGAAGTCACCCTGCTCGGCGCTGGCCAACGACATGCCGCACACCCGCGGTGAAACCGAGGCCAGGTCGTAGGTGTTGCGCAAGCCCAGGCAGGTTTCCACCAAGGGAAGGATTTTCAAGGACCCCAACGGCCATCCACAGCGTGACTCGATGTCAGTCAACGCCTGTCCCACCAACTCGATGTCGCGGGTGATCTCCGCCTTGGGCAGAATGACCCCCATGACATTGCCCCGCGAATCCTGGCTCGCAAGCACCGCCAGATCGGCCTGGTAGTCACCCGCCCTAGGGTTGTTGATGCGCAAGAACATGGGCTTGCGCAACCCTTCTTGGAGAACCTGCCTCACATTGCGCCGCGCCTCGTCCTTGGCGTTGTGCGGCACCGAATCCTCCAGATCAAAGATCAGCGCATCGGATTGCCCTCCCTGTGACTTGGTCAACAACTCCAGGCGCACGCCCGGCGCAAACAGCAGGGTTCGAAACAGCTTCATGGGAAATCCTCAACGCCCTTGCCAGCGAGGCGGTCGTTTCTCGACAAAGGCACGAGGACCTTCTTGGGCGTCCTCGGTGGTGTACAAAAAAGTGGCCAGATCGCGCTCCAGATTCAGGCCGTCTTGCAACGACAGGTGTTCACCTCGAACAATGGCAGACTTGGCCGCACGAACGGCCACAGGCGCATGAGCCGCTATCTGCTGGGCCAGACCCATCGCACGCTCCAGCAATTGATCCGCAGGGACCACATGGTCCACCAGGCCCATGGTCAGCGCTTCATCGGCCTGCACGGTTCGGCCTGACAAAATCATCTCGAGCGCTTTTGAACGTCCGATCCGGTGCGTGAGGCGCTGAGTACCGCCGTTGCCCGGCATCAATCCACGGGTGACTTCGGCAAAAGCAAAACTGGCCGAATGCGCCGCAAAACTGATGTCGCACATCAAACTCAATTCAACGCCACCCCCGATGGCCAGACCGTTGACAGCGGCGATGATGGGTTTGTCAAAGTCAGCGATACCTTCACCCGGCTCCCACCGAAAGCGGCGCAGTTCAGGCAAGGGGGTTTGAGCCAGCACCTGTGAGAACTCGCGCAAATCCATCCCCGCCGAAAACGCTTTGTCTCCGGCTGCGGTCAATACCACCGCCCCCACGGTCTCGTCACGCCGAAGCATGGCCATGGCTTCATGGAGTTCACGCCGCATCTGCAGGTTGATGGCGTTCATGGACTGGGGACGGTTGAGTGTCACCACGGCCACGGCCGAGCGCTGCTCCAGGACTATCGTTTCGTAGTGGATTTCACCCATCGCGACCTGTCGTGAGTTATCGGGAGATTGAACGTGACCGCCGTGTAATTAAGCAGCCCGTGCGTGGAAATAATTGTTTCAAACGATTAAATCATATGATTTAATTGAAGTCAACGCGACCCTGCGCTCCGCCCAACGCCACCATGACCAAGCGCTCACCCTCCTCTGCACCTGCCGCTGTCCGCGCCACCCTGAGCACGCCCGAACGCATCCTGCTCGCTGCCGAGCAGTTGTTCAGCGAGCGCGGGGTTGATGGGGTGAGTCTGCGGGAAATCACCTCCACTTCCGGGGTCAACAGTGCAGCCGCGCACTACCACTTTGGCTCCAAGCTCGCCGTGCTGGAGCAATTGTTCGAATTGCGTGCCAAACCCATTGCCCAGCAGCGAATGGCCTTGCTGTCAGCGTTGCGCACCAACCGCCAAGGACGGCCGGCGCTCGAAGACGTGCTGCGCGCCTTTCTTCAACCGGCGCTGCAAGCTCTCAGCACCCCCGAAGGAAACGAAGAAGTGCGTCGGCACGTGTTGGACAAAACTTTCAATGAATCCAGCCGGCTCACGCTGGAGGCCTTGCGCAAAGCCCTTCCTCAACTGCCCGCTGATGAGTTGAACTGGCGCTTTCACTTTTTGTTAGGCTCCATGGTCTACACCATGGCGTTGCCCGGACGCATCGAATCCTTGACCGATGAGAAGCTGGACACACGCAATTGGCAAGTGGCGCTGGATCAACTCGTGGCCTATGCGGCTGCGGGCTTTCGTGCTGCCCCTTGAATCTCTGACCCTATGCCAGATACCCCGGTTGCCACCCATCAGGCCTTGCACACCCAGCTGACCGATGGCATTCTCACCATCAGTCTGCACACGCCAACTCAGGGCAACGCCCTCAGCCCAGACATGCTGTTCTCACTGGACGAATTGTTCAAGCGCCTGTCGTGGCGCGAGGATGTTCGCGTGGTGGTCCTTCGCGGCACGGACACGCAGTTTTCCTCGGGATTGGATGTGGAGGACTTCTCGCGCCTCGTCAGCCACGACCTGCCCCGCGCGCGTGCCGCCCTGGATTGTCTGCACCAGTGGAGAAGCCGTCTCTTCAAGATTCAGCCCCAACCCATCATTGGGATGGTGGTCGGCGCGTGCCATGGGGCCGCTGTGAAGTTGATTGAAGGTTGCGACCTGGTGCTGGCCGCAGAGAATGCCGAGTTCATGCTGACCGCCGCAGATGCCGCTTTACTGGCTTGCCATCCCCCGTGCGTCCCAGGTCCGGCCTGGATGCAAGCCAGCGCATGGGCTGAGTGGGAGGTGCCGGGGCTCACGTTCTCAGGCGCTCAGGCCGAGTCCAACGGCCTCATCACGCTGGCGTGCAGCCCTGACACCCTGGAGACCGACGTCTACGATCTGGCGCGCTCCCTGCTGGAGAAAGATCCTTTAGCCCTGCAATTCACCAAGGAGACGGTGGCCCACGTAGACACCATGAGTTGGGACGCAGCGGTCAATTTCACTGCAGCCAAATTTGCAGAGCTCAAGTCACGCCAAGCCGGTGGTGCGTCGGCTCGCGCCTCGGGTGTGCAGAACTTTCTGGCCGGCAAATCCAAACCGGGCCTGGGAGGTTGAACCATGCTGAACATTCAAGACCTGAGCAGCGGCATTCGCATGATCGGACTCGATCGTGCCGACAAACGCAACGCCATTGGCGTGGAACTCACCTTGGCCTTGGAGGAGGTGCTGCTGGACACCCGATACCGCGACGATATTCGCGCACTGGTGTTCCACGGCATCGGAGGTCACTTTTGTGCCGGTATGGACCTGAAGGACTTTTTTGACAGCTCGACCCGCCCACCCGAGGAGTTGCGTCGCGCCCGAGCGGCCACTGAACACTGGCGCTGTCACCTGCTGCGTCAGATGCCGCAACGCATCTTCACGGCCATCGAGGGCTATTGTCTGGGCGGTGCTTTACCCATCCTGCAATGCTCCTACCATG
>Ga0255099_1000152_pt1 | contig 28939 bp, 33 predicted proteins | sample Colum_Colum_RepA_2_FD_188451 | JGI IMG/M metagenome (GOLD analysis project Ga0255099, IMG submission 188451) | Freshwater microbial communities from Columbia River, Oregon, United States - Colum_Colum_RepA_8d | ecosystem: Environmental > Aquatic > Freshwater > River | place: USA: Oregon...
CAAGATTAAAAGGTCACCCTAAAAAAATGGAATCAATGAATCCAGAAGAAATTTTTAATACATGTAAGAATAAAAATATAACACATTATCTTGGACATAATCAAGCACCAACTTCTTCACAACGAGAACATGATATTGCCACATCACATCCATTTGTTGCACATAATTGGGTTGTAGCGCATAATGGTGTATTAACGAATTATAAGGATATAAACAAAAAGTATTGTGCTTGGAATAAAAATCCGGTAGATTCAAGCAATATTCCACATTTGCTACATGCATTAGAAACAAAATCACCAGAGAATTCAGAAGAAGAAATTATTTGCGAAGGGCTTTCTCTTTTAGAAGGTACATTTGCATTATGGATCTTCAATGAAAAGACCGGTAATATTTTCCTTGCTAGACAAGGTAGTACTTTATTTGCTAATGAAAAGGGAGACTTTTGTTCTATACAATCAAAGAATTGGTTGGAATTAGAAGAAGGTGTACTTTATAAAGTAACCAGAAAGCTTGAATTAGTAGGCAATTTTAAAAACACAACACCATTTTTTACATTATGAAAAATTTAATCGTAGGCTGCACACAAAAAAATAAACACAACTTTCAAGAGACAGAATTGCATAAGTCTTACTATGATTGTAAATTAAATTCTGATTTTGAATTAGAAGTATTCTATCAAAATAAAGAAGGATTGTCAAAGCAATATAATACCATTCTCAATAATGAAAAATACAAAGATTATGAATGGATTGTATTTGTTCATGATGATGTTTATATTGATGATGCCAGACTTTTACAAAAGTTAAATGAAGCTAAGAAATTAGATTATGATATTGTGGGATTAGCAGGTGGATTAAATCCGAGAATTGGTGGTATCAATCTTTGGCATTTAATGACTGATAGAAAAGATCATAGAGGATTTGTAGCACACCCTGTAAATGAAAAACAAATTATGGTAACTAATTTCGGCCCTTCTCCATCTAGAGTTGTTATCATTGATGGATTATTTTTCGCTGTATACAATCCAAGAGCAAAGGAAGTTGGTTTCAATTTCAATGAGAATTATACATTCCATCATTATGATATTTCAGCTTCATTAGAAGCTAATATGAAAAAATTAAAGATTGGGGTTTATCCAATTAATGTTATTCATCGTTCACCTGGATTATTGTCGGTAGAAAATCCTGTTTGGAAAAGCAGTAACGAAACGTTTATTAAAGAATACGGTGTAAATCGTAAAGACACCAAATAATATAAGGCATGGATAAAATTGATTTAGATCATTTTGAGAAGATCTTCTGTCTTAAGATGATTACTGATGAGGAATATTTCTCATCAGTTGTTGATAGTACTGATCCCGAATATTTTCGGGATAAGGATATCAAGGCAATGTTCTTACTAGTAAAAGAATATTTTGAAAAGAGAGATAGCTTACCCAATCTTTCAGAATTAAAGAATTATCTTACTACACAAGAATTAAAAGATTCATTTAAGAATGTATTACTAATGATTCAATCATTAGATAAAAATTACAATCATGATGAATTAATTAAGAACACGGAACGCTACCTAAAAGAAAGAGCAGTATATAAGACTATGCTAGACGTTGCTGATAAGTTGCAACAAGGCAAAGCAGATACTTCTTGGGTCTTAGATCAATTTGAAAAGACATGTAATATTAACTTGACAACAGATATTGGATTAGATCTTTACCATAATCCAGAAAAGTTAATCAAAGAATTAAATTCAGATGAACCAGTTATTCCTTCTAAATGGGAATGGTTAGATGAAAAATTAAATGGTGGGTTCATGCAGAATGGTAGGGCATTATATATCTTTGCTGGACAAGCAAATGTAGGTAAGAGTATTGTGTTGGGTAATGTTGCTAAGAATATTGCAGAACAAGGAAAGACCGTCTTACTAGTAACATTAGAAATGTCTGAGATCATGTATGCAAAGCGTATTGCATCATCAGCTACTAAGATACCCGTAAGAACATTACGAGAAGAATCAGAATCATTGCAAAATGCGCTTGAAGAGATTAGAGAGAAGAATCCACGTGGTCGTATTCTAATTAAAGAATTTCCGCCTTCTACTATTACTCCAAATCAATTATCTTCATTTATTAAGACATTAAGAAATAAAGGCATTTTTGTTGACGCTGTGGTATTAGATTACCTGAATCTTTTACATACAACCTATGGCAATAACTCTTATGAAAAGGTAAAACATTTATCGGAGCAAACACGTGCTTTATCTTACGTGTATAATTGCCCGTTTATTACAGCAACACAATTAAATCGTTCTGGATATGATGTAGCAGAACCCACAATGCAATCACTTTCAGAAAGTTATGGACTTGCTACAACAGGTGATTTTATTGCTTCAGTATATCAATTAGAAGAAGATGCTGAACAAGGTGTTATGCGTATTGCGATGATGAAAAATCGTTTTGGACCTAACTTCGGTTCATCAGCATTTAGAATTGATTATTCAACATTAACATTGAAAGAAGATCAGGAATTAGCTTCGATGGTTGATAGCACCGAATCAGCAAGAGATGTATTAGCTTCACTAGCAGACTAGTTGCATAACATTCCATTTTGACTATATATACTCATATCAATGAGTAAGGAAGTCATATGGACTAATTATGGACTAGATGGTGCTGGATGTTGTCTCCTTCTGAAATGGCTCAGAGGAAATAACATTGAAATACAATATACTACTCCCAGAAAATTTCGGGATGATTTTCTTAAATGGCAATTAGAAAATGGTACTACCAAATACTCTCGTATATATATTACTTCTATTGATTTATCAAAATGCTTAGATGTTGCTGACAAATCAAATTGTGTAATTATTGATACACATAAGTCACATGCTGAGCGTAAGCATTTATACACAGACGCTAAAACAGCAATTGCAGAGACTAGTTCAACCACTAGATTGATTTTTCGTTTATTCAAAAATGAATTATTAAAAATATTAACTCCTAAACAAATTAAGTTAATTAGTCTAATTGATGACTATATTTCTGGTAAAAATAAATTTAAAGAATCAAATTTTCTTAATGCACTATATTGGGGTGTTAGTGCTGATCGTTTAATTCAATTCATTAAACAATTCGATAATGGGTATAATGGATTTAATCAACAACAACAAAATGTGATTAATCTACATTTTAAGCGTATATCCAAGACAGTATCAGAGTTAGATATATTTCAAGGTATTCTACCAATTAAAGGAAAAAAATATAAAATAGTATCTACATTTGCAGAAAATTATTTTCCTGAAATTTCTAATCATCTAATAGATGTTTATAATGTAGATATTGTAATGGTAGTCAATATAGGGCTAAAGACTGTTTATATGCAACAGAGGGTCACATCAGATGCACCATTGCATTTGATTGCAGAGAAGCTAACTGAGGGCGGAGGAACACAACGGTATGCAGGCGGTAACTTAACTTCAAAATTTATAGAATTTACTAAAACTTTACAAAAAATATGGTAGCTAATCTTGTAATCGAAAAGAGGGAAATTGAGCATAATTTTTTATGCTTTTGTTCATTAATGTGTTTGATATCAGGCAAGAAATTAAATCTGCCAAACATTTTCTTATTACTCCTTAAGAATCCAACATACAAACAAATTCTTAAGAAGATGGTCTCTATTGATACCGATTATGAATTATTCAAACTCTTTATTGATTTTGATCCGTCGCTAAGCAAAAGCAAATATATAAGTAAGTTCTTGAATTCTAAAGAAGGTGCTATTATTATAGCTAATAATGTTAAGCGATTTTGAAGAAAGGTTATATAACGAATACTTAAGAACTAGTCGCCAAGCCAAGAATCTACCATATAAACTAAGAAAGAATTTTGATGATATCCCATCTGATGTATTGGTTTATCTTAAGAGAATATCTAACATACTAAGAAAATTTCCTAGTATCTACATCGCAGACTTTTTTAAAGCACCTTACGCTATCTATGGAAAAGAAGAATATTTTGATTTAAAATATTTTACTTCACAAAAAGCAATTAAAGCATATACTCTCTATATTCAAAAAGAAGCAGATTTAGATCCTGATTCTGAAGATATGCTTTTGAAAGTATTAGAAAGCTTAAAATTCCTAAAAGAATTTTTGACTAATAATAACATTTTATTATCACAATACGTTGATCATAAAACAAATGAAATGAAAAGTTTCATACTGCATTGGAAAGAAAGAAAAATGCATCCTTATGTGTTGATCGAATTGCCAAATGCACTAAACTATATAAGACGTGAAGATCAAGAGTTATTGAAATTCATGTTTGGCGAGAATGTCTATGAAAATATACAATTGTATACTAATAGATATTTCTCATCGAAGAAATTAAAAGTATTAATAAAACAAGGATTAAAAAAATTATAACGAAACCAATTAAAAATATTCAATATGTATACAGCATCAATGTTCCAATCAATCAAGAATGCCTTAGCTAAAGAAGATACCGGTGGATCTTCATATAAAGACATTCTTAAGTTAGAAGTAGGTAAGACATACACCGTTCGTCTCCTCCCAAATACCAAGACACCAGCAGATACATTCTTTCATTATTACTTGAATGGATGGCAATCATTCGCGACAGGTCAATTCGTATCAGCCGTTTCATTGCAATCATTTGGTGAGAGGGATCCAATTCAAGAAGAACGTTATCGTATTCTTCGACTCGGTACGGATGTAGAGAAGAAGAAGGCAGAGAAGGTTAATCGTTCAGAGAAGTGGATGGTTAATGCATATATTATTGACGATCCAACTAATCCTGATAATAACGGTACAGTAAAGATTCTTCGATATGGTCGCCAATTGGCTAAGATTATTGATGAAGCTATGGATGGTGAAGACGCGGCGGAGTTTGGTCCACGTATCTTTGATCTCAGTAAGGGCGGATGTAATCTCAAGGTTAAAGTAGAGAAGCAAGGTGAATATCCTTCTTATGTTTCTTCGCGGTTTACCTCACCGGTAGATCTTGGGTTGTCTGATTCAAAGATTAATGATGTCTATAATTCAATTCATGATCTTAAGAAGATTGCTGGAGTAAAGACAGCAGATGAACTTCGTGAATTGTGGGAAGAGCATTTCCTTTGCAAAGGATCAGTATCTTCAGCAGCAGCTCCCGTTGAATCAGTACAAGCAACAGTACTTGCAGAACCAACCACAGTAACCAGATCTGCAGCACCCGTAGCAGCATCATCTTCTGATGACGATGATATTCTTGATGATGCAACAGTTCAAGAACTATTGAAAGGATTAGACTAATATGGATGAAGATGTAAAAGGCATGCTACAACAATTCATAGGACAAACCTATGGAGAGTTAGCAAAGCTTGATCAAAACATTGTAGGGCGCACACAACATCTGCGCCCGCAGAGTCAAGATTTTAAGAATGTAGCAACCAGTATTTTGACTAATATTCCTAATACTGGTGCACCAACATCAGCTCCTGTAGTTGCACCCAGTAATATTCAACCAAGAATTCAGGTTCAACCAACAGGTGGTAATGCCGGTCAATTAGAATTTGATTTTGATGATTCAGCTACTGCTAAAAATATCTTTGCTTCTTTGAAGCGCATTGAAGATAAGTTAAGTAATATTAGTAATAGGTTGCAAAAGCTAGAAGCTTAATACAATTAATACATGAAATTATCTTTTAAGAATAAGAATAGTTTTTGTAATAATTTCCTATCACCCATTTCAAGGCTGTCAGATTTAGCTATTCTGACAGCTAAGAATAATGAAATCATTTCATTAAACAAAACGGCAGACAATAATAGTATTCTTTATGCTCGTTGTTCAGATGCATCTATTGATAATGATCAACAAGTATTATTGAATATTCCTGATGTAAAGAAATTCATTAAAGCATTTGATTGCATTGAAGATCAAAATATTGAACTACAAATCAATTCAAACAATATTGAATATAAATCACCAAAAATTAAATTTAAGTATCATTTGCTTGAAGATGGTATTATTGCTCCTGTTGGTTTATCTTTGAATAAAATTCAATCATTTGATTTTGATGTAGAATTTACGATTGACATTGTTACTTTCCAAAACCTACTTAAATGCAGCACATTCAATAATAGTGAAAAGATTTATTTCTATTCAGATAATGGAGAAATCCATTGTGAATTAACTGATAAGAGTAAACATAATGTAGATAGTTTTACAACCGTTCTCGCTGAAACATATCAAGGTAATGCATTATCGAAACCAATGCCATTCTTATTTGATGTAGTTCGTAGTATCTCTACATTAAGATCTAGTCAATTGCAATTCAAGATTAATTCCAGTAAAGGTATCTTATGTGTTGAAGTAGAAGAACCAGGATATTACCTAAAATATATTACTACAGCAAAAGTGATTTAATTTAAAACAATCTTATATATAAAAAATGAATAAGAGACAAAAAAATAAAATATCTACTCCGGGGTATTTTATTAAAAGACTCAGAGATTGCGGATTTAATGTAGTTCGTATTTTTCAGAAATATGGGGCCCATGATCCTCGAAGATGGACTGTATTGATTGATCCGGGTAGGGCATCCATCTTTGTTACTTGTTTTACTAATAAAACATTCATTGATGAAATCTATTTTGAATTGAATGACGGTGGTATTTTGTTTCCTAAAAATTTTGCCATTTCAACCCAATCTATTGAAGTAATTGTATCCCATTTAAACGAGAAAAATATTCAAACAATTGACGAAAAAAGCCCATACTATGTTGAAAAGAATAAATAATTCTATGGGCGAAAATCCCGATGATAAGAAGAAAAGAATTCCAAAAAATAATTCTGAAAAAATCGGGAAAGATCAGATCAAACAACTTTTAAAAGAAGCACTACAAGCTGATTTATTAGAACGTTCTCGTAAATCCATAGATAATAAAGTAGCTATTTCGTCTACTCTAGAGGAATTCATGAAATGTTTTATTGTATTGGGATACGACATGAACGGAAATCCAATCAACTTAGTCCATGCAAACAGCCAACAAGACGCAGATTCCCTTTCTACGGCGGTTAATAAATTCTTTGTTCAAAACAATAACCCAGATATGTTTTAAGGTTCCAAAAAAAGGAACAATATTTGGGGTTATTGGTGGTGATTATACCGGCAAAATGTTTGTTTTAATTGGCAGTTCTTTAACAGACTGTCATTTTTTAACTTTGCCTGATATTAAGAATCAAACTGTTTCAAAATTTGAATTAAAACGGGGTATTAAAGACGGTGTTTTAGAAAAAGTAGAAATATTACCACGAGATATGTATCTTTTTTTAAAAGAACAATATTTATATAATAAAAAGCATAAATAGATTCATGGACTTCGTAAAAGCAGAAAGAATTGCATCACCCATTTCAGGACAACCAGTCAATCCTCGCATCATTGAAAAGAGAATGGGTGATAAAATTTTCGTCGAAGCTCATTGGTATGATCCTTCTTCGGGTGCTTTCATCAGAAAAGGTTTAGTAAAGGTTTTAGATGCAGAAACTGGTAATGATATTTCGGGTTCTTGTAAATTTAATTAAACCCCTTATCATAAGGCATGATCATCTTGCCTGAAGAATATATAGCACAAAAATTCTTCCAACATGCTGGCGCACCTAAGCACAATCGTTTTAATAAAACGTACGTAGGATCATGCCCAATATGCAGAGAAGGTAAGTCTTGGTTAAAGAAACAACGTTGTTATTACATTCCGAAAAATAACAATATATATTGTCATAATTGTGGCTGGAGTTCTACACCACTTTCTTGGATTCAAGAAGTAACAAGAATGTCTATAATAGACATTAAGAAAGAATTAGAGAATTATTCTACAGTATCATTAGATGATATAACAACAGAGAAGAAAGAAATTATTCCTTCTTCAACATTACCAGAAGATTGCATCAATCTGTTTGATGAACAACAGGTAGAATATTACAAAGATGAAACCGTTGTTATTCGCGCATTAGAATTTATTAAAGCAAGAAGGCTAGATACTGCATGTAATAAGCCAAAGGCCCTTTATATTTCATTAACAGATCCTGTTCATAAAAATAGATTAGTCATTCCATTTTTTGATAAAAACAATAAGATCATTCACTATCAAACCAGAACAATCTTGTCTGCGGACAATAAGATTAAACCTCGTTATATCTCAAAAATTAATAGCGAGAAGACTATGTTTAACATAGATCAGATCAATGATGATAATGAAGTGTTTATCTTTGAAGGTCCACTGAATTCTTGCTTTGTTAAAAATGGAATAGCAGTTGCTGGTATTCAAGATGAATCGGAAAAGCTATTCTCTATGAAACAACAAGATCAAATAAATTCATTACTGATGAAAGATTTTGTTTGGGTACTAGATTCACAGTGGATTGATCAAGCAGCAAAGAAGAAAAGTCAAATCTTAGCTAAGAAGGGAGAAACACTTTTTATATGGCCAGAGAGTATAGGTAAAAAAATTAAAGACTTTAATGACTTGGCTATTGCATTAAAGTTAAATGAAATACCTAAAGATTTTATTATGAAGAATTCCTTTAAAGGAATATCTGCAGAAATAAGATTGAAAGCAATGTATTAAACACCTTTGTACTTAGGATCAGCTGAAGATGCTACATAACCATTTAGCATTTGTTGAAAGCCAGCTAATTCACGAGCTACTAAAGCAATCTTTTTGGTTTCTGCTGTCTTGATTGAACCGAACAAACTCTTCTCATGAGCTTTGGATAGTTGTGTTTGTACTGAATCAGGTCCTTGTCCGTTCAAAAAATCAGTAAATTCTGCAATCCTATCAATCCAAGAATGTAATTTCTCTACCATAGCAACATTAGCTTTAGCTGCAGCAATTGAAGCTTGTTGCGTTCCTGCTTCAATATCATAATCTGAAGGAGCAGTACCAGGATCTAACGTAGTAGCCATAGCATCTGCGTCAGATACATCTGCACCAATATCATCTGCTTCAACTAATACGCGTTTAAACGCATTTTCAAATAGGTTACTCATGCTTTTATTTATTCAAATATGGTAAATAAAATTGTGAGAAGACGATTTTTTACTGAAGATAATACTATTGCGGATGCAAATCGTAACGTAACAGGAATCGGTCCTGATGCATCTGATTCTTCTCTAACAGATCTTAAAACGCAAATTTCTAGCGATGTTGAAACACCTAAGATTTTACCGCACCAATTCCAATCCTCGGTAATTATACCGCAAATTGCAAATTATATTGTTGAGCTTAAAAGCTTATCAGACAAAATTGGAGATTATAGCAAATCAGATGTTGCTTCTGAATCGAAAAAAATGATTGCAAGTAAACTAATTGATCGAATTAATAAGATTAATGCTATTTTTGCACAAGACGTTATTAAGTATCTTGATAAATTGTCTTTTTAATTTAAATTAAAAGAATGTTACGTGCTGTAATTATTCTTTTTATAACATCCGGGACGGTATCTTATCTCTTTTCTACTGATGTTAAATCATTCTTGGGTTGGATGATTTGTTTATCATTTCTGCAAATAATTTTTTATAATGTATGGAATACCGTTTTGAATGTTATCAACGAAAAAAATCAAATTGATATTTTAAAAGAATATTCAAAACAGGGATGTAACGTAAAATGTCCATGTGATAAAGCTATTGATAATTTTATTCCCATTAGATTGAATGAAGATAATTCATATCGTTGTTTGGATTGTAATAAAAATGTCCGTGTTGATCTAGAGGTCAAAACATTTCTTCAGACAGAACCAGTTAAATTAGAAAAGTCAGAAGCCTATAATATAATTTATAAAGAAAATGGAGAACCAATTTAATTCAAAAGAAATTCTTGAAGCTACCGAGAAATTATCATCACCCACAGCTTTTAGTGAAGAAAGAATAAAACCAACTGAAATTAAAAAAATAGTTGAAAAATATTGTTTACAACAATCTCACAAATCATATCAAGCTTATGAACGAGGTTTTAGTCTAGCAAAGAAATCTAGCACTAATCAATTAGTAAAAGATATTTTATTTTCTTATAAAAATTATATTTTAGATAATTTAGATGATTCAGAAAAAAGAACATCATACAAAAAATTAGATTTAATTTTTTCATCATTAGAAAAAACAATGGATCTTTTGGATCATGATTTTGGCAAAAATAATAATTACGATTTAGTTTGTTTTTTGATGGGAAACCTGGTAAAAAATATACATGAATAAAAATATCGAAATTAGTATTGGTGATCACAAGATGTCCGTCGAAACCTATGCGCGCTGGCTCTGTTTGATTGAAGCGCTAGATATTGTTACAAAGACAGCAGAAGAACATAATATTGATTTGAATAAAAGAACAGATTGGATCAAACCATTAGATTTTCAAAAATATATTGTTGAACGAGCACCGGCTATGATTCATGATGTAAAAGTCGAAGAATATATATATGACATTGAAAATGCATATAATGATTTAACAAAAAAGGAAATTACGTCTTTAAATTAACCAATACAGCATTTTCACTTTGAAAAACTAGCGCACTATTACCGTCTTTTGAAAGACCACCGAGCACCATAGCATCATCTACATTACTATTGAATATCTCTATAGAACGCAAAAATAATGTTTTTGTCCAAACATTACTTTTTAATTCATATTTTGATAATCTCTTATTACCATTAGATATAATCACAATTACATTGCCATCATTGCTCAACATAATATTTTTTGACCCGATAATATAGTTATGTGCATAAAATGAAATTGAATTGCCCAATCTAGTCCATGTAGTACCTATTTTTTTATATATATAGATATTATGGATATAACGTTTATTAGCAGGCGAATCAAATAGACAAATTGCAATGGTGTTGCCATCACCACTATAGGAAATTTCTGGTCTATATCCACTTTCCTTGCCCGGTATAACATCTATAGAAGCAATTTGTGTTGTTGGAGGCAAATCTGTTATTTTTGTTGTCCCACCTGGAATATTAGTTATATCAATATTGTATTTGCCAGAAGTGCCGGGTGCAGTCAATATTAATTCATTTGTATATGGATTTAGGTAATTGTTTGTGGTTAATGATTTTTCGTAAAATATCTTCCATACAGTTCCACTTTTCTTGTAAATTTTTGTAAAATTTGATTCACTTAATAAAATAGTCCCATCTTTATTTAAAGATAAATCTCCCTTACCATCGGAAAATGTGTTAACCTTTGCCAGTTTGCCATCTGTAATACTATATGTTATGAGGTTAACTACACCATAATCATCCTTATCCTTGATAGCCGCAAGAACCATTACATTGCCATCGCAACTTATGCATGACCCCAAAAATCCCAGTGCTTGTCCTTTTGTCCCTTGTAGGGAATTATTAAGATTCCAACTTGTAGTATTTACAGTAGTTGTGCCCGATCTAGAGGATGTTGTGCGTTTAGAGTAAGATTCAGCAATACCGTATCGATTGTTCCAATCATCATAAGGGAATATAACTCTGTCATTATATGAATTCGCGCCATCGAAATCACCTTTATCTAATAGTTTCTGATATTGTGCTTTGTATCCTTCTAAGACATGGTCATAACCGGAATCTACGCCTATTACTAAATTCAAATCATCATTAACTAGATGAATATTTTTATAAATATCTAAATTTAAATTTGTATTTTCAACATTGCTAGCAATGTTGAATATTTCTTTGCAATTTTTAACGAAAATAGCTTTGGAATCTGTATTAGTTAATCCACTTTCGGTACTTGCTGCGTTAGGTGGTATAACCACATTATATCCTTGATCTAGTGTGATTGATTTATTTGAATCAATTGGTATTTTTGCTAAAGGGACACCCCCTGCGTCTTGGCAAATTGATGTACCAGATAATCTACCAGCACCCGTTGCCCATCTAGATGGATTTGTGTCTATGGTAAAGCGCTCAGGATAGTTCTTATAAAATGTAATTTTCCATTGAAATTCTTTTTTCTCAGCGGCAGGTGCAGAATCGTTATATACACCCAACCAGGCAATACAAAAATGTTCTTCATCCGGTTTATAATAGGAAAAGTTTTTTAGTTTGTTATTATTATTGGCATTTACTGCTATTGTAAAATATCCATTACGTAAAAAGCTACCTGGTTTGTTGGTTGTAAATGATAAAAAGCTTTTGTCACCTACAAAGAGTTGTGTATGGGTTTTTCCTAAGGAATCTTTTATCGGAAACGGTAATGTAATTACATCAGCGACTTCAATCATGGGGTTGCCATAAGGTATAGGCTTGAAGTTAGATGCTTTATCTTCTAGTATTCCGTAGGACGCCCCTTTCGGAGTCGTTTGTATTTTATAATTTGTATATCTGCCGCCCACTGGTGGATTGGTTGATATAATTTTGGATATAGTAATACCTGCTGCAGTAAATGCTTTAGTAAATGAAGAATTTAATGACACGGGTCTATCAAAAGTGATATCAAATTCATTATCTACAGGATCTATAGGTAATATATTATCTAAACATTTTGGCCCCCAGAAGTCTACAATCTGTAGTCCGGCCTCTGCCAATACAATTGATTCATATGATTCCACGGGACCTAAAATATTTGTCGCAACCGCTTTATATACACCGACAGAATCTGGTGTATGTGTATTACCAGTTACACCCGGTAATAAATTATCATCTTTGTACCATGAATATAAAATTGGTTCGGTACCTACAGCTGATACTGTTATTGTATCTACTCCTACTATAGCGTTTTTTGGCTGTATTATAAATACTGGTAATATGAATGCACTGATAACATAAGAACGGGTTGTACCTGCTTTGTTTGAAACTTCAACAAAATAATTTCCTGGTGTTTCTGCATTATATATATCGTAATTACTATCGGGTATTTCAACGCCATTTCTAAACCATTTATATGTGATTGGTAAGCTACCAGTAGCTTTAGCTTCTATAGCTAACGGCGCCGCACCACTGACTGGATCCGGCATTGCAACTGGAAGTACCATTAATATAGAGGCTTCAGTAGAAGATACTTCTCCGAATTTATTGTATGCAACGGCTATATAGTTGCCAATATCATAGGCTGTAATAGTATGAGTCTTGGCACTACTTATTATTATATTATTTTTATACCAACGATAAGAAGGATCGGGTGCTGCAATAGCTGATACAGACAAAACGATATTATCACTGGTTGGGGGTATAGTATATGTCGAATCTAAATCTAAAACAAATTCGGGTATTGTAGCTTCTTTTACTAAAATATTTTTAGAAGTGCTGTATCCAGCTGAATTATATGCTCTGAATTTATAGGTACCAATGTCCGAAGCATAATACAGTGTATTAGTTTCATCTGGTATAATGTCACTATCTTTATACCACTCAAATCTAAGAGGCCTAGCCCCCACAACTTTAGTAGATAATAATACAGTATTACCAAATAGTAAAAATTCTTCTTTTGTCTGTTCTTCAATCACAGGAGGTAGAATGTTTGGTGCTTGACCATAAAAATGGAAATTTTTTATTCGTAATTTAAAATCAGATGAACTATCAATGGGCGTAGCAAATGATATTCCTATATATAATTGTTGTGATATATAAAAAATATCTGACGTTTCAAAGGTAGCTACCTTAATATAATTGTAATTTTTATCACAATAAAAAACGTTTAATGTGTGACCTAGATTAGTCAATTGAAATCTTAATGTCTGCCAATCATCAGAAGCTATATTAAAATCAACAGCCTTGGTTGAAACATATTCAAAGTTATTATTTTTTCTAACAGAAATAGAATTGTATATTGGTTCATTTAATCCTGTTGAAAATCCATTTCCTTGCATCCCGAACATTCCTGCATTTTCAAGAGAAATTGCTAAGAAATTTTCATCTACTCCTTCATAGGTTTCTATTCCATCATCATAAGGACCATACCCAAGTCCTGAATTTATACCACCTTTTGTTTGAGCAGATAAAAAATTTAAAAATGTTGTAAATCCGCAATTGCCTAGAACACCACTATTAGATTCAAATTTATATGAAAAAGACCAGATTATGTCTTTAGAGGCATCAAAAGCAGAAATACAGGTAAAGTTCATTCCAGTCGACATTAAAAGTATTTAATAAGTGTAAATACTTTCAATGTCCGGAAATGCACGTTTTCATGATAAATTGCATAGAGCAAATCACCATACATTATCTACTAGTGGTTTACTAGATAGTGCATATGATCCTATTGCATCCCCTGAACACCCATTCCAAGGAGACTTTGTTTTAAATGGCGATTTATCGTCTAATAAGACAATTTATGCAGATAACCTAAACATTAAAAGTGAAATTGTTATTGATGGTAATACCACAACACAAAACCAAAAAATTGTAGGGAGTTTGCAATTGTCAAAACAATTGTTTGGTGGTACAGCAATATATGCAAATGATCCTACCACAAATCCCAATTCATTTACTCTTTCTCTGAATTATCAAAATGGTGTTTTTATTTCAGACGATCTTTATGCGCGCGGCGATTTAACCGTTAACAATGCGAATGTTTTAGATTTAAACGCAGCAGGGACGTTGTATGGCAATATGCCTACTGTAGATCTACTTGTTACACCTTCTACAGAAGATATATCAAGAGCTTATGTAACATTGAATACTAATTCGGGTTATTGGAATGATGCATCAAACTGGGTTTCTACTAATTCTGCAGACATGGTAGTACAGAACCTGGTAGTGATGAATAATATTACTGCTTTGGGCTCTACAACACTAGTAGATTTATCAACCAGCACATCTGATTCTTTGTGTGTTGTAAATGTGGGATTAGCTGTCCCTGCATTATATGCTGAAGTGGTATTAGGCAGCAATCCTATATTAGAATTAAAACATACTGGTGATGGTCCAATAATTTCTGCTCAATCAGGTGGATCTACTTTTATAGTAAATAACAGCGGTTGGATAGGAATCGGCGGCGAACCATCCGCACAATTAGATATATACCCATATGATGATGGAGCTAATCTAAGGCTTAGGGGTGCTTTGGCTAAAGATTACTTTATTAACTTAGATGATAATAATCTCAAAATTTCACATGATAATAGTGTTGGGGGTTCACCCGGCACCGCAGTGACTGTTACTCCTAGCAATCAATTAGGAGTCAACACAGATATATTTCCAGATCCAACATATAAACTTTCTGTTAATGGTGGTGTTGTTTTAGAAAAAAAAGACGGAACTAGTATTAAGTCAGTTTTAGAGGATGCGTCTTATAATGACATCTATACATACAATGATCTCTTAGCAAAACCATATGGAGCGAATACCAGGATTTTCAATTTATCTGGCACAAAAGACTCACCATTATCTGGAGTAAATTCTGATTATATTGGATGGTCCACAGCATTATATCCGTATGTCGGCGGTAGTGTTTCAGATGGTTTTGGCGCATTTGGACAAGGCGGTGTCGCTTCGATAAATTTGGGGTATGAAGATTTACAGACAACAGATAATTTAAAAGGATTAATTACATTCAATACACTATGTGCTATATCGGGTGCACCAACTGGTACACCTGAAAGGATGCGTATTACAGCTGAAGGAAAAGTTGGTATAGGTACTAGTACACCAACATCAAAATTACATGCAGTTGGTGATAGTGATAAAGATATTAATTTTTTAACCAATGGTACATTAGGTGTATACAACAAAAAAGATGTTAATTATGCATATGGATTTGTTTCTGTTAATAGAGAACATACATTATTTGGGGGCAATTTAAGTTTATCGGGTGAAACAGCTTTACCCATTTATAGAAAGGGCACAAATGATAAAGCAGCAGCGGGCATTTTAATTAAAAATACCAATGGCGCTGGCGTCATACCAGTTACAAAATTTGTATATGCATTAGACACTGATGACGCATCATATACTGTATCTGATTCAATGGTGATTAGTGGTAGTAATGTTACTATTCCTGGTGACCTGTATCTTACAGGTACTTTTTATGGAAATGCTGCATATAGGGCATTAACGGCTAATTGGCAAGATACATACACAACAGTTGCAACTAATAGTGCTATTAATTGGTCATATCAAGGGGCTGATTTAAAATCTTTATCAGGTAATTGGGAATCTACTTATACAACTGTATCTAGCAACAGCAGTAATTGGTCTTATGATGGTTCTGATATTAAGACATTATCCTCTAATTGGCAAAATACTTATACTACCGTATCTAGCAACAGCAGTAATTGGTCTTATAATGGATCTGATTTAAAAGCATTATCTGGTAATTGGCAATCGGTTTATTTAACAGTAAGCTCACTTAGCGCAACTTGGGGCACTGGTGGTTCTGATGTATCATCATTATCCTCTAATTGGCAAAATACGTATACAACTGTATCTGCTAATAGCAGTAATTGGTCTTATCAGGGAGATGATTTAAAATCATTATCATCAAATTGGCAAAATACCTATACAACTGTATCTGCTAATAGCAGTAATTGGTCTTATAATGGATCTGATTTAAAATCATTATCATCAAATTGGCAAAATACCTATACAACATTGTCAAGTAATAGTGCGACATGGAATTCAGTTACTACTTATGTAAAATTCAAATCATATTCTGAAACATCAGTAGTTTCAGCTATATCTTCAAATTTTATTTCAATCTTAGATTTAGCAAATGGAACTGTATTCCCTATTTCTTTGGATAAAAATATTACAAGTTTTGAATTGCGAAATATACCAGCCGGTGTGAATTCATTTTTATTAGCATTAACACAAGATGGCACCGGGGGCAAAACAGTAGCCTGGTCATTTACCGGAAAAACAATAAAATGGAGTGGTGGAGCACCTACCGTCACAACAACAGCTAATGCTACTGATATATACTCTTTCATGAGTATAGATGGGAATACTTGGTACGGATCAGTAGCTGGCAAAAATTTCGTATAGTTTTAGAAATCACCACCCTGCACTACGTCGATATCTCTCTGAATGAAATCATTCATAGTGTCATTAACATTATTAATAACAATGTTTTTGATTTGATTAAAGGCAACTGATGGTGGTTGTACAATTTGGTCGCCATCTCCACCTTCGCCCTCTTCGGGACCTACAGAAAATCCGCCATATACCGAAGTATCATTCACAGACATATCAAAATACAGTTTGCTTTCTTCGTCTGTACTACCTGGGTAAACTTTTCTTGGTGTGGGTGATGATCCTGGTATTGGCATAAAAATTAAAAGTCTCCTCCATCATCAGATGGGTCGGGTGGTGGTTCTAAAGATCCTCCATCTAAGGCATCGGCAAAGTCTCCAACATAATCACCCAATTCATCGGGGAAATTATTCTCTACCAAACTTTCCACAAAAGTTACGGGTATATTATTGGTTAATGGATCTTCGGTAATATTAGTAGATAATAATCCAGCAAATGTATCATCATATACTTGATCATTTTTAGATTCACCAGATATACCTGGTTGGAAGGAATACTCTAAACGTTTGGCTGCTAATCTCCATGTATAGTGCCCACCTAACGGATTAATTTCTGAAATATCTTGGTCACGTCTTTCCGTAATGATAAAATAATTACCAGCTCTTCCGTGTGATCTAGTACTACCATACTCAGTCATACAAAATACATCACCAGCTTTTGGTTCTACTGGCTGGTCTAGACTCATGTAAATCCAATCTTCTGCAAATATTCTCTTATAACCTTGTATAGAAACGAAAGCTGTTATTTCATCTTCTGCATTAAATCCAAATTTTGATAAGGCTAAAGACGATTCATTGAGATTGATAATCATCTTCATCTGATAAGGCCCATGATATACCATAGTCGGCTGTTCACCATAGAGATTATCCGCACTTACTGGTTGATAGGTATTAACATAATATTCTACTTTTTGACCTAAAAGATTAATTGATTCATCAACAGAATTCTGAATTAGCTGCATGTCTGGCTGGAGCCTGTTTTTGTCATATAATTCATAACAAAGACTCCCATTTCCTGCTCCCGAATAATAACATGTATAAGTAGACATTTTATTTGTTAGTAAGAACGTATTGACCGGTATTATTCATTGAAAGAAAAACTTGATTAGTAGATTCACCCGACCTGCCTAGTGCTACTTTTTCACCTTTTTGTGTTGGAAATTTATGTTGTTGGTATTTCCGTATTAGATAATTTTGAAAAGGTTTAGTGACTACCAGAAATGATGCAGCACCAGATCTCAAATTTTTCAAAGCATTTTCAAATTTATTTTTACTTCTGCGCGACTTATAAGTCATATTGAATTTTTTTGTTTTTCCGTCAAATCCCTTAAACAGGTTGTTATGTTGAGGATTTCGTTCATCCTTTCTATTCTCCAAATAAAATTCCTTAAAAGTAGGAAACATATTAATATTTATGTTTAAACAAAAAAAGAGACTCTATTTTCATAGAGTCTCTTAGATTTAATTAAAATTAAAATTATGAACCAAAGATTGTTCCGGCTGTACTAAACCCAGATACTTTATTATCTTTACTTTGGAGTGTTTCAGCTTTGGCTGTAAAGGCTTTTGGTTCAGCTTGAAGAGGAGCTATACTACCGGTATGTGCTTTACCGCCAGCTGCTTTGTACTTAGAAGAAACCTTATTGTCTCTCTTTTGAAGAGTCTCTGCTTTTGCACCAAAGGGTTTTGGTTCAGCAACTACTTCAATGGATTCGCCCATTGCACCTTCTTCTTCCCCAGCTTCTTCCCCACCTTCGCCATCAAGCTCACCTTCTTCTTCACCTAACCCGCCGCCCAAAGCTCCTTGAATGAGATCAATGAGCTTCTCAGCAGTTGCACGATCAAGCGTAATGGTTACTTCATCACCGCCACCGAGATCTTCTCCACCTTCACCACCACCAACATCGATGCCGAGATCACCAGCGTCATCTCCACCACCGAATTCAGAACCTGACATTACGTCTTCAAATAGTTTGTCGAATAAAAATTTACTCATATTGGATGTATTTATACTTTCTTTAGCTACTTTTTCACAAGAGTCACAACTTTCTTCTCTTTTTGAAAGATCTTTTTCTTCTGGTTCTGGTACACCCATAGAAGATACCCCTTTCTTACCAGCTAGGGTCGGTGGTGTCATGTAAGGATGAATTTTCTTATCAGAGGTATTCTGAAATGTTGGTGAGCCTTTTTTATTCATATAGATAACTATTTATACATGGGCAGACAAAAAGTCTATTTGAATAATCCTAATCTACCAACAGTCGATGCACAATTTGATTATGGTATTGAAGAGATTAAAGAAATTAAAAAATGTCAAGACAATATATTGCATTTTGCTGAAAATTACTTTCACATTATTGCACCTGATGATGGCAAAATTAAAATACCGCTTTTTACTTATCAAAAAAAAGCATTACGTATGATGAGAGATAATCGTTTCTCTTTATTATTATTTGCTAGACAAAGTGGTAAAAGTACCATATCAACCATATATTGTTTATGGACAGCATGTTTTAATGAGCATCAAAATATTTTGATTGTTGCAAACAAAGAAAGCACAGCAAAAGAAATTTTTAAGAGAATACGTTTAGCTTATGAAGAGTTGCCTAACTGGTTAAAACCAGGTGTTAAAGAATATGGAAAAGAATCCATGGAATTGGCTAATGGATCTCGTATAGGTATTACTACAACAACGGGTTCTGCAGGTCGCGGTAGTTCAGCTAATTTATTATTTGTGGACGAAGCGGACTGGATAGAGCCGCACTTGCTGGCAAGTTTTTGGGCATCGGTATATCCTATTATCTCCAATTCGAAGAAGTCAAAAATTATTATGGCCTCTACGCCCAGAGATACTTCGGGATTATTTTTTAAATTATATGACGGTTCTGTAAAGAATGAAAATAGTTGGGTTCAAATGAAAGTGCCGTGGTATGATATACCGGGCAGAGATGAAAAGTGGAAGAAAGAAACTATGGGATCTCTGGCTTCACCAGAAGACTTTCTTAGAGAGTTTGAATGTATATTTGATGAAGTAGGTGAAGCTTCTATTAATGCTGCAACATTTGATACATTAAGAACCAAAGCTTCTATGCCTGACCATGTTTATATGAACGGATCATATAAGATATGGGACTTGCCTAGGCAAGGTAGAATTTATGTAGCTGGTGTTGATGTAGCAGAAGGTGTAGGCAAGGATAATACAGTAATACAAATATTAGATTTAACTGATTTGAGATCAATTAATCAAGCAGCAATATATACATGCAATACTATCACTCCGATTGAATTTACTAGCAAATTGCACGAAATACTAGTACAATGGGGATCTCCATTACTTCTTATAGAAAGAGACAAATGCGGCGCGCAAGTAGTAGACAATCTAAGAAAAGATTATCAGTATGAAAATATTATTTCACATGGTTATAAAGAATTAAATCGAAGTGTGATACCGTTAGGCGTCGTTTGTCACACTAATACAAAATATGATAATGTTATTAATCAAAGATACTGGATTAATACACTGGATGCAGTTAAAATAAATGATCTACAAACTGTTGAGGAATTAAGAGACTTCGTAAGGTTGCCTAATGGAACATGGAAAGCTAAAAATGATAAACATGACGATAGGGTTATGTCATTAGGATGGGCTTTATTAATACTTCATGAAAAATTAATATCAAAATATTTTGAAGTAATTACAATGGATGAAAATAATAAGCCAGCTGTTATCAGACCATATGATTGGGGTGTTGGAACATTCAAAAATCCTGGTTCCCTATACAATAATGAGGCAGATACAGGAAACTATAATGTCATTCCTACATTTATCGGAAATGGATTTGGTTTTGATACTGATTTAAATGATTTAATGCAATCTGGATGGAAGCCACTACTATGATAAATAGAAGCATGAAGAGCTTTAAAGATTATTTTATCTTAATGGAAAACGCGGATGCTACTAATAAGCATCTCACCCATCTAGATGAATTAGTATTGAAGAAAGGAAAAGAAGGTGCCATAAAAACATTGCAATATATTTCCGTATTACTTGACATGTTAAAGAGCAATACAGACAGAAAAATTAACATGACTGTTAAGATTGATGGTGCACCGGCCATTATTTGCGGTAGAGACTCATACGGAAAGTTTTTTATATCAACAAAGAGCGCATTCAATGCAGAGCCTCTTCTATCTTATAGTGTTGCGGATATAAAAAAGAATCATGGTGAAGCACCTGGATTAATAGAAAAATTAATTTATGCATTCAATTCATTAAAGGGAGTTAACTTTGACGGTGTATATCAAGGTGATCTGTTATTTTGGCCTGGATTAGTTCAAAAATATGTCATCTCTGGTAAAAATTATATTGGATTCAGGCCAAATACCATTTTATATACATTTCCAGAAGATTCACAAGAAGCTAAAGACATTGCAAAATATCAAATTGGCGTTGCATTCCATACAAAATATGACCCCTCTATAGATGAAGAAGGCAAACAGCGCTTTGTAAATAAAAAATTTGGTGTCTCCGCAGAACATCTTAAATCAAAAACAGCTTTTATTATAGATGCATTATTTGAAAATAAAGCTGGTACCATCAGTTTAACAGAAGAAGAAACAAATTTTGTTAGAAGAACATTACAAAATGCTGAATCACATATCAATTTAATAAATTTCTCCTTTATTGATGGCAAGGTTGCTGATCTTTTGAATATTTTTATTAACACAAAAATCAAAGAAGGGGAATTTTTAACAGACCTTCGTTATTCATTAAACGAATTTGTGTTATGGGTAGGTAATAGACTAGACGTCGAAATTGAAAAGGTTAAAAGAAAGGAACCTAAAATTGCTGCTAAGAATGAAATGATGCGCCTCTTAGAGAGACATGCAGATACCGTTTTACATCTTATGAATTTTATCCGAGATGTCAAACAAATTAAAGATATTTTTATACAAAAATATAACTCTATCATGCAAGGTGCAGTAATGGGTACATTCTTAGTCATGCCAAATGGTGACATCAAAGTAACTAACCCCGAAGGATATGTTGCATTTGATCAGGATCAGAATGGTGTGAAATTCATTGACCGATTGGAATTCAGTAGAGCTAATTTTCTTTTACCTAAAAATTGGGTAAAACCTGAAGAATCCCAACCAATTGAATAGATATGATAGGTAATCACACCACTTCTAATGACCAAGCTATCCTAAACAAAGCATTAGGAGATAAGTTTCAGATGTTTTTTGACATTCCTCCCATCTTGAGGAATCTTAATAAGAGGTTTGAAAGAAAAAATACCTCAATATCACTGGATACTATGGCGTTTTCCATTTATGGTGCTATTGTACCTCCTATATTGGTGCCTTCTATTGACCTAAATTACAGTGGTTCACCGTTTAGTATCACATCACATACACATCCAAAGTATGACCCACTGAAGGTAAACTTTACTGTTGACAATATGTTTAACAATTATTGGGTCATATATACATGGCTCAATGCTTTGCGGGAAGCACAAGAGGGGACCTATGGAACTTCTCTGAGATGTAACAACGTAGGTGAAATAAATGGTACTTTAGGTGAGTATAGTACAGATATTACTGTGGTAGGAAAAGACGAATTTAATAATGATGTTATCAAGTGGATGTATAAAAATGCATTCCCCACAACATTAGATGGCATAAATTATAGCTATAGACAATCTAATGAATTAGAATCTTCATTTACATTTGCATTCTCAGAACTATATTGTGTGTTAGTATAAAAAAGGACTCAAAAAAAGTATAAATAAGTCCTATATGAGAACTATTCAGTCACCTGGTGTTGAAATTCGTGAAATTGACTTGTCACAAGTTGCCTTTCAACCAACAGGAACAAATGTATTTTTAGCCGGATTTGCACAAAGAGGGCCCACAGATGAAGTATTGCAAATTACTTCTGTGCAAGAACTAGAACAAATTTACGGTGCACCAGTAACACCCGCGGAACGTTATTTTTATCACTCTGCAAAGCAGATTGTTACGGATTCTAACGCCAATTTATATGTAAATAGATTACCCTATGGTTCAGGTGCCGGTTACGGATATGGTTCTTCTTTTGGTGCACTTGTTTATCCGTTGGTTACCTTAGAAGAAACAGATTCTTTAGTCTGGCGTGCTTCTAAATCAATTGCTGCTAGTGCATTTGATTTTTCCGATAGTGGTTATGATCTGGATCAAATTACAAATATTGTAGAACCCGAGTTTAGCAGTGCTCAAATCATTACATTAACAAGCTCTGGTTTATCTTTTTATAACAAAGATTTATCTGTTTTAGACGATTTTAGCTTGTATAAATTAAAACTTGTAGTTGGTATGTTCGGAAATCCAGCTACTTCAGTTGAAGCTGTAGATACCATAACAAATACATTCGTTTCGGGGGCTGATGTTTCTGTAACGAATAATATTAGTGTTTCAGCTGGTACTTATGTGCTAGGTGCACCTAAATTTTTCGAATTGACATTAGATCAATATAACAGTGTAATTGAAGGTACTGGATTTAATTGGTCTAGTACTTCAGATGCTTTGTCAAATATTAATACAATTGCTGATTTTGGTAAGGCTGGTTTGATTATTTTAAATAAAGGCCAGACAGTAACAGAAGCACAAGCTGAAGGTTTCTATGCCGCTATAACAGATAATACAAATGCCGAGCCTACAACTGACCATGATAGTATCTTACATGCATATACAGTTACTCAAGCTGCGCCAAGTACAGGATTGTATGGTGATGGGTTCACAGAAATTCCCGAAGAACGATTAAATTTCTCATTATCGGGCGGATCAGACGCTGGTATTTCGAGAGATGATTCCAATATTTCATACAATCTCGAAAGAACCTTTTATAACTTCGCGGATTCTACATCAGAGAAATTTGATGATACACTTTCAATTAGTCTCTATAAATTAAGAAGGTCAATTTATACACCCGATGCGATTAAAATGGATTACGTTTTAGAACGTAATCATATTGGTTCTCTTGACTTCAACAGAAAAATTCAAGACGTAAATGGCGGTGAAGCAGTGTCTTATTTCATTTCTGCACCACAAAAAGAAAGCAGAAACATAAAAATAATCGTAAATGACAACATTACCAATAGAGGTGGCGATACGTGGTTGGATTCAACTGGTGTCCCGAGAAAGAAAGTTAGATTATATACAAGATCAGCCATCAAAGCTCTAGCAGGAAATGTAGCAACAGGTACGCGTTTTGGTGGTTATTATCATGATTATGTTTCATTGTCGTCACAATTAGGTTATGTTGATGCATTGTACCCAACAGGAGCTTATACAAATCTAAATGTAAAAACAAAAGATATCGGCAATTTGCCCACAAAGATTGAAAATGCTCTATATAAAGTAGAAAATGACGAATTATTTGATTTGGATTTGGTTGTTGAAGGTGGTTTGGGTACTATCTATACTACATGCTGTGCTAATCAAGTAACCTACTTTGATGACACTGTTGTATCAGATAATTTCCTTACTGGATTATCTTTACTAAAGACAACCGGTGAATATCAATCGCCAGTTGATAGTTCACAAGATTTAAGAGCATTGTATCATACCATATATTCCAAGTTTGATACTTTCTGTTCTTCAGCAAGAAAGGATTGTATGTTTATTGCTGACCCACTAAGACAGATATTCGTCAAGGGTGAAAACAGTAAAGTATTACCTAACGCATCCAATTCATTTTCAAAAGACATTTACACTGCTCTTAGACACCTATTTGAGTTAGCTAATTCAAATTACTCATGTACTTATGGAAACTGGGCTAAGGTATATGATCCTGTAGCTGGTTTAAATATCTGGGTACCATTCTCTCCATTCGCAGCATGCAGCTTTGTTAACACTGACTCAAATTATTATCCATGGTATGCACCAGCAGGATTCACTCGTGGCCGCGTCCGCAACGTTCTTGAATTGGCAGTTGCGCCAAAACAAAAAGAAAGGGATCAATTATATAAAATTGCAGTAAATCCTGTAGCATTCTTTCCCGGGGATGGAATTACTATCTTCGGTCAGAAAACAATGCAGCGTCAACCAAGTGCATTCGATCGGATTAACGTAAGAAGGTTGTTCTTATATCTAGAAAAAGCTACTAAGAAGACTGTCAAATACTTTGTATTTGAACCTAATACAACATTTACCCGTACAAGATTGGTTAATACATTGAATCCAGTATTCAATTTTGCTAAATCCACACAAGGAGTAGCTGACTACATGATCGTTTCTGATAAGAGAAATAATACACCTGATACCATTGATAATAATGAATTGGTAGTTGATATCTATATCAAGCCAGTTAGAGCATCAGAATTCATCTTAGTGAACTTCATCGCTACTAGAACAGGTGCAAGTTTCAGTGAATTGATTAGTGGTCCTCGTCTCTAATATAATTAAACCATAAATAAGTATATGGCAGACACAATACAAACAATCAGAGGCTTTTACGATAGGGCAGCAGTTGCAGACTTTGCGCGTGATTATCTATTCCGTGTAATGATGATTCGTACTGGTACCATGTTTTTGGGTGAAGAAGAATTAGTATATGTTAAAACAGCTACTTTACCCGGAAGGAACATCGAAAATGAAGCAGTAAAGTATATGGGAATGAATTTTAACATTCCTACCATTGCAACATACCCCAATTCTGAAGCCTTTACATTAACTTTTTATTGTGATGCTAACTCTTTATTAAGAGAACGCTTAATGTCTGAATCTAGAGCTGTGTTCAATGATGCTACTAGTACTGGAACTTATAATACACCAGGTCGTGATAGCTATATTGAATTACTTCAATTAGATAAACAGCTTGAACCAGTAATGCAATATACCCTATTCGGTGCTTCTATTCGTAATGTAGGTGAAATTGCTTATGAAATTGCTGAAGGCACGGGCAGCGTTAAGACATTTGATGTGACATTTGCTTATCATTTCTTTGAGGAAAAGAGACCCGGGCAGTTCGCTATTAATAATATTTCAAACGCATTCCCAAATATTAATGCTTTCTTGACATAACTAATATAAATGGCGGATAGCATTAATTCACCCAGAGAACATTTTCTCAGTAATATATCTGTATGGGAATTAGATGTCCCATTACAAACACAATGGGTGGTTAGAATCGCGCCTAAAGCAGGTTTATTTGATTTTTTTAGTGAAATTTCTAGATATGCATCAGTAGATCACTCTCAATTGAGAGAATCTGTAAAATATTCACACTACGAAAAGTTTTTAGGGCCCAGAACCAATGCTACTGAAGATGGTCTGGGCCTTTATTTTGCACAATCAATAGAATTGCCTGGTGAATCATTAGACATGGAGACTGTGGGTATGAATGGCGATAATTGTTTTATACAGTCATCTGTAATCAAAAACAGGTCTTCCGGAAGCAAGAGAGAAGTTTCAATGAAACTATTAGAGACTAATGTTGATATTGTGGACGGTCTTATAAGACCATGGATAATTGCCTGTGGATATCGCGGAAATGTTACTATACCCGGCATGCCTACACTCAAAGCAGATATACAAGTTGTTCAATATACTAAAGGGATGAACAAACCCGCTAGAAAAATACACAACTTTATAGATTGCACACCTTTTACAGTAGCGGGTTCTGATTTACAATATGATTCAGAATCTATAGTTGCAAAAAGTGTATCATGGATTTATAATTACTATCATTATAAATTAGTATAATGATAAAATCTAATTTTTATACAACTTTAGATCTACCTAGTCTCGATAAAAAAATAAAAATTAAAGAGATTAATAATTGTTATTATATTGATATATTGAAATTTATTCAAAATTCAAATTTAGAAGAACTAATTAATTTTTTTGATTTAATTATATCTGAAAATACGGATGCAGATATTAATGCATTGACAAATCTTGATAAATTTTGCATCTTAATAGAGATGCGATCTATCTCTATAGGCAATATAATTGAATTTTCCATAGAAAATAAAAATATTAAATATAATTTGTCTGATATTTGTACAAAAATTCAGAATTTAAAAAATATTAATAAGACCATAAAAATAGATAATTTAAATTTTGAATTAGGAATTCCGAAAAAATTAATAATTCCTAATTATAATGATATTATTCAATCTTGTATAAAGAAAATCAACGATATTGATCTAGATACATTCACTAATATTGAAAAAGAATCATTATATAAGATGATACCTGCTCACATATATAATGATATTAAAAATTTTATCATTGAAAATACCGAATATATCGAAAGCCAAAATATTTTAAAATAAATCCTTTTAATAATTCATTAATTGAATTATTGAAGAATATATACAGTGATAATTTAATGAATTTTTATGATTTACAATTCAATTTAATTACAAAATTGCATATATCTTATGATCATTTTATGTCGATGACATATAATGAAGCCAGAATGTATGTTGCATTGCAAAATAAAGAAATTAAAAAACAAGAAGAAGCTGAAAAGAAATCTCAGGGCAAATTATCATTATAGCAATACATAATTTTTATGGGGATAAATGATATTTTAAGTAAGTTGAATGAAATTAATCATGAAGATGTAATAAAAATTTTTATTCCTTCCTTACAGAGAGAAGTGTCATTCAAGCCACTATCATTACATCAACAAAAAGATATATTAAAAGCGGGCATATCTTCTGAAATATTCAACATTCTTGAATTCAATGCTATTTTTAACACTATAATAGAACAAAATAGTTTAGAAAGAAATCAATACAAAGTACAGGACAGACTTGTTATTGCAATTGCTTTTAGAAACAAATTTACATCTCAACCACTAGATCTAGATGATAAAAAAATTGACATCGAATCATTAAGAGATAAAAAAATTAATTTTGAAATAGATGCATTCAGTGATTTTTTAGTAGAAGAAGGAATTTTAAAAATAAAAGCTGCCGCACCCGCCTTATCTTTAGATCAAACTATTACTAAATTACAATTATCAAAAATTAAAAAGTCAGAAAATATTGATATTGGGGCTTTTATAAGTGAAATGTATGTATTTGAAATTTTAAAATACATAAAATCCATTCATATAGGTGATTTAGATCAAGATTTATCAATTTTATCAATTGAGGATCGTGTTAAGGTTGTAGAACAACTCCCGGCATCTCTCATAACACAACTTAATAATTATATTTCAAATAAATTCAAGAACCCAGAAGACGAATATTTGACAGTAGACGGCACTAAACTTACAATAGACGCTAGACTCTTCGTATAGATACTTTCCCATTAAATAATTATAATGGCGAAAGAAGATCCTACACAGCGTCTTTTGACTGAAATACGTTCTTTAAATGAAACAAATAAATCATTAAAGAACGTAATTGAAGAGTATGCTCGTACGACTGCTAATGCCATGGCAAATACAGCCTCGGCTATTCAAGCCATTAATCAAACAACTGCATCACTTGGGGTATGGACTAGTCTCTTTGAATCCATTAAAGCTGTTGTGGATGATATCAAAAATTTATCAGCACCGGCTACATCAAATAGCAAAACAACAACATTAACTGGCCCCGAAAAACGCAGATATGCTGATATAGCGAAAGTTTTCGATTCAGTATTAAAAGTTAGATCAATATCAAAATTATTATCACAAAAAACAAAGATAGTAGAACCAACCGAAGTAAAGAATAAAGCTCAATCTCCTAATGAAGCTGAAGAAGATGAATATACAAACATGGCAAGAATTTTTAATAAAGTTTTAAAAATTACAGCCATTTCATCTAGATTGAATGATATTAAAAAAATATTGATCAGATCAGAACTTTTGCAAACAAATGCGGATAGAAATCGTAAGAGAAATGAATTGTTTAAGCCTACTGATGAAGGTA
>Ga0255099_1000155_pt1 | contig 28505 bp, 19 predicted proteins | sample Colum_Colum_RepA_2_FD_188451 | JGI IMG/M metagenome (GOLD analysis project Ga0255099, IMG submission 188451) | Freshwater microbial communities from Columbia River, Oregon, United States - Colum_Colum_RepA_8d | ecosystem: Environmental > Aquatic > Freshwater > River | place: USA: Oregon...
CGCTGGAAGCTTTCCCGATCGATCCCTTTGTTCAGGCGTTCGAGGACCTCGGGATGGGCTGTCTCCAGACCGAGTGCGAGTTCCAGTCGGGTGTCGGCGCCGAGTTCGTGTTGGAAGGGAAGAACGCGCTCTTCACGGATGAGTTTCGGGTGGCATTCGACCACGAGCCGTTCGAAGGAACGCGCCTTCCGGGCCAATTCCGGCCAATCCGCCGCCGGTATGGCCTGCGGATCAAAAAACGAGCCGGCGTTGTAGAGTTTCAGCCACTGGGCCTGCTTGGGGTGTTCGGACTGGTCTGCTGCGAAGGCACGCTCCACTTGTTCCGGAATGGCCCCTCCAGGAACCGTTTCTTCGAGCGTGTGGCGCCACAAGTCGCACATCAGGCAACGCCAAGGGCATTCCTTGTTGGTCAGGAACACCGTCAGGATGGAAGCCTGTCCCCCGGCCGGATTGGGTTCGCATTCCCGCAGCCAATGCGAAGGATGCCGGGGATGCAGTCCCCCGGTTCGCGCGATGCCCGCCCGGCGGGCCAGAATCCAAGCATCCCGGGCAGCACGGCTGTTGGGATAAAGATCGAGATCGGGGGAATGGTTCAACTGCGGGGCATCAGAACCTCGGGAAGTATTCAGGAAAAGCGTTTCCTCGGAGGCATTCTTCGGTTTCGGTATGCGCCGGCAAGGTCAGTGGTAGTCGGTCTGGCAGCGCTTTAGCGGCGTTGGTCTGGAACTTCTCCCGCAACTTTTCCCGCCGGTCGCTGTTGCAGGGAAGTCGTTTCGCATGTCGTACACGCCACTGAAATCCATTTTGAACCAGGCAGGCCTCATCACGCCTGCTCAGTTTGACCAGTGGTCCGAGGCTTGGCGGCGTTCGGTCGAGGGCGGTGGTACCGAGCCCCGATTGACCTTCTTCGCTCGGGAAGCCGGTCTGGCTGAAGAGGCGTTTCTTCAGAAGTTGTCTGCGGCCTTGTCTATCCAGTTTGTCGATTTGGCCAAACTCAGCATCGCTACGGAGGTTCGCAAGCGCATCAGCACCAAGGTGGCTTTCCAGTTCTCCATCATTCCTTTTTCTGATGAAGGTGGAGTGTTGTCGGTCGCAGTGGCCGATCCCTTCGATGCGGCCATGTTGGCGAGCGTTCAGTTCGATGTGGGTGGGGCTGTTCGGTACGCCCTGGCCACCCGCAGTGAGATCGAAAAGGCACTGAAGAAGTATTACGGCGTCGGAGCCGAAACCCTCGACGAAATGGCCGAGGAGGACGACGCCATTGAATTGGAGATCGACGGCGGGCGCGAAATCACCGGAGACGATCAGGACGCCAGCGTCATCAAGTTCGTCAACCAAGTCATTTGGGAGGCCTTCAAGGACCGGGCGACCGACATCCACTTCGAGCCTTCCGAGGATGAGTTGCGCATCCGCTACCGCATCGATGGCATTCTTCATCAGACGCCGCTGCCTCCGCAAATCAAGCGCTATCAGGCGGCGCTGATTTCACGCATCAAGGTGATGGCCGGGATGAACATCGCCGAGAAGCGTCTGCCGCAAGACGGGCGCATCAATGTCCGCATCAAGGGTGAGGAAATCGACATCCGCGTGTCTACGGTGCCGACGGTGTGGGGCGAGTCCGTTTCCCTGCGTCTGTTGTTGCGCGGCAAGATCTTCTTCAGCCTCGAGAAGCTGGGCTTCGCCCCGCACGAAGACGCTCTTATCCGCGAGCTCATCGTCAAGCCGCACGGAATCATTCTGGTCACTGGGCCCACGGGATCCGGCAAATCGACCTCCCTCTACGCCTTCCTTTCGACCATCAACTCGGTCACCAAGCGCATCATCACCATCGAAGAACCGGTGGAATATGAGCTCAAGGGCATCAACCAGATTCCCGTGCGTTCGGACATCGGGCTGACCTTCGCAGTGGGGCTGCGTCACATTCTCCGTCAAGATCCCAACGTGGTCATGGTCGGTGAAATTCGTGACACCGAGACCGCCGAAATTGCCATCCGTGCCTCGCTGACCGGTCATCTGGTCTTCAGCACCTTGCACACCAACGATGCAGCCAGCGCTTTCACCCGGTTGATCGATATGGGGATCGAGCCGTTCCTCGTTGCTTCTTCAGTCGAGGCCATCATGGCCCAGCGCTTGGTTCGGACGATTTGCCCGAGTTGTTCCAAGTCGCAGAAGATCGATCGCGACTACCTCATCAAGGTGGGGTTCCCTGAAGACGAAATCGATTCCACAGACTTCCGCAAGGGGGTTGGTTGCGAGGCCTGCCGTCAGTTGGGATATCAGGGGCGCACTGGCATCCATGAGTTGCTGGTGGTCACCGAGGCCATCCGGCCTTTGGTCATGAACCGAGTTTCCGCTGCAACACTGGCAGATATCGCCCGCAAGCAGGGCATGCGAACACTCCGTCAAGACGGATGGACCAAGGTGAAGGCGGGTGTGACGACCGTTGAAGAGGTGCTGCGCGTCACGCAGAACGAAGAACATGTGAAGACTTTGGCCGGAAATCACGGGGGTGTTCCGGCATGAGCAAGCCTGCACCCATTCCGCATGCCTGCAATGTGTTGTCGGTCCAGAAGGGCGACCGACACCTTTACCAGTTTGCGGTCAACAAGGGCAGTGCCGCGCCGGCTGGCCAATGGGAGGTCGCCGCCGACAAGGCGTTGCCGGTCCATGTCGTGTCGCGTGATTGGCGACTCCTGCTCCGTTCCCGTCTGGATATCGCCTGGATGCCGCCCGAGGCAGTGTTTCTGCGGGCAGTCCAACTCCCGGCCTGTGCTCCGGCCGAGTTGGCCGGGATGATTGAGTTCCAACTCGAGAAGCTCTCTCCGATGCCGCCCGCCCAGGTGGTTTGGACCGTTGAGAGTGTTCCGCACCCGGATGCCACACAGCAGACGGCGTTGGTGACCATCGCCGCTCGATCCGCCGTCGAAGCCTTTGTCGAGACGTTGGAACAAGGCGGGTACATGGTTGATCGGATTGAGTTGCCGATGGTTCGGCAATTGTTGTCCAAGCCGGTTCGAGGCGACTTGCTGCGCATTGTGATCGATGGGGCGGGTGACCAACAGGTGGCACTCATCGGATGGTGGTCGGGCAGCGTGCTTCGGGATGTGTCACTGATCCGTTTGCCGGTTCAGGGTGCTGCTGAATTGCTGCTGGCCCAATTGAATGGCACGGCCTGGGCCGCTGAGCTGGATGGTTGGCTCACGTTGTTGCCTTCGGTGACCGTGGTCGCACCCTTGTCGGAGGCGTCACCCCTCGTCGAAGCATTGCGCGGTTGGTGCAGTCAACCAGTCTCGATAGAGCCCCCCGGAGCTGAGCCCGATCTGGCTCAACTCACCGCCAACCACGCGTTGCAGCCCTCTCCGGCCTCGCTGATCCCGGAGGAAGTGAGGACCCGTCAGCGACGTCAGTATGTGGACTCCTTGTGGGTCAAAGGCCTTACCGCTTTGGCCATGACGTACCTCGCGGGCGTGTTTGTTTATTTGGCGGTGCTTACTTTCAATAAATCCTCGGTCGACACGCTCCGAGGTGAGACCCGCTCGATGGCGTTGCAGTACACCAACACGCTGCAACTCAAGGCCCGGGTTCGGGTTCTGCAGGAGCAGGTGGCGCTGAGGTTTGCTGCGCTCGATTGCTGGAATGCCGTGGTCGAAAAGCTGCCTGAGTCTCTCACCCTCGTTCAGATGGATTTCAAGAACGGTCGAACTTTGGCCATCAATGGCAATGCATCAGAGGGCGACCGTGCCGAGGTCATCCGATTCAATGATTTGCTCCGAGCCGTGACCTCGGAGGGCAAGCCGCTCTTTTCTGAGGTCAAGCCGGCGACCATGACCCCGAGGGGCAACACCTTGTCCTGGAGCTTCGAGGCGGAATTGCGCAGAGAGGAGGCGGTGACTCCATGACCCGCTGGTTCGATCGGTTGAATTTGGCTCCGACAGAGCGTCGGATGGCCATTGTGGGCCTTTGCGTCATGGGCTTGCTGTTCAATTATTGGTTCATTTGGCCTTATTTTGCTGAATGGGACATCATGGTCCGTGAGCGAACCAAGCTCGAGGGCCAGAAGCAGATTTACTTCAAGGAGGTGTCCAAGAAATCAACCCTCGAGAAGCTTCTCAAGGATTTGGAGGGAGCCGGAGGTCAGGTTCTACCCGAGGAGCAAGCCAACCGGGTGCAGCAGGGGATTACGGCTGCGGCTGCGACCAATGGAGTCAATTTGGGTCGGGTGTCTCCGCAAATCGCGTCGTTGCGTATGAGCTCATCGAAGGACACTAATTTTTTCGATGAGCAAATCGTCATCGTGGACCTCACCTCCAAGGAGGAGGGGTTTGTGAATTTCCTCTACGCGCTGGGTTCGAGCGATTCGATGATCCGTGTTCGCGACATGAGCCGGTTGCGCCTCGACAACAGCGGTCAGAATCTCAGCGCCTCGGTGACGTTTGTTGCCAGCTTCCAAAAGAAACCCAAGGCCGCCGCTCCGGCGGGGTCCGGTCCCAAGACGACTGAATCCAAGCCGGGAGCCAAGGCTTCAGGCGGGGCTTCGGCGGCCCCGGCTTCCGGATCGGCCGCCAAACCCAAATCTTCTACCAACGCAGCAGCCACGTCGCGCGTCACCGGAACCAACGCGCCAACCAAGAAGTAACCGATTGTGAACACGCCTCTCATCCATCTCGCGGTCGTTGCGGCCATCACCGCGGGTCACCTTTTCGGACAGGCTCCTGCCGCCTCTGCTGCACCGGGCGCCCCATTGGCTCCGGCGACTCTGGTTCCTGCGGCCACGGTGGCTCCGGCTACTCCGGTGGTTCCTGCGAATGCGCCGGTTGACACCATCCCTCCGTTTCCTGAGCCCCCGTCACGTTTGAGGAAGGCTACGAATGCTGCGGCACCGGTCGCAGTTGGCTCGACCAATTTCCCTTCAGCCTTGCCACGCTCCTTCCCGCGTGCAACGCCTCAACTGCCGCCGGCACCGCCGGGAGCGACCGGGGCGGCCAAGTCGGGGGCGGGTGCCGGCAAGCCAGCCGCGGCAGCTGCGGCCAAGGCGGGTCAGCCTTCGGAGGAGGATCAGGCGATCAATGATGCCACTCTGAAGGCGTTGCGTGAGAATCGTGGAACCAATCAGCCCAGTGATTCCATCGTCTTCAAGGATCAGGATCTGAATGTCTTCCTCGACCAAGTCTATGGTCCTTTGGTTAAGCGGACGGTGCTTCGGGCCCAGGGTCTGCCCCAGGTGAAGATCAGCATCGACACCCAGACCGCCCTTTCCGAAGACGAAGAGGTTCAGATGTGGGACACGGTGTTGGCCCTCAATGGCATCACCATGATCCCTCAGGGCGAGAAGTTCGTCACTGCGGTGCCGGTGGCTCAGGCGTTGCAAGAGGGTGCCAAATTCTCGAACAAACCGGCTGACCAATATGCCGAAGCCAGCCAGTTCGTGACCCATGTGGTCCAACTGAAGCATGTGGCCATCGAAGAAGCGGTTCCGACGATCACCCCCTTCGCGAAGAACGCCAATGGCATCGTCGCCCTGGCGAGCACCAAGACGCTGGTGTTGCGTGACTACGCTATCAACGTGAAGCGAATGCTCGAAGTGTTGGCGAAAGTGGATATCGAGGTGGAGGAAGACTTTCAGCTCGAGGTCATCCCTATCAAGTACGGCAAGGTGGATGAGATTTACGCGACCCTCACGAGTGTCATCGGTGGCGGCGGAGTCAGCGGAACCCCGGGCGGGGGTGTCGGAGGCGCTGGCGGCGTTGGCGGAATGGGAGGCGGGATGGGTGGACGCCGCGGTGGAATGGGAGGCGTGGGCGGTATGGGTTCGGGAATGAACCAGTTCGGCGGCGGTGGCCAGTTCGGCGGAATGAATCAGTTGGGGGGCGCTGGTCGCCTGGGTAATTCTGGACGATTGGGTGGCCAGCAGTTGGGCGGAGGCATCAATCAACCGGGATCGGCCGTCAATACAGGTAGTTTCCAAAACCGATTCAATGCCATGGGCCGAGGTGGCGCCGGTGCTGGTGCGGGTTATGGTGGGCTTTCCGAGTTGCTGCAAACGGTCAGCATCACGGCCGATCAGCGATCTAATTCGCTCATCGTTTACGGCAACAAGAAAGACATCGCCAAGCTGCGTGAGGTGCTGGTGAAGGTGGACACCCTTTTGCCACAGGTACTGGTCGAGGCCATCATCATGGAGGTCAATCTGAGTGCGGGTTGGAATTACGGAATCAGTGCGGCTCAGCGGCCGGCGCAGTTTGGAGACAACGCCAACAACCGGGGCGGTGGGGTGGTGAACAATCCTTCCGGTGCGCCGCTGGGTACCGGTTCAGAATTCCTCAAGCAGTTGGGGCGGTCCACCGGCAGCGGTGTCGGAACCAATGTCGTCAATGGTATCCCGGCCACCTCAGGGTCCGGTCTCTCCTACTTCGCTCAGATCGGCCAGAATTGGGACATTGCCATCAATGCCATCGCAGCGGATAGCCGGGTCAATGTGATCCAGCGCCCGCGGGTCATCACCTCGCATGCCACCCCGGGCAGCTTCTTTGTGGGTTCCGAAGTGCCTTTTGTATCCGGATCCTTTTTTGGCGGCGGCAATTTCGGCAACAGCCAGTCTATCACCCGTCAGCAGGTGGGTGTCGGGTTGAATGTCACACCCTTCATCACCCCGGACAATCTGGTGGTCATGCAAATTGATCAGACGGTGGACAATCTGGGCTCCAATCTGGACCTCGGCAATGGACTCAGCGCTCCCACGACTCAGACCCGTTCGGCCAGTTCATTCGTGACGGTGCGCGACAAGGATGCCGTCTTGCTCGGTGGTTATATCACCACCAGCACCGACAAGCAGAAGTCGGGGGTTCCGCTCCTCAAGGACATCCCTTACCTCGGGGCGGCTTTCTCCAAGCGCAGCCAGAACAGTTCCCGCACCGAGTTGATGATCCTCATCCGACCCAGCATTCTGGCGACACCGACGGACGCAGGCGAGGTGGCCGATCAGGAACGCCAGCGGTTGCCGGGCGTTCGCGTGGCCGAGAAGGAATTCGAGAACAACGAGAAGGCGGAGGCCCGCAAGGCCAAGCGGCAACTCAAGGAGTAGCGCAGAGTTCTGGGTCTGGCGTTGTAACCCGAGAAGCTCTCTGCTCTGGGTAAAGCGTTAGCGACACCGTGAACGAATCATTGCCGGTTGCCCTCCGGGGACAGGCTCGGCAACGTCGTTCCGATGAACGCGTCCTCTGTTTCGCTTTCCCGGCGTGGATTTTTGGGATCCACCGGTTCTATCGCCGCTGCCGTCGCTGGAACAACGGCCATTCAGACCTCGGTTCATGGAGCTTCCGAGGTGCCGCTGGCTCCTCGCATCCGGTTGGCCATTGCCTCCTACTCCTATTGGCATTTTCGAGACCCCAAAGTGACCCTCCATCAGGTCATTGAGCGGGCCGCTGCCTTGGGGGCTGAAGGGGTTGATATCTTGCACCGCCAGATGGACATCCCTGAAAAGGAGCCACTCACTCCGGATCACCGGGCGTATTTTGCGGATCTCAAGCGCCATGCATTTCGCCACGGCATCTCGTTGGTCTGCCTGTCCATTCATCAGGATTTTGTCGATCCCGATGTGTCGGTTCGACGCAAGCAGGTGGAGCACACGATCAAGTGCATCGAAATCGCCGCCGCTTTGGGGGTTTCCTGTGTTCGTATCAACTCGGGGCGTTGGAACACCATTGCATCCTTCGACGACCTGATGAAGGCGCGCGGGGAAGAGCCGGTGCTGCCCGGGTACACCGAAGAGCAGGGATTCCAGTGGTGCATCGAGTGCCTCAAGGAATGTCTGCCCCATGCGGCTGCGGCCGGGGTGACTCTTGCGGTGGAAAATCACTGGGGATTGACCCGGACCGTGGAGGGAATGCTGAAGATCGCCGCGGCGATCGATTCGCCCTACTTCGGGCTGCTCATGGACACCGGGAATTTTCTCGAGAACCCCTATGACCGCCTGCGTCGGATCGCCTCCCGAACGGTGATGGTCCAGGCCAAGGACTATCCCGGTGGTGGTGAGTGGTACACTCTGGATCTCGATTACCGCCGGATCGCAGGCATCCTTCGAGCGGCTGGTTTCCAAGGTTGGGTTTCTCTGGAGATGGAGGGCAAGGAGCCGTCCGAGACCGCTGTTCCAAAGAGTTTTCGCAAGCTTCGACGAGCGTTTGCTTAGCCGGCGCGGCGGATTTAGCGGTGTAGTTCCGGATTGGCCGAGTCTTCGAGGCTTTCCATAGGGACAGGCTAGTGTTCATCTGGGACAGGCTGGAAGGTTGGCTGGCTGCCTCAGCCGATCGAGGATGGTTTGGTCTGTGAGGCTCAGGGGTTCATGAGGCGTTTCTTTCCTCGGGAAATGTTTTTGAGCAAAATAACGACGTGATTGGCCTGATTGCTGGAAGCAAATCCCTCCCGTTCCTGTTTGCCCGTGAGGCTCGCCGCCGCGGTGAGACGGTGGTAGCAGTGGGTTTTGAAGGGGAAACCGATCCAGCCTTGGCGGATGAAGTTTCCTCATTGGAATGGGTCAAGGTGGGGCAGTTGTCCCGGATGATCCGAGCCTTTACTTCGCAGGGTGTCCGTCAGTGCGTGATGTTGGGGCAGATTGCACCTCGGAACCTGTTCGATGTCCGGCCGGATCTTCGGGCCATGAGCTTGTTGTTGCGGCTCAAAGAGAAGAACGCTCACACCCTTTTCGGAGCTATCGGCGAGGAATTGTCCAAGGACGGGGTCGAGTTGGTTCCCGCGGTTCCGTGGCTTTCGGCTTGGATGCCGGGCCTTGGATACGTGGCTGGGGCCAGTTTGCCGTCGAAGGCTTTGGCTGACATTCGATTTGGCTTTGGAATCGCGAAAGAAATCGCCCGCCTGGAGATTGGTCAGACGGTGGTGGTCAAGGAGGGGACCACCTTGGCTGTCGAGGGGTTTGAGGGTACGGACACCTGTTTGGAACGCGGCGGCAAATTGGCGGGCAAAACCGGGAACGCGGTGGCGGTCAAATTGGCCCGAGTTGGGCATGACCTGAGATTCGACATCCCTTGTGTCGGGCCGCGAACCGTGGAGATTTGCTCCCAAAACGGAGTCCGTGTTCTGGCGTTTGAAGCGGGAACAACCTTGCTGATTGATCGGGAAGAATTGGAGGAAAAGGCTCGATCCGGTTCTGTGTCGTTGGTTGCGGTGACATCGGAGTCTCCGTGAATCTTGGCTTTCGAGGGATACTGATCCAAAGGCGGGGCGGGGCCCGATTCGGATGCTGGGCGCTGGGGCTCTCAGCGTCTGAGTGCTGATATCTGAGCACCCTTCTTTTTCGCCAAATCGAAGTTGGCCTCGATGGTGCGCTGAACGAATCGTCCCAAGTCTTCGTCGAGGAGTTCTATGGTTACCTCCTGACCTTCGATGTTGATCTCGAAACCGCCCGGGCGTGTGGAGCGGTAGATGCTCATGGTCTCACCGCCCTGGGTGAGGGAAAACCAGTGTTGGCTGCTTTCAATGAGCGCTTGGCCCAGGATTTGGACATCGCCATAGACCCTGGCATCCCCTGAGATGCGGGCGTTTCCATAAATTCGGACATTTCCTGAAACCGAGGCATCGCCTGAAATTTGAGCAGCATCGAGGATTTGTGCGGATCCGCTCACCCGGGCGGAGCCAAGAATATGTGCCTGACCGTGGATGAAGGCATTGCCGGAAACTCGAGCATCTCCGTAGACCCGAGACTGACCAGCCACCTGTGCTTCGCCGCAGATCCGGGAAGTGCCGTAGACTCGACCATTTGCGTAAACCAAAGCGTTTCCGGAAACGTGGGAATCCTCGTAGACCTGGGCATCTCCATAGATCCGGGCATTGCCGTAGATGCGGGAATGTCCAAAGACCAACGCGTCTCCGGTCACCTTGGCATTGTCTGAAAGATGAGCTTCTTCGAAGATATTGGGCATTTGGCCTCCGAGCGTCATCTCTCCTGCGCTTAAGCCCCAGCCATACGCCTCGGAAGTGACAACGGTTGATCGGAAGGCACCGCCAAAATCTTAAGGACCAATTGGGACCAATTGAGGGTCAGGCTCCGATGGTTGAAGTGATTTAAGCGAGTGGTCGAAGACGAGAGGGACAGGCTGTGTTGTGTTGCTGTGTTTAACAGGGTGTGAGGCGATCAGTAGCGCAGGCCTTTGGCTCCGATATCGCGCCGAAACTGCATTCCATCGAAGCAGATCTTGTCACAGGCCTTGTACGCAGCCTCTTGGGCTTTTTGTAAGGTAGGCGCCCAGGCGGTCACTCCGAGTACCCGTCCGCCGGCTGTGACCACTTCGCCGTCTTTACAGGTCGTTCCAGCGTGGAAAACCTGAAGTTGAGGTTGATTTAACAGGTCCTTCAGACCGTGGATCGGACGTCCTTTCGGGCTGGATCCAGGGTAGCCTTCACTGGCGATGACGACACAGAGACAGGCCATTGGAGACCATCGAAGCGGCGTTTGGTCCAATGTTCCGTCGATGCTGGCGGAGAGGATTTCGACCAGATCGTTTTCCAAGCGTGGTAAATAAGCCTGAGTTTCGGGGTCTCCGAATCTTGCGTTGAATTCCAATACCTTGGGGCCGTTCGCTGTCAGCATCACTCCGGGGTAAAGGAGGCCTCTGAAATCAATACCCTCGGAGGCGCAGCCAGCAAGCCAAGGATCTAGGATCGCGCGTCCGACCTGATTCAAGGTGGTACCATCAAGAAACGGTGCAGGGGAATAAGCACCCATTCCGCCGGTATTGAGACCCTGGTCGCCATCCGAAATGCGCTTGTGGTCTTGGGCTGTTGGAAAAAGGTGGGCGGTCTTTCCGTCGCACAGTGCGTGGAGGGATATTTCAATCCCCTCCAAGAGCTCCTGAATGACGATCCGTGAGCCTGCTTGCCCAAAGGATCCTCGGAGCAGCATGTCATCGACGGTCTTTTCAGCTTCGGAGATCGAATGGGTCAGCAGCACACCTTTGCCCAGGGCGAGACCATCAGCTTTGACCGCACAGCGCCCCTCGAGTTCTGCAACAAAACGTCGTGCAGCCACAGCGTCGGTGAAAACGCCAGATCGAGCGGTTGGGATCTGATGGCGCAGCATGAAGTCCTGTGAAAACGCCTTAGAATACTCGAACTGGGCTGCGCGGCGATTGGGTCCCCAGATTCGCAGGCCAGCCGCCTGAAAGAGGTCGACGATACCGAGAGCGAGGGGGTTGTCCGGGCCAACGACCGTCAGATCGATGCGGTGATGAACCGCATAGTCGCGCAGGGCTTCCAGGGAATCTGCAGCGATCGGCACATTGGTCGCCAGATTGCCGGAGCGAAGAAAAACCCCCGACGTCCCCGCGTTCCCAGGTGCGCACGCCAACTCCGTCACATGCGGCGAGCTTGCGAGTTTCCAGACCAGTGCGTGTTCACGACCACCCGAACCGACAACAAGAACCTTCATCCGTCTGGCGAGTCAATCAGCACCCTGTCCACCAAGGAAGCGGATTTCCCACATGTTGCGGCGCGTTTTAAAAAAGGATGAAAACGGAAAGAGAGGGACAGGCTCGACTCGATCGTTGCGATGAATTGGCTGCCGCAAATCGATTGGTTTTTAAAAAGGGACAGGCTGTCCTGTGATGATGCTAACTTCGGTTTGCTGAGCCCACCCATCCGAAGTGAAATACCGGTTCCGAGGTGAGCTTAGAGCGCGGTGGGTTTCTCCGAGTTGCTGAATTTGGTAACTGCAGCTAGAGAAATTAGGTTGGAAGCCGGCTTGCTATGGGGCGACTTGCAAACCTTCGGGTAATCCAATGTGAGCTTTGCGGAAAAACACAGGGAAACAAAAACTGGCTGAAGATCTCTGCGTCTTTCTAACCAATCGCCCTGTTTCGCAAGGGCCTGAGGCTGAAGAGGGTTGAGTTTTTTAACTGGGATAGCGGGTGTGCGGACGGTTGGCGTTTTTTTTGGAGCCAATTTTGATGATAGAGGGCCATGGATTCCACAAAGTTCTTGGAACCGATTACAGCGCCGTCACTGAAATACCGGATACGGTGCAACAGTTGACCGATGAGGCCGAAATCGCCGTGCTGTTGCCATGGGTGGAGTGTTTGGGGACTCCTTCGTTTTATGTCTGGTTTGATACATGCCTGAGCCGGCGGGAAGACTCCTCGACGTTCAGCATAATCGAAGAGACCAGCGCGGTAGTGTTTGAGAGCCTGGGCTGGTTTGAGGCTTGAGCCCTCGCGAATAGCGGTCAGGGACTGATAACCTGCCAAAGCCTCAGGCCGGCCTGCCATGGCTTGTCCGTAGCCGCTCCAGCGGTAGAGCGAAGGGTTGGTGACCAGGCCTGCTCGGACAGGATTCAAGTCGATATAGGCCGCGACGGTGGTTAGTGCCGAGCCGTCGGCTCCGATTAGGACGCTTTTGAAACGTTCCTCCCAGAGGGTACCCCGCCTGCCATGGCGAAGATTGTGCCACTGGCTGAAGCGTTGCTTGAGTTCCTTGAAGTACTGACTGAGATCGCCCATGCGTTTCCAGAACTGCTGGCGTAGGATGTCTTTTTGAGCCGTGTGCAGCGAGGGGTTGGCGAGTTGGTTGCGGATTTGATGGACAAACGACTGCGGGTAAATGGCACGGATTCTGTCCAGTAAGACGGAGTCGGCGGGAGGTGAATCTGGGCGTTTTGGAACCTCGATGAGGAGGTGGAAGTGGTTGCCCATGAGGCAAAATGTGATGATTTGAAGGCCGCAGAAATGGGCGTATTGGCGCATGAGACGCGCAAAGTGGTCCTTCTCGACATCACCGAAGATGAGTTGCCGGTCCACCACGCGAGACATGCAGTGGTAGAAACCGCTGGAGGCATCTGGATGGGCCTTGAGGCGTCGAGTTCTCATGAAGAGTCTGCCTCATGATTCGATGCTTACGGGCCGGTTCTTTCAAAAAAGAGCCTGTCCCTATGAGGTTTTTGTTTTGACGGGAGGGACAGGCTGTTTGTCCATGGTCCTACCGATGAAAATAACGCGCCGATCCGCAATGACCACCGCTGCATCGTTGGCAACCGCTTCTCTTTCTCTCCGTCTTGGCGCCGCTGATACGGCCAGCGGATTGCGGGGGCGGGTCAATCACTCCGTGTGCAAGTGGTGCTACCCGAAGGTGTCCCTTGAGGAGTTGGCTGTTGCCGGCAAGGCGATGGGCCTGCAGTCCATCGAGTTGCTGGGCCCCGGTGATTGGGATGTGGTCAAGAAACACGGGTTGACGTGCGCTATCACCAGCAACCCCGTGAAGAATGGTCTCGGTGGCATCACCAAGGGTTTCAACCGTCTAGAACACCATGACACATTGGTGGCCGCTTATGAGGAATGGATTCCGTTGGCGGCAAAGGCGGGACTGAAGAATGTGATTTGTTTCTCAGGAAATCGCGGGGGAATGGACGACGCGACGGGGCTCAAGAATTGCGCCATCGGGTTGAAACGTCTCATGAGTGTCTGTGAACGAAACCACGTGACACTGGTGATGGAGCTTCTGAATTCCCGCGTCGATCATGCAGACTACATGTGCGACAAGTCCGCTTGGGGGGTGGCCCTCTGCAAGGAGATTGGTTCGGACGCTTTCAAACTCCTCTATGACATTTACCACATGCAAATCATGGAAGGGGATGTGATCGCGACGATTCGCAAACAATCCGCCTATTTCGCCCACTATCACACCGGTGGTGTTCCAGGCCGCCACGAAATCGATGAAACGCAGGAGTTGAACTACCCAGCCATCCTGAAGGCCATCGTCGATACGGGATACAAGGGCTTCGTGGCCCAAGAGTTTATACCTGCTCGAACCGACGCTCTGGGATCACTGAAGCAAGCGCTTCGGTTGTGTGACGTGTGATCCTTGGGGTGGGTGAGGTCCCCTTAATGGTACTGGGACGGCTTGGTTTTCTGGGGTGCCTGCTTTGAAATTAGAGCAGGTGACCCATACGGTCGCGCTTGGTTTTCAGGTAGCGCTCGTTGTCCGGGTTGGGCGCAACCCGAATGGGGAGTTGCTCGATGATCTCCAATCCATGCCCCTGAAGGCCGACGACTTTCTTGGGGTTGTTGGTCAGAAGACGGATCTTCTTTACGCCCAGATCCGAAAGCATCTGAGCTCCAAAGCCGTAGTCTCGCAAGTCCATGGGGAAGCCGAGTTGCAAGTTGGCTTCGACGGTGTCTAGACCCTGCTCTTGGAGCTTGTACGCCTTGATCTTTGCACCGAGACCGATGCCTCGGCCTTCCTGTCGCATGTAGAGAATGACCCCGCTGCCCTCGCGCTCGATGCGTTCCATCGCCGCATGCAATTGAGGGCCGCAGTCGCACCGCCTGGAGCCGAAGACGTCTCCGGTCAGGCACTCGCTGTGCACTCGGACCATGACCCCTTTTTTTCCCGAGACTTCCCCCTTCACCAAGGCCAAGTGCTCAGAACCGTCGACCTTGGATGAGTACAGGTGCAGCTTGAAATCGCCGTAATCGGTGGGCATCCGGATAGACTCGACCCGCTCGACCAATTTTTCGGAATTCCGTCGGAATTGGATCAGCGACTCGATGGTGCAGATCTTGAGTTTATGCTTTTTGGCGAATCGCAGTAGTTCCGGGAGACGGGCCATGGAGCCGTCATCATTCATGATTTCGCAGATCACACCGGCGGGACGCAGGCCTGCCAGTGTCGCAAGATCCACAGCAGCCTCGGTATGCCCGGCCCGTCGCAAGACGCCGCCAGCCTTGGATCGCAGAGGGAAGACATGCCCGGGTTGAACCAGATCCGCAGGCGTGGCAGTGGGATTGGCCATGATCTGGATGGTTTTGGCCCGGTCTGCGGCACTGATGCCGGTACTGATACCCTTCGCGGCATCGACGCTGACTTGAAAGTCAGTTTTATACGCGTCGCGATTCTGGATCACCATCTGCTCAATGCCCAGTTGCTTGAGTCGTTCACCAACCGTTGGAACACAGATCAGTCCGCGGCCATGCTTGGCCATGAAGTTGATGGCGTCTGGTGTCACTTTTTCAGCGGCCAGGACGAGATCTCCTTCGTTCTCACGATCCTCATCGTCCACAACCACCACCATTCGTCCCCGACGGATATCGCTCAGGACGGAAGGGATGTCGTTAAAAGTAACAGGCTTCTTCATGTCAGTTGGCTGAGACGCGGGCGTCTGCTGGACTGGGGGGTCGAAACGGCGCTGTTCTAGTGGAGGCTATTCCAAACCCAGCAACCTGCGCCCCTCAGCTGTGATCATGCTTTGGTGCCAAGGTGGATCCCAGACGATCTCAACCGACGCGTCTTCAACCCCAGGCAATGTGAGGATTTTTTGCTGAGCATCACCCGCGATGGTGGCCCCCATCCCACAACCGGGAGCAGTCAGTGTCATCTTTACAAAGACTTTCTTGGTGCCGCTCGGGAGCGGTTCGATCCCCATGTCGTAAACAAGACCCAGATCGACGATGTTGACTGGAATCTCCGGATCATAACAGCTGCGCAACATGTCCCAGACGGCTTTTTCGTCTGTGTCGCCGGTGGTCGGTGCGGGCGCACTCTCCGGTGCCGGGGTGATTCCGAGGGCGTCGGCATCCTTGGGCGCGATGCGGAACAGGCCGCCCATGGCGTGAATGGTGTAGGAACCGCCCAGAGTCTGGGTGATGTCCACCTCGGTTCCTGCTGGGATGGTGACAACGTTGCCGGCGGGTATTTGGACCGCGTCGCAATCGCGGGATAGAACGACGGTGCTAACGGAATTCATGGCGCGTCCAAGCTAGCGCGGAGTCCGCGAAAGAGAAGTCAAAGGTCAATCCACTCGAATGCGCGCGCCATAATGCTGGCAGCCCTGGCTGTGGGCCGGGCGCTGGAGGGTGAACTGCATCAAGGGACAGGCTCGCGAAATCACGCGACCGGTTCCAGGGACAGGCTCCACGAATGCGGATGCCCTCGAAGGGTTGGTGAATGGGGTTCTTGGAGAGGATTCCTGCGGGAGGGGGCAATGCCTGGTGGTGGGAAGAGCTGGAAAGGGACAGGCTCCGGAGTTCGCCCGCCGGAAGAGTTTCAAATAGTCGAAAAGGACCGGTGGCAAATGATGCAAGGGACAGGCTTCCCCGGGTGGGCTCACCGATTGGCTGCGTGGACCGGGCTTTGGTCGGGGCGTTTTTTCATGTTGGCGTGTGGTTGCTGATGATTCAGTCATGCGCCCTGTGAGAAAACTTTTGACAGATTGGGTCTTGCCGCGGATTAACTAGCACCGCTGCAGGCGACTGCGGCGCTCATCCAGAGTGGCAGAGGGAACGGCCCGATGAAGCCACGGCAACCGGTGGAGCTGACGTGCTCTACGGCCAGGTGCCAAATCCGGTCGAAACCGCAAGGTTTCGGCGAAGATGAGAAGCGTCGGCTCCATTGGAGACCCCTTCTCGCTTCGCGGAAGGGGCTTTTTGTTGCCCAGCCGTGGAGGTTTTTGGATGCGCGCTGGTCGGTGGTCCAAGCGGCAATATTTGTTTATGAGCCAGAGCAACGGATTCATGAAGGCACTGAAGTGCCGTGAGTGCAGTCGGGAATATCCACTGGGCGCGACCCATGTGTGCGAGTTTGATTTCGGCCCTTTGGAGGTGGCCTACGACTACGAGCGCATTCGCCAGAGCCTGACCCGCGAGAAAATCTGCTCCCGCCCTCAGAACATGTGGCGCTACCGGGAACTTCTCCCGATCGCCGGCGAACCGACGGTCGGTGCCAAGGTGGGCTACACGCCGCTGATCAAGGCCGATCGTCTTGCGGCCCGTCTGGGGATTCGCGAATTGTGGGTTAAGAACGACGCAGTCAATTATCCGACACTCTCCTTTAAGGATCGCGTGGTCAGTGTCGCTTTGAGCCGATCGGTCGAACTCGGATTCAAGACCGTGGCGTGTGCATCCACAGGCAATTTGGCCAATTCGGTGGCGGCCAATGCGGCGGCGGCTGGCCTGCATTGCTACGTCTTCATTCCCTCCGATCTGGAGCAGGGCAAGGTGGTCAATTCACTGGTGTACGGGGCCAATGTCGTCGGAATTCGTGGGCATTACGATGAGGTGAACCGATTGTGCGCGGAGATCGCGGGCAAATACGGTTGGGCTTTCGTGAATGTCAACATGAGGCCCTACTACGCCGAAGGATCCAAGAGCATGGGCTTTGAGATCCAGGAACAGATGGGGTGGAAGATTCCCGAGCACACGGTGGTTTGTATGGCCTCCGGTTCGTTGCTGACGAAGATCCACAAGAGCTATCAGGAGTTCTCCAAGCTGGGTCTGGTCCAGAACAACGGGTGGAAGATTCATGGCGCCCAAGCCACGGGTTGCTCTCCGATCACGACTGCCCAAAAGGCCGGGTTGGATTTCTTCAAGCCGGTGAAGCCCAACACGATTGCCAAATCGCTAGCCATCGGTACCCCCGCCGACGGCTTCTATGCCCTCAAGGTCATGAAGGAGACTGGTGGACATGGTGAAGATGTTTCGGACGATGAAATCCGTGAAGGCATCCGACTGCTCGCCGAGACGGAGGGAATCTTCGCTGAGACGGCCGGCGGTGTGACCGTGGGTGTGGCCAAGAAGCTCATCGCTCAAGGCAAGATTCCGGCCGATTCCAGTGCGGTGCTTTGCATCACTGGCAATGGACTCAAGACCCTCGAAGCCATGGTGGGTCATTGCGGAGAGTCGCGGGTGATCAAACCCAGTCTCCGCGAGTTCGAGGCTCTACTGGCCACCGACCAGGCTGAAGTGGTAGCGGCGCACTGACGTGTTCTGACTGCTTGCCTTCGACTTTCTTGTACGGTCGAAGTGTCGATCTCACCCCCGCTTCGACGCCTTTGTGTCGGTGAAGAAGCTGTTGAAGTGGGGCTTGGATGCATCCGTGAGGTGCTCCTGCAATTGCCGGAGCATTTCAATGGAATCTTAATCCGATTGTGCGAGCCGGATGGAAGGGTTCGCGGCCCGGTTTTGGTGCTGTTCAATGGTGAGGACGTGCGGTTCCTAGGGAGGGCTTCAGACCCTAGTAAGCTCGGGTGATCCTGTTTGTCTGATCCCGGCCCTTGTCGGTGCTGGAGCTCCGGGTGGGAGCTCGTTGTTCTGACTACATGTCCTGAAGGTACAGGTGGCGATTGCGCCAGAGGTAGGTGGCACCGCTGTAAAGTGTCAGTGCCACGGCAACCCACTGCGTGATCTGGGCAAAGACAATGATCCAAGGTTTGCCCAAGATGAGCCAAGCGAACAAAGCCTCACCTACTTGCCCCCACTGGGGATAACTCATGGCCAAGAGCGTGGCCAAGATTGTGGTGATTTGGGACGCTGTCTTGTGTTTGCCGAGGCGCTCAGCGGCAAGGACCACATTCTTGGAGGCCGCCAGCAATCGGAGTCCAGTGATGGCCAGTTCCCGACCGACAATCACTGCCACCATCCAAGCTTCGATTTGACGCAGTTCAATGAAGGCGATGAAAGCCGAGCAGGTGAGGATTTTGTCCGCCAATGGATCCATCAATGTTCCGAAGGCAGTGATGAGCTTGCGATCTCGGGCGATCTTGCCATCGAGGAAGTCGGTGAGGCTGGCCAGACTGAACAAGACCAAAGCCCAGGTTCGATTGCCAGGAAATGGCGCGAAAGCAGCGACCCAAAACAAACCCGTCAGCGCGAAACGGGAGACGGTGAGTTGATTGGGGAGGTTCATCGGCCGACTCAGGGTGCGGTGCAGCAGTGGGCATCAGCGAGCAGATTTCGATCCCAACATGCTGCGGACCACCTTGAGCAAGGTGTCCACTTCGGACTTGGATCCGATGGTGATTCGGAGATAGGGCGCCAGGTTTGGAGAACTGAACCAGCGGACCAGTATCTTTTTTTGGCGTAGACGTTCGAGCCACTCTTGAGCTGGCGGCCCCGGTGGACGCGCCAGTATGAAATTCGTTTGCGAGGGCAAAACTTCCCAGCCCAAGCCGGTCAATTCCCGGGTCAGCCGAGCCCGGGAATCAATGACTCGCCGGAAGTTGCGCCGATAGTACGGCAGGTCCTTGAGGGTGGCAGAAGCCGCGATTTGACCTAGACCGTTAACGTTGTAGCTATCTCGAATCCGGTGCAGGGCGGCGATGAGTTCGGGGTGTCCGATCCAATAACCCACGCGTTGAAAGCACAACGAGTAGGCTTTGGAGAAGGTTCGGGAAACGATGACATGGGGATACTTGAGGGCCAGATCCGAGGCGTTCTCATGGGCGAAGTCGACGTAGGCTTCGTCCAGCACCACGATGCCTTTCATGGTGGCGCAGAGGGCGTCCAGTTCTTGGGTGGAATACCCGCGGCCACTGGGTGCGTTCGGGGTGGTGATGAACGTCAGAGCGGCTTGGAAATCCCAAAGTTTGCCGCGGCGGAGTTGAGTCACCGTCGGCAGCCCAAAATCGTTCAGCAAGGGCACTGCACGGGTAGTGGCTCCGTGGGTTTCAGCCAGCACGGGATACAGCGAGTAGCTGGGGCTGAAGTACTGCACCCGGCTTTTCGAGGCATCTTTCGGAGTGGGCTGGTGGATTGTGGATGGTTCCACAAAAGCGCGGATTCCCAGAGCCAGCAATTCGTCCGAGCCATTGCCGATGATGATTTGTTCGGGCGAGCACCCGTGCAGGGTGGCCAGCTGTTCTCGGAGCGCTTGGGCGGTCGGGTTGGGGTACAAGCGCAATCGGCCGTCAACGGCCGCCCGCGTCGCCAACAAAACCTTGGGTGAAGGTGGGTAGGGGTTCTCATTGGTGTTGAGTTTGATCAACCCATTCACCTTGGGTTGCTCACCGGGCACATAGGCATGCAACTCGCGAACCAAGGGGCGAACCAACTTGGCCGGCGAACCGTTGCGGTAGGAGTTTTTTGACACAGCGATGGGATCCGGAAGGGCTGAAAGCAAGCCACCGGCTTAGGGACAGGCTCTTATCATCCGATTCCACTGAGCCAAAGGACAATTTCCGGGGTTTCGGTATGACTTTCCAATCTTGGATGGGTTTTGTGACTGAAGGGACAGGCTCCAAATTCTCCGAACCCCAAATGGCTGGGTGTTGCCAGGGCCGAAAGGGACAGGCACTCAAAGCTCTTTGGCTGGCCGGGTAAGGTCGCGCTTGCCTCACGAGGGCCTAGAAGTAGCTTTGGGGTGCCCGCATTGGCGGGTTTCCCCTATTCATGAGCATTGTGTCGCTGTCGCAGCATCCGGATTCGTTCGCCAACCGCCATATCGGCCCTCGTCCAGAGGAGTGGGACGCCATGGCTCAGGCGAGTGGCCATGCCTCGCTGGATGCCTTGGTGAGCGCTGCGGTTCCCACTCTGATTCGTCGGTCAGACTCGATGTGTCTCCCAGAACCTCTGGGCGAAACCGCCGCCTTGGCGCGTTTGCGTACCATCGCGGCGAAGAATCACGTTTTCAAATCGTACATCGGGTTGGGGTACTACGACACGATCACGCCTCCGGTCATCCAGCGAAACATCCTCGAAAATCCGGGATGGTATACGCAGTACACTCCGTACCAAGCGGAGATTTCCCAAGGGCGTTTGGAAGGGTTGCTGAACTTCCAAACAATGGTTTGCGACCTGACCGGTTTGGACATCTCCAATGCCTCACTTCTGGATGAGGCGACAGCCTGCGCCGAAGCGATGACGCTGTGCCGTCGCGTGAAGGAAGCCGATGCCGAACGGAACACCTTCTGGATCGCTTCGGATTGCCATCCGCAAAACATCGATTTGGTCCGGACGCGGGCCGAAGCGTTGGGGCTTCAGGTGGTGGTGGGTGACTGGAAGCAGCCTTCTTTCGGTGACGAGGTGTTCGGTGTCTTGGTTCAGTATCCGGGCACTTCCGGTGAAGTGGGCGACTATTCCACCTTGGTGCAGAAGGCTCATGAAGCGGGCGCTCTGGTGGTGTTTGCTGCGGATCTGCTGGCGTTGACTCTGTTGAAGACTCCCGGCGAGTGGGGGGCAGACGTTGCAGTGGGCAGCGCTCAGCGCTTCGGTGTGCCGCTGGGGTTCGGGGGACCTCATGCCGCCTATTTTGCGACGCGGGATGCCTTCAAGCGATCCATGCCCGGCCGATTGGTGGGTGTCTCCAAGGATTCACGCGGGCGGCCAGCGTTGCGGTTGTCGCTCGGAACCCGTGAACAACACATCCGGCGCGAGAAGGCGACCTCGAACATCTGCACGGCTCAGGCGCTTCTGGCGAACATGGCCATGGCGTATGCGGCTTATCACGGACCCGAAGGACTGACCGCCATTGCCCGGCGAGTCCATGGCCTGACAGGCCTTTTGGCGGCCGGCCTCCAACGGCTCGGTCTCCAACGGACTGCGGCCACCTTCTTTGAGACGCTCACCGTGCAGGTGCCCGACGCCGCGAGTGTCCACAAGGCCGCGGAGTCGCTCCATATCAACTTGCGTCGTGTTGATGCTCAGCACGTCGGAGTCTCCTTGGATGAAACCACCGGCCTCGATGGTGTGCACAACATCCTGAGCGCCTTTCATCGCGGCGAACCATTGCCTTTCGCTCTCGACGAACTGTCGGTGGTGGCCCCGGTTCTTCCCACCCGATCCAGCGCATTCCTGACCCATTCGGTATTCCAGAAACACCGCAGCGAGACCGAGATGCTCCGGTATCTTCGGCGTCTGGAGTCGAAGGATTTGTCGCTCTGCCACAGCATGATTCCCCTCGGTTCCTGCACCATGAAGCTCAACGCGTCCGCGGAGATGTTTCCGGTCAGTTGGCCGGAGATCGGTGCCATTCATCCATTTGCGCCGTTGTCACAAACCCGCGGCTACCAGCAGATGTTCGAGGAATTGGAATCCTGGTTGGCCACTTGCACAGGCTTTGCGGGCGTTTCGCTGCAGCCCAACTCGGGGTCTCAGGGCGAGTATGCTGGGTTGCTCATCATCCGGGCATGGCATCGCAGTCGATCTGAGGGGCACCGCAATGTGTGTCTCATTCCGAGTAGTGCTCATGGCACCAATCCGGCGTCTGCGGTGATGGTGGGCATGACCGTGGTTCCGGTGGCTTGTGATTCCGATGGCAACATCGATGTCGCAGACCTTCAGCAGAAGATCAGTCAGCATGGCTCGAATCTCGCAGCCTTGATGATCACCTATCCCAGCACCCACGGCGTGTTTGAGGTGGCGGTGAAGGATATTTGCCAATGGGTCCATGAGGCGGGCGGACAGGTTTACATGGATGGGGCGAACATGAATGCGCAGGTCGGACTGACCTCGCCGGGAACGCTGGGGGCGGATGTTTGTCACCTCAATTTGCACAAGACCTTCTGCATCCCGCACGGCGGCGGCGGACCGGGAGTGGGACCTGTTTGCGTCGCAGCCCATCTGGTGGATTTCCTGCCGGGCCATGTGGTGGTGAATCTCGGGGGTGAAGATCCGATTGGTGCGGTGAGCGCCGCTCCCTGGGGCAGCGCCTCGATTTGTGTGATCTCATGGATGTATATCCAGATGATGGGTACCGTGGGGCTGACTTCGGCGACCCGGGTGGCCATCCTGAATGCGAATTACATTGCCCAGCGGCTGCAGTCGTATTTCCCGACCCTTTACCGTGCCAACGGGTGCGTGGCGCATGAGTGCATCTTGGACTTGCGCCAGTTCAAGAAGGTCACCGCCGAGGATGTGGCCAAGCGGTTGATGGACTACGGCTTCCACGCTCCGACCCTCAGTTGGCCGGTGGCTGGAACGCTGATGGTCGAGCCGACCGAGTCGGAACCGCGCGCAGAGTTGGATCGCTTCTGCGAAGCCATGATCGCCATCCACGCTGAAATCGTGGAGGTGGAATCGGGGCGTGTGGATGCGAAGAATAACCTGCTCAAGAATGCGCCGCACACCGCGGATCAAATTGCTTCAGAGGTTTGGGATCGGCCCTATGGCCGTGAACAGGCGGCGTTCCCTGTGGCGGGTCTGAAAGACTTCAAGTTCTGGCCAGCCTCGGGTCGTGTCGACAACGTGTTTGGAGATCGAAACTTGGTGTGCTCCTGCGTTGGAATGGAGGCCTACAGCTCGGCTGAGCCGACGCGGTGAGTTGTTGATGGGATTCCCACCGAGCCCTCCCGTTCATGCAAAAGACCGCCTTAGGGCGGTCTTTTTATTACCCCCCCCGATGTTTGATTTCGGGCAGAGCGGATCGAATAGGGGTGATTCGATCGTGGGATTGCAAAAGAGAAGATGGTGCGCGATACAGGGTTCGAACCTGTGACCCCTACCGTGTCAAGGTAATGCTCTACCACTGAGCTAACCGCGCAACGCTCGAAGCGCGGTGAAGTTATGTATCGTGCAGGTTACTGCAAGGCTTTTGTTGGAGCTTCAGTAGATTCATTCGCATCGGATGAGAGGCAGACTTGTCTCGGTGGGGCCAGATTCCGTTTTCCCCAAGGGGTCCGGCACTTTAGCCTTCCGTGGCATGAGCGCCTATTCCACCCGGTATTACGAGGGACTGAAGGAGGATTCCGCCGTTTCAGCACGGGAGGTTGTCCCGCTGGTGCTGGGGTTGCTTTCGGCCAAGTCGGTGGTGGATGTCGGGTGTGGATCCGGCACGTGGGCTCAGGCGTATGCTCAAGCCGGTTGCGAGGTGCTGGGCATCGACGGCGACATCGTTCAGGTGGATCAGTTGCTAATTCCGGCGGATCGATTTCTGAGGCGCGATTTGTCGCAGCCGCTGCGATTGGATCGGCGCTTCGATCTGGTTAATTGCCTGGAGGTTGCCGAGCACTTGGATGCGTCTCGTGCGGATGGTTTTGTGGCGGACTTGTGCGCTTTGGGCGACGTGGTGGCCTTCAGCGCTGCAATCCCAGGGCAGGGCGGCACTCATCATGTCAACGAGCAGTTCCAGAGCTATTGGATCGAGTGGTTCCGTTCACAGGGTTTTGTGCCGCTGGATTGCCTCCGGCATCAGATCTGGGGCAATGAGCGGGTGGCCTGGTGGTATGTGCAGAACCTCTTTCTGTTTGTCCGGGAGAGTCGTCTGGCAGATTTCCCCAAAGCCCGGGAGGCTTCCCGGCCTTGGCCCCAAGACCTCGTACACCCGAGGGCTTATGTCACCGCGACCGTGCCGTCACAAATGTCGCCCCGGATGCTCAAAGAGGTGGCTTTGGCCCTCCCTCATTTTCCGGGGAAGATTCTCAAGCATTTGGGGAAGTAGGAGGCGGTTTGTTTGTTGGATGGCTTGGTCTTCGCGGTGACGGATTCAGGCGAAGACAGCAATCAGGTGGTTGTCCTTCGGGGCCGATCGGAGTTTTACGACGGGCTCTCAGGGTTTCGTTGCCAACTGGCGGTCGATTTCCTTCAGCGTGAACCGGACTGAAACAATGTAGGGCGGTTTGCCGGCATCCCAGTGGCCGTAGGTGGTTGTCAAGACGGTGCCGTCGCTCAGCACTTCCACTCCCGGATAGGCACAATCCCAAGCGTGTTGGTTGTCACCGAGCCGGATTCGGCAGAGGCCTTCCCGACCTTCAAGGATGTCTGAGAATTGGCCCACCCAAGCTATCCAGTCACCGGCCGTTGGGGATCCTTTGGCTGTGTCCCGGAACGAAATCACCAAGCGCCCATCGGGAACATATTTTGCCGTATGACGGTCGCCGGTGAGGCTTAGAGGCAGTTCCTTTGGAGCGCTCCAAGTTGCACCCTCATCGGTGGAAACGATGAAGTGGGAATTGCGCTTTCGACGGTTTTCCCGCAACAGCAGCACCAAGGCGCGTCCGTCCGGAGAACGGACCGAGCCGGGTTCGCAGAGGTGGGTTTCGGAATCAGACCAGAGAACCCGGGGCTGAGACCAGTTGAGTCCGCCGTCTTCCGAGCGGACCTGATACAGTCGGAAGACCTGTGGGTTGCTGGCTCGGGCTCCTTTGGAGAAGTATCGACCGTCATCGTGGAACCAAGCCATGTAGTGGCCGGGTTTGTTCCGGACTGCTTCCACCGAGCCCATCACCACGATGCCACCCCAATCGCCGGCGGCCTTCAGCGGCGACCAGGAAGAACCATCGTCCTCCGATACGGAGAGGCGAGCCGGCCAGAGTCCTGACCAGACGATCAAGCGGCGGTGCCCTTGCGCATCGATCACTCGGTGGATGGTGGGCGTTTCGAGAGAGGTCGCCCAATTTTCCGGAACGGGCAGTCTTGGGCTCCAAGTCAGGCCGCCGTCGGTGCTCCGTTTGAGCTGAATGGCTCCCTTGCCGTGGCCCTTGGGGTAGGTGCACAGGACCGTGCGGCCATCTTCTAGAAGCACTGTCGTAGGGTGTCCAAGGTATTGCCCTTCTTCGCGGTCCACGATGGTTCTCCGAGCCGTCTCCGAGGCCAGGTCCACCAGAGGAATGGCCCCCATGACGCTGAGTTCGAGGGACAGGCTCCAAAGCAGGGCTGACAATAACAGCGGGGCGGGGTTGAAGTGGCGAACCCGTGGGATCATGCAGGAAAGCAAATACGACTGGCTCACGATCGCCAAGAATCCTTCTGAAAGGGAGCCTGTCCCTTGGAGTGTAGGTCGTTGAAAAAAGAGCCTGTCCCTAATGTAATAAATATTAAATAATAACGATAACGAATTAATTTTAGCCTGCCCCTCCTGGGTTGGCATTGAGTGAGGGCGGAGGAGTGGTCCCGTCGTGGGGATGGGGATGGGTCTGGATTGGGGCTACATCCCGCGGAGGAGGCCGCTGTAGCTGCGGCTGACTTCCAGGATCTCCGGACAGTCCCGGAGTTGGATCCTCGGCCGTCCGTCGGTTTCGCGGATGACTTTGGAGATCGCACGCAAGTTGACCACGGTACCTCGATGGATTTGCCAGAAGACTTCGCTGTCCAGTTCTTCGATCAATTCCTTGATGGGGAAGAGATGGGTGGGTTCACAGGGGATTCTCTTGGGATGGTTTTGTCCCATCGCCTTGGGGCGAAGGGTGCTCACAGACTGCCTGAGGCGGGGGCACCCCGGGAGCCTTCCGCGACCAATGGGCCTTTCCGTCAGACAAACGGTCGCCGGTGGACGACCAGCCGCACTGGGTGGGTCTTCGGAGCAATGACTCCGGGACTTGAATCTACTGATTCACCAGGCCCATTTCCTTCACCGTGAAGAAAATGGGCCGGCAACCGCATTAGGGGCTGATTAGGCGGAAGAACCGACTTTCTTCCGGCACCTCCAAAGTGAGGGTGCTGAAACCGTTGACATTGCGAATGGGGTCGCCTGAGTTGCTCCACGTGGAGAGGTTGGTCGAGCTTTGTAGCCGGTAGGTTTGGGTTCCCAAAGTGAAGCGCACGATGCGCAAGGCGGGAGCCAGGATCACCGTGCCGTCCGCAGCCTCGGTGGGACGCAGCGGATTGTAACCGAATCGCAGTTCCTGGGCGTCCGGCAATCCGTCGCCATCGGTGTCGGCGGCTTCGGGTGAGGTGCCGATGGCCAGCTCGTAGCGGTCGTCCAGGCCGTCACCGTCGGTGTCTCGCGGTTGAAGGGCGGCCACGGTGTGGAATCCGCCGGCCGAGAACAGCAGGGCGCCATTGGCTGAATCGGGAATGGGGAGGGATCCCGTAGAATTCCCACCCCAGGTCACCAGTTCGCCCGAGTCACGGAGTGCCACCGTATGATTGTAGCCGGCCTGGATGGAAACAACCCGCTCCAGTCCTGTGGGAATGCGCAACTGACCGTCTCCGTTGCCACCCCAGGCGACGACCGTGCCGTCGGCGCGCAGGGCCACCGTGTGGGAATCGCCAGCAGTGACCGCGATGACGTTTTTCAAACCTGCCGGAACCACGCATTGACCCGCCCGATTGTTGCCCCAGCAAACGACCGTACCGTCATTGAGGAGGGCGATGGCGTGACTCCACCCAGCGGAGATGGCGCGGACGTTCTGAAGTCCGGATGGGACATTGAGCTGCCCGTTGTAGTTGGTGCCCCAAGCTGAGACCGTGCCGTCGGCCAGCAAGGCGAGGCTGTAGTCGCCGCCGGCTCCGATGGCTGTGACCGGCGCGCGAAACACCGGAGCTGTGGCCTGACCGGACGTATTGCGTCCCCAACCGGTGACACGCCCTTCGGCGTCGAGGGCCAGCGAATGGTTGCCGCCGGCCGCGACGGCCACGACGGATTGCAAGGTGTTGGGAACGGACAACTTGCCGTCGGTCGAATCTCCCCAGGCCACCACGGTGCCATTGGTTTGCAAGGCCAGCGTGTGCCAGGTTCCGGCGCTGAGCTGGCGGAGTGCGCCCATTCCCTTTGGCACCGAAGTCTGACCGAGAGCGGAATCCCCCCAGGCAAAGACGCTACCTTCAATACCGACATGGGCTTCGGTCCCGCGGTCGGGGCCCAAGAGTCGGTAGGTGGCTCGGTTTGGTAAGGCGTTGGTGAAGCGGCGGGACCATCCGCTCGTCTCGCGGTGAGGCTCCTCGAGGTCTTCCCAAGCGGTGCCATCGACAGAACCTTGTAGCCGGTAATTCTCTCCGCCGAGGGCAAAGGTCCTCAGGGCCACTGCGGGTTCGAGGCCCAACCATCCGTCAGGGCGTTCCGTGGCCACCGTGGCATCGAACCCGTTCGTGAATTCGACGCGATCGGCGAGTCCGTCGCCGTCGGTGTCCGCGAGACTGGGGTTCGAGCCCAGTCGATTCTCGATCCCATCCTCTAACCCATCGTTATCGGAATCCGGAATGGTTGCATCAGATCCAAGGGCCCGTTCTTCCAAATCCGCCAATCCGTCGGTATCGGCATCGGGCAACCGCTGGAGGGCCACAAAGTGATGCGCTCCGCCGGCCAGTTGCTCGATGCGTTTTAAACCCGTGGGCACTTGCCAGGCCGGGGCATTGGTATCACCCCAGACCGTCACCGATCCATCCGGTGTCACAGCCGCTCCGATGGAGGCAGTGGTGGCAATGGTCAGCGCCGGCGTGGCCTCGCGGGAGGGGGTTCCGGCGGAGCCAGGTGCAGATTGCACGGCGCCGTTGCGATAGAGCAGGAGGGTTTGATCTTCCCGGGAAGCGAAGCGTGTCACACTGCTCAAGTTGCTCAGTTCAGGGCGGCCCACCGTCCGGAACTGACCGGAAGAACTGATCCAACCGGAAGTGGTGGCGCCGGCGCCGATGCGGGTGCCCGTGCGGCCATTGAGGTTAGTCTGCCCGGCCGAGGTATCTCCCCAGGCCCAAATACGTCCGTTCTTATCGAGGGCCAGCGTGTGCAAGTCTCCCGCGGCGATGGCCACGGCATTGGTGAGGCCGGTCGGAACGGCAGCCTGTCCCCGGGAGTTGTCGCCCCAGCAGAGGACCTGGCCCTCAGGGGTCAGGGCGACCGAGTGCGCAGCGCCGGCGGCGATGGCCACAGCGGACGTCAGGTTGGTGGGAATTTGAGCCTGTCCCTGAGCGTTGAGGCCCCAAGCGATGACCGTGCCGTTGGTTTGAAGCGCTAAGGAATGCCCAAAACCAGCGGCCACGGCGAAGACCGGGCCGATCCCTGAGGGAATCGTCGACTGCCCAAAGGTGTTGTCGCCCCAAGCGATGACATAGCCTTGAGGGCGATCGGGGGGGGCTGCTTGGGGG
>Ga0255099_1000164_pt1 | contig 27722 bp, 28 predicted proteins | sample Colum_Colum_RepA_2_FD_188451 | JGI IMG/M metagenome (GOLD analysis project Ga0255099, IMG submission 188451) | Freshwater microbial communities from Columbia River, Oregon, United States - Colum_Colum_RepA_8d | ecosystem: Environmental > Aquatic > Freshwater > River | place: USA: Oregon...
TCCATCAGCAGCAAAAGTGGCTCCGATCGTAGGCAGTCAGAATTTGAGAGTCCAATGCATATAAGATGCGAGTTTGATACCTCAAATGCATCATTGTCATGCGCTTTTCGAGTTCGAACCTTGCCTGTCTAGCCACCCGGATCGCCCTGCTGAGTGGGGCCAGCGCCGTGGGGTTCGCCGCCTGGGGAGCCCATGCCCTGGGCGGTCTGGAGGCATCAAGCGTGCGCGCCTTCGATACCGCCGCGCGCATGCACCTGATCCACAGCGTTGTGCTGCTGGTCATCGCACTGTGGTGGACTCGCGCGCCGAGCAGCCGGTCGCTGGGCTTGTCCTGCGGCCTGCTGATCCTGGGCCTGCTGATGTTTTGCGCAACGATCTACCTGCGGGTCCTGGCCGGCGAGGCCGCGCTGTCCCGGCTGGCCCCGGCCGGCGGTCTGATGCTGATCGCGGGCTGGATCGTTCCCGTCTTCGCAGTGACTTCGCTCAGCGACGCAAAGACCGGGTGAGTGCCCAGCACTGGATCAACCCAGCGTGAGCCCCGTTCGCCGGATGACCGGCCCCCAGCGCCGGGCCTCCTCACTCATCAGGCGGGCGAGATCCTGAGGGCTGCCGCCCGTGGGGGTCATGCCCTGGCCCATCAGTCGCTCCGAGATCGGGCCGTCCCGCAAGGCCTCGTTGAACTCCCGGTTCAAGCGCTCGACCACGGCAGCCGGTGTGCTCGCTGGACCCACAATGGCATTCCAGGCAATCGCCTCAAAATCCCTGAGTTCAGGCAAACCCGACTCCGCCAGGGTGGGCAATTCGGGCAGCGCCTTGTAGCGCGTCTTGCTGGTCACCGCCAGCATCCGTACACGGCCTGCCTGCACATGCGGCAGCAACGCTGGGGCGACCGTCATGATCATCTGGGTCTCACCGCTGGCCACCGAGAGTGCCGAAGGGGGCGAGCCGTTGTAGGGAATGTGCAGTGCAAAGGTGCCGGTGGCGACCTTGAGCAATTCCATCGACAGATGCGAGGAGCTGCCATTGCCAATCGAGGCAAAAGAGGCCTTGCCCACATGGGCCCTGAGCCACTTCACGAGCTCGGCCACACTGTTGACCGGGAGCTTGGCGTTCACTGCAAGTACATTGGGCTGGCTGGTGGTCATGACGATCGGAGCCAGATCATCGGGCAGCCGGTACGGCATCTTCTGATACAGGAAGGGGGCAAAGGCCAGCGGGCCATTGAAGCTGATCCCGAAGGTATGGCCATCGGTGGCCTTTGCGACCGCATCCGTCCCGAGCAGCCCACCCGCACCGGGCCGGTTGTCCACCACGATGGGCTGGCCGAGACGCGCTGCGAGCCGATCGCTGGTGGCTCGGATGATGAGATCGAGCGAGCTGCCTGGGCCTGTGGGCACCACCATACGAACCGGGCGGCTGGGCCAGCCGGCCTGGGCCCGGGTTGCGGCGGAGGGCAGGAGCAGTGCAGCGCCTGGCGCGCTCAGAAGAAGGGATCGACGGTTCATGAAGGGGCTTCCAGGGTGAAGTCGCGAAGTGAAGAGACAGCGGACCGACATGCGAATCCGATCGGCGATGACGCGATGACCCGAGCGGCGGATTCATTCCAAGGGATGACGGAGCGCCTGATCTTACTCAGCAAAATACGGAATCGATCGAGCCACCGTTTCTCAGGGTCGGTGTAGAACACAAAGACCACCGAGGCAGCTCCCTTGAATCCTGCACCTGACAGAACCCATCAGTCATCGACCGTCTATTACGGCACCTGGCTGATCGTCGCGGGGTTCGTGACTCAGTTCGTCTCGGTATCAGCCCAGAACTATGCCACCGGCGCCTTCATGATGCCGATGATCGACGAGTTCGGATGGACGCGTGCACAGTTCATCCTGCCGCGCAGTCTGGGTCAGTTCGTGATGGCCTTTGCCGGGTTCTTCATCGGCAGCCGGGTCGATCGGTATGGTGCCCGGCCTTTCATGCTGGTCGGCCTGGTGGCACTGGCCGGCGCATTGCTGGGTCTGTCGCTCATCACGCAACTCTGGCAGTGGGTGCTGCTCAACGGAGTGGTGCTCAGCATCGGAGCGGCCCTGATTGGCAATCTTGTAGTCAATGTCACACTGGCCAAGTGGTTTGTCGAAATGCGCGGTCGTGCGATCGCCTGGGCTTCCATGGGCGTGTCTTTCGCGGGCGTCGCGGTCACGCCGCCCATCACCTGGTGCATCGATCAATTCGGCTGGCGCGCGGGGTGGCAGGCCATGGCGCTTGCGACCTTGATGCTGACCTTGCCCGCAGCTTTGGTGATGCGCCGTGCGCCCGAGGATTTCGGGCTGCATCCGGACGGCAAGACGGCAGATCAGGTTCTCTCCGGTGGCCTTGATCGGGCCATGGCGGACTTTCAAGGATCCCTCACCCGAGCCCAGGCCATGCGCACCAAGGCCTTCTACCTGCTGGTGCTCGCCTTCAGCCTGTTCCAGTTGCTGATTCCGGTGATCCTGCTGCAAAGCATGCCCTACATGACCGATACCGGTCATTCGCGAGCCTCGGCCGCCATGGCGATTCTGCTGGCCTCTGTGCCCGCCATGCTCGCCAAACCCGTCTGGGGCTGGCTGATCGACCGCATGAATCCCAAGCCGCTCGCGGCCGCCAGTGCCTTCATTTCGGGACTCTCGGTGTTGCTGATGGTGGTCGGGATCAATCAACCGGAGCCAGGCATCGCTTACCTTGCCTTCGCACTTCTGGGCGTCGGCTGGGGCGGAATGATCCCTCTGCAGGAAGTAATCTGGGCGCTTTACTTTGGCCGTCGCCACCTGGGAGCGGTACGGAGCGCCGCCCTGCCCTTCGCGCTCATCATGGGCGCGGGCGGCCCACTGGCCGTTGCGCACTACTGCGACATCGTGGGCAACTACGACGGTGCATTTGGCCTGGTGGGTGCGCTCAGTCTGCTCGCGGGGGTCCTGATCCTCGCCTTGCCCAAGCTGGAGAGGCAGGGGTCCGCTCGCTGATCGGCTGATTCAAGGCAAAAGCGGCTTTCGGGTGACGGCTGGATCTTCACTCGCCGATCACGCCTTGTGCTGCAAGTGTGCTGATCTCGCTCTCTTCGAACCCATGTTCACGCAGCACCTCACGCGTGTGCTGACCGATGGTCGGTGCGGTGGACTTGAATGTACCGTCTGCAAAAGGTGCCATGCCAGGCAGGTTGGCCACCGGCACCGGCCGGGGCATGCCGGGTTGCGATAGCCACGCGACGGCCGAGGTCTCGGTGACCTGAGGCTCCTTCAGAAAGTCGGCATAGCGGTTGACCCGCTCATGCATTACATTGGCCTGAGCCAAGCGTGTACACCAGTACGTGGAACTCTGGCTCTTGAGCAGAGTGCGAAGCTCGCCCACCAAGGTAGCCTCATGCTCAAAGCGTGCGGCAACGGTGGCAAATCGTGGGTCACTCGCCCACTCGGGTTTTTCAAAAGCCTCGCAGGCCGCACGCCATTCGCGATCGTGAATGACCGCTACCGTGATCCAGCCATCCGAGGTCTGAAACGAACCATTCGGTACGCCCCCCGGACGCACCGGGCCGCCCTCAAGCGTGGCCGCGATCATGCGAATGGCCTGCAACCCTGCGCCGCCCTGCATCAGGCTCGCATCGAGGTAACGCCCTCTGGACTCACTTCGCCTTGCATAGAGGGCCGAGGACAGTGCCTGAAAGGCATAGAGCGAGGTCACCATGTCAACGGGAATCACAGGCACGCGATGCGGAATGCCGTCTTCGCCCTGATTCTCTGCGGTCAGCCCCGTAAAGGCCTGCAGCACCGGATCCATGGCAGGCCGCCCCACGAGGGGACCACTCTGACCGAAACCCGAGATCGAGAGGTAGATGATGCCGGGCTCACGCTGCGAGACCGCGGGGTAATCAAAGCCCAGACGCCCGATCACGCCAGGTCGAAAGCCTTCGATGAAGACATCGGCCCCCTCAATCAGGCGCCAGAGCACCGCCTTGCCCGCCTCGCTTTTGAGGTCAAGCGCCACACTGCGCTTGCCCAGATTGCCGATGACCGAGAACGCCGAGTGATCACCATAGCGCTTGCCGAGCACACGACTCCAGTCGCCCTCACCCGTGCCCTCCACCTTAATCACCTGGGCGCCCTGCTGCGCGAGCAGCATGGCGCTGTAGGGGCCGGCAATGCCCTGGCTGAGATCAATGACCTTCAAGCCTGCAAAGGGTGCGTCGTAGCTCATCGTGGCGGACTCCTGGCTCAATGTCGTGAAGCAGCTGATTGGGGCTCAAGATACGGGCTTGTCTGCATTCGAGCCAACAGGCGATGTTGCAAGCGCTGGATTTCGAAATGCCCCCGTGCCCTGAAGTCTTCGCTACAGTGCAATGCTGAGTGCACGGCTCTTCCGGACAGCTTCGGTACACAGACCGCTCAAGCGGCTGACTCTCGACACCAGCGATTCAATTCCAGGCAGACACACGATGCAGACACGACGAGCCCACATCAGGTCCCTGCTCATCACCAGCGCATCGTTCGCGACGGGCTTGGCCACGACGGCTCGAGCCTCTGAAGGCACGCTCACCCTCCTGGTGGGCTATCCGCCAGGGGGTGGCAGCGATCTGCTGGCCCGCACCCTGGCGCAGGCCCTTGGACCCCTGCTCAAGCGCACCGTAGTCGTTGAAAACAAGCCTGGTGCAGGGGGACGCATCGCAGCGACTCAGCTCAAGAGTGCACCTGCCGATGGATCGGTCCTGATGGTTGCGCCCAACGGGCTCACCTCCATCCAGAGCTTGGTCTACAAGGACCAGCTCAAATATGACATCGCCAAAGACTTCTCTCCGGTTGCCAAGCTGGTCGCCACGGATCTGGCGGTCGCCGTATCACCTGACCTGAAAGTGACCGACGCAAAATCTCTCGCCGCCTGGGTGAAAGCCAACCCGGGCAAGGCCTCCTTCGCCTCACCTGCAGCGGGCGGACTGCCGCACTTCGCAGGCCTGTTGCTGGGTCGCGCAATCGGCGTCGATCTCCTTCACGTTCCCTACAAAGGCGGTGCCCCCACTGCTCTGGCGGTCGCGGCGGGCGAGGTTCCCATCGGGCTCAGCACCATCGACGACTTTGTCAAGCTCGAGCAACTCGGCAAGCTGAAGATCATCGGGTCGCTGGGTGCTGCGCGCTCGCCCCTTTCACCCAACCTGCCAACCATGGTCGAGCAGGGTTTCAAACTCCAGACCGCCAATTGGAGCGCCATGTGGGCTCCTGCAGCGACGCCCGAGGCCAAAGTTCGCGAGATCAGCGAGGCACTGAATAAGGCGCTTCAAAGCGACGTCGTCAGACAAAAGCTCACGGCCATGGTGCCGGACTACGCACCACCCGCCGAGCTCGCCAGGCTCCAGCGATCGGAATGGGATCTGTGGGCGCCCATCATCAAAGCCTCCGGGTTCAAGCCGGAATCTTGAAGGCTGCGCAACGGTCTCTGAGTCTGTGCGATGTAGCGTAGACCGGTACAGGAACGTCCGATATTGTCTTGCAACCGAAGGGCCTCTGTGGAGCGAAGCTCTCCCCAGCAACGTCTGAAGCTCAAGGGTGGCGGCGCTCCTCGTAAGCGGTCCATGTACACTTTTTCTCCGTGCCTGATCACACACTTCGATTGCGAGGAAAAGTCACCCCCGGGCGCGGACAAGCAGCGGGGCATGTTCACTCGCGCTCGCGAGAACTTCAGGAACTCACCGGACAATCGCTCTTTCCGGGGAGTCTGAATCTCGTCATGCGGACGCCCGTTCTCTTTCGTAACGACACCGCCCTGACCTGGGATGGCGGGCGCCGGATGCTGTGGCCAGCGACCTGTGGCGACCAGCGAGTCTGGCTCTATCGTTGGCCTACGACCCCTCTTCACATTGTTGAAATCATCGCAAAGACAAAACTGCGCGATGTCTTACGAATTGAGGACGGCGACTCGCTGTCGTTTCATGTGAGTCCTGCTGACATCGATACGATATCGTGGACGTCATGGTTCTCATGGGCTGCCCTATGGGGTCAGCGAGAGCTGTGGTTCTACAGCCGGGATGACTACAAGTTACGGGTCGAGCAGATGTCATTTTCCTGGCGTACCGTTCAGGGCACACGCGCCACGAATCGGACCAAGACCTGAGCAGATCGGCGGAATCAGTGCCGCAGAACACCAAGACGACGCAGGGCCGAAATCAACTGTCTCCGCAGTCCCCTGGGTAGCAACCAATGCGAGAGCACCGAGGCCCACCGGATAAGCCACGGCTCATCTGAGCCGGGCTGGGCGGGTGTCGCTGTCGGTAACCAACGCACTGCATCGGATGCCAACACCCGATTAAACCCAACCGGCTCCACCAGGACATAGTTCCTGACCGTCATATATCCCGACAGAAGTTTCAGCATGGTCTGACGTTCAGAGAACATCGACTCCGTCAACCACCCACTGTGCGAAATTTTCCGGGCGATACCCGCAAGACGGGCGATATCTTCAGGTCTTGCCGTTTCGCGATGAACGTACTCCCGGTAGATCGCGATGAACAGCGTGTGCTCGTCATTCGGGAAATACACATTCGTTGAGGCCTGCACACGATCCCTGATCACACGGCTCTCCCATAGTGGATCCAGGCACCCGTCGCCAGGCCAATAAAGGTCACAGTCGACTATTGAATCTGCACACACCAGTTTCCCGGTTCTTCGCAGCAGATCATCTCGCTGATGGATCAGGCCCAGTGCAGCGGATGCAGCTTTCCGGTCCTCCACCAGTAATTCGAGTAGCTCACGCTCAGCGCCATGCAAGAGGTGATTTGCGCTCCCGAAGACACACCAGGATGTGCACAACGAGAGAACTTCGAATGCAACCGCCCGATCAGGCCATCCGTGGGCTCCGATCAAATCCTGGTTCAACTCTGTGTCATGCAAAGGCTGCCCCGACCACAGGCGCTGAGCCTTCGCAGGGCCGAGAAGCAGGGTTGTCTGAAGCCGTACCTCCTCGATCGTTGCCGCGCAATGAACAAGGTAGGGGAAGTCACTGACGTCGTCGGTCCAATCTCGATAAAGCGCCTTTTTTGCGACAAAGTCGGGATTGACGCGCTCAACCTCCCAGGCGGCAGACCGATGAAGGCACGCCTTGTGATCCTCGCTTCGGACGTAGAACAGGTGAAATTCCGGATCGGTCACCTTTCGGCTTGTAAAGGGCTGGTTGAGAGCCTCTTTCAGGATGGTGTTTCGATACAGTCTTTGAAAGTTGGCGTAGGTCTTTTCCGGAGTCCAACGGCATCGGATATCCGCCAGAATCCGGAAATCCCCCATCAGGTCGCGACGAATTCGTTCAACCAACGGGAGCCCTTCTGACCACACCAGAAAGAGGGCGTCACTCAGATCCTGCGGCGGCAAAATGGGCATGCGATGCTGTGAAGCAGTTGAAGCTGAAAGTGAGTTTATGACAGCAAACAAGCCACTGTCCCGATCTGCATCGCGGAATCTGCCGAGCGGTTGTGGCAGTGTCCCCTGATAAAGGCAGTTCATCTCGGAGGCATCGACAGATGATAGGCAACGCAGGGCGCGGTTCGTACAAGTCACATCGCAGAATCATGGCATCCGAGCAGATCTCATGAAACACTGGACACATCAGGCAGCCGACGCTTTTGCAATCCACTGGATTGAGGCCTGGAATAACCACGACCTCGAGGCCATCCTGTCGCACTATGACGACCACATCGTCTTCCTGTCGCCGATTGCCGAGCAACGCGTCGGCAACGGCAAAGTGGTTGGCCGCGAGGCGCTTCGCCACTATTGGAGTGTTGGCCTGGCAGCCCAGCCCCAACTGCGCTTTGTGCTCGACAAGGTCCTGGTCGGTTTTGGAGCGGTGACGCTGTACTACCGAAACCATCGCAATCAATCGGTGGCAGAGACCTTCGAGTTCAACGCGTCTGGGCGGGTCGTGCGAGCGTATGCGTGCTATGCAGATGACGCGACGTGATATCAAACCCTGAGATCCGCCATGCAACTCACACCCGTCATCGCAATACACATCACCTTCGCAGCCATCGCAGTCGTCCTGGGTCCCATGGCACTCTGGACGCGGTTAGGCGCGATCGCTCGACCCCGTTGGCATCGCGCGATGGGCTACGGTTGGGTCACCTGCATGCTGGGGGCAGCGACCTCGGGGCTGTTCATACGTGACTACCAGCTCCCCAACATCGCCGGCTACACACCCATTCACATCCTCATCCCCGTTACGTTCTTCAGCCTCTGGCGAGCATTCAGCTATCTGGCGCAGGGCAACTTCCGTGGCCATCAACTGACGATGCAGTGGACCTATGGTCTGGCTTGCGTGGTGACCGGTCTTTTTACGTTGCTTCCGAATCGCTATCTGGGCCAGATGCTCTGGACGACCACCACCTAGGGGGTGCCCTGGGCCGTGCTGCTGCTGGGGTTGGTGAAGACGTCGTACTGGGCCATCGGCCGAGAGGATCACGGTGTCGAGTTGGCCGGCTTTTTCCACGAACACAGGTTCGCGCTTGGCTTGGGCGCAAAGCGTTGCGGAATGCGCGTCGGCCCGCCACTCAGATCAGGTATGGGAAGAAAGCCAACCCTAGGGCCTAAGATGAAACCATCGAACAATTCACTGCGGAGTCCGCCTTGTTCAAAACCGCCATCGCTGGCAGCCTGCCCAAACCGGCCTGGCTCGCCGAAACCGAAAAACTCTGGCCTGAATGGAAAAGCCAGGGTGCCGAGCTGCAACAGGCCAAGGCCGATGCCACCCTGCTGTGGATCAAGACCCAGGAAGACGCGGGCATCGATGTGATTGGCGATGGCGAGCAGGCGCGCCAGCACTTCGTGCATGGTTTTGTGGAGCAGGTGGAGGGCATCGACTTTGTGAACAAGGTCAAGATGGGCATCCGCAACAACCGCTACGACGCCATGGTGCCGCAGGTGGTGGCGCCGCTGCGCCTCACTGGCCGCGTGCACGCCTTCGAGGCGCAACTGGCCCGCGCCCACACACAGAAAAAAATCAAGTTCACCCTGCCCGGCCCGATGACCATCGTCGACACCGTGGCCGACCGACATTACGGCGACAAGGTGAAGATGGCGATGGCCTTTGCCGAACTGCTCAACCAGGAGGCGCTGGCCCTGCAGGCCGATGGGGTGGACATCATCCAGTTCGATGAACCGGCCTTCAATGTCTACATGGACGAAGCGGCCGACTGGGGCGTGCAAGCCCTGGAGCGAGCCGCTCGCGGCCTGACCTGCACCACCGCAGTCCACATCTGCTATGGCTATGGCATCGAAGCCAACACGAACTGGAAAAAAACCCTGGGTGAGGAGTGGCGCCAGTACGAAAAGGTGTTCCCGGCACTGGCCAGAAGCGCCATTCAGCAAGTCAGCCTGGAGTGCATGCACTCGCATGTGCCCATGGAACTCATCAAGCTGCTCGAAGGCAAAGACGTGATGGTGGGGGTGATCGATGTGGCCAACCCAGCCATCGAAACGCCAGAAGAAATCGCCGACACCATTGGCCGCGCCCTGCAGTTCGTTCCCAGACACAAGCTGATTGCCTGCACCAACTGCGGTCTGGCCCCCATGAGCCGCGCAGTGGCCATGCAAAAGCTGCAGGCCCTGGCCCAAGGCGCCCAGCTGGCCTGGAAGCGTTACGGGGACTGAATCGAATTGCGTAACGCGAGCCCCGCCGGAGGGATTCTCCCGGTCCACGGCTCGCGCCGTGGACTTTCGAATCCGCCTCACCGGAGGGATTCTCCCGGTCCACGGCTCGCGCCGTGGACTTTCGAATCCCGAACGCGAGCCCCACCGGGGCTCGCTCCCGTCCCGCCAAAGAAAAAGCCCGCTTGCGCGGGCTTTTTTTGGCGGAGCAGCAATGATAGCCCCACCAACCTGCTCAGGTCCGGATGCATCGTTTTTTGGTAGGGCCGGGGATTCGAAATTCACTGGCTAGAGTCGCTCTGCGGCCCGGGCACTGTTCTTCATCAATTGCGGGCCAAGACACCGAGAATGTCCGAAGGCTCTGCCCGGATCCTGTAATCAGCCTCGATGTGAGCGTAGAGAATTTGTCCATCGCGTCCGACCACATAAGTCGCGGGCAGTGGCAGCACCCAACGGCCATTTCCATTGAGCACCGGCAGATCGTTACCCACGCTGCCATACAAGTCGATCAACTCCTTCGGTAACTCGAAAGCGATCCCGAAGGCTGTGGCGGCAGCCAATCCTGAGTCACTCAGAACCGGGTAGGCCAGTTGGTTCTTTTCAGCGGTGGATAACGAGTGATCCGGCGTCTGGGGAGAGACGGCTACCAGACGCCCTCCCAACTCCCCGAGCTTTTCCAAGTGCTGCTGCCAGGCTCTGAGCTCCAGGTTGCAATAGGGGCACCAACCACCACGGTAGAAGATCAGCACCAAGGAGCCTTTCGCCCATAGGTCAGACAGACGCACGGCCTGCCCTGTGGCATCGGGCAGCACCAGGTCAGGCGCGTGATCCCCGACTTGGAGTGCGTGCGTTTCGATGCCGGTTTTCTTGAGGTCGGCTGTGGCTGACTCCATCATGGCCACGCGCTCGGCCGGCACACGCTGGATGAAGCCGGCTTTGTAATCGGCCAGTTGCTGCGCTAGTGAGGCGTTATTCATGGGTGTTTTCCTTTTCAGCTTTTCGGCGCAGCTGCGCTCGATGAAGTGACGGCCACAATGAGACCGACCATGACAAAAATCAGACCCGCCACTTCGAAAGCGCCTGGTACGTGATCCAAGACTGGCCAGGCCATCAATGCAGCGAGACCAGGAGCAAGCGCCGGGAAAACGGCAGCCCGAGAAGGGCCGAGCAGCGACACCATCTTGGAATAGGTGTAGAGCGTGCCTGCGCCAGCAATCACGCCTTGTACCAACACCTCGACCCAGAAGACTTGTGCGGCGGCCGCAATCAAACCCTCCCCGCCCGTGAACCATGCATAGGCTGGCACGTAGGTGAGCAAAGCACTGATGGAGATCACGGCCGTCGCAAGCAGGGGATCTAGCCGATGCTTGCGGAGCACGATGCCGAAGCCAGCCCAAAGTGTCCCTGCAGCAAGAAACATGACATCCCCCAACGAGGCGCGCAAGGTCAAGCTGGAAGCCTCCACCCCGGAGACCAGCACCAGCCCGCTCAAAACCACGGCAATACCAATCACTCGGCGCATCGTCATGCGGTCGCCCAGAATCACGGCGCCGAGCACCATGCCCATCACGCTCATGGCCGTGAATGGAAAGATGGCTGCGTGACTGGGAGGCGCAAACTGTAGGGCGCCGAACATCAAAAGGCCAAAAGGCGTTCCGGCGAGTAATGCCACCAGTAGCCAGGTCCGCCAGCGGGTGGTGAACTGCTCGAGGTCGCGACGGCATGCCAGAAGGAACACCGGCAGCATCAATATTCCCGCGACTCCAAAGCGAAGTACCGTGAGGTCTGGAGAAGACAAGCCGCGGGCGATTCCCCAGCGGGCATACACGGTGTAGAGCGCACCGATGCTGGCAGCAACCAGGCCAACGGCGATGCCTTTGAAAAATTGGGCCCGATCGGCTGGAGCCGTTTGTGTGACTGGCGCGGTGACGGCATTCATGGGTCAAGGCTCCTTCGTGTGAATGATGGAACGCTCAGGCCTGAAGCGCAGGTGCAGGCGGGAAATCCACAGGCACTTTGGTCGTGCCATGCAGGTAGTTGGTCACCGTCTTGTCACCAATCACGACAATCGCGTCGACCAAATGGCCGGGCGTCCAACCTGCAGCAAAGAAGGCATCGACCAGCGCAGGATCGGCATGGCCGCGCTCAATGGCGATGTTGCGCACCAAGCGGGCCAAGGCATCGAGCTTGGCATCGAAAGAAGCGCGACCCTGGCGGATCTCGAGGATCTGCTCAGGCGTGAAGCCCACCATGCCGCCAATGACCGTGTGGGCCGCCAAGCAGTATTCGCAACGGTTGACCTGGCTGACCACCAGGTTGACGACCTCCCTGGCCTTGCCGGTGATGCTGCTCTTGGCGTTCTGCAAAGTGAGGTAACTACCCAACGCGGTTTCGGAATGGGCCAGCGTCGCGTACAGGTTGGGCACCATGCCCAGGCCATGCTTGAGTTGGTCAAACAATGCCTGATTTGCGGGGCTGACGCTCTCGTGGCTGGGAATGGCAAACGCGCTCATCGTGGACTCCGGGTTGGTGAATGGATGGTCTGAAGTGTTATTCAATCCTCTATCCATAACTAGATTGATTTTTCGACTATTATTTATTCCATTTAGGACTTAATAAAGGTGCGCCATGGACCGATTGGCTGCAATGCAAACCTTTGTGCGTGTCGTCGAAAGCGGCAGTTTTTCGGCCGTCGCTCGAGAAATCCGCAGCACCCAAAGCGCCGTGAGCAAACAAGTGGCGGCGCTGGAGCGTGAATTGGGGGCAAAGCTGTTGAGCCGAACCACCCGCTCTTTGGCTTTGACGGAAGCCGGCGAGCGCTACTTCTCGCAGGCGCGGCGCCTGGTGGCCGAGATTGCCGAGGCGGAAATGGCCTTGCAGGACGGCGAGCAAAAATTGAGCGGTTGGCTGCGCGTGGCCGCTTCTGTCGGCTACGGTCGGCTCAAACTGCTGCCCCTGGTCAGAAGCTTCCTGGCGGCGCACCCGAACGTGAAAATCGACCTGCGGCTCAACGATGGCTTCGTGGACCTGGTGGAAGAAGGCATCGATGTGGCCGTGCGGATTGGCGAACTGGCCGACAGTTCGCTGGTGGCCAGGCGCATTGGCACCACCCAACGGGTGCTGCTTGCCAGCCGCCAATACCTGAACGCGCTGCCCCAGGGTCTCGAACCACCGCAGGTTCCGCAGGATTTGCAGGCCCACAACTGCATCGTCTATTCGGAACTCACCTCACAGAACGCCTGGACATTCACCGCCGGCCCCGGGGCTAACCAGCCTGAAGGCACTGAAGTGACGATTCGTGCACAAGGCAATCTGCAAACCAACAGTAGCGAAGTGATCCGTGCCTCGGTGCTCTCGGGCATGGGCATCGGGTACTCACCGACTTGGCTGTTTGAGGAGGAGTTGGCCAGAGGGGAACTGCAGGTGCTGCTTCCTGACTGGCCTGCGCCCCCTTTACCCATTCACCTGGTCAGCCCACCCCAACGGCGTAGCGCCGCCAAAGTGCAAGCGTTCGCGCTTCATGTGGTCAGTGACTTGTGACGTCGCCTTTGGGACGGCAGTTTGAAGCAGCGCTGAGTCCTCGAACTGGCGCCTGGCTGACTACCTGCCCCAAAGGCACCACCACTTCGGCATGGGCCCTGTGGCGTGATTGTTCAATACGCCTACACGTCTGCTGGGCAAAATGAGGCTCAGTACTCTGACCGCAAGACTTGATCCCGTTTGCACACCCAAGCCCATGAAGCCGAGTTTCACCCCACAAATGAGCCTAGAGATACACGCGTTGGCTTTCGACCGCGCCCTGCGCAACCGACGCCCCGTTTTCGCGATGCATCAAACCGTGAGTGCAGCAGTCAACTCCTGGCATACCGAGCGCATTTGGACCGCCGCTGGTCCGGACATGGTGGCGCTCGAAAGGGCACAGCAACATGGCGGATCGCTGCATGTCAGCACCGAACTGCCGACGCTGGGGGAGTGTGCGGCTGCGGACATTGCAAAGGGCGTTTCAAAGTCGCCTGCCCCGGTGGTCACGCGTTTGTCCAGCGATCGCACCGGTGGACAGGTGCGCGTACGCGAGTTGACCATTCCACACCCCATGGTGACTCTCGCCACCCTGCCCCTGTGGGTCGCCACACACTGGCCGTATTTGCTGCGAGGAGAAGTCATGGCGGCCTCCTACCTGGTGCTGAAAGTGCAAAGGGCTGCCACTGTGGATGTGCAGTGGATCCCCCGGCATCCACAGGGAGCCCATGTCGCGGTCACGCCGCGCAACTGGCTGTTGCGTGCCATCTTTGGATCGACCCGACTGTTCACCCAAGGCGATCAGGCCATTTTTCTGAGACAGGAGGGTTTGCTCGACCCACGCGACCTGCGGCCCAACGGGCGATGGAAGGAATACTTGGGCGTGCTGGAGTTCGAAACGCCGTGGAATTTGAGCTCACTTTGCACAAAGGAGACTGAACATGAACTGGCATGAGACCCACGCCCTGGTGACGGGCGGAACCCGGGGGATTGGACTGGAACTCGTTTCGCAGCTCCTGGACAGGGGCGCAAAAGTGACGGCAACCGGCACCACGGATAGCTCTTTGTCAGAAGCACGTGACCGCTTGCCGCAGGTGACCTGGCTCCCGCTAAACCAGGCAGATTCAAGCAGCCGTGAATCGTTTATTCAGGCTTTGCCCGCCCAAGGAATAAGCTTGGTCATCCACAACGCAGGCGTGCAGCAGATGCGTGACTGGACAAAGCCGCAGGCAGAGGTGGCTTTTGATACTTCGAGCGAAATGGCGGTGAATTTTGTTGGACCTGCAGAGCTCACAAGATTGCTTCTGCCGCGCCTTGCCCGAGAGAAAAGCGCTCGGATCGTCTTTGTAACCTCCGGTCTGGCTTTGGCTCCCAAGAGCAGCAGCCCGGTGTATTGCGCAAGCAAGGCTGCAGTGCGGTCTTTTGCCAAGTCCTTGCGTGCACAGGTAAATCAAGCAGGTTGGCGAATTCTCATTCAGGAGGCGCTTCCGCCACTCGTTGACACCGACATGACCAGAGGTCGTGGCAAAGGAAAAATCAGCGCTGCTGCTGCTGCGTCGCAGATTCTCACTGGCGTAGCCAAGGGTCGCGCTGAGATTGATGTGGGCGCGACAGCGTTGCTGCGCTTCATCCTGCGATTGAGCCCTGCGCTAGGCGAACGAATCATGATCGGGCGCTGAAGTGAGCTCTGCGTCTCCCCCCTCCAAAGGATGGCTGCGGCGTTCTGCGGCCTGGAGCTCCAGATGGATGTTGAACCATGGCCAGCGGCCTTACGCGATTTGGTCGTTGTCAGCGGTTTGTACATTGGATGGTTTTTTGCCAATGGTGCCAGCTGAGTTGATGGCGTTTGTCCTCATGATTCTGCAACCCAGAAGGGTGCTGTTCATTGTTGCTGCATTCGCAATCTCCGCAGCAATTAGCGCTGGCCTACTGGCGACTTTGGTCGCGAGTGTCGTTGAAGCAACCGCTCTGACAAGCTGGCTTGAAAACGACCGCCAAAGCCCCGGCTGGACACAGGCAGTTTCATTGATTCAGACATGGGGTGCACCTGTTTTGGCGCTGGCAGCGGTCTTTCCTGACAGCCCACGCACCTCGATCGCCGTTGCCGCACTGGCTGGCCTTGCGCCGATAGAAATCACCACATTTGTTCTTGCAGGCAAGCTGCTGCTCTACGCAATGATTTTGCTGGTCGTTCAATACATGCCAAAGCGCTGGCCTTCACATCGTCGAGCCTCCTGGCCCGGTGCGCGGCATTTAGGGCGTGCCGTTCAGCGCTTTGCCGCATTGCATCTTTGGGTTGATAGACGTTCGACTCAGAGAACCACTGCGGGAGAAAAATGATGTCATGGAAGATCTGTTCTATTCGATCGGCTTGGGTGGTTTTCATCTTCTTATCCGCTGGGCTTAGCTCAGCTCAGACGGACAATTCACGTCCCAGTACGGCATCAGCACGAGTGATGGTCAAGGATGTAGTGATCAATTTGACCGAGCAGGTTGACACCTCGGGAAACATCGATCGGGAATTTCGCCGGGGTTCAGAGACCTTGTACCGCAGCAGAATCCAGCCTTTGAATCAGGGGTTTGTATTGCAAGTGTCAGCGGGGCATCCCTCGCAATTGGGAACCCTGCGTCTAGAGCGTCAAAAACTTTCTGTGGTGGACACGCAAGGACAGCCTCTTTGGTCCGAAGAACTGACAAAGCCATTGTGTTTACCTGAATTCATTCCCGAATTTGTGAAGGCACACTGGGACCGGCTATCACTTGGGCGCGATCCACTTGCATGTGGCGCTCCCATCATCAAGGCGCGCAAGGTTGCGCCGGTTGAGTGGGTGCGCCTGCCCGATGGACCTCGGGGTGAACGTCTAGTCGAACTCAGGCCGGGCAGCTTCGGAATGCGCTTCTTCCTAAGCCCCACTCGATTCACATTCAGCGCCGACGGCTCAACTCTGTTGGCACAAGAGGGGCAATTTGATACAACGCCCGACCCAAAAGCTTCTCCAAGCTACGTCAAAGGAGCCGCCAGTTACTTGGTAACTCGACAAGCGCAAAACTGGCCACTTGACCGATTTGGACCACTGGCAAAGTGAATTCATGAGCGACGAGTTTGCCAGCGCTGCGATGTTGCGGGTCCTGACTCAAGGGCTTCGCGAATTAGGACTCCCTCCCTTGGTATCAAGTACCGCCAGGGCCGGGAAGGCTACTGCTACTGTGGACTTGGATCTCAAGCTGGCTGTCGTACAGCATGCACTCCGGCATGGCGGAGTAGGTTGCCTGATGCATCTCGGACGAGGCGTTCACCATCATGCAAACGAGCCCACTCACCGCGCCATGATGAGCGCTCGTGCCCCAATTGAGTTGGTGGCTCGTTGGCAACGTCTTGAGCGCTATATCCATTCAAGGCATAGGCTGCGTATTGCTGCACAAGGCGAACGATGGATAGAGATTGCCCACCAGGGAGTCAGTGACGGCGTATACCCAACTTTGTACGAATCACTGGTAGTGTTTGGCGTAATAGCTGCACTGCTGCAGGCAAACGGCGTGCACAAGTTAGAGATTCACACTGGCGAACTTAAGTTGTTTCCCGAATCCCCAGGAAGGGAATTAGAGAAGTTGCAACTGTTTGATCCGATGCGCAGTTGGCGACTTTCGTGGAGAAGCTATGCAACATATTCGGGATCAGCGCAAAAGCAAAGCTCTGCGGAAGACCTCTACGCCTGCTCTGACTGGCCGCAGTGGCAGCGACAACTGACAAGTCACATCCTGGCTCGTTTAATTGATGTACCCACGATCACAGACGCCGCAGCTTATCTGAATGTCTCGCCTAGAACTTTGCAGCGCGATCTGAAGCAACGCGAGATGAGTTTTTCAGTGCTTGTTGGTGATTGCAGAGCGCGAATGGCCGCTATGCACTTGATTGAATCAAGCCTGCCCTTGGCTGAGGTCGGCTTTCTTTGCGGTTACTCTGACCAAGCTCACTTCACACGCGAATTTGGAAAGCGCGTAGGCATGCCTCCAGAAAAGTACCGCGTCTCTTTTCAGATTCGTTGATCCAATTCGAAATCAGTGGCGGCTTAAATGTGAGAGCCTTTACTTGGATGGAGGCTTAACCCACGTCTGTCCATGCTTGAGAACGAAGAAGTCAAGCGGTACCGAAGAAGTTGATTTCGCGATTTCAAGATCCTTGGGTGCCTGGTCAATCGGCTCGTCGCTGATGCCCTCGAAGGTTCCCCAGTGAATACCGATCGCATGCTTGGCCTTGACGTCTCGCATGACCTGCAAGGCTTCCTGAGGGTTCAGGTGCGAGTCTTTCATGAACCAGCGCGGCTCATAGGCGCCGATGGCAATGGCGGCCAGATCAAATCCACCCATGCGTTCACCGAGGTCTCGGCTATCAGGCGAGTAGCCGAGATCCCCTGAGAACCAGAACCGGAGGTCTGGGTGGATGATGGCCCAGCTGCCCCAGAGCGTCTCGTACCGGTCGCCAAGTGACCTCGCACTCCAGTGTTGTACGGCCAAGAAATGCAGGTCCAACGCTTGCGTCTTGCCCTTGAGACTCACCTTTTGATCCCAGTCCATGGCAACGACATTGCGCGACTCACCCTCTGTCACCGCACCGCGAATCTCCTTTTTGAACCAATGCTGCAAACCCAAGGGCACGTAGAAACGGACTCCAGGGTGTGCATCCAGCAGGGTTTGTACCGTGTCCCTGTCCAGGTGGTCCCAATGGTTGTGGGAGATCACCACCGCATGAATGGCTGGCAGCTTTTCAAACGGGATACCTGGGTCCTGATGGCGTTTAGGCCCTGCGAAGCTGAAAGGCGAAGCTCGGCGCCCCCAATGGGGATCGGTCAGCAGGTTCACTCCGTCGACCTGTACCAGCAAGGTGGCATGCCCCACCCAGGTGACTTTGGGCTGCGCGTTGTCGCCATGGATCAAGGCCAGGTCAGGTGGAACCCCCAGAACGGGCGCTGAAGGTGGTTTGGGCAGACCATCGCGCAGGCGCTCCCATTGCCAGCGCCACAATCCCGGCTTGTCAGACCGCTCGGCATAGCGATTGACGAAGCCGTCCGGGCGGTGGTGTGGCTTGCTGGCGTCATAGTCGGGGTTGATTCGCGGGGTCAAACTGGCACACGCCACGAGCAGGCTACACACCACAGTCCCGCCGATCCAGATCACTCGTCGCATCATTTTTTGCACAGCGCCATCCCCTGTGCGATGGATACCTCTGGCGAATAGCCCAGCACCGACTTGGCCCTGCGGATGTCCAAGGAAAACGGGTAGCCAATGAGTCGGACCAGTTCGCGCGTGAGCGGAGGGTCGCCAGGCATCCAGCCGGTCGCCCACAGCTTCTCCATCGCGCCACCCATCCACCACGCAGCCTTGGAAGGCACTGACATGCGCGGCACCTGCAGTCCACTCGCAAGCAGGCGTTGGGTCAAAAAATCACGCAGCGTGATGTCCTCGCCATCCGTCAAAAAGAACGCACCGGTCACCTCTGACCACAGCGCCAGGGCGATGGCGTAGCTCAGGTTCTGAACATGGCAGGTAGCGTATGGGTAGTCGCCCCGATCGATCCAGGCAAACTGACCTTTTCGCACCTGATCTCCAAGATCGCCGTCGACCGTGTCACCCGAGCCCCAGATCAAGGGCGGCCGCAGAGCCACCGTCTTCAGGGTGTTCGAATGCGACGCCAGCACATGCGTCTCCGCAATGGCTTTGGTTGCCGAATAAGGGAGATGGCGCAGCGAGGTCAATGGCGCAGATTCATCTGCATGGATGACCGGCATCGCCTCTTGCATGACCACCGATGCGGCACTGACATGAACAAAACGTTTGACGCCGCAGGACTTCGCTGATGCCAAGACCTGATCGGTCAAGGTCACATTGCTGGCTTCGAAATCCGCCCAAGGTCCCCACATCTTCAGATGCGCAGCGATATGAACCACCGCATCACACCCTGCCATGGCTTGTTCCAGTGCAACGGGATCCGCATAGTCGATCGCAAAGGATGACGCCCCAAGCGCCCGCAATTTGTCACAAGCTGCTTCTCTCCTGGCAGGTGCAACCAGGGTGTGTTCGTCTGCCAACAACCGTCTGATGGTGTGTCCACCCACAAACCCACTGCCACCTGTGACAAAGACTTTCATGTGCCGCTCCTATATAGCATTGCTATAAGTATAGCGACGCTATAATGACGACCTCATGACCACACAAAGTTCAGGCTTATCTGAGACCGCTGAGCGAATCCTTTCGCTGACCATCGCGTGGATGGATGACAACCCGGGTGAGTTCCCCACCACCCGAAAACTGTGCGAACTGGCCGGCGTCACTGCGCCCACGCTGTACCACCACTTTGGCGACAAGGAAGGACTGATGCTCGCGGTCGCTGAGCGCAAGTTGCTCTCGTTCTTCCAAGGCAAGAAAAGGCAGCCTGAAACCAGCAATCCGGAAGCAGACTTGCTCAAAGGCTGGGATCAGTGGATCGACTTTGCGCGCAAGCACTTGGCGCTCATCGGCGCTCTGCAGCAATCACCCACCATTAGCGCGCGCCTGCGTATGGGGGCTGAAGCCATTGCGATGGGCCGACTTGAAAGGCTGCACCAATTCAAGCCACTGCGCATCCCACCTCAACAGGCTGCGCAAACAGTGGTTGCAGCCTCCAATGTGGTGGTGCAGTTGATGATGCAAGGCATGCCGGCAGCTCAAGTCAAAGCGGTGAATGCTCAGCTTCAGGAAGCTGTGATGCTTGGTTTAAGAGATCGATAAGACGCAGCTGGATGCAGCCAAGCACCTGTTTGCAGACAGTTCGAATCCCCACCGCTCGCAGCCCGCATAAAACCTTGCTTTTCGTAAAAGCTACTGACTTTTTTACGGCAGTACGGCAGCAAGGGTTACGGATAAATCGCGTAACTCGTTGTTCTACTTGGTTTTTTTCGAACTCGCTCAGTCAGGTGGTTCTGAGCAGAACAGCGTCTCAATCGCGCTGAAGCCCCTGTATGAAGGGGCTTTCTTCAAGCTCTGGTCAGGAGGTGACCGAGAAAAAGTCAATCAGATCAACAGCTTGGCGGCTGCGGTTGAAAGATTGAAGATTTGAAGAAACTTTGTATGGCGGAGAGGGTGGGATTCGAACCCACGGTACGGTTGCCCGTACGCCTGATTTCGAGTCAGGTACATTCGACCACTCTGCCACCTCTCCGGGGTCTTCTCAGACAAGCCTGCACTCAGGCTTGTCAGCGGAACGAATCCGAGATCATAGCATCAACGGTCTGTCTCGGTGTACCAGTACGGTCGGCGACGCTTGACCGGAATCGTCGGAGTCACCTTTTTGATCTCCAGCGCGGACTGCTTCGGGCTGATGCCGCCAATCACAAAGGGCACCACCTTGGAGACCGGCGTGGTTGAGCCGGGCGGTGTGGTTGAGAGCTGGATCACGCCCACCACGGGGCTGGGTGGCAAGCCCCCTCCCACCAATACCTGCGAGCGCGCGGGCTTGCAGAACAGGGGTAGCTCGTAGGCCCTGGCCTCGCCGAGATTGGCGCTGCATGAGCCCTCCACAGCGGGTGTCGGACGGTTGGTGCTGAAAAACGTCGTGCCGCCGATGCTTGAGGCATTGGTCACCACCTTCTCGCCGGTTTGCAGAGGCAGGTAGCAGCCCTTCTCAAAGGCCGAGGCGGAACCCACCGCAGCGAGGTCCGCAGCAAGCACCTCGGCCGCGGCCCCGGTGGGTGCACCCTTGCCCAGACGCGTGTCCTTGATCAGATAAAAGCCATCGTCGCCGGAAGTCTTGAGCGGTTTTTCGCGATCACCCGAACCCATCATGACCGCGGTGAACAATTTGGTGGCCACCACGTCCGGGCCATAGAAGAACTTTCTGGCGCCCAGGCCGTCGCCCAGACGCGCAAGGCGGCTCATGCTCCATTCAGCCGGCGCGAGTGCGAGCCCGGTGGCGCTCTCCAGGTCGATCCGGTAAAGGCTGCCGCCGATATCGACGGCATACGCGCGGTCGATGTAGCCATCAAAGTCGCTGTCCAGCAAAGCCACATCAGCGGCCACACTGCGGTCTGTGGTGCCAAGTTGGCGCAATATGCTGCCGGTCAGGGCATCGATCACCAGCACCGCCTTGCCGCGCGTTCCTGCAACCGGCGGATCCACATCCTCGGCATCGGCGTCGTAGCCCGCGCCCATGATCAGCACCGGACCGGCCTGCCCCTTGATCCGGGCCACGCGGGGCTCCGACCAGGTCTGCCCCAGCACCGACGCGGCGCTGTCGGTGAGCTTCCAGAGAAACTTGGGCTGCAGTGGGTCAGACACATCAATGGCATACATCGCGCGGCCCCCACGACGCATCGTGGGATAGATGATGGTGCGGCTGGATGCGGTATCGCGATAGACGCCGATCGGGCCATCAAAGAAGTAATCGCGTCGGGTGGCGGCCACACTGGATGGCGTGGTGGGGTACAGCACAAGGGGCGTGTTGGCGCGCTGACGCTGCAGCTTCGGGAAGAACTCCTGCGCCACAAAGCTCCAGAGCTCCTCGCCCGCGCCGGCGCCCGACTGTTTGCCACTCACGGCATGCAGCAGACCGCCATTGGTGCCATAGAAGACCACCACGCCAGTACTGCCGCCGTAGTCGATCACCACCGGGCGCGAATGCAACACGTCGTTGTGAACCGAAGGGCGAACCGCTACTGGCGAACCGGGGCCCTGCTCGTTGCCCACATTCTCCTGCCCACGTACCCAGTCAATGAGGGCCACACGATCACTGGCAGATACGCCCAGCATCGTTGCGGTGACGGATGCGTTGTTCCGGTCAAACGGCGTGGAGGACAGGGGTGTGCCGCTGGCACACGACAGGCAGGTATACACCTTGCGCGCATCCTGAGAGTTCGCAAAGGTCGTTCTCAACCGCTGTGCAGCCCCGCCCTTCTCTGCAACCTCACCATCGGGGGAGTCCGAGGCGGTGGGCGGAGTGCCTGCAGGTCGATTGATCCAGAAGGTACTGGCGCTGGTCCAGAAGCTGCGTGCATTGGGATTGATGAACCCGGTCGAGGCACTGACGGCCGAGCGGCCATCAGCATCGACCAGTGTGAGCGAATCGGTGGGCGCGTCATAGGCCACCTGAAACTGCTTGAGATTGCCCATCCAGCGCGGTGCAGACTGCGCATCGGGCCGGAAGATGCCCACGAAGATCTGATTCTGGTAGGTGCCCTGGCGGCTGGCCGACAAGGGTAGACTCACGGCCGAGAACACCGAATCCACCGCCTGGATCTGGTTGAAGATCTCGGTCAGGGCCTGAGTCAGGGCCGATGCGTTGCTCGCTGCGTAGTAGGAGCCCCCGCCCTGATTGGCCATGGCCCGCATGAAGTTCGGATACAGGCCATCGCTTGAGGCGCCTGTCACTGCAATGGTGTGGGTGATGATGTTCTGGCGCCCCGTTCCCGCACTGACATCCGTGCCGTTCATGAAACGGGTGTATTCATCGGCCCAGTTCGACTGGTCGGAGTTCTTGATATAGGCCGTGGGGTAGTTGATCTTGGTGGTGTTGCCGCCCAGGCCAGAGAGCAGTGCCAGCGCCTCGTTGTCCGTCACCTCGCCAGGGCCGCCATTGCCGATGAAGATGATGAAATTGCGGGCGCAACTCTTGCTGCCCCCAGGCCGAACGTAGCGCCCCCCGGACACCGCGGCGGGATCCCACTTGCTGCCAGCGATCCCTTTGTAAGGCACGCCCCCGGAGAGCACCAGGAATGCTTCGTGCAGCGATTTGGAAAACGCCGCATTGTTGCCCTTGTCGCCCAGGATGCTCAGGTTACGAATGATTTGTTTGAAGGCGGCCTTGTTCGATGAGGTCACGGGCATCAGTGCTCGACGAACATAGCCTCCACTGTTGGCAGCGGGCGATTCGTTGAACAGCATCAACCCAACATTGAACAGAGCCGATCCATCGGCCTTCGTGGGCAGACCGTGAATGAGGTTGTAGAGCGCGCATTTTTCAATCGCCATCTTGGTGCCGGATTCCTGGGTCGACGGCACGTAGGTGGGAGCGTCAATCAAGCTGCAGGACTGACCAATGGATGCGGACCAATTGGCTGAACTGTCAAGAATGATCAGCACGTTCGGGCGATCTGCATCCGAGGCCTCACCGGCGTAGATGTCGATGTCCTCGGCCAGCACATTCGTCAGGCTGCACAGTGCAAGAAACATGACCACTGCAATACCAAGCAGTGGACGAATCTTTGCGAGCAGCACGGGGAAGGTGAGTGACTGCAGATTCATGATGCGCAGCCGCCGGGGTGATTCAATCTCGATCATGACCGAAGGCCTTTCATTGGCAGGCGTTCAGTGCATCGGTGGACACGATCCGGATCGCGACGCCCTGATGGATCCGCACCTGCGCGCCCGTGCTTGCATCCGCGACTGCTGCAGCCACATTCCAGAGGGACTCGCTGCACAGAGAGTCGCCAGTGCTTGCAGTTGTGAAGTCACGGCCCGATACCTGCGTTGAGCTGCCCATGCACGCCAGATCGGTGGCTGCGGAAGGATCGAGTTCAGCCATCTTGATGGGTCGTACCCGCAGGCAGGCAGGCGCAGGATCCAGACGCACCTCACGGTCAAAGCGACTGTCTCCATCGAGATCGACCGGGATCGGTGAGGCTGCAGCGGCCAGAGGGTCACGCACAAAGGCCGAACTGCTCAAAATGACTTCAAGCGCTGCCTGGCTCGCGGCCAGTGCCTCCTGACGTTGCTGCATGTTTCCCGCGATTTGAAGGTTACGCTCGCTGCCCCCTAGGCTCGATAATCCGACGAGCCCGATGATCAACAGCACGACCAGGGTCATCACCAATGTCATCCCAGCCTCGCGATGCAGCGCGGCTCGGTGCACCAAGCAGATTTCTCGGTGGCCGCGGGAGGCTCCTGCGCGTGGGGGCTTGCACACGCTGGGCTTCATTCGCGACGTCCCGCCGGATTGACAAGTCGCGCCGTCCCGGCAAATGCCGTGCGTTTCCAACCATCCTGAAAAGGCCCCAGAACACCTGAAAGGCCCATCGCATAGGTCGCAGTGTCCGTGTGTCCTGCGGGAAGCTCACTGGTGCGCACGAGCAGGTGAATGCGAGCCGCCATGACATTGACCCAGCTGTCATCAGCCGCGCCCGCGACGCCGCTCAGGGTGCGCGCGAAGACATCCGCGGTCCCGTCGTTGTCGAGATCAAACCCGTAGTCGATTCTCAGATCCTCAATGCCCTCGACCAGCGGCGTCACGACCCGTTGCCCCCGAATCACCTCAAGCCGCTTGAGGGTCGGGATGATGTCTCGCGCGCAGTCATTGCATCGACTGACGTAGAACATCCGAACCAGCACCTCACGGGCGGGCGCGGCCGAGACACATCCGGTCGAAAGCAGCGAAAGCTGGGCGGCGGTACTGCCAAAGGCAAACGCGGGAAGGTCCTCCGCGCAGCGCGATGTTTGAAGATAGACCCCACCTTCAACCAGGGCCGACGTCGCCACCGGAGTGGTCGAGACTCTCCGGATCACCAGCACATCCGTGCCTGACTTTCGATCCGGCAGGCACCAAGGCATGGAATCGCCCTCACGGTAGCCCACAAGCGGCATCGGCACCGAAGGCAGCGCGCCCGTTGCACTCCAACCCAGACTCTGCTCTGAAGTGGCACAGGGATCAGGTGTGGTGGCGTTCGTGGCCAGGATCGGCAGCTCGCCGAAAAAACCGGCCAAATGCAACTCCTCAGCCAGAAGATCCTGAGCGTAGCGGCCGTTTTCGAACATTCGGCCCACTTTGGCCATTTCGGTTCGCGCCTGACTCGTGGCGCCAAAGAGCGCGGTCACCGCACCCAGCAGCCCCAGGCCGACCGCCATGGCGATCATGATCTCGACCAGGGAGAACCCGCGGACACGCCCCAGGACACGAGATACAGTCCGGGGCGATCCGGACCGACGAGGCCCACCGGTCACACCCGCCCATACCCTGCGACGTTCCCGACGGTTCATCATGGCGCTTCCAGATCGGCCACCTGGACGACGGTCGATAGTGTCCTTCTGAGGTTGTCGGGCCCATAAGCGGACTGACCACAACTCGATACAGGAATGGACGAGGGTCGATCACCCTGCCAAGCCACGGCAATGACGTAAACGGAAGGCTGTGGCGATTCGATACAGCCTCGTGCGCCGATCATGGCGCCGATATTGCGCTCGCCCAGCACCACACCGGCCCCACGCAGTCGGGCCGACCACTCACAGCGGTCCTGAAGGGCCCGATCGCTGGTCAACGAACTGCAATCGATCCCGGAGGTGTCCGGAGCGCCCAGATCCGGAGCACCCTGCACAACGTAATTCGCGGCATTGCGACGATTGGCACTCAGGCGTTCTGCCATATCCTGCAACAGCACCAGAGCCTGCGCGCGCTGGTTGGCCTCCAGTTCAACCGATGCGGCGCGCGTTTGAAGTCCAGCCATGGCCACCACCCCGAACGCAGCCACCAGCAGGCTTGCGAGGATCTCGATCATGGCCACCCCGCGCTGCGATTGCCGTGTCCAGATCAGGTGGGCGGGATTCACGAGCATCCTCCGTCACGAGCCTGCGGCATGCCACTCAGGTCGATCAGAATGCAACGACGGACTTCGTTCAGTGCTGCATCGACGACCTCGATCTGTACATGCGATCCCACGACCGTTCGACCATTGCGATCGAACTCGATGCGTGCCGGAGCTCTCAGAAAGATTTGCGCGCCCAGCGCGTCGCGTCGCTGCACGACCACTCCCTGATGCAGGCCTTCTTCGGCCGTGACCCGCCAGCCGTCCTGCCAACCCGAACCCTGGCCTGTCAGACTCACCACGCCCGATCGCTTGACCGCTTCCGAACGTGCAAGCAACAGATCGGAGACCAGATCGAAACTCGCAGCACGGATTCGTTGACCACGGATCAGATCGCTCATGGATGGCAGCGCCATGGACACGACCACAATCAGCACCGCCATGACGATCAGGGCTTCGGTCAAGGTGAATCCCCCTGGCCGTGCCCCGATCGAAGACGCACGTCTCATCACCAGCAACCCGCAGGCAAGCGTTGGCCGGACTGATCCACTGACAGAACGCCGCAGCGGTCAGAGGCTTGTGAGCCCAACGGCGTCGCCGACAGGACGAAGGCAGGGGGGGTACCGTTGGTGACGCTCACAGCCAGCGCATAGCGTGTGGCCAGATCGGCCGGCACAGACAGGCCGAGCTCCGAGAGACTCGACGCATAGGTTCGCTGCTCGATCATTGCCTGCCTCTGCCTGGCTGCGACATCAAGCAGGATGGATCGTGCAGAGGCGCGATGGCCCTGACGAATCTGATCGGTATACATCGGCGTGCCAATGGCGACGATGATCGCCACGATGCCCAGAACGATCATCAGCTCGATGAGGGTCAATCCAGTCTGACGCATCGCAATCCTGTGCATGAAGGCTTCGCTCAGGTGAGGCTGCGCGCGTCCGCCCACGGTTCAACAACGATCAACTCAACAACGATGGGCTCGGGCGACGCGCGTCGCTTTGAAGGGTTCGATTTGAATTTTTACAAGTTGCTTGCAGTCTCGTCACAGTCACTGACAAACGGGCGATATCGTCGGACGAAACGCTGCCCCACATTGAATTGCAGTGAGAAAAGTCATGACGACACACAAAAAATTGCAAACTCCACGTTCCTTGCTGATCCTGAATCCGGGCAGGTTCGGCAGGCTTCTGGTGTCCGTCGCGATGGTCGGCGCCACTGCAGTGAACAGCGTTCAGGCCAAGGACGAACGAGGCGAAGAAGTCCGTCGGAATCTGCGCGAAGGGCGTCAGCATGTGCAGCAGGAGATGCTGGTGCAGTTCAAGTACGACGCACTCGCCCCCGCGCAGGCTCAGACGCTTGCCCGGCATCGGTCGACCAAAGTGCAGGATCTGCGGCGCCGCGATGAGCGATCGGACCGCAAAGGCGATCTGGCGCTGATTCGTCTGCCCAAAGGAAAATCAGCAGAGGCGGCCCTGACCGAGCTCGAGCTCGACGAGAATGTGGAGTTTGTCGAGCCGAACTGGGTCTACACCACCCAGCAGGTCGCTGCACCGAATGATCCCAACGTGCCCAACCTCTGGGGCATGATGGGTGACGGAACCATCCACGCCAATCCCAATGGCACGGGCGCCATTGCGCACTGGAGCTCCTGCAACAGCGGTGTGCATGTCGGCGTCATCGATGAAGGGGTGATGATCACCCACACCGACCTGCGCTCCAACATCTGGGTCAATCCGCAGGAAGCCACGGTCAACCGGCGTGACGACGACGCCAACGGATTCATCGACGACACCAACGGCTGGGATTTTGCGGGTCGCAACCGGACGGTCTACGACGGCGTGGTTGATGATCACGGGACCCATGTGGCCGGGACCATTGCCGCCTCCGCCAACAACGGCACCGGGGTCTTTGGTGTGTGCCCCACCGCAAAGATCATCTCGGCCAAGTTTCTTGGAGTGACCGGCGGCACAACGGCGAATGCTGTGGCCGCAGTCAGATACATCACTGACCTGAA
>Ga0255099_1000171_pt1 | contig 27149 bp, 21 predicted proteins | sample Colum_Colum_RepA_2_FD_188451 | JGI IMG/M metagenome (GOLD analysis project Ga0255099, IMG submission 188451) | Freshwater microbial communities from Columbia River, Oregon, United States - Colum_Colum_RepA_8d | ecosystem: Environmental > Aquatic > Freshwater > River | place: USA: Oregon...
GTATATATATATGCCAATTCAAAATTAAAAAGGTTTACAATGGTATTAAATCAGGCTCTATTTTCGCAACCTTACATAAAGCAAAAACTGAGGGGTAGAGAAGTGTTCTATGTTAATAATGATTTAATTCAAATTGTTGAATCTTTAAAATAAACATAGGAAGTTAGATAATTGAATTAAGCACATTGAGATATTAAACAAAAAAGCCACAGAATATCTGTGGCTTTTGTTTTAAGTACCCGGGACGGGACTTGAACCCGTACGACTGTTAAGGTCACAGGATTTTAAGTCCTGCGTGTCTACCAATTCCACCACCCAGGCAGGGGGTAAAAAAAAGAGCCCTTCGGCTCCGGAGCGGAAAACGGGTCTCGAACCCGCGACCTTAACCTTGGCAAGGTTACGCTCTACCAACTGAGCTACTTCCGCTTTTCCCAAATGGGATCACAAATTTATGAATTCTAGCTGAATAAAAAAATTAGGTATCTAAATGGTTTTTTTGCCAATCTTGTAAAATCAATAAGGCATCCATAGGGCTAATATGATTTAAATTAAGTGCTAAAAGTGCCGCACGCAATTCAAGCGCCGCATCACTTGCATCATTTTCTGCTGGGCTATAATCGTTTGTCGGCGCCCATTGCAATTCAGTTTGAAAGGATTCGGAATGGTGATGGCGTTCTAATTCCTGTAATTTTAATTGAGCATCGCGTATAACAGACTCCGGCATGCCTGCCATTTTGGCTACGTGAATACCAAAGCTGTGAGCGCTGCCTCCTTCTTTTAATCGTCTTAAAAAAATAATATTGTTGTTATGCTCTTTTACGGAAACATTAAAATTTTTAATTCTGGAAAAATGCATGCACATTGAATTTAATTCGTGATAATGCGTTGCAAACAACGTTTTGGGACGTTTTGGATGATCGTGTAAAAATTTTGCTATGCTCCAAGCAATTGAAATTCCATCATAGGTTGATGTGCCGCGACCAATTTCATCCATTAAAATTAAGCTTCCGGTACTGATATTATGTAATATGCTGGATGTTTCATTCATTTCAACCATAAATGTAGATTCGCCGCTACTGATGTTGTCGCTGGCGCCAACGCGGGTAAATACACGGTCTGTTATGGGTAAAGTAGCCTCTGCGGCGGGAACAAAGCATCCCATTTGCGCCATTATTACAATTAATGCTGTTTGGCGCAATACGGCCGATTTACCGCTCATGTTAGGGCCTGTAATCATCATCATTTGTACCGTTTGCGGATCTAAATCAATATCGTTGGCAACATAGGATGTACCCTCTTTTAGTAAAGTTTCTATAACGGGATGTCGGCCTTGAATAATGCGTAGGGCTTGAGAATTAGTAAAGCAAGGCTTGCAGTATTTACGTTTAAAGGCAAGTTCGGCAAAATTGCACAATACGTCAATTTGTGCCATTTGCTGTGCTGTATGAATAAGTTCTGGAATATGCGTTAACAGGCGTTTGCATAATTCAGAAAATAATTCCTGTTCTATTTGCAAAATACGATCTTCAGCTCCTAAAATTTCTTCTTCGTATGTTTTTAATTCGGGTGTAATATACCGTTCGGCATTGGTGAGTGTTTGCTTACGTATCCAGCTAGGAGGCACTTTATCTTTATGCGCATGGGTAACTTCAAGATAATAGCCAAAAACCGAATTAAAAGCAATTTTTAGAGAACTGATACCTGTATTTTGAATTTCGCGTTGTTGAATAGCAATAAGGTGTTGTTTACCCTCGTGTTTTAATTGTTGTAAGCGGTCGAGTGTTTCGTGGAGTCCATTTAAAAATACCGGGCCCTTTCCCAATTGTGCGGGGGCTTCATCCAAAAGCTGATCATGTAATAATTGGAAAGCGTGTAAGCACGAAGATGTTTCATGCGCAAGCTTTTGCAATGACGGAAAATCTGTTTTTAGCAGCAGTGCTTTAACAGTGCCAAGGGTTTCTAGTACTTTTTTTAATTGTACCAATTCGCGGGGGTTGCAGCGCAGAGCCCCAGCGCGAGATACCAGGCGTTCCATGTCACCCAGCTGATGTAATGCCGCTTTAAGCGGCACTCGCATTTCGCCGGCATTTAAAAATTGTTCCGTAATGTTTAAGCGGTTTTCAATTTCTATTTTATCAATTAAAGGAAATGCCAACCAACGGCGTAGCATGCGTGCGCCCATGGGGGTTTCACAACAATCTAAAGATTGCATCAGGGATAGTCCGTTGGTATGTTGGGGTTCTAAAAGCTCTAAATTTCGAAGTGTAAAGCGGTCTAAACCTAAAAACTGATTATTTTGCAAAACCTGCACTTGAGCCAAGTGCTTTAATTGCTGGTGCTTGGTTTCATTGAGGTAATACAATAATGCACCCGAGGCGGCAATGGCCAAGGTATGTGCCTCCAGTCCAAAACCCTTTAAAGAATGGGTACTCCATTGACGAGTTAATAATTCATAGGCCTGTTCAAAATTAAAAGCCCACCCATCTAAAGGAAAAATACAATCTAAAAATGTAAATGCCGATGTTAAGGCCTCCCGTTGTGGTTTTTCAAACAGTACTTCAGCCGGATTAAATTGACCCAACCATTGTTCAGCCTCTGCCTTGGAGCCTTCAGCTGTATAAAAAGCGCCGGTAGACACATCGCAAAAGGCCAATCCATAGCGCGTATTTTCTATTTTAACAGCAGCTAAATAATTATTTTTTTGATACTCTAAAACCGAATTGTTATAATGAGCTCCAGGTGTTACAAGTTCTGTAATGCCACGTTTTACAATACCTTTTACCAATTTTGGATCTTCTAATTGTTCGCAAATGGCAATGCGATAACCCGCCTTTAAGAGTTTAGGTAAATAACTATCTAGCGCGTGATGCGGAAAACCGGCCAGCTCAACATGCGATGCTGCACCATTGGCGCGTTTTGTTAATACTATACCTAAAATTTTAGAACTTACAATGGCATCGGTTCCAAACGTTTCATAAAAATCACCCACTCTAAATAATAAAATGGCATCCGGGTACTGTGCTTTAAGTTCAGCATACTGCTTCATTAAAGGTGTTTCTTTTACATCCTTCACAATCACGAAAATATCATTTTTACAAGCATCATGATTTTGAATTTTAAAAATTAATAAAAATATGTTTTATTATCTTTAAGAAATGTTTTTAAAGGGCTTTAAACCAGGTGTATATAAATTATTTCTTTGTATGTATTTATTGCAAGCCTGTTCCGCCACAGACTCCGCATCTAGTGCATCCGAGTCGGCTGTGGAAGATTTAAAATCGCTTTGGAAATCAGGCAGCCAAAAAATAGAACAGGCATGGGATAATGCAGATCCTATTCAAATAAACACCTTTAGAATAGAAGATGATATTCGCCTTGGAAAAACCACCGATTTGCAAATACAAAGCACACAAAAGATTATAGATGCCAAACAGTATCCTAAATTATACAACGAATTACAAAGTATTACCAATCAGTTTTTAGACCATGCAGATTTTGATCACAAGCTTGATTTTTTATGGAATGTAACAGTAATTGATGACGACAGTATAGTTAATGCCTTTTGCACGCCCGGCGGATACATTTATATTTATACGGGTTTATTACGTTTTGTAGAATCAAAAGAAGAATTGGCCAGTATAATTGGGCATGAAATGGCACATGCGGATAAGCGTCACGGCACAAGGCAGTTAACTAAACAAATGGGCATTCAACTAATTTTACAATTTTTAGCCGGTGATGCAGGTCCCGGACTTTTAGCGGAAATCACCGGTAATTTATTAAGTCTAAGGTATTCACGGGCATATGAGCGCGAAGCCGACGCCGCATCTGTTGCGTATTTATGCAATGCCGGATACCCTGCAAATGGCGGCATGTTATTTTTTAAACATATATTAAAAAAAGATAAAGCGTTTAGAATGCAACTACTGAGCACACATCCAAACCCTGAGGAACGAATTAAAAACATAAACCAGTTGGCCTCGCAAAAATCTTGTTCTAATAAACTTAAATTGCCGCCGCAATATCATACCTATTTAACGGCGCTTTTGCCCTGAGTGTTTTTTTTCTGTGCTAAAAGCCATGAAATGTAAATTGTATTGCTGTATACCTGATTCCAAATATTATGTTCAGCATTTTTAAAAAGGGTTAATTTACAAGGCGCCTTCATTGCCTTTAAAGCATTGCACATATCAACACTTCTGCAGGGTAGCACCAGTCGGTCTTTTGCACCATGAAATGCCCAAACCGGAACATTATAAAGTTTATGTGCCAGTAGTGTGTCGCCACCGCCACAAATGGGCATAATGGCTGCATAACGCTCTGGATTTCGCTGCGCCAATTCCCAGGTGCCAAATCCACCCATAGAAAGCCCGGTTATATATATTCGTTGCGGATTTAACACTGGGTTGTGTTTAAGGCAAGAGTCAAGTAATTCCGTTACAAGTTTAAGAGGCCAGGAGGCCGAATCGGCCATACGGTGATCTTTGGCTGACCAATTGGTATTAACCCACTTTTCCTGTAAAGGACATTGAGGAACAATTATATAATAGCTTTTAACGTGTAATACTTCTAGGGTATGCATCAGATGTTGCAGTCCCTGTGATTTCAATACGTGAAAATTATTACCCCGCTCTCCAGCTCCATGTAAAAACACAATTACTGGCACCTGAGCTATATTGTTAACAGTATCTATTTTTTTGTAAATACCCACGGGAATGCGTTGATGTGATTGTCCGTACCAAATCGAATCAAATCCTTGAGCTTTGAAACTTAATAAACATATGCATCCCAAAACAAGCGTGAGGTAGTATTTATACATACGTTAAATATCTTAAAAAATTAAAGGTTAACGTGTTGTAAAGTAACTAGGATATTAAAAAAATCAATTTCTAATATTATCTTTACTGTATCATGTTTGATCCTTTTTTACTTATCATTAGCCTTATATTTATGGGCTTAGGCCTGTTAGCCAGCTCACGTTTAAAATCTAAATTTGCGGCTTACAGCAAGCGTCCTTTATTAGCCGGATTATCTGGAAAAGCTATTGCTGAACGTATGTTACGTCAATATGGTATTACCGATGTTCGTGTTGAATCTGTGGCTGGCCAGCTTACAGATCACTACAACCCATTAACTAAAACGGTAAATCTAAGCCCCGATGTTTATAATGGTATGCATATAGCCGCTGCCGCTGTTGCAGCCCACGAATGCGGACATGCCGTACAGCACCATACAGCCTATCCCTGGTTGCAAATGCGCAGTAAGCTTGTACCGGCTGTTCAAATTTCAAGTCAGATTTTAAGTTATCTTACTTTTGGTTTAGCCTTTTTAGCATATGGTAGCCCCCACCTAAGTAATACCATGCTAATGGTTTTTATTGTGCTGCAAAGTATAATTACAGCTTTTAGTTTAATTACTTTACCGGTTGAGCTGGATGCTAGTAAACGGGCTTTGGTATGGCTTGAGGATAGTCGTATTACACAATCGTACGAACAGGATGAAGCTAAAGATGCCTTAAAATGGGCTGCATATACCTACGTTATTTCAGCCTTAGCTTCCGTAGCCACATTGCTGTATTATATTTGGCGATTCACCCAAAGTAACAGAGATTGATATTTTACAAAATTTTGAATAACAAAAAAAACACGGGTCTCTGTTTTTACTTTAAATTCAAAATAACTTGTAACAAAAAAAATTGGTTGTAATTAAAAATTTTAAATGTTTGTGATTGCTCACAATTGCTGTGCAAAACCTTCTTTAATTTTATCGGCTTGGTAAGCACCACCATATAATTTATCTTTTACCTTACTAAATGCATTTATGGTGTATGCAACATCCTCAAGGGTGTGAACCGCTGTGGGTATTAAACGTAAAATGATCATGCCTTTAGGAACAACAGGATAAACAACCATAGAGCAAAACAAATTATAATTTTCACGAAGATCAATAACCATGTTAGTGGCTTCGGGTATTGAGCCTCTCATATAAACAGGTGTAACCATGGTATCGGTTACTCCTATATCAAATCCGGCTTCAACTAATCCATTTTGCAGAGCTTTGGCAATTTTCCATAAAGTGGTTCGGTATTCGGGATGTTTACGCATTAGCTCAAGTCGTTTTAAAGCACCCATCACCAAAGGCATGGGCATTGACTTTGCAAAAATCTGCGAGCGCATGTTGTAGCGCAAAAAAGTTATAACATCTTTGGTAGATGAAATAAAACCGCCAATTAATGCAAACGATTTTGCAAACGTTCCAAAATAAATATCTACGCCATCTTGACAACCTTGTTCCTGACCCGTGCCACCGCCTTGAGGCCCCATTGTACCAATACCGTGAGCGTCATCTACAAAAAGTCTAAATGGATATTTAGATTTTAATGCAACAATTTCTTTAAGTTTACCCTGATCACCCCGCATACCGAAAACCCCTTCCGTAATCACTAAAATACAGCCTCCGGTTTCGTGTGTTAATTTTTGTGCACGTTGCAATTGTTTTTCGCAATCGGCAACATCATTATGCTTAAATACAAATCGTTTACCCATATGCAGGCGGACGCCGTCTAAAATACAAGCATGGCTTTCGGCATCATATACAATAACATCATGCCGGTCAACTAAGGCATCAATAGCACTTACCATGGCCTGATAACCGAAATTACATAATATACTGTCCTCCTTTTGAACAAAGACAGAAAGTTCACGTTCAAGCTGTTCATGATGATCTGTATTTCCGCTCATCATACGTGCACCCATGGGAAGCGCTAATCCAAATTGTTCAGAAGCTTTGGCATCGGTTTCACGTACTTCAGGATGATTGGCCAAACCTAAATAATTATTAAGACTCCAGTTTAATTGTGTTTTTCCTCTAAATCGCATATGTGGATTTATTTCGCCTTCCAGTTTAGGAAATGTAAAATAACCATGCGCAGATTGAGCATGTTCACCAATGGGTCCCAAATGGGTTTTAATTTTGTCAAATAAATCTTTCATAGGTATACAAAATTAGGGCTTATTTTGATTCTGTAATGGCAGAAACTGTATAAGATTTAAGGTATTTAACAGAAATAAGCAGTGCCGTAAAAATAAACACAGCACCTATGGAAAATGCTATGCCGGGAAAGTAGATTATTTGGGCATTTGAGGTAGCCCAGGTAAAACTTTGTGTCATTAAAAGAGGCGATACAATTGTGGTTAAACTCATTAAAGCCGTTAACCCACCCTGCAGCATACCTTGTTCATTTTCGGGCATGGTGCCACTCATTAATGATTGTAAATTTGGAATTGCAAGTCCTCCCATTGCATAGGGAAGCATAAAAACAAATAACATCCAGCTTTCGCGTGCAAAACTATATAAAAGCATACCGGATAAATATCCCAACAAGCCAATAAAAACACTCGCTCTGGCCCCAACACGACGTTTAAAAACACCAATGAGGCCGCCCTGCACAATAGAAATTAAAACACCTACAAAGCCTAATGAGTACCCAATCCACTGTGCATTCCAATGTACGGTTTCAATGCAAAAAAAAGTCCAAGTACTTGGCATAACCTGACCTGCCATATGTAATAAAAAAAAGATGAGCATCAGGGGCCAAAGTTTAGTATTGGAAAATAAGTAGCGAAACACCAAAAATGGACTGCACGCTTGCCATGTTAACTTTTTTCGATGTTGAACAGACAGCGATTCAGGCAGTACAAAAAGGCCAAATGTAAAATTTAACAGTGAGCATACTGCTGCAGCAATAAATGGGGCGCGCAAGCCCCACTGTGCAAAAACCGAACCTAGTACCGGACCTAAAATAAATCCAAGTCCAAACGCAGCACCTATTAATCCAAAATTTTGCGCCCGATTTTCCGAACTGCTAACATCGGCTATATAAGCTGATGCAGTAGTAAAACTGGCACCGCATATGCCGGCAATAATTCGGCCCACAAATAACCAAGTTAAATTTGGAGCCCAAAATAAAATCAAATAATCAAGTCCAAAACCTGCTAACGCCGTTAGTAAAACGGGACGCCGGCCAAACCGATCGCTCAATGCACCCTGAATGGGAGCAAACACAAAGGCCATGAGTGCGTATGCTACTTGCAACCAACCGGCCGTACTGGCAGCCATTGAGGTATTAGACCCGCTTAGCGATTTAATTAATTCGGGTAGGGTAGGGATAATAATTCCTAATCCCATGCAGTCAAGCAAAATGGTTATAAAAATAAATACCAGTGCACGTTTGGAATTCATTGTGAAATGCAATTAAAAGTTTCAATTAATACGCTATTTAACTCGGGCTTGCGTTTAACCGCTTCTGATAAATCAATACAACAGGGGCTTTGGTTTTTTAAACCTACCATAATACGTGTTTGGCCCGCAAGTAATTGTTTGATAGCATATACACCCAATACATGCGCATTAATTCGTTCAATAGCCGAAGGCACACCCCCGCGTTGAATATGACCTAAAACACTAACTCTAAACTCCAGAGCAGGAAATATTGATTTTAATTGATTTGCAATATTTAAGGCACCACCATGTTCATCGCCTTCGCCTACAATAATTATTTTACTGCTTTTACTGCTTCTCCAATTTTGCATGCGGGCAACTAATTGTTCAAAATCATTTTTAAGTTCGGGTACTAATATGGCTTCAGCTCCACCAGAAAGTGCTGCATGCAATGCCAGTTGTCCAGAATCGCGTCCCATGAGTTCAATTAAAAAAACGCGATCATGACTTTCGGCGGTATCGCGAATACGGTCTATGGCTTCAACAGCAGTATTTAATGCGGTATCAAATCCAATAGTGTAGTCGGTACCGTTTAAATCATTATCAATAGTGCATGGAATGCCAATTACAGCAATGGCATACTCATTTAATAGGGCTTGCGCCCCTTTAAAGCTACCGTCACCGCCTAAAATAATTAAACCTTGTAAATTGTGTAATTGTAGTGTTTGTATGGCTTTAAGCCTGCCCTGTGGCGTTTTAAAGGCTGCACTTCGAGCCGTTTTTAAAAGCGTACCGCCCCGTGCACTCCAACCGGACACGGTTTCAGAGCGTAGCATACAAAACGTATTATGTATTAGACCTTCATAACCATTATAAAAACCAATAACTTCAATTTTTGCATCAATAGCCGACCGAACTACCGCTCGAATACAAGCATTCATGCCGGGTGCATCACCGCCCGAACAAAGTAATCCAATTCGCCTAATCATAGCCTAATTTACGTAATTTTAAATCCATGGGTCGCATTTTAGCAATTGACTACGGTTCAAAACGTGTTGGATTAGCAGTAACCGATCCTTTAAAAATTATTGCCACCGGACTTGATACGGTTCATGTTAAAGATATAATGAATTATTTAAAGGCATATTTGCTTCGTGAGACCGTAGAACGTATTGTATTGGGGGAACCCAAAACCTTACAAAACACCCCAAGTGCAAGTGCACGTTTTGTAGAACCCTTTGCTGTTTTTTTAAAACGTCAGTTTCCGCATATTCCCGTTGATCGATGGGACGAACGGTTTACCACGCATTTGGCAAAAAAAAGTTTACTTGAAAACGGACTAACCAAAACGCAACGCCGTGAAAAATCACAGCTTGACCAAATTAGTGCAGTTATTTTATTACAGGACTATCTTAATTATTTACAACGCCCTACATGATGTACAGATAAACCCATGAATTTATTTTTTGCAGAATTTCACTCGGATTATGCCCTATTAAGTGTTCAGGAAAGTCAGCATTGCCTTAAAGTATTGCGTCACCGTTTGGGTGACATCATATGGGTTACAGAGGGTAAGGGAAAAGCTATAAAAAGTGAAATTATACAAATTGAATACCAACAGGTAAAAGTTGCATTTCGTGAAACCATTTACTATGGCCCCAAACCGGGTCCATTCGGCCTGTTTATAGCTCCTACTAAACATGCTGACAGAACCGAGTGGCTTGTAGAAAAAGCAACCGAACTTGGCATTCAACAATTAGGTTTTTTTATTTCACAGTATTCCGAACGGCGGCATTTAAAAATGAAACGCATTGAGGCAATTGTTGAAGCGGCTTTAAAGCAGTCCCAGCGCACTATTAAACCTGTAATTTATGAAATGCATCCTTTGGAATTTTTTTTAAATGCGCACACCGGACCGAATTTAGGCATTGCTCATTGTCAGCCGGGTAAAAAATGTACCCTCCAGGAATGGGCAAGTCAAAAACATCACATGTATACCTTGTTTATTGGCCCTGAAGGTGATTTTTCACCCTCTGAAATACTCTTGGCTAAAACGAAGGGTGCTATTGACATCAGCTTAGGCGAAGCCCGCCTGCGAACTGAAACTGCAGCACTTTATGCATGCAGTGTATTACAGGCACTTACAATTACTTAATTAAAGACGTAATTTCAGAACTTAATGGACTTGTACTGCTTGCAAAAAAACGTATCACCTTACCGTCTTTTCCAATAAGGTATTTGCAAAAATTCCAAGTTGGTTTATCCGCACAGCCACCATTTAATTTGGCATTACATAACCATTGGTATAAGGGATGGGTATCGGACCCGCTCACTGAAATTTTTTCAAGCATTAAAAATGAAACGCCATAATTTTTTTTACAAAATTCAGAGATATCGGCAGCCGTACCGGGTTCCTGGCCTCCAAAATTATTTGCCGGAATTCCAATTACAGCAATATTAGAGCCATGTTGTTTGTGTAATTGTTCTAGTTCTTTATACTGCGGTGTGTACCCGCATTTGCTGGCAACATTAACAAGTAGAATGCACTTCCCTTTAAGGGATTCAAAATTAAAGGACGTTCCATCTAATGTTTTTAAGGAAAACGAATACACGGTTTGTTGTGAAGTCATAAAAAGTGTTGCGCAAAAAAAAGAAATTAAAAAAAATATGCGGTGTATCATTATATGCTGGCTTTAGAGGCTTTTATTTTTGCTTTAATATTTTCGGTAGTAACAGAACCCGGACGTTCAATGGGCGATCCAGTAGCTCTATCCCATATATAACCGGCTAAAACTCCAAGGGCACGACTTACTCCAAACAATACCGTGTAAAAATCATGTTCGTGCATTCCATAGTGCACCAGTAAGGCACCTGAGTGCGCATCTACATTTGGCCATGGATTTTTAATTTTTCCGGTGGCTTCTAGTATGGGCGGCGCTACTTCATAAATCATTTGCACAATTTCGCAAACATCGTCTTTTTGAATATAGGTTTTGTAAAAATCTTGTTGGGCTGTAAAGCGCGGATCTGTTTTACGTAACACGGCATGGCCATAACCCGGAACTACTTTGCCTTCTGCAAGTGTTTTTTTAATGTAATCTGCAATTTGCGCTTTAGTGGGTAAACCACCTCCAAGACTTTCTTTAAGCTCCATAATCCAGCCCAAAACTTCTTGGTTGGCTAATCCATGAAGCGGTCCGGCTAATCCGTTCATGCCCGCAGCAAAGGCTAGGTAAGGATCAGAAAGCGCAGAGCCTACCAAATGCGTTGTATGCGCTGAAACGTTACCACCTTCATGATCAGCATGTATCGTTAAATACAAACGCATAAGCCGTTTCATATCAAAACTTTCAAATCCTAACATATGAGCAAAATTGGCCGCCCAGTCCAATTTGTGATCCGGTTCAATGTGTACGCCGCCTTTATATTTTCTGCGGTAAATGTAAGCTGCTATACGGGGTAATCGGGCAATAAGATTCATGCTGTCTTCATAGGCATAATCCCAATATTCTTTTTTACTAATACCTTTTGCATAGGCTTTTGCAAAAAGTGATTCGCGCTGCATGGCCATTATCCCAACAACAAATTGCGTCATGGGATGTGTATCTGCCGGTAAAGCTTCTAAAACATCAAAAACATGTTTGGGCACGATGCTGCGCTTAGCCCATTCGGCGGTTATATAGGCTACATCCTCTGTTGTAGGCAATTCGCCTACAAGCATTAAATAAAAAATGCCCTCGGGTAATGGTTCGGTTCCACCGGGTGCTTTGGGCAATTGTTTTCTTAATTCCGGTATGGAATACCCCCTAAAGCGAATTCCCTCTTCTGCATCTAACCGAGAGGTTTCAGTTACCATACCTACCATACCACGCATACCTTGGTATACTTGAGCTACTGTTATTTCGCCAAGTTTAAGATCACCATGCGTTTTAATAATGTCTTTAATGTCTGCGGCAAGTAGTTCTGCTTTTAATTTAAATTTTTCTTTCAAGGGGTCCATAGCTATTTAAGATTGAAATCGTAATTGTAAAGTAGCACCATAATAACGTGCAGAAGGGCCCAATTGTTCTTCAATGCGTAACAATTGGTTATATTTTGCAACCCGATCCGAACGTGAGGGTGCACCGGTTTTAATTTGTCCACAACCTAAACCAACTGCAAGATCGGCAATGGTAGTGTCTTCGGTTTCACCACTGCGATGGCTCATAATGGTATTAAATTGATAATTTTGAGCAAGCCTTACGGCCTCGATGGTTTCAGAGAGCGTACCTATTTGATTTACTTTTATTAATATCGCATTGGCAGCCTTTTCGGCAATTCCTTGTGCGAGACGTTTTACATTTGTAACAAATAGATCGTCGCCTACCAATTGTACTTTTGAACCCAACTGGCTCTGTAATAATTTCCATCCAGCCCAATCGTCTTCGGCTAATCCGTCTTCAATAGAACAAATAGGATACTTAGCACACCAAGAGCTCCAATATTGCACCAGTTCTTCAGACGTTAGCTGTTTACCTCCTGATTTTTTAAATTCATACTGCTTTGTACGGGGATTATAAAGTTCAGTTGAAGCTGCATCTAAGGCAATAAACATGTCTTTGCCGGGAGTATATCCTGCCTTAACAATAGCTTCTAACACAAATTCAATGGCTTCTTCATTGGATTTTAAACCGGGTGCAAATCCACCTTCATCACCAACATTGGTTGCCAGCTGATGTGATTTTAAAACTGTTTTAAGATTATGAAACACTTCAGTTCCCATTCGTAAAGCATCAGAAAAAGATGGTGCGCCCACAGGCATTACCATAAATTCCTGAAAATCGATACCATTATCAGCATGGGCCCCGCCGTTTAAAATATTCATCATGGGAACCGGCATCCATGGCGTATGCATGCCACCGATGTAACGATATAGCGGCATACGGGTTTCTTCGGCAGCAGCTTTTGCAACTGCTAAAGACACTCCCAAAAGTGCATTGGCCCCTAATCGGGATTTATTTTCTGTGCCATCAAGTTCCAATAATTTGGCATCCAATTCAGCTTGATCTAAAATATAGGCACCTTTTAAAGATTCGCGAAGCGTATCATTAATATGTTGAACAGCTTTTAATACGCCTTTTCCCATATAGGTTCCGGCATCTCCATCGCGAAGTTCAACAGCTTCATGCGCACCGGTAGATGCCCCAGAAGGTACGGCGGCACGGCCTAAAACACCCTGATCGGTAATAACATCCACTTCAACCGTGGGATTGCCACGCGAATCTAAAATTTGCCTGGCTTGGAGGTGTTGAATGTAACTCATACAAGTGAAGCAAGTTACAAAAAAACTACAGACCGTAAGGCAACCACATAAACGAAATATAATTTTAATTAAAATTTTACGATGTTTTAACAAGATTGATAAGGAGGGTCAAAAACATCATGGTAAATTTTTTTAATGTGGCAATAAGCGTTTTATTTTAATCAAAGAAATGTTTAATGGCAAGGATACTAATTTTAAAAAAATATTAAATTTTTAGAGTCCTAGAATCTTGCTGCAGGCCTGATATTTCTTTTTTTGGAATTGTGCTGTAAACCAATGAATAAGAATCTTGCATCAATGACACAATCAATGCATCTGAAATTCCGGCATTTATATAAACACTAATCCAATGTTTCTTATTCATGTGAAACGCCGGTTTTATGCCCTCGTATTTAGTCTGTAACACCAAACTGGTTTCGGGTTTGCATTTTAGGTTTATAAAATCAAATGTTAAACTATCGGTTAAAGCAAATACTTTTGCCCCCACTTTAACTGCAAGTGTATGTGAGTTAAACGGAAAGTCTGGCCAAGCATGGGGCAAGCGTAATGCATGTAACTTAAACGCTTCGTAGGTCATAAAAAAACCCGCTAGGGCGGGTTGGTGGGAACTACTGGGTTCGAACCAGTGACCCCCTGCTTGTAAGGCAGGTGCTCTGAACCAGCTGAGCTAAGCTCCCAATGGGTTAAAGATACGTAGAATTAGTTTTCGGTTTCAGAAAAATTTTGATCTACTAAAACGCGACCGCAATGTTCACATACAATTATTTTTTTATTCATGCGGATATCAAGTTGACGTTGCGGGGGAATATTGTTATAGCAACCACCGCACGCATCACGTTCAATAGCCACTACAGCAAGGCCATTGCGCACATTGCCACGTATACGCTGGTAAGCATGTAATAAACGTGTTTCAATGGCTTTGGTAGCAGTATCGCTTTCAGCTATTAAAGCTTGTTCTTCTTTTTCTGTTTCGGCAATAATTTCATCCAATTCAGCTTTTTTGATTTTTAAATCACTTGAGCGTTCTTCAAATTCTTTTTTAGATTGCTCTAATACTTCAGACTTTAATTCAATAGCAGCTTTAGCCTCTTTCATGCGTTTTTCAGCAAGCTGAATTTCTAAATTTTGAAACTCAATTTCTTTAGTAATAGCATCGTATTCACGGTTATTACGCACTTTGGATTGCTGTGCCTGATACTTTTTAATATTAGCTTGAAAGTCTTTGATGGCCTGCTTTTTATCGTTTAACTGTTGTTCTAAATCCTGAACCTCTGCAGTTATATTGTTTAAACGGGTTTCGAGTCCTGTTACGGTATCTTCTAAATCACTTACCTCCAAAGGTAATTCACCCCGTATGGTACGTAGCTTATCAATTTTAGTGTCAATTTGTTGTAAGGTGTACAAGTTTCGTAATTTACCTTCTATGGTAAGGTCAATCTTTTCTTTAATTTTTGCGCTCATGTTATAAAATACTTTACAGGTGATGTTGATATAGCTGTAAAATGGATTGCAAATTTAGGAAATTCTTTTTGAATTACACGAGCTATTTGTTTAAGCGTAAATTGCTCAGTTTCAGCATGTCCCGCATTTACAAGTAAAAAATTAGCGCTTCCATGAAAAAAATTATGATAGCTTATATCAGCAGTTATAAAGGCATCTAATTGTTTATGTAGGGCATTGGGTATTAAAAATGAACCGCTTCCCCCACATAAACCTACCTTTTTAATGGGATGTTGCACAGATCCTGAATAACTTAAAACGGGACACTGAAGAACCTCACAGATTCGTTTCATAAATTGTTTACCATCCATTGGATTTTTTAAAATGCCCCAAGCTCCAGATCCGGTTTCTGAATTTTGATTTTCTAAGGCAAGAATATCGTATGCAGGAGTTTCATACGGATGATGTGCATGCACCGTTTCAGTAATTTTTGAAAGGAGTTGTTTTGGAAACACAAGTTCTAAACGGGTTTCTGATGTATAGCTCAGTGTGCCTGAAGTTCCCGAATAGGGATTGGCATTTAAATCAGGTAAAAACGAACCTTGACCCGTACTTGTGTAGCTGCACTTTGAATACTTACCAAGGGTGCCTGCACCAATGTTAAACAATGCTTCGGCAAGTGTATTTTCATGGGAGGGGGGAACAAAAACAACCAATTTAAACCAATGGGCTGATTTGGGTGCTAAAACACTGTGTAAGTCTATATCAAGCGCATGCGCTAAGCTTTGGTTTACACCATTAAGAACATTATCAAAATTTGTGTGAAAGGCATACAATTGAATATTATTACGTATTAATGCCGCAACCATACGCTCGGTTTCTGAAGAAGTTCCAATGTGACGCAGCGGTTTAAACAAAAGCGGATGATGCGTAAGAATAACATTGCATTTTAAAAGAAGTGCTTCATCAATAAGTTCTGGAGTACAATCTAATCCAATTAAAACGCCCTTAATTTCGGTTTCAGGATCGCCAATTTGAAGCCCCGAATTATCATAGGATTCTTGTAATTCTCTGGGGGCAAATGCCTCAAGACATTGTATGAGGTCTTTAAATTTCAATGTTAATCAAGTTTGCCCAAACGCGACTCAATATCTGCAAGTTCTTTAAGCGCATTAAAACTAGAAAAATCACTTCGTCCGGCCAATTCGCTTTCTAAGCGGCGCTTTTCTTCACGAATTATGGATGGTGCTGCATTTATTTGGCGTTTTAAGAGGTTTAACGCAAAAACACCTTGTTCACCAGCAATAGCACCACTATAAACATTGGTTTTAATACCTGATAATGTTCCCATAAAATATAAATCTTGACCCATTTCACCAAATGCAGGAAGGCCCGATTTTACATTTCGTTCGGTTTTTACACTTATGTTACATTTTGATGCAACAGCGTTTAATGTGTTTCCGGAGGCTTTAAATTCAGCCATTAATTGTACAGCCTTTTTTTCGTTAAGAACTTTTATACGAATATCATTTTTAACAAGTTCTAAGGCCAAGTAACCAGGATTTTTTATTGCGGCAAGTTTTACAACAATATGTCGGTCATCGGTTTTAAAATAAGCTATATCACCGATTTTAGCAGTAAAGGCCCAATGAATAAGTTCTCGAACATTACCAAGTCCGCCCTGTAATTGGCGATCCGTTTCTTTTAAATTATCGGACATACGCTTGGTAAGTTTTTGTTTTTCAACAGCCTGATCAAACTTTTCGGAAGTATTGTTTTCGCTTGAAAATTGAAATGCTTTGGCGTAAATTTTTTGATTGGTTTGTTCACTTGCACGAATTGGCTTAAATATTTGTGCAATGGAATATGTTTTATGTTTTCCGGAACTTACATTTAGTACTTCAATGATATGATATCCAAATTGGGTTTCAACAACTTTAATATCACCTGTAGTACCTTTTAGTCCAGTATATTTAAATGCATCTACAAAACCTGTAGACTCATTAAACCAACCATAATCTCCCAAAGCAAAAACTTTGGCTTCAGGATTAATTTTTTTACTACCCGGATCGTCACTCATTTGAACTACCAATGAATCAAAAGAAACCGTCTTTTTTTGGATTAAAACCAACAGGCTGTCAGCAATTGCTTTGGCGCGCTCTTTGGTACGAATGGCCTGACGGCTTTGAGGATCCGATGTTCCAATCAGTATGTGACGCACTCGTGCGCTGTCTGCAATAGACTCTGTATTTTGTAATTTGTATATTTTGTAATATGCACCTTCGTTATAAGGACCAAATACAGTTCCGCGGGCAGCGGTATAAACAGTACTGTCTCTAATAATCATGGTTTTACGCGTTAGATTTTGTATAACCACATCACCATTTTCACTTTCCTGCTGCATAAACAGACTGTCTTCAGAGGTTGTTTTGCCTTCAAAAGCTTTAGCGCAACGTTGCGCATCCATACCAACAACATTAATATCCGAATCACTTGGAAGCACATCAAAGGTTACATATTCAACTTTCCTAACATCTTCTGCATTTTTAAATTCATATTGATGGGCTTTGTAATAGGCTTCTAAATCGTCATCTGTAATTTTAACCGCATTATCTGGGATAGTTGCATAAGACTTATATACATATTCAAAATCAAGATCAGCATTGGAATGGGTATTGGATAATGTAGCCTCTGATTGGGTAACATACATGGATTTACTTAACAATGTTCTGTATTTAGAAAAGATAAGAGTATTTTTAACTTGGTCTTCCATTTGTTTTACAGCCATTTCAGATTCGCCGGTTACACTTTGCACCGCTTGCTTCCATTTTATTAAATCCAGGGTGCCATCAGGTTTGGAAAATTGCTGATTGATGCGGCCGGTATTGGGATCTGTAAGGTTTTGAAGAATGGTTTGATCAGGATTCATTACAACGTGCTGATACAATTCGTTTTCTCCAACCATAATACCGGCTGCTTCGTAAGCGGGTCTTATTGCAAATTCAACAACATATTGCTGCCATAAATTGTCCATAAGTTGGCCCCGAACCTGATCATCTGCTTCCTGGCCGCGTTGCTGCTTAAATTGATTAATTTGCATATCCAGGCGGTTTAAAAAATCATTTCGTTCGATGGCTTTTCCATTTATGTGACCAACAAAACGGTCATCGCTGCCAAACAAGGAGGAACCTGAACCCAAAAGGCTTTCTAAAATAAATATGAGTAAGGCAACACCAACTAATCCCACTAAAAGTCCGGTTTTTCGGCGAATACGTTCAAGAATACTAAGCTGTTCTGACATGTTACAATGTTATTTTTAAGGAAAGCAAAGATAGTATTTTGAACCGTTTCGCCAAAACACGCCTAAGAACGGCTTTATTTAGAATTATTAATAGTAGTTAACATCACGAAATACCTGATGTGCACATTGTATTTTTGCAGTTATGGTTATTGTATTTGACACGGAAACCACCGGGCTTCCCCTGCGGTATAATGCACCACTTACTGATTTTAACAATTGGCCCCGCGTGGTACAGTTGGCATGGCAGTTACATGATTTTGACGGGACTTTAATAGAGCAACGCAGTGCCATTATTTTGCCCGAGGACTTTGAAATTCCATATGCTGCAAGCAAAATTCATCACATTACCACAGCCTGGGCCCTGGCAAAGGGCGAACCTTTTTTACAGGTTATTCAAGATTTTTTAAAAGCCTTTGAACGTGCAACATGTTATGTTGGACATAATATTGAATTTGATCGTATGGTGTTGGGTTGTGAATTATTGCGCAGAAACTTACAAGATTGTTTTTTAGAAAAACCATTTATAGACACAAAATCGAACGAAACTACATCGTTTTGCGCCCTTCCCGGAGGCAAAGGTGGTAAATTTAAATGGCCCACGTTACTTGAACTGCATCAGGCGTTATTTGCAACAGCATTTGAAGATGCGCATAACGCGGCTTTTGATGTAGCGGCTAATGCAAAGGTTTTTTTTGAGCTACTTAAACGGTCCATTATAAAATCACATGGAATTTTTCCTGAATTGGATTATAAACAGCTTCAATACCAGGCGCCGGATTTAAGCGGATTAGAAATACCAGCACCGGAGGCGGTTAAAACTCAACCGGTTTTAAAGGCGTCTGTGCCAAAGCAGGTTTCGGCAATACCATATGTTGCATTGCATAACCATTCACAGTTTTCTGTGCTGCAAGCCGTATCTTCTATAGAGGATTTAATTAAAAAAGCGGATGCTTATAATATGCACGCTTTAGCGCTTACCGATCACGGCAATATGTTTGGCGTATTTTTATTTTGGCAAGCGCTTCAAAAGCACAATGAAAAAGTAAAAAAATACAACTCTCAAATAGACCAACAGGGAGCCCCTAAAACCGCAAAACCTTATATTAAACCCATTTTAGGTTGCGAATTTAATGTATGCCAAAACCATACGGATAAATCCCGTCAAGATAATGGATATCCACTACCCCTTGTAGCCCTAAACAAAACGGGTTATATTAATTTATGTGCCCTAAGCTCTACGGCCAGCACAGCAGGTATGTATTATGTACCGCGCATAGATAAATTGCTTTTAGCAAACCACCACGAAGGCTTACTTTGTTTTACGGGTTCGCTTCAGTCTGAACTTGCACAAAGTATTTTAAATTACGGAATTCAACGTGCTGAAGAACTTTTTAAGTGGTATATACAGGTTTTTGGAGACCGTTTATACATTGAAATAAATCGTCACGGTATAGAGGAAGAACAACAGGTAAATGCGGTGTTAATGGAGTGGTCTGCAAAATATAACATACCATATTTTGCTGCAAATGCAACGTATTATACCGATTCGCAACATGCTTATTCAAGAGACATTTTAATTGGTGTAAAAGAGAGTTTAAGTTTTACAAATACCAAAGAGTTGGATCAATTAAAAAACAATTCAAGACTGGGACGATTGTTTTTACCCAATGGAAGCTATTACTTTAAATCGCCCGAAGAAATGACCCTGCTTTTTCAGGATTGTCCTGAGGCCCTAGAAAATACTATTAAAATTGCCGATCGTATTGAATTGTTTTCTTTAGGACGGGATGTGGTGTTACCTAAATTTACTATACCCTCAGAATTTGAAGATGTTAGAGACACGGATGCGTTAGATGAAGGTAAAGGTAAACGGGGTGAGAATGCCTACTTGCGCCATTTGTCCTATCAAGGCGCTCTTCAACGTTACGGAGAACTAACTGCGGAATTGCGTGAGCGTATCGATTTTGAGTTATCTGTTATGGAGCGCATGGGCTATCCCGGATATTTTTTGATTGTTTCAGATTTTACGTCTAAGGCCCGCGAAATGGGCGTATCTGTTGGTCCGGGGCGGGGGAGTGCTGCAGGAAGTGTAGTAGCCTATTGCCTGGGTATTACCAATGTAGATCCGATTAAATACGGTTTGCTTTTTGAGCGTTTTTTAAATCCAGATCGTATAAGTATGCCTGATATTGACATCGATTTTGATGATGAAGGCCGGGATAAAGTGATTGACTATGTGGTAAAAAAATACGGATCAGATCAGGTGGCGCAAATTATTACCTACGGCACCATGGGTGGAAAAAGCGCAATACGAGATACTGCAAGAGTGCTTAATTTACCATTGTCGGAGGCAGATAAACTGGCAAAATCTTTTCCAGATTCATTAGAAGCCGAACTAAAAGCGTTACTAAAACCCGAGGGTATAGATACAGACTACCTTGACAAAATTAAGGATCGTAAAGATATTGTTGAGCAATCAAAACGGTTTCGTATGTTATCTCAAGGCAATACGCTTGAGGCCCGGGTATTAAATGAAGCTTACCGCCTTGAAGGTTGTGTGCGAAATACCGGTGTACATGCCTGCGGTATTATTATTACGCCCGGTCCGCTTCAGCAGTTTGTGCCGGTAACGCGCGCCAAAGACAGCAGTATGCTTTTAACGCAATATGACAATGCTGTTGCAGAATCTGCGGGCTTATTAAAAATGGATTTTTTAGGTCTTCGTACCCTGACAATTATTAAGGATACGGTTCGCTTAATTCAAGAAAATCGTGGATTGCAACTTGATATTGATGCGGTGAATTTGGAAGATGCCAAAACCTATGAATTGTTTCAGCGTGGCGAAACCAGTGGTATTTTTCAATTTGAAAGCCAGGGCATGCGTAAGTACCTGATGGAATTAAAACCGGACCACTTTACCGATTTAATTGCCATGAACGCTTTGTTTAGGCCCGGTCCCATGGCGTACATTCCCAATTATATTAACAGGAAACACGGTCGTGAGCCCATACAATACGATTTACCCGGTATGGAGCTTTACCTAAATGAAACGTATGGTATTACGGTTTATCAAGAACAGGTTATGCTGTTATCACAAAAGCTTGCAGGATTTACCAAAGGCGATGCAGATACCCTGAGAAAAGCGATGGGAAAAAAACTACCGGATGTGTTGCTTAAAATGAAAACACGGTTTCTTGAAGGATGTGCCCAAAATCAGCTTGACTTGAGTATTTGCGAAAAAGTTTGGAAAGACTGGGAAGCATTTGCGAGTTATGCATTTAATAAATCCCACAGCACCTGTTATGCGTATATAGCTTTTCAAACGGCATATTTAAAAACACATTTTCCATCTGAATTTATGGCTGCCGTTTTAAATCACTCGGGTAACATTGAAAAAATTTCTTTTTTTATGGATGAATGCCGTCGCATGGGAATTCGGGTATTAGGTCCTGATGTAAATACTGGTACGACTGCATTTAGTGTTATGTCAGATGGTTCCATTCGATTTGGTATGTCAAGTATAAAAGGAGTTGGAACGGGCGTTGTTCAGGCATTGGTTGAAAATCGCAGGTTACATGGAGCATACGAGAGTATTTTTAATATGGCAGCCCGCTTGGATACTAAAATTGTAAATAAAAAAACACTCGAAAACCTGGCACTTGCAGGTGCGTTTGACAGTTTTGCAAATGTGCACAGGGCTATGTTTTTTATACCCGATAAAGACGGATTAAATCTAACAGATAAGCTAATTCGTTATGCACAACAACAAAAACAGCAACAGGGGGTTGTAGATTTATTTGCCGAATCGGATGGTGCGGAGCGCCCAGCTCCTGAATTGCCTCAGGTTGCACATTGGCCCGTACTGGAACAATTGCATCGCGAAAAAGAAGTAGTAGGTGTTTATATTAGCGGCCATCCGTTGGATCCCTATCGTATGCTGATGCAGTACCGTTGCAATACCAATGCGGCAGAATTAAAAACCGAACTTGAATCACTTCGCAACAAGGATTTGATTTTTGCAGGTGTTATTACGCATGCAGAAAACCGCACTGGTAAATCAGGAAAGGCATTTGGAAAATTTATTGTAGAAGATTTTTTTGGAGCGTTGGATATGATGCTTTTTGGAAAAGATTTTATACAGTTTAACCGGTATATGGTACAGGGATTGTTTGTTTTTATAAGGGCATTTGTGCAAGAGCAATATAATCAACCGGGCAAATTTGAACTTAAAATTCGCAGTATGGAACTGCTTGATGAAGTTCAAAAGCAAGCCTTTTCGGCACTTCGATTACAAATACCCTATACCGATATTAATGCGCAGTTTATTCAAACTTTGGATCAAATTTGCCAACACCATCCCGGAAATTCGGCACTTGAAATTTATTTATCTGATACTATGCAGCAACAGCAGGTACGTTTGTTTTCACGAAAATATAAAATCGCCATTGACGAACAGGTATTACAGCGTCTAAAAGCCATTTCGCATTGTACCGTAAGCCTTATTTGAAAATGATGCAAAACTGCATTCTAAAACCTATCTTTGCCGCCGCAAATGGTATCAGTAAATCAGCTCAGTGTTTATTTTGGAGCAACGGTTCTTTTTGACGATGTATCGTTTTTAGTAAATCCCCGTGACCGCATCGGACTAGCCGGTAAAAACGGCGCAGGCAAAAGTACTTTACTTAAATTGTTGGCAGGATTGCAAGAACCCAGCAAAGGATCTGTATCGCGTCCTAAATCCTGTCGAATTGGCTATTTGCCTCAAGACATGACCCATCAGCACGGGCGAACCGTTTGGGATGAAACGGCAACCGCTTTTACTGAACTACAGGCATTGGAGTTACGCATAGAGGCCATACACAAGGCATTAGAAACCCGTACAGATTATGAGTCACAGGCCTATGCTGATCTTTTAGATGAACAAACAGCGCTGTACATGCGGCTTGAAGTTTTAGGGGCCACCGCCATGGATGAAGCCATTGAAAAAACCTTGATGGGTTTGGGATTTTCTAGAAGTGATATGCAACGCGCGACTTCTGATTTTAGTGGAGGCTGGCGCATGCGCATAGAACTAGCTAAGTTATTATTAGGTCAACCCGATGTGTTGCTTTTAGATGAACCTACCAACCATTTGGATATTGAAGCTATTATGTGGTTAGAAGAGTTTATGACTTCATTTGCGGGTGCAGTTGTATTAATCAGCCACGATCGCCGGTTTTTAGATCAGGTTACCCAACGTACCATTGAAATAAATGCCCAACGTATTTTTGACTATAAAGCCTCCTATTCAAAGTATTTGGTGCTTCGCGAAGAGCGACGTCAACAGCAGGAGAATGCTGCTAAAAATCAACAAAAAATTATTCAGCATACCGAGCAGTTAATTGATAAATACCGTGCAAAGGCCAATAAAGCCTCATTTGCACAGTCATTAATAAAAAAATTAGATCGCATGGAGCGCATTGAAGTAGATGATGTAGATAATGCAACTATTGCTTTTCGCTTTCCAAAACCTGCACATTCTGGTAAAATAATATTAACCGTAGAAGACGCCTCAAAATATTATGGCGCAAAACATATTTTTAGTGGTGCCCGTTTTATTGTAACAAAAGGTGAAAAAATTGGTTTTGTTGGCCGAAATGGAGAAGGCAAAAGCACCATGATGAAAATGATTGCAGGTAAAACTGATTTTACAGGTCTCATTAGCCCCGGACATCAAGTTTCTATTGGTTATTTTGAACAAGATCAAGAAGAAAAGCTGGATACCCGCAAAACGGTTTTTGAAACTATTGATGATTTAGCGGCAGGTGAAATTCGTAAACAAGTGCGCGGTTTACTGGGTTCGTTTTTGTTTCGGGGCGATGAGATTGATAAAAAAGTTTCGGTATTAAGTGGGGGAGAACGTGCCCGGTTGGCATTATGTAAATTATTATTAGAACCTTACAATGTTTTGCTATTAGACGAACCTACTAACCATTTGGATTTACGTTCAAAAGATATTCTTAAACGTGCCATTCAAGAATATGAGGGAACTGTTATCATGGTAAGTCACGATCGTGATTTTATGCAAGGAATTTGTTCTCGATTGTTTGAATTTAGAGATACCCGTGTAAAAGAACATCTTTGTGATATTGAAGGATTTGTTGCCTTACGAACGCAGGAACGCATGCAGGAGCAAAATGTTTTAAAGCAAAAATCAAAACCTGCAGATCGTACTAAAGCTATAGCTTCCGTTACTTCTACGGGTGGCGTCACAACAGAAACCGCTAACAAAATAAAAAAAATTGAACAACAACTTGAAACGCTGGAAGCAGAAATAAAAATTAAAGAACAACTGTTGCAAAATCCTGAGGCAATTTCATCTCTGGAAAATCCAGATGATTTTTTTAAATCCTACGAAGTTTTAAAAAATAAACACGAGCGTTTATGGAGTGAATGGGAATCCTTAAGTTTGTCAAACCGTTAATTTATGCGTCATCTTCCCAATGTTATAACACTTTTAAATTTACTCTGTGGTGTTTGGGCCATACATGCATTGTATACCGGACAAACACAGGATGCGATAATTTTAATAGCCACGGCAGCTGTATTTGATTTTTTTGATGGTTTTGCGGCGCGTATGCTAAATGCCGCATCGCCTATTGGAAAAGATCTTGACAGTTTAGCCGATATGGTAAGTTTTGGCGTGTTTCCGGGCTTATTATTGGTAGCTCAAATTCGCAATCAAAGCATGGGTATGGAGTCTGGATTATGGATGGAACACATTCATTTTTTAGGATATTTAATACCGGCCGCCTCGGCCTTGCGATTGGCTAAATTCAACAATGATGCGCGTCAATCGCAAGAATTTATTGGTTTGCCCACACCGGCAAACACGCTTTTAATTTGTGCTTTAGTATGGATTGATAAATTACCCTTGCAGTGGTGTTTTGTGTTTGATAGCACTTTCCGGTTTTCTATTCCCCTTGCGCTTTGGATATTTTTAGCCCTTTATTTGCCTTGGATGCTCAATTCTGAAATCCGTTTATTGGCTTTAAAATTCAAAAATTATAGTTGGAAGGATAACCGGTTTCGGTGGTTATTTTTGTTAACAGCTGCACCGATGTTGGTTTTGGGCTGGCATGCGTTTCCACTTATTATTCTTAATTATATAATATGGAGTTTTATTTACAACGGGCTATCGTCTGCAAGCTCATAAATTTTATATTTGCCCTATGAATTTATATGCTGCCTCGGTACGTATTATGCCTCTAAAAGCATTACTCGATCCACAAGGAAAAGCGGTTACACATTCGCTTCAAAAAATTAATCTTGCTGCCATATCCGATGTACGCGTAGGCAAGCATATAGCTTTAGAATTACAAGCCGAAAATGATATTCAAGCACATCAATTGGTAGATGAGGCCTGTAAAAAATTACTTTGCAATCCGATTATGGAATTTTACGAATTTGAAATAAAACCAATTTAAAATTAAAACTATGGGATATTTATTTACATCTGAATCAGTTTCTGAAGGTCATCCGGATAAGGTTGCCGATCAAATATCGGATGCACTAATCGATCATTTTTTGGCATTTGATCCGGCGAGTAAAGTAGCTTGTGAAACGTTAGTTACCACAGGTCAGGTGGTTTTAGCCGGTGAGGTTAAATCAAAGGTGTACCTGGATGTTCAGGAAATAGCGCGCCAGGTTATTCGTAATATAGGTTATACCAAAGCTGAGTATATGTTTGAAGCCAATTCGTGTGGTGTGTTATCTGCCATACACGAACAGTCATCAGATATAAATCAAGGGGTTGAACGTAAAACTAAAGAGGAACAAGGGGCTGGTGACCAGGGCATGATGTTTGGTTATGCCACTCATGAAACAGATAATTATATGCCTTTGGCTTTAGATTTAGCACATGCCATTTTACTTGAATTAGCAGCGTTGCGCAGAGAGCATAAACAAATAAAATATTTACGCCCTGATGCGAAATCACAAGTAACGCTTGAGTACAATGATTTAAATCAGCCGGTAAGAATCGATGCTATTGTGATATCTACGCAGCATGATGATTTTGACACTGAGGCAAAAATGCAGGCAAAAATCCGTAAGGATATGATTGATATTTTAATACCGCGGATAAAACGAAATTATCCAAAATATGCGCATCTTTTCAATTCTAAAATCAATTACCATATTAATCCCACCGGAAAATTTGTTATTGGAGGTCCGCACGGTGATACCGGTTTAACAGGACGTAAAATTATTGTTGACACATACGGAGGAAAGGGCGCCCATGGCGGCGGAGCGTTTTCAGGAAAAGATCCTAGTAAAGTGGATCGTTCTGCGGCGTATGCAACACGCCATATCGCCAAAAATCTTGTAGCAGCCGGTGTTTGTAATGAAGTGCTTGTTCAGGTGTCGTATGCTATAGGTGTTGCAAAGCCAATGGGTATTTATATTAATACTTTCGGAACCGCCAAGGTAAAATTAAGTGATGGTGAAATTGCTAAAATTGTTGAACGCATTTTTGATATGCGTCCCTATTATATTGAACAGCGTTTAAAATTACGTACACCGATGTATAGTGAAACGGCCTCTTATGGACATATGGGACGACGAAATGAAACCGTTACCAAAAGCTTTAAATCGCCGGATGGAAAGCTAAAAACAATGCGCGTGGAATTATTTACCTGGGAAAAGCTGGATTATGTTACTAAGGTTAAAAATGCATTTAAGATAAAGTAACATTACCCCTGATTTTAAACATTCTTTAATTAGGCGTGTAATATTAATTTTAAATAATATTCGTACAAAAATATACGATAGGGAAATTACATTTTAAATTTAAATTCTTATTTTAAATCCGTTTTTTTTGTTTTTAAACTCAAAAGACTATAAGAT
>Ga0255099_1000172_pt1 | contig 26774 bp, 23 predicted proteins | sample Colum_Colum_RepA_2_FD_188451 | JGI IMG/M metagenome (GOLD analysis project Ga0255099, IMG submission 188451) | Freshwater microbial communities from Columbia River, Oregon, United States - Colum_Colum_RepA_8d | ecosystem: Environmental > Aquatic > Freshwater > River | place: USA: Oregon...
GCTGTGTCGAGGTCATTGCCGGGTCGCATCACATGGTGCTCAATCCAGCGCACGCCAACGGCTTCCTGACAGCGGAGATGGCGGCCAAATTCGATGATGACCCACGCCGCGTGCAACTCACGCTGGAGGCGGGCGAGGTGGTACTGATGCACAACTGGACCATCCACGGCAGCGGCGTCAATGTGACAGACAGTCCGCGTCGTGCCTTCAGTGTGTGTCTGATGGATGCTGCCACCATGAGTCGCCGCTACAACCGGCAAGCAGCGAGGTGCGTGTTGTTTGACGCCAGGGAATAGAGGAATACAAACATGCAGAGAGTCACGCGCACGATTGCAGTGGTCGGCACCGGCGACATGGGAAGCGCTGTTGGCGGGGCCTTGGTGCGGGCCGGCTATCGCGTGGTGACGGCTGGTCACGGGCGCAGCGCGCACTCGCTTGCACTGGCTGCGCAGGAAGGCATTGAGGATGTCGGCACACTCGACGCTGTCGTGCAGTGTGCTGACCTGCTGCTGTCCATCTTGCCACCGGCAGCTGCCGCCACCTTCGCTGCCGAGGCAACCGCTGTGATGATCAAGAACGGCCGCCGCCCACTGTTCGCCGACTGCAATGCCGTAGCGCCCGCCACGGTGGCAGCGATCGCGCAGGTTGTGGCGCCTGCTGGCGCGCCGTTCGTGGATGTGGGCATCGTTGGTCGTGGGCCGCGCCTCGGCGGTGAGCGCACGCGCTTCTACGTGTCGGGACCAAAGCGCGCGGCGCTGCTGGCACTCGACTGCCCGTCCATCGCGTTCGTGGACCTGGGGCCGGAGATCGGCCGCGCCTCCGCCCTCAAAATGGTTTATGCCGCGTTGAACAAGGGCACTGATGCGTTGTTCGCGGCCGTGCTGTTGGCCGCCGGGCGGCTCGGCGTGCGCGACTCGCTGTTGCAGGAATGCGCAGGCAGTCAGCAGCAGGCGCTGGCCCGCATGCGGGCACGGCTGCCGTTCCTGGCCGCTACCGCAGAACGCTACGTGCCGGAGATGGCCGAGATCGCCGATACATTTTCCGGGGTTGGCGTGACGCCGGCCTTCCATGACGGTGCCGAATGGCTGTACGCGCTACTGGCCACTACGCCGTATGCGGCAGAGACGCGCGCCACGCTGCCAGCCCAGCGCTCACTCGAAACGGCATTGGATGTTTACGACGCGGCGCTGGAGTCAAAGGGGTCAGAGTAAGTTGAACACCCCGCTAGTTACCCGTTATCCAGTGCTGTGAACCAGGATGCCTGGCGAGTTCAAATTACTCTGACCCCTTTGATTAATCACACCGCCTGCAAATGATCCAGCGTCTCCGGAAACTTCTCAACCAGCTTGATCAACAACGCAGCATGAGTATTCGGTTTGCTGCGCCCTTGTTCCCAGCTTTCGACAGTGCGGGGATTCGTTCTGATCACGCGGGCAAACACAGCACGGGAAAGATTCAAACCTTCGCGCAGCTTGCGCAAATCGTCCGGCTCCACTTCCGGAACAGCCATAGCCTCAAGATTCACCCGCTTCAGCGTGAGCTTGCCTTCTCGTTCTGCCTGCAAGGCGGTAAATCCTTCTTGCAGTTCGCTGAACAAATTTCTCCGCTTCTTCATGTTGTGTTGTCTCAATTCATCGAATCGTTTGTCTGGCACGCAGCTCTCTTTCGAGAAGACTTTTCAGGACGCCTTTTTCTGCTTCGGTCAGGTCTTTGATCTCGTCCTTGTTGTACAGCGTGAACAACAGGAACTCATGCTTTCCAGACCACCAGTAGTAGATGATCCTCAACCCACTGCGTTTGCCCTTGCCGCGTTGACGGTCTTCAAACCGTAACTTGCGCAAGCCGCCAGTGTTTCGGATCACATCACCTGCTTCCGGATATGCAATCAGCAAGGCTTGCAAGAGCCGGTAGCTCTCATCGGCCAGGTACTCCTCCCGGTGCCGCTGAAAGGGTGGCAATTCGATGAAGATGGGCAATAGCGTGCGCGAGGAATCCATTCCTTTGTCCACGTTTCCTTGTGTCGGTTAAATGTACGATCTAATCGTATAGATGGCAAGGGCTGAAAATTGCGTCCGTACCTGCTGTTTCAACATAGTAGGGATTTAGGAGACTTTCCTGGAAAAGTGAGTGCAGCCCAACAAGAGTTGAGACTCTGAGGTGTACCCGCTTTTTCGGACACTGATTTAGGCAGCAGCCTTCGTTTCTGTGGCAAACCAGCGATGATTCGTTGTGACAACGGGCCAGAGTACGTCAGCACAGCGCTGACGATCTGGGCGGAGAATCACGGCATCAAGCTGCTCTACATTCAACCCGGCAAGCCGCAACAGAATGCGTACGTTGAACGATACAACCGGACGGTGCGCTACGACTGGCTTGGCCAGTATCTGTTTGACACGCTGCAGGAAGTGCAGGAGTTCGCGACTCGCTGGCTGTGGCACTACAATCACGAACGTCCGAACATGGGACTTGGAGGCATTACCCCCAAACAGAAGTTGGCCCTTGTGGCCTGAGCCTACTTTTAAGCTCGGTTAAAAATGGGGGGATTACCTGCCCAGCAGGGCATCCAGCTTTTTTCTGGCGCGTAACTCCAGCATGGCCTCCCCGTATGCCGAGTTCAGCTCTTTAAGCTGCCGCTCGTACTGCTCTCGCACATCTTCAGGTTTGGCACGAAGTGCATTCTCTATACCTGCCTTGGCCTGGGTCACCCACTCGTCAATCTCGGCAGGCGGTAGATCAAATTGCATGCTGGCTTCGGCTACCGTGGTCTTGCCCTGGATGATGTCCAGTACCAGCGCTGACTTGCGTTTGGCGGTCCATCGTTTGATGTCTTCTTCCTGCATATTGCTCATCGGTATCTCCAATCGTTAGTGGAATAATACATGAGCAGAAATTCTCTGGGTCATTACATCCAACCGTTACCAACTACTTCGCCAATTCAAAAAAGAAAGGGCGCCAGAGGCGCCCTTTCTCCAAAAAGTATTTGTTTGGTGAAACATCTTACGAATGGTATGCCGATTCGCCATGTTCGGTAATATCGAGACCCTGGGACTCTTGTTCCTGAGTCGCACGTAGTCCGATGGTGTACTTGAGTGCTGCAAGGATTACTGCGCTAACTACTGCGCTCCATATCACTGCAACCAACACAGCTTTCACCTGGATCATGATCTGAGCAGAGTCATAGCCGAAGGTTGGGCCAACCCAGCCATCGGTTACATAACCTGCGCCTCCCAATGCTGGATCAACGAATACACCGGTAAGGATTGCGCCAATGATACCGCCGACTGCGTGTACGCCAAAGGCATCAAGCGCGTCGTCGTAGCCAAGCATGTTTTTCAGGTAACCAACCGAGAAGAAGCAAACAGCACCGGCAGCGATACCAATCACAAGTGCGCCCTGAATGCCGACGTAACCACACGCGGGGGTAATTGCTACAAGTCCAGCAACCGCGCCGGAGATGATGCCAAGCAGGCTCGGTTTACCTTTCAGACACCACTCGATCAACAGCCAAGTCACAGCGGCCACCGCAGTTGCAAACAGTGTGTTGCCGAAAGCGAGTACAGCGTAGCCATTGGCTTCGAGGTTGGAGCCTGCGTTGAATCCGAACCAGCCGAACCACAGTAACGAGGCACCGATCATCGACATCGTGAGGCTGTGCGGGGGCATGGCTACTTTGCCATAGCCGGAGCGTTTGCCTACAAAAATGGCTGCGACAAGGCCGGCCACACCAGCATTTATATGGACTACGGTGCCACCTGCAAAGTCCAATGCACCAAGCTGCCACAGATAACCGGCCGTGGAATTCAGCTCTGCTACCACATCAGGACCAGTGTAGGCATCCGGACCAGGCCACCACCAAACCATGTGCGCCATGGGAATGTAAGAAAGCGTAAACCACAGTACCGAGAAGATCAGAACTGCGGAAAACTTCATCCGCTCAGCATAGCCGCCTGCGATCAGGCCTACAGTTATGGTTGCGAATGTAAGCTGGAAGAAGGCAAACAGCATCTCAGGGATGACAACCCCCTTGCTGAAGGTGGCAGTCGCAACGAAGAACCCATTGGCATCGTAGACCACGCCGCTGAGTAGGGTCTTACTTAGCCCGCCGAAGAAGGCATTACCGTTGCTGAACGCCATGCTATAGCCGTACACCACCCAGAGCACCGCGATGACGCAAAAAATGGCGAAAATCTGCATCAGGGTCGAGAGCATGTTCTTGGAGCGGACCATGCCGCCGTAGAACAAGGCAAGGCCTGGAATGGACATCAATAGTACAAAGGCGGTTGATACCAGCATCCAAGCAACATCGCCGTTATTGAATGTTGGTGCATCCTGCGCCATTGATAACTGCGGCAATACCGCCAAGAGGCCAGCAGTGCCGAACACTGCCAGATGCCGGGCAATGCCAGGCATCCGTGTCGAAAAAATGTTCGAAAGCTTGTTCATGAGTAGTCTCCGTTGCCTGGAACAGTTAAATGGCATCATCGCCGGCTTCGCCCGTACGGATACGGATGGCCTGCTCAATGTTGTAGACAAAGATCTTGCCATCACCAATTTTCCCTGTGTTGGCTGCTTTGGTAATGGCTTCGATTGTTTGCTCCAGAGCACTGTCTTTGACAGCCACCTCAACCTTGAGCTTGGGAAGGAAGTCAACGACGTACTCGGCACCACGGTAAAGTTCAGTGTGTCCCTTTTGCCTGCCGAAGCCTTTTACTTCAGTTACTGTTATGCCCTGAACTCCTATTTCAGAGAGGGCTTCCCTAACGTCATCAAGTTTGAAAGGCTTGATGATCGCATTGATCATTTTCATGCGTCGCATCTCCTGTCAGGAATTTTGCTGTCTATCGATAGTGTGCACTTCACACACACAGACGTGCAGCAAGTGGCATGCCAATAATTTTATTCAATAAATTCAATTGGTTAAATATTATCAATAGGGGGAGGGTAAAGACTGGGCTTATGGGAGCGCCAAAATGGGTCATTCTAGGCGAAAACATGAACCACAATAGTGCGTCTCGCCTCGCTTTGAGTGGTGTGTGTGGCTGAAAGTCACCTCTTTGGCCAAGTAATGAACCATAAACAGACTTGGAGGTGCGCAATTTTTGTGCATAGTGCCGGGAAGCGGATCAAAATGATGTCAAAGGACTTGGCCAAACTATATTCTCTCCGCCATCATTAGGCGTAGGGCTTAAAAGTATGACAATAAGGGGTATAACTTAATGAAATACATAAAGAAAAGTTTTCTAGCATTGGCTGCCGTGCTTGTCGGGCTTCCAGTGGGGGCACAAGAAATTAACGGCGCAGATACGGCTTGGGTGATGACCTCTACTGCCTTGGTGTTGTTCATGACACTTCCAGGGCTTGCTCTTTTTTATGGGGGGTTGGTCCGGACACGCAATGTGCTTTCCGTGCTGATGCAGTGCTTTGCAATTACGTGCATAGCCTCTTTGTTGTGGCTATTTGGGGGATACAGCCTGGCGTTTGATTCAGGCAACGGCATGGTGGGCGGTGTTGGTAAATTCTTACTTGCTGGTGTCACGGAGGATTCTGTGGAGGGCTCCATTCCAGAATCAGTATTCGTACTGTACCAAATGACATTTGCGGTCATTACTCCGGCTCTGATATTCGGTAGTTTCGCTGAGCGGGTGCGATTTGGTGCAGTCATGTTGTTCAGCGCACTTTGGTTATTGCTGGTTTATGCCCCGGTGACACACTGGGTATGGGACGCTGACGGCTGGCTGTTTAAGCGGGGATTATTGGATTTTGCTGGAGGCACTGTTGTGCACATTACTGCGGGTATAGCCTCATTGGTTTGCGCCATCGTGCTAGGGCCTAGAACGGGATTCGGCAAAACGGCGATGCCGCCACACAATATGACCATGACTGTCACTGGCGCAGGTATGCTTTGGGTGGGCTGGTTTGGTTTCAATGGAGGTAGTGCTTTGAGTGCAGGTGGCAATGCGGGCATGGCCATGCTTGTCACTCATATTTCGGCTGCCTCTGGGGCCGTAGCATGGATGTTGATGGAGCGATTCAAATTTGGCAAGCCGTCCGTTCTAGGAATAGTCACAGGCATGGTGGCGGGATTGGGCACTATCACCCCCGCATCAGGATTTGTAGGTCCGGCGGGGGCGTTGGTGATTGGCTTGGTGGCAGGGGTTGTGTGTTTCTTAGCAACCCAATACATCAAGCAGAAGCTCAAAATAGATGACTCGCTTGATGTGTTCCCAGTACACGGCGTTGGCGGAATAATTGGCACATTCATGGCGGGTATCTTTGCTTCATCTTCAATTGGGATTTTTAGCGGTCAAGGGTATGCGAATGGGAACACGATGGTGGATCAGCTTGGGATCCAGCTCATTGGAATATTTTCAACGTTGATATACACAGCAGTTCTAACATTTGTACTCCTCAAGGTTGTGAATTTAATAACGGGCTTAAGGGTGTCGGTTGAAGAGGAGACAACAGGCTTGGATATAGTCCTGCACGATGAAAGGGGTTACGATTTATGAATAACTTGAGAGTTCCGCATTTTTGCAGATGAACGTCACACAGGATATGTTGCTCGGCGCACTGGCTGATGGTCGGTTCCATTCCGGTGTGGAACTTGGGGCGAGGTGGGGAATTTCTCGTACTGCTGTTTCGCAATTGGTAAAGAAATTCGCGCTGCCAGGGCTGAAAATATATCGAGTCAAAGGTAAGGGATACCGGCTGAGTGACACGCTATACCTGCTAGATGAGCAGGCAATCATCAGACACATTCCTGCATCATATCTATCTCGCATAGCCGATCTGAACGTATTTAAGGTCATATCCTTGACCAATGCATATCTGCTTGAATTCGCGGAGCAGACGCCGCAATTGGCCGATGACCGATACAGGATATGTCTCAGTGAAATGCAAACTGCCGGGCGTGGGAGTCGAGGCAGGCGGTGGGTAAGTCCACCTGGGCACAACATCTATTTGTCCATGTTAAAGGCGTTTGATGTTGCTCCGCCTGAGTTAGGCGGGCTCAGTATTGTGGTGGGCCTTGCTCTGATACAGGTCTTGAAACAGTTCGGCGTAAAGGATGTCGGCTTTAAATGGCCTAATGATATTTACGTCAATGCACGCAAAGCGGCCGGGATACTATTGGAAACCCGCAGTCAGGCTTTTGGCGCCACCAACGTGGTGATTGGTATTGGGATCAACATCAGGGTCGAGTACTCGGCTATGAGCGAAGTGGATCAGCCGTGGAGTTCAATAGCAGAGTATGGGTTCGATGTCAGTCGGCGCAATGAGTTTGCCGGCTACCTTTTGCAGAACTTAATTCAGTTCATAGAAGAGTTCAGGGGCAGCGGACTGACTCATTACACTCAAGAATTAACGCAGTTTGATTTGCTCCGGGGTAAAGCAGTACAGCTATCCTATGGCAAGGAAAAATTTTCGGGCGTGGAAGTATGTATAGACAGTTCTGGAAAGTTGGTAATCCTTACAGAAATCGGTTTGCAGGCGTTCAGCAGCGGTGAGGTTACTTTGCGCCGCGAAATAGTTTCTTAAGCGGTGAAAGATGATTCTTGAAATCGATGCCGGAAATACAAGGGCGAAGTGGCGATTGCGTTACACCTCTACACAAGGGCTGTCCGGCGTTTTGCTGGAATATGGTGCGGTAGATATTATGTGTGACGCAGAAAAAGCTGCGCATCTGTTGTATGAATCGATAGCTGCTCTTCCATGGGAGGGAGTAGAGAAAATCTGGGTTTCTAATGTCAGGGGCCACGACTTCGAAGAGGCTCTCGCCGTAAAGTTGCTGGCTACTAGTGGCTTAAGTGCAGAGTTCCCCAAGTCTGTGAAAAGCTGCGCGGGTGTCACGAATGGATATGACGAGCCTTCGCAGCTTGGCATTGATCGGTGGCTGGCGATCCTGGCGGCTTACAATGCTGTCAAGCAGCAGTGCTGTGTTGTTGACTGCGGCACGACGATAACGCTGGATTTGGTTACCAGTTTTGGGTTGCATCTCGGAGGCTACATCGTGCCAGGTGTAGACCTAATGAAAAGCTCTTTGCTTATGCGATCAGTTGTTTTGCAATCATATATCCAGTCAGACATCTCTAGCGCTCCGGGAAGAAACACTGCGAACGCTATCAATAACGGCATATCTGCAATGATCACAGGGCTCATCGAGCGAGTGCTTGAAGAGGAAAGACTTAGCGAGCACTCAACTGCGTTGCTCTTTACTGGAGGCAATGGTCAGGTGGTTAAAAGCTCTCTCGCTCTTCCAAGCATATTTCACCCAGCTCTTGTGTTGGATGGATTGAAGTTCGCATGCTCTGAACCCTCGCCTTCGTCCTATTTATTGTGAAAATATTTGTCGTAATGTTGTTGTTTGCAAATCTCGCTGGTTGGGGATGGGCTGTTTGGCAAAATCGTGAGATTGCTGCGCATCCGTCCGTGTTGCCGGTTTTGACTTTTGCTTTGGGGAGAAATGAATTGCAGTTGCTGGATATAGCCAAAGCCAGTGAGCATGTTGCACCTAGGGCCATGGCGGAAATTGCTATGCAGTCAACAGGACAGGAAGCATCAGCTTTGCAGAGTGGTGCTGGGCCTGCGCCTGGCCCGCTGGCAGAGAAAGTGTCCGAAATTTGGTGTGGTCTCTCAGGGTCTTTCCAAGAGAAAGAAGAGGCAACTGGGTGGCTGTCTGAATGGTTGCGTTTGGGGGGGCAGGGTAGTGTTGTTGAGGTGGAAGAGACCGGTTCATCAACTTGGTGGGTTCATTTGCCCCCGTTTCTGGCCGAGAATGAAGCCCTAATCGTCTTGAGCGATTTGCAAGAAAAAAAGATTGATAGCTTCTACATCCGGACTGGGGAGCTTGCCGGTGGCATATCGCTTGGTGTTTTTTCCCGCAAAGAAAGTGCATTCCTGGTACAGGCTGATATTGAAAGGAAAGGATATGCCGCTTCCGTGAAGGAAGTTCAGCGAATTATCAGGCGCTACAGGGTTGCCGTTGAACTGCAAGAAAGGGATCTGCCTAAATTGCCAGAATTGCAGAAGCTTTTGGGAAAGCAGGGTCTTGGAGAAGACCACGAAAGACCTTGTAGATGATTGCGCCTAAAATCCATTTCCCCTAGAATGCCGGCCTCTGCGTGAAAGTGCCAGGAATGTAAAACGTCTGATGCTTAGTTGGAGGGGTTCCCGAGTGGCCAAAGGGATCAGACTGTAAATCTGACGCGAAAGCTTCGGTGGTTCGAATCCACCCCCCTCCACCACTCAGGCTGACTGTGTTTTGCCAAGTGAAATGTAGAAGACAGTGGACTAGAGATATTTTGAGGACTAGGCAAGCGAGACGATAATAACTTATGAGAGTCAATAAGTTAGAAGTTGAAGATCGCTGCTGTGACGCTTTTGGTTGATGATGTCAATAGCCCTCTGCTTTTGGGGCGGATGTAGGGATTTCTGCGGGTATAGTTCAATGGTAGAACTCCAGCCTTCCAAGCTGATCATGCGGGTTCGATTCCCGCTACCCGCTCCACGGGTTTGGCCAATGGATGGCAATAGTTGTTGCTCGCATAGCTCAGGTGGTAGAGCGCATCATTGGTAATGATGAGGTCCCCGGTTCGACTCCGGGTGTGAGCACCAAAAATTGAGCGGTTGGATTTCCGCACTTTACTCAGAGTATTCGGATTGACTGGTCTATGGGCTCACTCCATGACCGGCAGTGGGTTTTTGACAATAATGCCCGGCCGCCTTGCCGGGCGGCTGATAATTTTTGGAGGCATCTAATGGCGAAGGAAAAATTTGAGCGTAAGAAGCTCCACGTTAACGTAGGTACGATTGGTCACGTAGACCATGGCAAGACGACGTTGACAGCGGCTCTGACGCGTGTGTGTGCAGAAACCTGGGGCGGTACAATCCGCAACTTTGACCAGATCGACAACGCACCGGAAGAGCGCGAACGCGGCATCACAATCAACACCTCGCACGTGGAATATGACTCTGCAGTGCGTCACTACGCACATGTAGACTGCCCGGGTCACGCTGACTATGTGAAAAACATGATCACGGGTGCTGCGCAGATGGATGGCGCGATTCTGGTGTGTTCAGCCGCTGACGGTCCGATGCCGCAAACCCGCGAACACATCCTGCTTTCCCGCCAGGTTGGCGTGCCGTTCATTGTTGTATTTATGAATAAAGCCGACATGGTGGACGACAAGGAGTTGCTGGAGCTGGTGGAAATGGAGATTCGTGAACTGCTGTCGATGTATGAATTTCCGGGTGACGATACTCCAATCATCATTGGTTCGGCTTTGATGGCGCTGCAAGGCAAGGATGACAATCAGATGGGTACCAGTGCAGTACGCAAACTGGTAGAAACGCTGGACTCGTACATCCCTGAGCCGATACGTGATATCGAAAAGCCGTTCCTGCTGCCGATTGAGGACGTGTTTTCGATCTCGGGTCGTGGCACGGTGGTAACGGGCCGTGTAGAGCGTGGTATTGTCAAGGTAGGTGAAGAGATTGAAATTGTTGGTATCAAGCCGACAACAAAGACGACTTGCACGGGCGTTGAAATGTTCCGCAAGCTGCTGGACGAAGGTCGAGCCGGCGAGAACGTAGGTGTGCTGTTGCGCGGCACCAAGCGTGAAGAAGTGGAGCGTGGTCAAGTACTGGCGAAGCCGGGTTCTATCACTCCCCATACGTCGTTTGAATCGGAAGTGTACATTCTGAGCAAGGAAGAGGGTGGTCGTCATACGCCATTCTTCAAAGGCTATCGTCCGCAATTCTACTTCCGCACGACGGACGTGACGGGCGCTGTAACGTTGCCTGAGGGCGTAGAAATGGTAATGCCGGGCGACAACATCAAGATGGTAGTGGAGTTGATAGCTCCAGTGGCGATGGATGAAGGCTTGCGCTTCGCGATTCGTGAGGGTGGTCGTACGGTAGGTGCAGGCGTTGTAGCAAAAATCTTCAAGTAACAGTATTTGATAACTAATGGCCGGGGCTCTGAGAGGGGCTCTGGCCTTGTTGTCGAAAAGTTACTGGCGACATTGTTGGTAGCGTTAAGGTTAAAACAGTTTGTTGATAGGCCAGTAGCTCAATTGGCAGAGCGGCGGTCTCCAAAACCGCAGGTTGGGGGTTCGATTCCCTCCTGGCCTGCCATTTCAGGCAGCGTATGAGCGACAAAGTAAAATCGATAGAAACCAGTAGCGATCTCCTTAAGTGGGTGGTTGTTCTGGTTCTGGTGGTGTTGGGCGTCTATGGTAATAGCTATTACGCTGAATATTCCTGGATATATCGCACCATAGTGCTCGTTGCATTGGCGGGCGTTGCGTGTGTGGTGGCTGCGCAGACAGCAAAAGGGCGCGCCTTTATCGAGCTTGGTGTAGAAGCCAAGACGGAAATCCGTAAAGTTGTGTGGCCAACCAGGGAGGAAACCACTCATACGACACTTATTGTTGTTGCGGCAGTCGTTGTGCTGGGCTTGATCCTTTATGCATTAGATTCGGCGTTGAGCTGGCTCCTTCGGGCTATGTTGGGCGTTTGACCTGCCTTGTGCGCAGATCAGAGATGTTTCGTAAGTTCGACAATGATGGCCAATTTCGCGAAGGAAGAAACAGGATATGACGACTGGTACTGACAATAAGCGCTGGTATGTTGTTCACGCTTATTCCGGTTTCGAGCGGAAGGTCAAGCAATCGCTGCAAGAACGTATAGTCTTGTCAAACTTGTCCCAATTCTTTGGAGACGTATTGGTGCCGACTGAAGAAGTTCTTGAAATGCGTGGAGGTCAAAAGCGTCGAAGCGAGCGTAAGTTTTTCCCAGGTTATGTTCTGATCCAGATGGTGCTTAACGATGAAACGTGGCATCTGGTCAAGGAAACGCCTCGGGTTATGGGGTTCATTGGTGGTACTGCAGATAAGCCGGCACCTATAACACAGCGAGAAGTGAATGAAATTCTCAATCGACTTGAAGAAACAGTCGACAAGCCATCCCATAAAACGGTGTATGAGCCTGGGGAGCTGGTTCGTGTCGTTGATGGTCCTTTCAATGATTTCACGGGCACTGTTGAAGAAGTCAATTACGAAAAGAGCAGGGTGCGAGTAGCGGTTTTGATTTTCGGTCGCTCTACGCCGGTAGAACTCGAGTTCTCCCAAGTAGAGAAGGGCTGAGAAGACTGGCGTAATGGTTTTTGAGGAGTGCAGTCTCGTAGGGATATGACATGAAGTTTAAGCAGTAAGAAAAACTGCTCCTGCCCGACGGTGGGAGCTCTGACAAAGTCGCGGGAACGCTTGCGAACCCGTGCCAGGGGAGTCCATCGGTTTGGACGCTTGAACCCAAAAGGAGAGAAAATGGCAAAGAAGATAAATGCCTATATCAAGCTGCAGGTTGCAGCTGGTAAGGCCAACCCCAGTCCGCCTGTTGGTCCCGCTCTCGGTCAGCATGGCGTCAATATCATGGAATTCTGTAAAGCCTTCAATGCTCAGACACAAGGTCTTGAGCAAGGCTTGCCAATTCCGGTTGTGATCACCGTTTACGCTGATCGCAGCTTCACTTTTATCATGAAAACGCCACCTGCGAGTGTGCTGCTTAAGAAGGCAGCCGGTATCCAGAGCGGTAGTAGTCGTCCTAACAGTGAAAAAGTCGGCAAGCTGAGCCGTGCTCAGCTCGAAGAAATCGCAAAAGTGAAAATGCCGGATCTGACGGCGGCTGATCTGAATGCTGCCGTACGCACGCTGGCAGGTACCGCTCGTAGCGCCGGCATCGAAACCGAGGGTGTTGTGTAATGGCCAAGTTGACCAAAAAAGCCAAGCTGATTGCCAATAAGGTACAGAATGTAAAAATGTACTCTGTTGAAGAGGCTGTTGCGCTGTTGAACGAATTTTCATCAAAGAAATTTAAAGAATCGATCGACGTGTCGATCAACCTAGGTGTTGATCCGCGGAAGTCAGATCAGAATGTGAGGGGTGCTACAACGCTGCCTCACGGCACCGGGAAGACGGTGCGTGTTGCCGTGTTTGCACAGGGCGCCAATGCACAGAAGGCGAAAGATGCTGGTGCTGATATCGTTGGCTTTGACGATCTGGCCCAAAGCATCAAAGATGGCAACCTCGACTTTGACGTTGTAATCGCAAGTCCTGACGCTATGCGTGTAGTCGGCCAACTTGGTACCATCTTGGGCCCGAAAGGTCTGATGCCAAACCCGAAAGTAGGCACGGTTACTCCGGATGTGGCCGGCGCAGTAAAAAACGCGAAGGCGGGCCAAGTTCGGTTTCGTACAGACAAGAACGGCATCATCCATGGCGGAATTGGCAAAATCGGCTTCAATGCCGATGCGGTCAAAGGCAACTTGGAAGCGCTGCTGTCAGACTTGAAGCGCGCCAAACCATCCACATCGAAAGGTATATACATCCAAAAAGTGGTGTTGTCATCCACGATGGGTCCGGGCCTGATGCTGGATCAGTCCACCCTCAGCGCATAATTAACCGAATTCGGGCGAGATTGAGTTTGCCCAAAAAAGACTTTGGGGTACCGCTGTCTATGTGGCGGCGGAACTGTCAAAGACCGCAGGTGGTGATGGTGGGGTGCGAGTGAGGTGGTCGGCATTTACCGGCGATCTCGCGCGCGGCCGAGCCGAAAACCTTAATTTCCTGCGCAGATGGTGTACCCATCCGTTGAATGTTGGATTGAGTTTCAGACTCTACATCCGGCAATCATGACGATGCTTCACCAAATAAGGGCCTGAAGCAGCTGCCAGATGTTTTAGGATCGTAATATCCGAAGCAGTCGCAAGCGACTGTATTCAAATCAGGAGTTAAGTTAGTGGCTATTAGACTTGAAGACAAACAGCAGATCGTCTCTGAAGTCAGTGAAGCTGCTAAAAGTGCTTTGTCTGCAGTGGTCGCGGATTTCCGTGGTATCGCTGTGACGGATCTTACTTCTTTGCGAAAAACCGCCAGAGAAAGCGGGGTATATCTGCGTGTAGTCAGAAATACCCTGTTGAAGAAGGCGGTGGCTGGTACTGAGTTTGAGTGCCTTGGTCCCGCACTGAAAGGTCCGACCTTGCTTGCATTTTCCCACGTTGATCCGGGTGCCGCTGCGCGTGTACTTAAGGAATTCGCCAAGAAGAATGACAAGTTTGCAGTTAAAGCATTGGCAGTGAGTGGCAAATTGTTGGCGGCCGACCAGATTGATGTGTTGGCTAGCTTGCCGACGTACGACCAGGCAATCGCAACACTCATGAGCTTGATGCTCGCTCCGGTTACCAAGCTTACTCGCACGTTGAACGAGGTGCCTACCAAGGTGACTCGTGGTGTGGCGGCCGTACGTGACCAGAAGCAGCAAGCAGCGTGATTACTGTTTGAAGTTCTGTTTTATCAATTATCAACATTTTGAAATTAGGAGATAAGAGTCATGGCTCTTTCCAAAGAAGATATCCTTGAAGGTATTGCTAATCTGACCGTAATGGAAGTCGTTGAACTAGTGTCGGCGATGGAAACCAAGTTCGGCGTATCTGCAGCGGCAGCAGTTGCTGTAGCAGCAGCTCCCGTTGCAGCAGCTCCCGCTGCAGAAGAAAAAGATGAGTTTGCTGTTGTACTGGCAAGCGCAGGCGAGAAGAAAGTAAATGTTATCAAAGTAGTACGCGAGCTGACTGGCTTGGGCCTTAAAGAAGCAAAAGACCTCGTCGACGGCGCGCCGTCCACGGTCAAAGATGGCGTGAACAAAGCCGACGCAGCCGCGATGAAAGCGAAACTGGAAGAAGCTGGTGCCAAAGTAGAACTGAAATAAGTAGTCTTTAGGCAAGGCAATTAAAGGTGGGGCTCTGCGGAGTCCCACCTTCTCTTATTGTTAGCCTGTTTCATTTGTAAGTTGATGGATATTCAGCCAGGTTGGGCTCATCCCACCTTCTGAGTAAGAGATATTTGGTGCTACCCCGTTTTCAAGTTGAGGCGGCATGGTGGCTAATCGGAAACACGGTTATCAGGAATAGCAGATGGCATATACATACACTGAGAAAAAACGTATCCGTAAAGACTTTGGCAAGCTAAAAAGCGCCATGAATATCCCTTACCTGCTTGAAATCCAGATCAATTCCTACAAAGAGTTCACTCAAGTAGAAGTCAAGCCTGAAGACAGGCTCGACAAAGGGCTGCATGCCGCTTTCAAATCCATTTTTCCAATTGTCAGTTATTCGGGCAAAGCGCTCCTGGAGTATGTTTCCTATCGCCTCGGCAAGCCTGAATTTGATGTAAGTGAATGTATTCTGCGAGGTGCAACCTATGCAGTATCGCTGCGCGTGAAGGTGCGGCTGATCATCTACGAAAAGGAGTCCACTGCCAAAGTCATCAAGGACATTAAGGAGCAGGAAGTTTACATGGGTGAAATTCCGCTCATGACAGAAAGCGGCACGTTCGTAATCAACGGCACCGAGCGTGTCGTTGTGTCGCAGTTGCACCGGTCGCCAGGTGTATTTTTTGACCACGACAAGGGCAAAACGCACAGCTCCGGCAAATTGCTATACTCCGCGCGTATCATTCCTTACCGTGGTTCGTGGTTGGACGTAGAGTTTGATCCAAAGGATATGGTTTATGTTCGTATTGATCGGCGTAGGAAGCTGCCGGCAACAATACTGCTGCGCGCGCTTGACTACAGTACCAAGGACATCTTGGAGATGTTCTACGATAACAACAACTATTTCATGGACAAGAATGGTGCCATCGCCCTTGAGCTTGTTCCTGCTCGATTGCGTGGCCAAGTGCTGAATTTCAACATCAAGAGCGGCGAGACCGAAATCGTCAAATCTGGTGTACGTATTACCAACCGACATATTCGGGAAATGGAAAAGGCAAAGCTGACCCGTTTGGAGGTTCCGGCGGAATTCGTAATTGGCAATGCACTTGCGAGCGATATTGTCGACAAGGGAACCGGCGAAATCAAATATGCCTGCAACGCTGAAGTCACGCAGGAAATGATAAACACCTTTGTGAAGATGGGATTGAAGGAGTTTTCCACCATCTATACAAATGATCTTGATTGTGGTCCGTTCATTTCCGATACCCTTCGTATCGATCCGGCACAAAGCCGCATGGAGTCACTTGTCGAGATCTATCGCATGATGCGGCCGGGCGAGCCGCCGACAAAAGAGTCTGCTGAAAATCTCTTTGGCAATCTGTTCTTCTCGCTCGAACGCTACGATCTGTCGGCAGTTGGCCGCATGAAATTCAATCGCCGCCTCGGTCGCGAAAGTTCCACCGGTGCCGGTGTATTGAGTCGCGAAGACATTGTTGACGTCATCAAGACCTTGGTAGATATCCGCAATGGTTTTGGAGTGGTTGACGATATAGACCATTTGGGTAACCGTCGCATCCGTAGCGTTGGCGAGATGGCAGAGAACCAATTTCGAGTTGGCCTTGTTCGCGTCGAGCGGGCCGTCAAAGAAAGGTTGTCCATGGCCGACAGCGAAGGTTTGATGCCTCAAGATATGATCAATGCCAAGCCTGTCGCGGCAGCCATCAAGGAATTCTTCGGTTCGTCGCAGTTGTCACAGTTCATGGATCAGAACAACCCTTTGTCCGAAGTTACTCACAAGCGCCGCATATCGGCCTTGGGGCCTGGTGGCTTGACGCGTGAGCGTGCTGGTTTCGAAGTGCGCGACGTTCACCCGACACATTATGGTCGTGTGTGTCCTATCGAGACTCCGGAAGGTCCGAACATTGGACTGATCAATTCGCTTGCAACCTATGCCCGGACCAATGAGTACGGATTCATTGAAAGTCCGGTTCGCAAAGTCACTGATGGAATTGTTACGGACGACGTTCAGTACCTGTCCGCTATTGAGGAAAGTGGCTACGTAATTGCCCAGGCTTCAGCTCCAGTCGATTCGAAAGGCCGTCTCACTCAGGATCTCATTTCCGTTCGCTACATGAATGAATTCACGCTGATGCTGCGCGAACAGGTGCAGTACATGGATGTGTCGCCGCAGCAGGTGGTGTCGGTCGCTGCATCTTTGATCCCTTTCCTTGAGCATGATGACGCGAACCGCGCTCTTATGGGGTCGAACATGCAACGCCAAGCTGTGCCGACGCTCATCTCCGAGAAGCCTTTAGTAGGCACAGGAATGGAACGTAATGTTGCTCAGGATTCTGGTGTATGTGTGGTAGCCCGTCGTGGTGGAGTCATCGATTATGTCGATGCGAGCCGCATCATTGTACGTGTAAACGACGATGAAACTGAAACAGGTGAAGCCGGTGTTGATATCTATAACTTGATCAAGTACACCCGCTCGAACCAGAACACCTGCATCAACCAGCGCAAACTGGTTAAAACGGGCGATGTAGTGTCGAAGAAGGATATTCTTGCCGACGGCCCGTCAATCGATCTTGGTGAGTTGGCGCTGGGCCAGAACATGCGAATCGCATTCATGCCGTGGAACGGCTACAACTTTGAAGACTCGATCCTGATCTCCGAACGCGTTGTAAAGGAAGACCGATTTACGTCGATCCATATTCAGGAGCTGACCTGCATTGCTCGTGATACCAAGCTGGGCGCCGAAGAAATCACGGCAGATATTCCAAACGTGGGTGAAAGCGCACTGGCTCGTCTGGACGAGTCAGGCATTGTGCACATCGGCGCTGAAGTGGACGCTGGCGACATTCTTGTTGGCAAGGTAACACCAAAAGGTGAGACGCAACTGACACCAGAAGAAAAGCTGCTGCGTGCCATATTTGGAGAGAAAGCCTCGGACGTAAAAGACACATCTTTACGAGTGCCTAGTAGCGTGAAAGGCACCGTAATTGACGTTCAAGTGTTCACCCGGGATGGTCTGGAAAAGGACCAGCGCGCTCTTGAGATCGAAGGCATGCAGTTGGCCAAAGTGCGAAAAGATATTGATGATGAATATCGAATCGTTGAGACCGCAACCTTTGCCCGTTTGCGCAAGGCCTTGCTGGGCCAGCCAGTGTCTGGTGGTCCTAAGCTCAAGAAAGGTGATGTGCTCAATGACGAGTATCTTGACGGATTAAAGCACGATGACTGGTTCAAGCTGCGCCTCATCGATGACAAGTTGAGCGAGCAGCTGGAAAAGGCCGGCGTACAGCTGGTCGAGCGCAAAGCCGCGCTTGATGAATATTTTGCGGACAAGAAGCGCAAGATCACCCAAGGTGACAACCTTGCGCCCGGGGTGCTGAAAATCGTCAAGGTCTATCTGGCAATCAAGCGTCGAATCCAGCCTGGCGACAAGATGGCCGGACGTCACGGTAATAAAGGTGTGATCTCAGTGATTATGCCGGTGGAAGACATGCCATATGACGACAAGGGTAACCCTGTAGATATTGTGCTCAATCCACTTGGCGTTCCATCGCGTATGAACGTAGGTCAGATTCTGGAAACCCACTTGGGTGCAGCAGCAAAAGGCCTCGGTGAGAAAATCAACGGAATGCTCTGGGATTACCACCACGAGAAGGCCAAAGTCTCCGACCTTCGAAAGTTCCTTGAGCGGGTCTACAACGGCATCGGCAGTGCCAATCGCAAGGAGAGCCTCGACAAGCTTACTGATCAGGAAATACTTGAGCTTGCCCAGAATCTCAAGAGTGGCGTGCCGATGGCGACCAATGTTTTTGATGGCGCCAGTGAATCTGAAATCAAGGAAATGCTCAAACTGGCAGGTCTAAGTGAAGACGGCCAGATGACACTCTATGATGGACGTACCGGTGACACGTTTGATCGCAAGGTAACTGTTGGCGTCATGTATATGCTCAAGCTGAACCATCTGGTGGATGACAAGATGCATGCGCGCTCTACTGGCTCCTACTCGCTGGTTACCCAGCAGCCATTGGGTGGCAAGGCGCAGTTTGGCGGTCAGCGTTTCGGCGAGATGGAAGTGTGGGCTCTGGAGGCTTATGGTGCCGCGTACACATTGCAGGAAATGCTCACTGTCAAATCTGACGACGTCAACGGGCGTACCAAGATGTACAAAAACATCGTGGATGGAGATGACCGGATGGAAGCTTACATGCCGGAGTCCTTCAATGTATTGCTGAAGGAAATCCGTTCGCTCGCTATTGATATGGAGCTTGATGTTGATAATTGATCGCGGTGAGCTCCAACACTCAACGCATCCATCAACATTTGAAAATTAGAGATTTGCAAAGGCGGAACTGACAATGAAAGATTTGATAGCTTTCCACAAAGCGCAAAAGCAGTCTGACGATTTCGACTCCATTCGTATTGGGCTTGCGTCGCCTCAGTTGATTCGTTCCTGGTCGTTCGGAGAGGTAAAAAAACCGGAGACAATCAATTACCGTACTTTCAAGCCAGAGCGGGACGGCCTGTTTTGTGCCAAGATTTTCGGGCCTGTAAAAGACTATGAATGCTTGTGCGGGAAATACAAGCGGCTGAAGCATCGCGGTGTAATCTGTGAAAAGTGCGGCGTTGAAGTGGCGTTGACGAAGGAACGACGCGTCCGCATGGGGCACATTGAACTAGCCAGCCCGGTAGCGCACATTTGGTTCCTTAAATCGCTGCCGTCCCGCATTGGTCTGATCCTTGACATGACGCTGCGAGACATCGAGCGTATCCTTTATTTCGAATCGTTCGTTGTGACCGACCCGGGCATGACTACGCTCGAAAAAGGCCAGCTTCTGAACGACGAAGAGTACTACACCGCGCTTGAACAGTTCGGTGACGAGTTCCAGGCCAAGATGGGAGCCGAAGCCGTGCAGGATCTGATGCACGACATGGATATTGATGCAGAGGCTGCCGCCATCCGTGAAGAGATCCCGAATACCAACTCCGAAACCAAGCTGAAAAAGCTCTCGAAACGGTTGAAGTTGCTTGATGGTTTCATCAGTTCAGGCAACAAGCCTGAGTGGATGATCCTGAATGTGTTGCCGGTACTGCCACCGGATTTGCGTCCGTTGGTGCCACTTGATGGTGGTCGCTTCGCGACGTCTGACCTGAATGACCTGTATCGTCGTGTTATCAATCGCAACAATCGCCTGAAGCGACTGCTCGACCTGAGTGCGCCAGACATTATCGTGCGCAATGAAAAGCGCATGTTGCAAGAAGCGGTTGATGCCTTGTTGGACAACGGTCGTCGTGGTCGTGCAATCACTGGTTCCAACAAGCGTCCGCTGAAATCTTTGGCCGACATGATCAAAGGCAAGCAAGGCCGCTTCCGTCAGAACCTGCTTGGCAAGCGCGTCGATTACTCTGGTCGTTCCGTGATCGTAGTGGGCCCGACCTTGCGACTGCACCAGGCTGGTCTGCCAAAGAAAATGGCGCTTGAATTGTTCAAGCCATTTATTCTCGGACGTCTGATCTTGCGTGGTATTGCTACAACAATCAAAGCCGCCAAGAAAATGGTGGAAAAAGAAACAGCAGAGGTATGGGACATCCTCGCTGATGTTATCCGCGAGCACCCTATACTGTTGAACCGCGCACCTACCCTACACCGTCTTGGCATCCAGGCGTTCGAGCCTGTATTGATTGAAGGCAAGGCTATCCAGTTGCATCCGCTGGTGTGTGCTGCCTACAACGCCGACTTTGACGGTGACCAGATGGCTGTCCACGTACCGCTGACGCTGGAAGCCCAGCTTGAAGCGCGCACGCTGATGATGTCGACCAACAATATCCTGTCGCCAGCATCAGGTGAGCCAATCATTGTGCCTTCGCAGGACGTGGTGCTCGGTCTGTATTACATGACCCGTGAGCGCGTTAATGCCAAAGGCGAAGGCATGGTCTTCGCCAATATCAATGAAGTTATACGGGCATTCTCTACCAAGAACGTGCATCTGCAGGCGAAGATCAGGGTGCGGTTGACTGAAGTTCTGAAGAACGAAGACGGGTCAATGACTTCACGCACTGGCATCCTGAGCACCACTGTTGGACGCGTTATTCTTTACACCATAGTGCCCGAAGGTCTGCCGTTTTCGCTGGTGGACCATAAGATGACCAAGAAGCAGATATCCAACATTATCAACGTCTGCTACCGCAATGTGGGTCTGAAAGAGACTGTAATCTTTGCTGACCAGTTGATGTACATGGGGTACCGCTACTCCACGTACTCGGGAGCATCGATTGGCGTCAATGACTTCGTCATTCCAGACGAAAAAGTGAAACTTATTGCGCAGGCCGAAGCTGAGGTGGCCGAAATTGAAGCCCAATACGCTGCTGGCCAGGTTACCCAAGGTGAAAAGTACAACAAAGTGATCGACATCTGGTCGCGTGCCAACAACCTCGTTGCCAAGTCGATGATGGATGGCTTGGCGAAAGAGATGGTCATCGATAAGGACGGCAATGCCGTACAGCAGGAGTCGTTTAACTCCGTGTACATCTATTCCGACTCCGGAGCTAGGGGTTCTGCTGCGCAGATCCGCCAGCTTGCCGGTATGCGTGGGCTGATGGCCAAGCCAGATGGCTCCATTATTGAAACCCCAATCACGGCAAACTTTAGGGAAGGCCTCAACGTATTGCAGTACTTCATTTCTACACACGGTGCCCGTAAAGGCTTGGCTGATACTGCATTGAAGACGGCAAACTCCGGTTACTTGACCCGACGTCTTGTCGATATATCGCAGGACCTCGTTATAAAGGAACATGACTGCGGTACCGGCAATGGTTTGACGATGACACCGATTATCCAGGGTGGCGACATTATTGCCGCACTCGGCGAGCGAGTGCTTGGAAGGGTTATAGCTCGTGATGTTGTCAATGCTGACAGTGAAACACTGATTGAAGCCGGTACCCTGATTGATGAGAAATTGGTAGAAACACTGGAAACAAACGGCGTCGACGAAGTGCTTGTGCGTTCGCCAATTACTTGCGCCGCAGAGGCCGGTATCTGTCGTCTTTGCTATGGTCGCGATCTTGCCCGTGGTCACCTTGCCAACATCGGTGAGGCGGTGGGTGTAGTTGCCGCCCAGTCCATCGGTGAGCCCGGCACCCAGTTGACCATGCGTACGTTCCACATTGGTGGTGCGGCCTCGCGTGCAACTGCGAACGACAGCGTTCAAGTTAAGACAGAGGGCACTATCCATTTGCGCAACATGAAAACCGTGCAGCGCACCAATGGCCAATTGGTTGTTGTGTCACGCTCGGGAGAGTTGGTCGTCAATGATGTACATGGCCGGGAAAAAGAGCGCTATAAACTGCCTTATGGTGCAGTGATTAATGGCACAGACAAAGCCAAAGTCAAGGTTGGCCAAGTGGTTGCGAACTGGGATCCGCATACACATCCGATTGTTGCTGAAGTTGCCGGTACTGCTTCGTTCGAGGCTATGGATGAAGGGCTTAGCGTTAAGCAGCAGACAGATGATGTCACTGGTTTGTCTAGCATCATGGTGTTGGACGTTTCCGAACGACCATCAGCTGGCAAGGAATTACGCCCGGCAGTGACACTTCTCGACTCCAAGGGCAAGTATGTGACTCTCCCTGGTTCGAACGCACCCGCGCACTACTTTCTGCCAGCCAAAGCTATTATCGCTGTCACAGATGGCCGCAAAGTGGAAATCGGTGACGTGATTGCCCGTATTCCGCAAGAAGGGTCCAAGGTGCGTGACATCACCGGTGGCTTGCCGCGTGTGGCCGATCTCTTTGAAGCACGCAAGCCCAAAGAGCCCGCGATCCTCGCAGAAATTTCTGGCACGGTCAGTTTCGGTAAGGAAACCAAAGGCAAGCGTCGTCTGATCATTACTCCAGCCAATGGCGTTAATCCGCTTGATGGTAGCGCCCATTATGAAGTGCTGATCCCGAAATGGCGCCAGATGACTGTTTTTGAAGGTGAATTTATCGAGAAGGGAGAGGTGGTTTCTGATGGCCCCCCCAGCCCACACGATATCCTTCGATTGAAAGGTGTTGAGGCGTTAGCGCGATACATTGTCAACGAGGTGCAGGACGTCTATCGGTTGCAGGGTGTACGCATTAATGACAAGCACATCGAGGTAATTGTGCGTCAGATGCTCCGCAAAACCGAAATTGCCGACATGGGAGATTCCAGCTTCATCAAGGGAGAACAGGTCGAATATAACCGCGTCATGCAGGAAAACAACCGGTTGCGTCAGGCATCCAAACAAGAAGCCAGCTTTGATCGAGTTTTATTGGGTATCACAAAGGCGTCGTTGGCAACGGAGTCTTTCATCTCGGCGGCTTCCTTCCAGGAAACCACCAGGGTTCTTACCGAGGCTGCAGTCACCGGCAAACGTGATTACTTGATGGGCCTGAAAGAAAACGTGGTGGTTGGTCGGCTGATTCCGGCAGGCACAGGTCTGTCGTATCACGAGAACCGCCGCAAGCAATCCGAGACTCGGCGTCATCAGGAAATGGCTTCTGCTCGTGAAGTAGAAGCGGCGCTTAGTGAGGCCCTTAGTGCAGAAATTGACTTTGAATCCGGGAGTCCCTCCGGCGAGTAGTCGGAGTCGTCATGGAAGATTGCGTTAAAACATGGAGCCCGGCAGTGCATCAGCGTCTAAGTCGTTGACGGTAACTGGTTAGCTCCCTAAAATGCGCGTCCCTTAGTCCTAAGGGCGCGCTTTGATTTGTATGGCGGGAAGCACGGCTTCCTGAATTGTTGCATTGGAGAATTGAATGGCCACTGTGAATCAGCTGGTTCGTAAACCAAGAAGAAGCAGATCGGAAAAGAGCGACGTGCCTGCCCTGCAAGGCAGCCCGCAACGACGCGGTGTGTGCACCCGTGTGTATACCACTACGCCGAAAAAGCCAAATTCGGCATTGCGTAAAGTGTGCCGCGTACGGTTGACCAGCGGTTATGAAGTTACTTCTTATATTGGTGGTGAAGGTCATAACTTGCAGGAGCACTCAGTGATCCTGATCCGCGGCGGTCGTGTCAAAGACTTGCCAGGCGTGCGTTACCATACTGTTCGCGGCTCACTTGATACCTCCGGTGTGTCCGCGCGTCGCCAAGGTCGTTCCAAATACGGTGCAAAGCGACCGAAATCCTGAGTTCCTAATCCCGCCAGCCCAGTAAGGCCGGGTGCCTGAAGGTCATCCCGGATTACCCTGAAGAGAGTGAGTTATGCCAAGAAGACGAGTCCCTGCTCGACGCGAAGTACTTCCAGATCCAAAGTTCGGCAGCATCATCCTTGCCAAGTTCATGAGTCATGTCATGAAAGACGGCAAAAAGTCTGTAGCTGAGAAAATTGTCTACGGCGCGCTAAATACCATCGGCGAGAAAGGCAATGCCGATCCGCTCAAAGTGTTTGAGTCTGCGCTAGACAATATCGCCCCGATGGTTGAAGTTAAGTCCCGTCGTGTGGGTGGTGCCACCTATCAGGTTCCGGTGGAAGTGCGTCCCGAGCGTCGAAATGCCCTCTCCATGCGTTGGTTGGTTGAATATGCGCGGGGACGTGGCGAAAAATCCATGGCTCTGCGCTTGGCCGGAGAAATCCTTGATGCATCACAAGGTCGAGGCAGTGCAGTGAAGAAGCGCGAAGACGTTCATCGCATGGCTGAGGCCAACCGCGCATTCTCTCATTACCGATTCTAGTAATACATCTGGGTAATTGAGAGCCTTACAGTGGCAAGAAAGACTCCTATTGCGCGTTATCGCAACATCGGGATTTGCGCGCACGTGGATGCGGGTAAAACCACGACTACAGAGAGAGTTTTGTTCTATACGGGCGTAAATCACAAGATTGGTGAAGTGCACGATGGTGCTGCCACTATGGACTGGATGGAGCAGGAGCAGGAGCGTGGCATTACGATTACTTCTGCTGCTACCACTTGCTTCTGGCAAGGAATGAACAAGCAGTTCGATGAGCATCGCATCAATATCATTGATACCCCAGGGCACGTAGACTTTACGATTGAAGTGGAGCGGTCACTGCGCGTACTTGATGCCGCTGTTGTTGTACTGTGTGCCAGTTCCGGCGTACAGCCACAGACTGAAACAGTATGGCGTCAAGCCAATCGCTACGAAGTGCCTCGATTGGTATTCGTCAATAAGATGGATCGGGCTGGCGCAAATTTCCTGCGCGTTGTGAAGCAGATGAAAGAGCGTCTTAAAGCCAATCCGGTGCCGGTACAAGTGCCTATTGGGGCGGAGGATGAGTTCGAGGGCGTAGTCGACTTGGTCAAAATGAAAATGATCAGGTGGAGTGAAGAAGATCAAGGTACAAGCTTCATATATGCCGATATTCCCCAAGAAATGATCGATGAATGTCGGGTATGGCACGAGAATCTGGTTGAGGCTGCTGCCGAAGCCAATGACGAGTTCATGAACAAATACCTTGAAGGCCGTGCACTAACAGAGGAAGAGATTAAGGTTGGTTTGCGCAAGCGCACGTTGAGCAGTGAAATTGTACCGGTGCTTTGCGGCTCTGCATTCAAGAACAAAGGCGTGCAAGCCATGCTTGACGCTGTGGTGGAGTACCTGCCGTCTCCGACCGAAGTTAAGGCAATTGAAGGAGTGCTGGAGGATGGTGAAACTCAAGCCATTCGCAAGTCCGATGACAATGAACCGTTTGCAGCGCTAGCCTTCAAGATTGCTACTGATCCTTTCGTAGGCACACTGACATTCTTCCGTGTGTACTCTGGTAAACTGAGTTCAGGCGATTCCGTTTATAACCCGGTAAAAGATCGAAAAGAACGCGTCGGTCGCATGGTACAGATGCACGCCAATGCCCGTGAGGAAATCAAAGAGGTGTTGGCGGGTGACATCGCCGCTGCCGTTGGCCTAAAGGACATCACCACAGGCGATACGCTGTGTGCCATCGACAATATAATAACGCTCGAAAGAATGGATTTTCCGGATCCGGTCATATCGTTGGCGGTTGAGCCGAAAACCAAGGTCGATCAAGAAAAGATGGGCATTGCCCTTGGCAAGCTGGCACAGGAAGATCCTTCGTTCAGGGTAAATACCGATGAGGAATCCGGTCAGACCATTATCGCGGGAATGGGTGAGCTGCATCTGGAAATCATCGTCGACCGTATGCGTCGCGAGTTCGGCGTCGAAGCCAATATCGGCAAGCCGCAAGTTGCCTACCGCGAAACAATTCGTAAAAAGGTGGAAGTCGAAGGTAAGCACGTTAAGCAGTCAGGGGGGCGCGGGCAGTATGGTCATGTGTGGTTGCGCATCGAGCCTTTGCCTGCCGACGCGGAATATGAGTTTGTCAATGAAGTCGTCGGTGGCACAGTGCCAAGGGAATATGTGCCGGCGGTAGACAAAGGTGTGCAGGAACAGTTGAAAAATGGCTGTCTTGCCGGTTATCCGTTGCTTGCAATGAAAGTTACCATCTTTGATGGTTCCTTCCATGATGTGGACTCCAATGAGATGGCATTCAAGATCGCTGGTTCAATGGCACTGAAAAAAGGTGTGCTCCTAGCTGATCCTGCCCTCCTTGAGCCTATCATGAAGGTAGAGGTTGTTACTCCCGAAGACTACATGGGTGACATCATGGGCGACCTGAATCGTCGCCGGGGCATCGTGCTCGGAATGGAAGATCAGTTGGGAGCGAAAATAGTCACTGCGGAAGTTCCGCTTGCCGAAATGTTCGGCTATTCCACTGACTTGCGGTCAGCCTCCCAGGGACGTGCGACATACACGATGGAGTTCACCAAGTACGCCGAAGTGCCTGGCAATATTGCAGACACGATTATCAAAGGCAAAGGCAGGTAGCAGTTTCGTAACGGCAATCCCATAAGTATTCAGTCGGAGGCATCCAATGGCGAAGGAAAAATTTGAGCGTAAGAAGCTCCACGTTAACGTAGGTACGATTGGTCACGTAGACCATGGCAAGACGACGTTGACAGCGGCTCTGACGCGTGTGTGTGCAGAAACCTGGGGCGGT
>Ga0255099_1000174_pt1 | contig 26339 bp, 18 predicted proteins | sample Colum_Colum_RepA_2_FD_188451 | JGI IMG/M metagenome (GOLD analysis project Ga0255099, IMG submission 188451) | Freshwater microbial communities from Columbia River, Oregon, United States - Colum_Colum_RepA_8d | ecosystem: Environmental > Aquatic > Freshwater > River | place: USA: Oregon...
TCATTATACTGTCCAGGTTAAGTTCATCGTGCTCATACTGATTCATATTTATACAACAGGTATACTCCCATAGTTCAAGAACCTCAGTGCTTTTTACTTTATAAGGTGCATACTGTTTATTATCTGAATGAAGTTCAAAAGCAGATTCTTTTTTATGAAACTGCATAATGCGCTTATACGAAAGTCCGTCATCTTTAGTAACTACAATATAGGTGCTTCCTAACTTCACATCTTCAAAGCGTTCTAAATACTTGGCAATTACAAAAGAACCTTCTTTAATGGGCGGCATACTATCGCCACGAATGGGGAAAGCCCGATGCTTGCCTACCGGTAAAAAAGGTAATTTCATTTGCGGCAAACGCTCTATGTATTCAGGATCGGCATAACCCCGTAAATAACCTGCAGAAGCCTTTAAGGGTATAAGCTCCACCATATCGTTGCCCTCGTTATCAATGAGTATAGGAAACAAAATCCGGTTTTTGCCCAACTTCATTAAGCCGTCCAGATTGGTACGTTTTAAATCCCCGCGCACGAGTGCATCAATAGCTACATGAAAAAACTCTGAAAGTCGTATCAGTAAATCAATTGGGGGTTCGTTACGCCCTTCTTCATACCCGCCAATGCGAGAACGTGTTACGCGAAGTTCTTCGGCCAATTGCTCTTGTGAAAGCCCCTTAAGTTGTCGTAAAAAACGAATGTTTGATGCTATTTTACTCATATACTTTAATTATTATACCCTGCAAGTATACTACAAAGTATAGTTTAATATTACTATAAAATATAGTATTTTAAATAAATTTTAAACACCGTATTATCATATAAACGATTCCCTCTCACATACGCTGGCTCTTTAAACAGAATACAATTACCTAAATACGGTTTCGTAATAAAAGCAATTTTAAAATACTGGTTAATGCACCTGTGTTAATTAATCGGGCTTAATCCAAAGCTTTAACACCTTAGGTTCCAAAATGTCTTGCGCGTATAATTCCAAATAATATAATCCTTGTGCCAATTCAGGCAGTATTAAAGGTTGCGAAAAAGATTTTAAAATAGTATAACAAAGACGGCCGCTCACATCACGTATATCTATTTTATGCACTTCATTAGCATTTTGAACATACAAAAATCTGGAAGTTGGATTTGGAAATATCCGGACTGTTGAAAGTAAAACACTTTCAATACCCGAAATGCAAGGTACCGCTTCTACCGTCCAATGTGCGGTGCATACACCCGAAGCATACTGGGCTTGTAATGAAATAACCGACCCTGCAGCCGGTGTGGTAATTAATGAAGATGCTAAAACACTGCCATTCCATGTATATTGACTGGCACCGCTTGCCGTTAAGGTATGCGTAACACCTGCGCATAATGCATTTAATCCCAAAGCATTTAAAATTTGTACGTTTAGTGTCGGTGTGGGTGCCAGGCTAAAGGTTTGCACCAAATTACTACTACAGTTTTGCGAAGAAACACCACTTAAGGTTAGCTGAAGCACGCTTCCAGTAGGAACTACAGACCAGGTTGATGTTCCCGGCTGCATATTCCAAGAATACGAAGTTGCCCCGGAGGCGTTAAACACTAAAGTTTGACCTGAACACAGCAAAGTAGGTGCAGTAAGCGCTAAGGTAGGTAAAGGCACTACTGTAATTTGTATAGCAGCTGTTTGGGTACAATTTTGTGCACTGCTTACGGTTACCTGAATTGCTCCAGTGGCAAGGGGAGTAAAATTAATAACCGGTCCCCATTGGGATGTAGACCAAGAATAGGTATTAACAATTACCGAATTTAAAGGCGTGGCTTGTAACCACAGGTTTTGTCCGGCACAAAGACTTGAACTTCCCATAACCGTAACGCTGGGCAAAGCATGTACACTAAGAGTAACTGCAGTACGCGGATTTAACGTACAAGAATTTTGTGAAGCAAAAACGGAGTACGACCCTGATGCAGGATACGCCAGCGATAACACCGAACCATTACCAATAGCCGTTGTACCTTGTGCACTGGCATACCAGCTCACCGAACCAGGATAATACGCATGCGCGGTTAATACAAAAGTGGTATTAGGGCAAGCCGTAACATTAGGCGAAACCGTTATACTGTCTGGATTACAGGGTATAGCATAGGTCCATAAATCCTGCATATTGTCGGGACTTGGAGAAGCTGCATCGCTACCCAAACCACCAAATAGCCAGCAAGCACCATTTGGCAAAGTCCAATACGTATTATACCGACGTGATCCCGGCATATTTGTAACAGCAGTTTGGCCAAGTGTGCCATATGTACCATTGGTGTATATACCTGTTGAGCCTTTAAGCCAGGTAAACTGATTGGTTACAATGTCATAAACATAAAAATCATTAAGCGCACCTACCGGACCGCCAGAAAAACCATAACCACCAAAAAGATAAACCTTACTGGTATTGGTTTTCCAACAAACCGCACTGTATCGTCCTCCGGGCAATACAGATGGTGAACTCACACCCAAAATTCCGTAATTTCCAGGCTGATTAACCAACCCCGAACCTTTCATCCAAACCCATTGGTTGGTTAAACTATTGTATTTCCAAAGATCCCCTAAATACCCTTGAGATGCAGCGCCCAAACCTGATCCGCCATATAAAAACAATTCGTTGTTATGCACCCAGTATCCGGGAAAATGCAGTGCGCCGGGCATCACGGAATTACTTGAAATTCCTAGCGAACCATATACGGCATTTTGATTTATTTGATTAGAACCTTTTACCCAGGTCCATTGATTGGTTTGTATATTATACATCCATAAATCTGAAAGATTACCATCACCTCCAGAGGCAGCATACCCTTTGCCACCATAAAGCCATAAATTACCTTGTGCATCTACCCAGGTTGCCGATCCGTAACGCGAACCAGGCATAACAGATGAAGAAGCTATACCTTGTGTACCGTAAATTCCAAAATTATCTGTGCTTTGCAGTCCTTTCATCCAAGTCCACTGAAGCGTCTGAGGATTAAATCGCCATAAATCGTTTAAACGGCCAAAAGTATTTGAATTGCCAAATCCGTCTCCGCCAAACATCCAAAAATTACCTTGCAAATCAATCCACGACATCATAAACTCACGGGCACCCGGCATAGCACTTGCCGTAGCAATGGTTTGCGGTCCATAGATACCCGGGGCATCCGGGGCATTTGAGCCTTGAAGCCAAACCCATTGCTGCGATTGGGGATCAAAACGCCATAAATCATTTAACCATGATAAAACGGGTTGTGAAGAAATACCCTCGCCGCCAAACATCCATAAACGGCCTTGTGCATCATGCCAATTGGCACTTCCATGTCTATTTCCAGGCTGATTTGAATTACTGGGAATGGCCTGTGTTCCATAAACGCCTGTTATTGTGCCATTTTGAGAGGCGCCTTTAACCCACTTAAACTGTTGTGAAAATCCAAGATGCAGCGTAAGGCTTAACAGTAAATAAAAAAAATATTTCATGTCTATAAAATTAAAGTATTACACATTTGAATACAACTTCCAAATCGGTTTCACCCGGCGCATACAAGCCGTTTTTAACACCAGGCTGATGTTTTAAAACAATTTTTATGGCCCCCGTTCCTGATGTTTTAGATTTGGTATACCATGTTGTGCGTAATCCTATCGGTAATTTGGATGCGGAATTATCGTAATCGTTATAGCGTATCCAAAGCGGGATGGATTGCAGTGATAAGACATGCGGATGAGTAGCAATCCATTGGGACGCTTCAGGATTAAAAAATACCATATGCGCATCTCCTTCACTAGTTACTTCTTTTGAAATTGTATCAACCGGTACTTGTAATTGATTTAATAAAATTAAATTCAAATGGTACGTTGATTCTTCTGATAGCACAAGCACCGAATCGGATTGCTGAATGCCGCCATAATAAGGCACTTTACCGCCTATCCCATCCGGATCCGTATAGGTATAGGTTTTAGAAATTCCACGGGCTGAATCAGTTAAAACCAAATGGCATGAGGTAATATATTCTTCATCATTAATTGGTGGATTAGGTTTAGGGTCTTCTTTTTTACAAGAACTTCCTAAAATTATTACCAGTAAAAAACTACACGAAAAAAAATGCAAAACAGAAAATTTCATGGTGGTTAATGGTTTTGTTTTCATAGTTGATGGATTTGTTAATTCTTATGATAATTTATTATTGTTAAAAGTGCAGTCGTAATTGCATATTTACAGATCTTCCTAAGGCATCGGTAAAATATCTAAAACGGTCTAAATACGATCTGTACGTTTTATTAAATAGATTTTGAATTTGCATGCCACAGCTCAAACGTTTTGATGCCCAGGAGAACGTATATTCCGTGTTAACATAACAGATTGTATATGCTTGAGGCGCTGGAGCAAAATCTCCAGTAGCAGGCAATCGCCACTGTCGGTTCACCCACTGGGCACCACATGCCATTAATACGCTTGCATGCGAATATGCTTTGAGCCATTGAATATCAGACTTTATACAATCTGCAGGCATATAAATTAATGGTTCGTGTTTACGAATATCTTGTCCACGAACAAAAGTAATTTGCGTTGTATTTAAAATTGTGCGATGTATTTTAAATCGCTGCAAAACATCTATTCCGTATATAGCAGCCTGGGTTTGTGCATATTCAAAAATGGGATATGCGCCCCGAAGAGTTAATGCAAACTTTTGCGAAGGATATAAATATATATAATTCAAAAAACCGTTATAATACATCTGAGATTCCCAATGAAACCGGTCTGTTTCTGCAGTCCAGTGTATTTGAAAATTAATAACCTTTTCAGAATTTAAAACACTGTTTCCTATTTCATAAGCCCCAACACCATGGTGTAAACCATTGGCATACAATTCTAATGCGCTGGGTGGACGCCAGGCCGAACCGATATAACATAAAAGTCTGCCGTTCAGTCGAGTGGGAATTTGCAAACCTATTTGTGCTGTATTTTGTAAAAAGGTGTGAAACGGCTCTTGTAAGCTATTTGATTTATAAAAAAAAGTTTGAAGTGTTCTGTAATCGAGGCGTGAACCAATTTCTAATAATGCCGGTCCGTATGCCGTTTTAAATACAAGCATACGTTCTAGGGCAAACAGCCCCCCATTATGCTGAATATAATTAGGCATATAACTTGATCCCCAAGCATTGTTTTGCTGTGCCGCATATTGTATACCCATTTGACCTTTTACACCATGCCATTGCTGATGCTCTATAACCACTTCATGCTGATACCCCTGTAAACGATAGCTTGCTGCTGGTTTAAGTGCTGAACTGCGAGTGTGTGAATCAAACTCTGCACGTAAGTTATTTTGTAAAGCCAAAGATGTATTCAATTGCCAGGTATCATTTATATGCCAGTGCCATGCATTTTTAATAAAATCATGCTGTACATCTTGACTCGGAGCCTCAAACTGATATGAAAAAGCATTTGATGGTTGTAGGGGTACAGATGACGCAATGGCGGCTTTTAAATCTGCCATTGTAGCTAAATGCGATCCCGAAAATAACCCCAAGGCACTGTTATAACGGCTTACAAAAATTTCAGTACCCCAGCGGGTATTGTGATATGCCGATTGTAATGCCATATTACCCTCATGTTGTCCGGTATTTGAAATTGCATACAGAGGCGCTGATACCGTACCACCGTATTTACCTGAAGTATGTAACCGCCACGCTATGTGACCTTTGGCATCTGCATGACCCTGTATCTGCATGGCACCGGCAGGCATACGCCCATTACCAATATACTGCAATTGTGCAGATCCGTGAATTTGTCCGGTATCGGGTAACTGCGGACTTCGCAATAAAACGACTCCCCCAATAGCATCCGATCCATACCGCACTGATGCTGCACCTTTAACAACTTCAATTTGCGTCATTAAAAACGCATCCATTTCCGGTGCATGATCGTTTCCCCATGCCTGAGACTCAAAACGCATGCCTTCCTGTAACATTAACACACGATACCCCTGCATGCCATGTATCATTACTTTTGAAATTCCAGGACCATTTTTTACCTCTGATATACCTGGGGCTTGTGCCAAAACTGCTGCAATACCAGAAGCTTGGTGCCTGTATACATCACTGGCACTAAGGGTGTGTGTAAACAGCAGGGTGTTATGTTCAGTACGATTTGCGGTTACATGCACATCATGTAACATATGTAAATAATGTGAAAGTTGCAGGGTTTGAACTTTCGACATTGTAAGATGAACCATAAAAACAGTATCTCTACATGCATAATGATGCAGCAAAAATGTATACGTTCCCGGGCATAATGCTTGTAGCACAATGTACCCTTGGGCATCACATGTATAAACGTTACCGCTTAAAACATCTTTTAATTGCGCATACGATGCATCGGCTATTTCATCGTGTTCTGACAACGCAAGGGTATAGCTCAAATTGCAGTTTTGCGCCGAGGGCTTTGTATATATAAAAATAATTATGGCCAAAATAAGGCTTAAACGTAAAAGCATAAAATTGATTAGATTTAAACTGTAAAAAAAAATCAGCTTAAAGTAGGTGGAGCACGCCCGGAAATATATAAAAATGCTACTGATGCCAATGCCTCCGAAGCATTTGGTAAACACTTATACCATTGCTGAGGTATCCATAATTGAATAAAAGAAGGTTCAAAAAAAGTTGTTTGCTGATGAACAATTAAATCATCTAATGCACACTTTGTAGTGGCGGGGCGATCGGTTTGTGTAGTATTAACATCATGGTGATGAACAAACCAGTGGTGCACCGTTTGCTTGGGAACGAGTAAAATTAAAATCAACGTGAGTGTCCAAATTGTATACCCTGCTGATTTCATAAGCCAAATATAAAAATATTTATTTACGTAACTGCTGACGTTGTTTGGCCATTTCTTCTAATCGTTTTTGAAAGCCCGAAACCTTTACCGGTTTTTTCATATTATCTTCAAGTTGTGCTCTGATTTTTGCATCACTTACAAACCATTTGATAATATAATTTTGGCCAAACGTAAACATGTTAGCTAAAAAATAATACCAACTTAAACCAGCAGCATACTTATTCATAACGGCTAAAAATATAACCGGCATAAAATACATCATAAATTTCATACCGGGCATTTGATTGTTTTGCTGAGGCATCATGCTACTGTTCATGTAGGTATAAACGATGGTACTAACAAACATTAACGCAGCAAATAAACTGATGTGATCGCCATAAGCCCAATTAATTATGGGCAATGCTCCAAAAGTCCAAATGCTGTCGTACGTACTTAAATCATCGGCCCATAAAAACGCTTTTTGACGTAATTCAATAGCAGCAGGAACAAAATTAAATAATGCAATTAAAATCGGAAATTGCAATAATAGTGGAATACAGCCTGACAATGGATTTACACCGGCTTTTCGGTATAACGCCATTTGTTCTTGTTGTTTTTTAAGCGGATCAGCAGAGGCGCCAAACTTAGCATTTAACTGATCGGTTTCCGGTTTTAAAACGCGCATTTTAGCGCCACTCATATACGTTTTATAGGCTATTGGAAATAATAAGATTTTAACTATGAGGGTTAATATTAAAATCACAATACCCATATTCATAGTATCTAATGCATTAAATAATGGAATAACCAGCCATTTATTAATGTAACTGAAAATACTCCATCCGGTTGGTATAATTTTTTCCAACTGCATATTAAACGCTTGCAGCGTGGGGTAATGATTGGGGCCAAAATAAAAATTATATGTAAATTGTTCCTGTGCAAGATGTTTGTAGGGTATTCCCAATTCTGTAGCTGCACGGGCAATTGCCGCATGTGAATCTGGTCTTTGCTGTAATTCTACCGCACTACCCGATTTTACAAATCCCACTGGCGACCATACCGTTGCATTAAAAAATTGCTGTTTAAATGACACCCACTGAATGTCTGCTTCTTGAATTTCCAAACGCTCCGAAGCCATGGGATTAATGTTATCGGGGTCTTCTACTGTATTTTTATAATAAATGGTAGCTACTTCTTTTTCTTTTGATTTATGCTGCTCTTGGCTGGGATACAATACCGACCATTGCCACTGCAATTGATCTTCTGTGGTTGAAAAAATATTTTGCATGCCGGTAAAAAGCCATTTACTTTCCAATGTAAATCCATCTTTAGGCAGCTTATATTCCAATTCCATATAAGAACCGGGTTTTGATGTTTCAAGGCGCAATCGTAGCGTGTTTGATCTCTGTTCAATAATTTTAAAATAAAATTCAGAGCTGGCAAACATACGCGTGCTGTTGTATGCACTCCATTGTAAATTCATTTTACTGGAATCTGCAATAAAAAGCTGAAGCGGTTTTACAGAATTAGGTCTATGATACCCTTTCAATTCAACCTGCTGAATTGATCCGCCTAAGGTATTTACATAAATTTTAACATTCTTATTCTCCAAAACACATGTTTGAGCTTGTCCGTTTCGAGCCGTATAAAAATCTAAATACTGATCACGTTCGCGTTGCATAAGCACACTATCCGAAACTTTTATAATAGCCAAATCGCCGGGCTGTTGAGGCGACTTTTTTTGTTGTAATGCGCGCGCCTTTTCAAATGCAAGGGCTTCAGCGCGTGCTACAGAATCGCGTTGTTTTTTTGCCTGTTCAATTTGTGCGTTGCTGGGTCCAGAAAAGTATAACCATACCCCCATTATTAATGCAATTAAACCCAGTCCGAGTAAGGATTTTTTATCCACTGTTTTATAATTTAGTGCAACAAAGGTACACTATTTTACATTCGTTTTTAAAAGCCTTTTTCGCCTTCAAGACGGGCAATTACAGCACTGGCTACGGCATTTCCAATAACATTGGTAGCACTACGCCCCATGTCTAAAAACTGATCAACGGCTAAAAGTAATAATAGGCCTTCGGTTGGAATATTAAAATAACTTAACATGCCAGCTATAACTACCAAAGATGCACGCGGAACTCCGGCCATACCTTTACTGGTAACCATTAATATCAACATCATTTGTAGCTGGTCGGGCATGCTCAGCACAATGCCATAACTTTGAGCTATAAAAACAGTTGCAAAGGTCATATACATAATACTGCCGTCGAGGTTAAAAGAATATCCCAGCGGTAATACAAAACTTACTATCCGGTTACTTATGCCATGTTTTTCAAGCGCTTCAATGGTTTTAGGCATAGCACTTTCACTGCTTGAGGTACTAAAGGCCAGCAACACCGGCTCGCGAATATCACGCATTAAAGCCCAAAATTGTATTTTAAAAGCCCTGCAAACCAATGCTAAAATTACAAATGCAAAAAACAACAAGCCTCCAAAAAAACAAGAGATGAGGTACAAATAACCATATAAAACACCTAAGCCCTTTACTGTAACCACAGCACTTAAAGCCCCAAATACACCAATGGGAGCAAGTTTCATAACCATGTGTGTTAATTTAAACATTACCGCACTCAGTGCGTCAATGCCTTTTAGTAATACCAAGCCTTTTGATTTGCTTGTTGCAATTGCTATTCCCAAAAGCAACGAAAATACCACAATGGGTAAAATCTCATTTCCGGCAAGGGATTTAAAAATACTCTCCGGAATAACATGTTCTACAAAATGTAACATTGAATGCTGTTGGGGAGCAATTTGTGCAGCACCCTCAGGAAGTGGCAATTGCATTACCGTACCGGGCTTAAACACATTTACCAGTATCAGTCCTAAAAGCAAAGCTACAAGTGTTGCCAAAACAAAATATACCAGGGTTTTTAACCCCAATCGTCCTACCGTATACACATCCTCTATTTTACCCACACCTACAACTAAAATTGAAAATACCAGGGGTGCAATAATCATCTTAATAAGATGTAAAAAAACCTGACTTAATACAGTAAAGCCCTCTGCATATACTGTATAAGCCGCCTTTAAAGCCGCACCCGAATAATATTTTGGAAGTACCACATGCAGCAATTGCCCAGTTACAAGGGCTAAAATCATGGCTAATATAATCCAGCGTAACAGCCCTGTTGTCAAATGCTTCATCACAAACAACTAAAGTAAGGGTTTTAAGCGTTCTAATTGCATGGCTCTGGAGCCTTTTAACAGAATTACTTTACCTCGAATTGGATGCCGATTAAGATAATCTTCAAATGCATTTAAAGTTTCAAAGGTGTTAAATGTATGGTTTGTGGTTTTATTAAAATTTGAACCAATCAGGTAAACGGCATGGCAATGATGGCTTAAAAGTTGATTAACCAAGTTTTGATGTTCTGTATGACTTTCCTTTCCCAGCTCGTACATATCGCCTAAAATTAAAATCAAATGTTTACCCTCATAGGTATTAAAAATATGATTTAAGGCTGCCTGCATGCTACTTGGATTTGCATTATATGCATCTAAAATCAAAGTGTTATAAGCAGTTATAAATTGCTGCGAACGGTTAAGCTCAGGCTTGTACGATGCCAAAGCAGCTGCAATCTGCTGAATAGGCACATCAAAATAAATTCCAACAGATGCCGCTGCAAGCAAATTATAGGCATTGTAAGATCCTATTAAATTTGAAATTAAAATTACTTGTTCCGGTTGTATCAGGCTAATACTGCATTCCGTCTGATGAGATACTACAGCCGACATTTGAATATGGGCCGATTTTGAAACACCATAGGTTATACGTTTTAAATCCACACTGTGCTGCATCAACTGCGCATCATCGGCATTTACAAATACCACTGCGTTTTTGGTTTTTAAAAACCTGTACAATTCTGTTTTTCCCTTTAAAACCCCTTCAATTCCACCGAAACCCTCAAGATGTGCCTTTCCAATATTAGTAATAATGCCATAATCAGGAGCCGCCATGCTAGAAAGCTGTGCAATTTCACCCTGATGATTCGCACCCATTTCAATTATGGCAAATTCATGTTCAGGTCTTATTTCTAAAAGCGTTAAAGGAACACCAATGTGATTATTTAAATTACCCGAAGTAGCCAATACCTTATATTTTTTTTGAAGTACTTCACGAATTAATTCCTTATTAGTAGTTTTTCCATTACTACCTGTTAAAGCAAGTACTTTAGCCGGCATTTGATTTCGGTGAAAGGTTGCAAGATTTTGTAATGCATGCAACACATCATCAACCCAAATACACCCTTTGCATGATTTAAGTTCGGGAGCGTCAACAACTGCAGCCATCGCACCCAAATGCAATGCCTGTTTTGCAAACTCATTTCCGTTAAATCGATCCCCACGTAAGGCAAAAAACAAAGCACCTGATTTTATATTACGGCTATCTGTGCAAATCTGAAATCCACTTTCAATCCATAACTTATATAATTCCGAAATTTGCATGGTATTTTCAAAAAAAAACCTTCGGTTTTACCGAAGGTTTAAATGTTATAGGTTTGAGCTTATTTACCGCCCATGCCTTTAGGACTACCAACCCGCGTCATGGCACAACGGAAGCCTAACCATGCGTTAGACTGGCGCTGATCTAAATAGCGACGAACGCCCGGATTCAAAAAATATGCACGATCTCTCCAACTTCCCCCTTTTATAACCCTTGATTTATCATTAATTAAAGAGGTTTTTCCGTATTCATACATTAGGGTATTGGCTTTGTTTTGATAATCGCCAATTACATCTTCATTATTATAATATATACTTGACATCAAATCACCATCCATGTAATTTATATAATTAGACATTTTATAATTTCGACGCTCATCTAAATTATCAGCAGCAACAGCACTAGACACTTCACGCCACTTAATGCGACCGGGAATATCGGTCATACCATCAGGAATTGTAAAAAACTTAGCCTGTAAGGTAATCGTGTCGTTAGCACCACCTTTAGCGCTGTTATGATTAATTGAAATCTGACTATATTTCTGAACAATAGGTGTACCATCGTTTGCTAGAATAGTACCTCCCAACCATGGTTTTGTTGAATCCGCGGATGTTGTATCGGTATTTTTTACAAAAAGCTCAGGCACGTTACCTGCATACGAAGTTTCATCACGAACCTGCGTACGAAACACATTACCACGGAACGGTCTAAATTCATCCGCATCCTGAAGTGTATTGGGGCGGTATACATCCATAGTCCATTCGGAAACGTTACCTGCCATGTTGTATAATCCAAAATCATTGGGCCAGTATGAGTAAACAGGTGCTGTAATATCTGCATTATCATTTAGCGCACCTGAAACGCCCATAAAATCACCGTTTCCTCTCACAAAATTGGCATTCATTTGCCCTAAATAATCATCTGAGGCATTTCGTGTACCATGACCATTCCATGGATATAAACGGCGCTCCGTAACACGTTCATCAATGGTATTTCCAATTAAACCGTATGCTGCAAATTCCCACTCAGCCTCAGTTGGAAGGCGGTACTTAGGAAGAAAAATACCATCTTCCATTCGGATTTCCCTTTGACCATCAGCGTTTGGATCTGATGACGGCATTTTACTTTTTAACTGACCCTGCCAAGCACCAGATAAATATGTATCTGTACAGAAATAATCAGTTGAAGAAGGTTGCGGATTATGATCTAATAGCCCTTCACGAATTAATATCATTTCATTAACACGGTCGGTTCTCCAAGAACAAAAATCATTGGCTTGTAACCAATTTATACCTACAACAGGATAATCTCTATAGGATGGGTGACGTAAATAATAATCAACCATAGGCTCATTATAGGCTAATTTTTCTCGCCAAACCAAGGTGTCAGGTAGTGCTAAATAATAAATTTCAGGAAAATCTGTAGCGAAAATACGATTGGTCCAGTACAGGTACTCTAGATATGAGAAATTGCTTACTTCCGTTTCATCCATGTAAAATGAAGATACTGTAACACGGCGGGGTACGTTATTCCATTCATAGGTAACATCTTGTTCGGTACGCCCCATCGTAAACGAGCCACCTTCTATTAAAACCAAACCCGGACCGGTTTCCTGCTCTTCGTAGGGCATTTTTTCAAATCCCCCGTTGGTAGGATCATTATAGGCCCAACCCGTTATGGGTGAACGTTCTTGCTGGCAAGAAAACAAACATGCAACAAATAATAATGCTGCAAATCGAGATTGTATTGTTATCATATGTTTAAACTCTACAAAGTGTATTTAACGTCAAAATAATCAATAGGTTACAAATATACTAAAAAGATGGGCACTCTACTACCTTAAATTTTGGTGCTTTTTTACGACAAAACGACTGAAATTGCATTGAAATTTCATGTCCGCCGCCCGTAATACCAGATAACTCAGATATTGTGACATCGTAACTGTATCCAAATTTAAAAAAACTGTTTTGAATACCTATTAAAGGCATAACGGCATCAGAACTGCGATACCATAAGCCTGCAACAAAGGGGCCGTTTACATAATACAAGCCAACATTCACTTGAATAATACCTTGCTGACTCATTATCAATACATTAGGAGAAAAATACGATTTGTTTTCACGGTCCAAGGCATGCACATAGCCACCATGCAGGGTAAACTTGGCAGGCAATTTAGCTGTGCCTAAAAGGCCTTCATCGGGTTGATTTATATGATGCGCTGATAAACCAAAGAAATAATTTTTACCATAGCCTAACATGCCAGCGGAAAAATCTGCAGCAACTTTTTGGGCTGCCGGTATAGCCTCACGTGTATTCCAAACAAATCCACGCCGGGGATCAATCATGTCTCCAAAATGTAAATTATTTACATCTAAATTCTTTTGCATGTAGGTGCCTTGTAAACCAAATTTTAAAGCAAGCTTATTGCTAATAACAGCCTGATAGGAGTAAATCAATGAAACATTGGTTGTTTTAAGTTTACCTAATGCCTGGTCATCATTTGTGATAATCATGCCCACGCCACCAGCTAATTTATCAGAGTGAAAATCACCTGAAGCCGAATACGTAACATAACGACCGTTAATATTTGGCCATTGATTACGGTAATTTATAACGCCTCGCGGACAACGTCCTGTGCCTGCAAATGCAGGATTAAGATACAGTGGATTCGCGTAAAATTGCGTGAATTGCGGATCTTGAGAATATACTTCGGATGCGCAGCACATCAAGACACAGATTACGAGTATAAATTTATGTTTCATGAACAGGGCAATAACCTGAATTACAAATATAGTAAATTGAAATTAAAAATACAAAAAATGTAAAAATTAGATTTCCGATTGCCATGCTTAAATAAAATAAAATCTTTAAATGCCAGATTTGTTACACCAAAATGCAATTTCATACGTTAATTTGCACTATGCAGCATCGTGTAGTATGTAGTTTAGCAGTGTTGTTTTTTGTACACCTATCTGTATTTTCACAAAATAATCAAAGCATTAATTTAAGCGCTCCTGTATTAAACTCCAATGCCGAATCTAAATGGATTCCGCTATTGATACATGAATGTGAATACGATGCACAATTTGATTTTATACCCTACTATACGGTTTCGGGGCCAGAGGATTCAAAAATAGAATACAATGCTGTATTGGAAAATGAAGTATACGCGCCTCTAAGTGCCGAAATTTCGGCTGTATTAAACTTAAAATACAGCTCGTGGATTGAAGCTTCTGCACGTTTACGCACACACTCTGGTAAAAGCCAAAACCGTATTATTTCCCAAGTACATATTATACCGTTTCGAAAAACCAATTCCGGGCAATTTGAATACTTAAAATCTTTCAACTGTAAATGGAAACCCACATTAAACGCAAAATCATCCCAAGCCGCATCAACATTTACCACGCGCTCCGTGCTTTCAGAGGGTTCTTGGATAAAAATCGGTATTGCGAATAGTGGTGTTTACAAAATAGACTATGCCATGATACAGCGTTATGGTATTAATCCGAAAACCGTAAATCCCAAAAACGTCAGGGTTTTTGGCAATGGTGGTGAAATGCTTGCAGAACAAAACAATGCTTTCAGATATGATGATGTAAACGAAACCCCTGCCATGTTTTCTGGAAATTCAAATTCGGAATGGGAACCGGATGAGTTTTTATACTTTTATGGTATTGGGTCTATCCGCTGGAATGTTAAATCTTTGGCCCATTTAAAATTTGAAGCCCAAAAAAACCTATACAGCGACAGCAGTTTTTACTTTGTTCAAATTGGTACTAACAATAGGAAATTACCCGATTCGCTTGAAGCGTTAAGCCCGTTTACACCTAGTTATACTACTGACACCTACGATTATTATGCCCACATGGAGGACAATATTGTTAACTTGGGTAAAACCGGTAGAGCCTTTTATGGTAATTATTTTGATGTTGAAAACACCTATACAATACCTTTTTTAGATGGCCCCTACTCTAATGGTGATTCAATCACAATAGCTTGTGCACTGGCTGGACTATCACGTGAAACTGCTGCATTTAATGTAACAAGCCAATCCGTAAATGGAACCTTAAGAACCCGTGGTTTGCGTGTGGGTGAAATGTATGAAGATTATGCGAGTGACACTCTTAAAATATTTAAAGGTAAAATTACCAATACAGGCAATTTAGCAGTTACGGTTTCTAAAATTACTACCAAAGCTGTTGGCTGGCTAGATTATATAACAGTCCATGCACGGCGGCAATTGGTGTTTTCGGGTACGCCTATGGCATTTAGGGATATTCGCGGCGCTGGTCAGGTTACACAATTTAATATTCGTATTCCCATAGGTTCAAAGCCTTGTATTTGGAATGTAACCCAAAGGCACGCCGTTAAAATTCAAAACTATACATTTACCTCTTCTAGCAGTATTCGATTTGAAGCAAAACAAGACAGTTTAAATGAGTATATTATTTTTATTCCTACAAATCTTAACAGCCCGGCATTTGTAAATCGTATAACACCCCAAAATCTGCATGCTGTAACCGGCGCCGAATATATTATAATTCATCATCCCCTATTTAAATCGGAGGCTGAAACCCTGGGAGCCTTGCATTTTAATAAAGACGGATTAACTTATGTAACTGCAAGCACCGAAGCTATTTATAATGAATTTAGCAGTGGCAACACCGATGCTTCGGCGATACGGGATTTTATTCGTATGGTATATACGCGAAGTGCCAACACAAATAAACCCACAAAATATGTGCTCCTTATGGGAGACGGATCCTACAATAATAAATCTAAAAACATCATTAACAACAGCGCCTTAATTCCTACGTATCAATCTTTAAATTCCTTATCACAAACTCAAAGTATTGCCACTGATGATTTTTTTGGACTTATGGATGCCACTGAAGGTTATAATGCAGAAAATAACGGTTTAGGTAAAATTGATATTGGTGTGGGCCGATTAACCTGCAAAACCAAAACCGAAATACAACAAGTACTTCAAAAAATTATACGCCATTATGATGCACCCGAACCTGTAAACGTAAATATACCCAACGCTTGTTATGGTGCTTCGGAAAATAAACGGGGCGATTGGCGCACCTGGCTTTTGTTTTTGGGTGATGATGAAGATAATGCCTTGCATATGAATCAAGCCAATCAATTAGCCGAAAGCATTCGTTTATACCATCCCGAATTTAATTTTGACAAGATTTTTTTAGATGCATACCAGCGCATTAGTACTCCGGGGGGTGGCCGTTACCCCGATGCAAGTGCAGATTTTGTTAATCGAATTAAAAAAGGAACCTTGGTTTTTAACTATACCGGACATGGCGGAGAAGTTGGATTAACTGCAGAACGTCTTATTGATTTAAACACTATTAATCAAATGGATAATAAAAACCGCATGCCACTTTTTATTACTGCCACATGTGAATTTAGCAGATACGATGATCCGGCACGAACCTCTGCCGGTGAATTATGTCTTTTGCATACCAATGGTGCTGCAATTGCTTTATTAAGTACCTGCAGGGTTGCATTTTCAAGTACAAACTATATTTTAAATGCTACTTTATTAAATGCCCTATTTACCCGAAATGCAACAGGGCAATGGCCGCGATTGGGTGATGTAATTAGAGAAACCAAAGCGCGTTTGGGACAAAATTTTACTTATGCCAATTTTCATTTACTTGGAGATCCCGCTTTGACGCTGCATTATCCCCAATATCAAATTTTAACAAGTACTGTTAATGGAAAAACCTTAAGTGTATCATCGCGCGATACGCTTGGTGCATTGCAAAAAGTTAGTATAAGCGGAAAAATTGTAAACACCGAAGGAACCATATTAAACCAGTATAATGGCCTGGTGTATACAACTGTATTTGATCGGGAAAAAAAAATCAACTGTTTGGTAAATACGCCTGAATCGGCATTGTATGTTGATACATTGGGAAGTTTTATGCCCTTTTCGTTTGTTTCACAAAAAAATGTATTGTATCGCGGTAAAGCACAGGTAAAAAATGGACTATTTAGTTTTAATTTTATAGTGCCAAAAGATATCGCCATAGATGCCGGACCCGGAAAAATCAGCTATTATGCTACAGATGGCATAAGTGATGCCTCGGGTTCAGAGCAGCGTTTAATGGTGGGCGGAAAGCCGGTAGCTAATCTAAATGACAATACGGGACCCCGATTGCAATTGTTTATGAATGATATCAATTTTGTAAACGGCGGCATAACACATTCAAACCCCATTTTGGGTGTACTGTTAGAAGACTCCAGTGGTATTAATACATCCGGAAATGGCATTGGACATGATATTGTTGCCATTTTAGATTATGAAAAAAATAAACCTTTGGTTTTAAACGATTATTATGAAGCGGATGTTGACCGTTATCAAAGTGGACAAATTCGATATCCCCTAACTAATCTTAAAGAGGGTTCACATCACATTAGTATAAAGGCATGGGATATTCAAAACAATTCATCGGAAGCCGAACTTGATTTTATTGTTGCGCAAAATAGTGTGCTGGCCTTAAAACATGTTTTAAATTATCCTAATCCATTTACCACGCATACCCGATTTATGTTTGAACATAATCAAGCCTGTCAGCCCTTGTATGTACAGATTGACATTTTTACCGTTTCGGGAAAACGGGTTAAAACCTTACGCGATCAGGTACTTTGCAATGGATTTAGGTATGAGGGTATTGAATGGGATGGCCGTGATGATTTTGGTGACCGCATGGGTAAGGGTGTATACTTGTATAAATTGCGCATACAAAATGCAGCATTAGAAAAAGCAGAGCAAATTGAAAAATTAGTAATACTAAATTAGTACCTTTAACGTTTACTACTTATGAAGGTTTTAGCACCATTTAAATGTATTTTTTTATTACTGGTAACTTTAAATTTTAAATTCGCTGCACAAATTAGCAGCATACAGTTAGGCGGAATCACTACCACCATAAATCCCATTACCACAGCCGTTCCATTTTTATTAATAAGTCCAGATAGTAAACAGGGCGCCATGGGCGATGTGGGCGTTGCTACAGATCCAGATGTACAAAGTACACATTGGAATGTAAGTAAACTGGCATTTGCAGATCGTAAAATGGCATTTGGATTAACGGCCACTCCTTGGCTTCGCAACCTGGTACCCGATATCTTTTTGTATTATTTAAGTTCCTATTATAAGTTAAATAAACGCCAAACCATTTCATCGTCCTTACGGTATTTTACATTAGGTAATATTGAGCTAACCGATGCGCAAGGTACCCGAACCGGTAATTTTAAACCCAATGAATTTGCTTTGGATTTAGGATTTGCGCAACAACTTTCTAAATCCTTTGGCTTAGGTGTATCCATGCGCTATATAAATTCGAGTATCAGCAGGGCTTACTTTAATGGCAGTTCTGGAAATGCAGCAAACAGTGTTGCCGTTGATTTGGGCGGTACTTACAGACCTAAAACTTTTTCAGTTAATGGAAAAACCATGCATTTGACCAGTGGCTTTTTATTTTCAAATGTAGGCGCCAAAATAAAATATTCAAATGATGAGAATTTTTTACCAATGAATTTACGCTTAGGTGTTGGGTTAAAAACAGAATTTGATGCTTATAATGCCCTTTCGGTATATTTTGATGTGAATAAATTATTAGTACCCACGCCACCAGTTTATAAGTATAAACTAGATGCTTCAGGTAAACCAACCACTGAAATTGAACTTGACCCCAGTACCGGAAAACGTCTTATTGCATCGGGAAAAGACCCAAATGTAGATGTGGTTACCGGGCTGTTTCAATCGTTTAACGATGCGCCCACTGGATTTCGTGAAGAATTGCAGGAGTTGAATTTATCATTTGGCACTGAATACAATTATAACAATTTGCTTTTTGTACGTGGTGGGTATTTTTATGAACCCATTCAAAAAGGAGGCCGTCAATTTATTACACTGGGATTTGGCACACGCCTTAAAGTATTACATTTTGATGGCTCGTATTTAATCCCAACAAGTTTAAATAATCCGCTTCAAAATACGTGGCGTATTTCCTTGTCCTTTTATTTTGATGAAGCCGGCAAAGAAAGTCCAGAGCCCTGATACATCTAATACTAAAAAAAAATAATGTGAAAATTGGTTTAAAACAATTAGCAAGTTTTAATGTACCTGTTATTGTTTTAATTTCTTTTTTGTTTTACCAATGCGGTAGCACCACGAATGCAGATGATGGTTTTTTTTATTACAATGAACAAAATGAAATTACCAGCTTAGACCCTTTAATGGCCAATGGGCAAGAACATATTTGGCCGGTTTCACAGTTATTTAACGGATTATTAAAGTTGGACAGCAATTTGGCTATAAAACCTGATTTGGCTAAATCTTATTCGGTAAGTGCCGATGGCCGACGCTATACCTTTGTACTGCGCAATAATGTATACTTTAATGATGATGAGTGCTTTAAAAACGGAAAAGGCAGACGATTGGTGGCTCAGGATGTTGAATACAGTTTTAACCGCTTACTTGAAAATCCCACGTCGGGTTTACCTGAATTTAACGACCTACTTGATCGCAATACTGAAAATCAGTATACGGGCATGCATTGTGGTAACGATTCTGTATTTGAAATTCATTTAAAACAGCCGTATACTATTTTACCCAAACTGCTTAGCATGCCTTATTTTTTTATTGTACCGCATGAAGCCGTATCGCTTTATAAATCTCAATTTGGAACACATCCCGTAGGAACCGGTCCATTTAAATTTTTTGTATGGGAAAAAGGGAATGCATTGATTTTTCATAAAAACAAACATTATTTTGAAACGGATGCAAAAGGACAGCATCTTCCCTATTTAAACGGTATCCACATCCGAATGATAAAAGATCGTGAAACCGCATTTATGACCTTTTTAGAAGGTAAAACAGATTTAATTAGCGGAGCTGATGCCTTTAATATCAGTGAATTGTTACAGCCAAATGGTAATCTAAAAACGGAATACACCAATAGGTTTGTGCTGCAAAAACACTCGTACATGAAAACCGACTATATAGGTGTTTTAACGGACACTACTTTGACTTTAGTAAAACACTCCCCACTGCGCTTTCCGTTAATTCGAAAAGCCCTGTTTTATGCAATAGACCGTAATGCGCTAATACGCTTTATTCGCAAAGGGGTGGGCGTTCCTGCTAGTACCAGTTTTGTTCCCAATTGCTTTAAGGCATTTAATACATCATATACGTTTATTTCAAAAGATTCTATAATTAAAATTTTTAAAACAGCCGGTTATACGGATTTATCACTGTTTCCAAAACTTGAACTTTACATTACAGATAATTATAAGGAACAAGCCGAATTTATACAATCCGAATGGTCCAAAATTGGAATTGTTTGTGAAATACATATAGAACCCTCTGCCGTATTACGTCAAAAAGTAAACCGTTCAGAATTGTTATTATTTAAAAAATCCTGGATTGCCGATTATGCAGACCCGGAAAGTTTTTTTAGTTTGTTTTACAGCCCAAACAAGAGTCCAAAGGGTGTAAACTATTTTCGTTATGAAAACGCAGCCTTTGATCGACTTTACCAAAAGGCTTTACAAACCCAATCCGATTCTGTTAAACAAGAACTTTACATAGCTATGAATAATCTTTTAATGCAAGATATGCCATACTTAAATTTGTATTATGATGAAGCTATTCGCCTAGTAGGTAAACGAATACAGGGTTTAACCATGCATGCACTAAACCCTTTGGATTTAAAATATGTTTATAAAACACCCCTTAATTCCAAATAAAATCAAACAAAACCTGCGTATTTGGATGTAACGATAAAGCCACCGGACATTCATGAGCCCATTTTATAATACGTTGTTGTTGGGCAACATCGCCGTTAAACGCATTAAACTTGCAACGTATTTCAATTTTTGAAACACGACGCGGTTCCAATTGCATTGTTTTGGTAATGCCTAAAATAGCATTGGGTAGGTCTTTTTGATATTCTTTTTTAAATTTTATTGCAACAACCGTAATCATGCAACTGGCTAATGCCATTGCCAATAAATCGGTTGGTGAAGTGTGGAGTCCCGAACCGTTATTGTCTTTTGGGGCATCCGTGCGAATACAATCTCCTGAACTTAAATGCTGTATTTCGCATTTAAAATCTCCTACATAATGAAGGTGTGCAATTTCCATGTTTAAAAATAAATAATTTAAAGGCATTGTGTACCTTTATAACATGCTGCGTTTGGTTATTTGTGTTTTGATTTGCGTGTTTAGTTTTGCACATGCACAAAACGGATTTTCAATGCAAGATTCACTTGATGCTGACCTCAATTTAGTATACCGCAAAGAACAGTATACCCGTTTTAACATACATGTTAGAGGTTACGGCATAGCCTTTGGTTTTGGAAGGCACAAAACCGGAACACTTAAGCAAATACAAGAAGGGCAATTTAATACCTGGTCACATCCTAAAAGTTCTACCAGTGTTAGTAATTCAAACAGCGATCGTCCAAGTTATGAATACGGAAAATTATTTTCATTATATGAATTTACCTACCTCTACGGTTTTAGAAAAACATTGTTTAGAAAAGAAGACCGTAAAGCTATTGAATGCAGACATCACCTGCTAATGGGGCCAACATTGTTTTTAGCAAAACCCTATTATATTGAAATAGAGCAAGCATTAAGCAATCAACAGTACAGGATATATTCAACCAGATTTAATAATGATGATTTTAACAAAGACAGCCTAAGTGTTTACGGAAGAGCCCCCTTTACAACAGGAATAAACAGCTCACAATGGCATCCCGGTTGTACTTTTAAATACGGATTAAGTTTTGATTACGGAAATTCATTTCAGCGCATTCGCGCTCTTGAAATTGGCATGCAGTTTACACAAGTACTACCGATACCCGGTATAGACCGTATTCAACTAATGTATCAGTATCCTGCCGAAAAATATTTTTTTAATTTTTATTTAAGTTTGATTTTAGGGTACAAACACAACCGCATATGAAAACAACTGAACTTCGAAAAATTGAAAAACCCGCATGGTTACGTGTAAAACTTCCAGTTGGAAAAGCCTATGCAGAAGTGCGCACAGTAGTTTCAAAGCATAAACTGCATACCATTTGTGAAAGTGGGAATTGCCCCAATATGGGCGAGTGTTGGGGCGCTGGTACTGCCACATTTATGATTTTGGGCAATGTATGTACCCGCAGTTGTGGTTTTTGTGCAGTTGCTACGGGTAAACCACTGCCTGCCGACTGGGATGAACCCCTCAGGGTTGCAGAGTCTGTTAAACTTATGAATGTAAAACACTGTGTATTAACCAGTGTTGACCGTGACGATTTAAAAGATGGTGGCTCACTCATTTGGTCTGAAACCATTAGACAGGTTAGGGAATTAAATCCAGAAACAAAGTTTGAGTGCTTGATTCCTGATTTTGCCGGAAAATGGGATAATCTACAACGAATTATTGATGCACAACCCGACATTGTATCACATAATATAGAAACCGTACGCCGCTTAACACCTCAGGTGCGCATACAAGCAAAATACGAACGTAGTCTTGAAGTTATTGAACGATTACACAAGGCTGGAGTTAAAACTAAAAGTGGCATCATGGTTGGTCTGGGTGAAACCAACGATGAAATATATGATACAATAACCGATTTACGTCAACGCGGATGTGATGTGCTTACAATAGGCCAGTACTTGCAACCTACAAACAAACATCTTAAAGTTCAGCGCTTTGTTCACCCCGATGAATTTAATGTATTTAAAACATTTGCATTAAAACAAGGTTTTCGATTTGTGGAAAGCGGCCCCCTGGTAAGATCTTCTTATCATGCTGAAAAACATATATTCTGATGTTTAAATTTACAATTTGCGCCCTTGTATTTTTAGAATTTATACTCTTTAAATATAATGCGCAAATACCACAAAACGCGATGCGTATAGATAGCATTGGCGTTTTAAATTCTTCGGCATTAAGTTCCTATTATAATGCCCTAAATAAAATCTCTGTTGAATCACCAATTCATATAGTTTGTATAGGCGATTCGCATTTACAGGCTGGCATGTTAAGTGATAGCTTACGCAAATATTTGCAAAAACAATTTGGAAACGCTGGGAGAGGTTTATGTTTTCCGTATGCGCTTGCTAAAACAAATGGCTCTAAAGATATAAAATCATACAGTGCCGGTGCATTTCAAAAACATGTAATTACAGATCATCATTTAAATACTAAATGTAAAGTTGGCGTTTCCGGTTATTCTATTGAAAATACATCAAATACAGGCTATGTATATATAGCAACACACTTTAATTATGATAGTTTAAAAATCTTAGGCCATGCTGGCATTAAAGCCGTTTCTATTGATACAAATTATTTAAATGGAAAAGATACCTTTAGAAAGGTTGTAATTATTATTAAAAAAGGAGATTCATGGTTTAAAATAACCAAACGTTATAAAATAACTAAAGCTGAGATTATTAAACAGAATCCAAAATATAAAACATTAAAATTAAAACCCGGCATGCGTATTTACTTAAAAGTAAAAACAAAATCTGTTGGATTAAAAACCGAACGTCCTTCTGATTCACTAATATGTTTACAAATGAATCAAAATGCTGTATTAAATGGATTATATTTTACAAATACCCATCCCGGTATTCGGTTAAGCAGTATTGGAGTAAATGGTGCTACCATGAAAAAATATTTAAACCATCCGGAGTTTTTTAATGCCTTGCAAGAACTTCATCCAAATCTTATTGTACTATGGTTTGGAACAAATGAATCGTATGCTAAATATTCGCCAGAGGTGTTTATGAACGACCTAATTCAAATGAAATCTAAAATAAAAGCCTTAAACCCAAATGCATCAATACTTGTAATAACGCCTCCTTTGAGCTTATTAAAAAAAAATAAACCCAATATATTTATAAACACTTATAGTGAACGCATTCCATCATTGATGATTGAACAAGATTATGCAGTTATACCATTATATGAATTTTTAAAATTAAAAGGCGGTATGTCATTTTTAAAACGTGAACAATTAATTGCAAAAGATAATGTACACTATACCCAAAAGGGATATACCTATTTAGCTCAACTTATTTATAAAGGATTACTGTTAACACCATAACTTAGATGCAACGAATAATTTTCTTTTACGTTATTCTAATTGGATTTACCACATGCACATCAACACGCTTTGTAAAACCGCTTAATAAAGGACAAAAAGCAGTATTTGGTAATTTTGGGGGACCTTTAATTAAATTTACAGGTTTGCCTATGCCCATTCCCTTTGCTACTGTTGGATTTGGATACGGCTTACATAATCGAATAAGTATATATAATTCAGTAGATGTAACCAGTGCCTTATTTGGCGTTTGGCATCATGAAATAGGAATGTCTGCGCATGTTTATAAATTTAAAAATGAACTTGCAATTTCCGTACAGCCCGGACTTCATTTATTTCAAAACCTGCAAACATTTAATGCTTTTAGAATGTATCCTGTAATGGATTTTACAATTTATAAAGAATATATACAAAAGCATTTTATTTTGTATTGTAATGGACGCTTTTGGATGAATGCATATCGGGAATTACAAAATCAAAATACTTTAACTTCAGGAATACATTTTGGGATTCAAAAAAATACAACATCTTGGGCACATCAATTTGAGTTGGGTATAACAGCTCCGGGTATACCTAACACACCCAATGTTGTTGATTTTATAGGAATTCAAAAAAAAGGAGCTCTGGTAATACATTATGCTTTAATTCGTTTTTTTTAATATGAAAAATACATTTGCATACAAATACTTGATTATTGTACCGCTTTGCATATTTTGCGTTGCCTGTTTTAAACTGGATTCAAATTTATTTAATAGCCGAACCGATATAACAACCTATCTGTTTGATGCGTTTACAGATGAACAAGATTTTAAATTGAATTCCAGCTATAACATTGATTCTGTATACAGCTTTGATGTATTTTCAAAAACTGCTCAAGAAACAGCACCTACTCGTATAAAAGCCTGTTTAATTGGATTTAAACATAAACTTAAAACAGATACTGTTATTTTGTATTGCCACGGAAACAAATGGCACATGGATTTTTATTGGCAACGTGCCAAACTTTTAGCTCATATTAATGGAAAATGCCGTTATCCGGTTTTATTTTTTGATTATAGAGGTTTTGGATTAAGTGAGGGACAATCCAGTGAAACAGCCATGTATGCCGATACGCGTGCCTGTTTGCAATGGCTCAAAGATCAAGGCGTTGTGTCTAATCGCTTAATACTATATGGCTTTAGTTTAGGAAGTGCTCCCGCAACCGAAATCTGCTCACATGTAACAGATAATCCTATTTCACCCTCAAAATTAATTCTTGAAGCACCCTTTGGAAGTTCTGAAATAATGGTAAAGGACGCATCTCGAATAAATTTGCCTGCATCTTATTTTACAAATCTAAAAATTGATAATTGTGAAGAAATTAAAAATGTTTCTATTCCACTTTTATGGACGCATGGCACAAGTGATATGTTTTTAAATTATAAAACACATGGCGAAGTGGTTTATAACAATAAACATTATGGCTATAAAACCAAATATCTAGTTGAAAATGCCGGCCATGATAACATTCCAAATACAATGGGATTTGATGTTTACTTACATGAAATAGGAAAATTTATTCGCATGGATGTAAAATAAAGTTACACACCTAAAAAAATCGCAGATGTGTATTTGCCACCCAACCCTCTTGTTGGAATTCAGTTTCAATAAGCGTCCAATGCTCAGAAGTTTGTATTGGTTTAAAATACGAACCCTCAGGAAGCACACCACGCGACTCTGATGCCGTGTTGGGCTCAGCATAATATTTAACCTGTGATGCAATAATAATGCCTTGATTTTGGGTAGTTTGGTGTTGAAATTGCCATAAACCTAAACCTAAAGTTATTCCAAAAACCGAAATAAATACAAGATTAAAAATTACATGAAATTTTAATGTATAAATAAAA
>Ga0255099_1000176_pt1 | contig 26244 bp, 20 predicted proteins | sample Colum_Colum_RepA_2_FD_188451 | JGI IMG/M metagenome (GOLD analysis project Ga0255099, IMG submission 188451) | Freshwater microbial communities from Columbia River, Oregon, United States - Colum_Colum_RepA_8d | ecosystem: Environmental > Aquatic > Freshwater > River | place: USA: Oregon...
AATTTGTATAGAACTTTTAAAAGCATTTAAACCTGTTACATATGTTGTATTTTTTATGATTGGTTTAATTAGCACCTTAGGTGCCTTAAATTACTTGCCACACTGGAAAACCGAAACAGCTTTATACGAATACGCTTTACAATTTGATACTGACTCGTATGTCTTATTAAACAGCTTAGGCGTTGAATATACACGACAAGGTGAATCAAAAAAAGCGCTGGTTTGCTTTACAAAAGCCCAACGCAATAATCCTAAAAATTATAAAGCCTATTACAATTGTGGTTTGCTGTATTTAAAACTTCAAAACGCCACGATTGCCATTGATCATTTTAACCGCAGCCTTACGCTTTACCCATATGCAAAAGCCTATACCGCAAGAGGCTCTGCCTATCTGCAATTGGGAGACTGGCCAAAAGCCATCTCGGATTTTAAACAGGCATTAAAACTTGATTCCACGCAACATAAAGCGTGGATATTGCTTGCAGACTGCAGTCAGCAATTTAATTTATTGCCGCAGGCCATAACGCAATACAATAAAGCCATTAAACTATATCCCTTTGATGCAGAATCGTTTTTTAAACGCGGTATATGTTATGGAAAACAAAACCAACTTCAAAACGCCCTATTGGATTTTAATTCGGCTATCCGCTTAAATCCAAACAACGGTGCCTATTTTTATTGGATTGGTATAACCAAAATTGCATTAAAATATGATCCCTGTGCTGATTTTAAACAGGCTATGGATTTAAATTATCAGGCTGCAATAACATTGCATTTAAAATATTGTAAGTAAAGCGTATTTTTAAGCATGCGCATTAGCCTAATTCAAAGTGCATTGGTTTGGGAACAACCATCAGCAAATTACATGCATTTTGAAAATATCATTTGTCAGTTAAAATTCAAAACCGATCTTGTAATATTACCCGAATTATTTAATAGCGGATTTAGCATGCGAACCGAGTGTTTTGCTGAGCAAGAACAAGGCTTTGGTCTTAACTGGCTAAAGCGCTTGGCATCTCAAAACCATGTGGTTATTATGGGAAGTTTGGCAATTAAAACAGCATTGGGCATTAAAAACCGTTTACACATCGTTTTACCGGATGAAACTTGCTTTTTTTATGATAAAAAGCACCTGTTTCGAATGGGACATGAACATTTACATTACAGTCCCGGAAGTTTACAAACCGTTTTTACGTTTATGGATTTTCAGATCATGGGCTTAATTTGTTATGATTTGCGGTTTCCGGTGTGGTCACGAAATCATTTAAAAAAAGATGCTTTTAAATATGATGTTTTGGTTTACGTGGCCAATTGGCCTGAGCGCAGGCATTATGCTTGGAAACATTTACTTATTGCCCGTGCAATAGAAAACCAAGCCTACGTCATTGGGGTAAACCGAATTGGCACGGATGGCAATAACATTGCTCATGCCGGCGAATCCATGCTAATTGATCCCAACGGACAAATACTATTAAACTGCGGTTTACATAACGCAACTGTTATGACTGCAACACTTGATAAAAGTACGTTACAAATACTTCGAAATGAGTTTCCGGTGGGGAAAGATGCAGATGCCTTTACGCTTGATAACCCAAATTAACTTAACGAATAAAAATGGGCGTTCAATAAAATTACAATACCAAATAAAAGTGTATTGTATTCCTTTAAAAAACATTAAACACTCTACTTTATAACTACTGGCTGTTTTTTATATATGAATTCAACATTATTTTAATTACTATAAAACCAGATTAATTATTTTTTTAGGTACTATAATACTACGTTTGGGTGTTTTACCTTGCAAAAGAGCAATAACCCCTTCGTGATTTAAAATAAACGATTCAATTTCAGCACTGTTCCATGTGGCAGGCAGTTCCAGCTGAAGTTTAACTTTTCCATTTATTGAAACCGGATACTTAAAAACGTCTTCTTTTATAAATTCCGGATTATATTTTGGAAAAACAGCCCTGCAAATACTTTCATTATGACCCAGGTATTGCCATAATTCTTCACAAATATGGGGCGCCATGGGTGATACTAAAATTAACAGCGGCTCCAAAATTTCGCGTGCATTGCATTTTAAATCTTGAAGTTCATTAACCGTTATCATAAACTGACTTACACAGGTATTAAACGACAAACGCTCATAATCTTCAGTTATCTTTCGAATACATTTATGTAAAATTTTATTTTCAACAGATGTTGCTGCAGTATCAGAAATTTGAAATTCACCGTGTGGAAAAAACAAGCGCCACAATTTTTTTAAAAACCCCGATACCCCGCTAATACCACTGGTATTCCATGGCTTACTTTGTTCAAGAGGTCCTAAAAACATTTCATACATACGCAGGGTGTCTGCTCCGTAACGTTCACAAATGGCATCCGGATTTACAACATTATGCCAGCGCTTTGACATTTTTTCAACCGTTGTTTCAGCAATTAGTTTTCCCTGCTCAAGTTCAAATGCAACATTTTTAAAATCGTCACGCCATGCACTGAGTGCATTTGTATTTACAATATTATGTTCTGCTAAATTTACATCAATATGTATTTTAGTTGTTTCACGATGCGCTGCCAATCCGGCAGAAATAATATGCTGTGTTTTCACATCCCGGTGAATCATTACAGAGGTGCCCTGTATCATACCTTGATTTACCAATTTTTTTATTGGCTCTGCAAAAGGAATTAAACCCAAATCATACAGCACCATGCTCCAAAACCTTACATAAAGTAAATGACCGGTAGCATGTTCGCTTCCGCCAATATATAAATCTATGGCATTCCAATACTCAAGTGCTTTAGTATCTGCAAAAGCTTCTGCATTATTAGGATCCATATACCTTAAGTAATACCAGCTACTACCGGCCCAGCCGGGCATAGTTGTATACTCGTAATTACAGTTTTGATTATAGCGCCATGTGGTAGCCCGTGCCAATGGGGGATCTCCGTTTTCGGTAGGTAAAAACTGATCAATTTCGGGTAGCACCAAGGGTAATTCCGATTCTGGTAAGGCCTTGGGGTATCCAGATTCATAATACATAGGGATGGGTTCGCCCCAATAACGCTGTCTACCAAAAACAGCATCACGTAGTTTATAATTTACCATGCCCGTACCACAATTACGGGATTCAATTTCAGCTATTGATTTTACAATTGCTGCTTCCACCGTAAGCCCATTTAAAAAATCAGAGTTTTTTAATACACCGTTACGAGATTCGTTAACTTGATTTTCGTTGTCCGCAGACTCTATAACAGACACTATGGGTAAATTAAAAAACTGTGCAAATCTAAAATCTCTTGCATCATGAGCAGGAACACCCATTATTGCACCGCTTCCGTATCCGGCAAGCACATAATCTGCACAATAAACTGGTACTAAGGCACCATTAAATGGATGAATGGCGTATACTCCCATAAATTGACCGCTTACCGTTTTAACATCTGCCTGGCGTTCGCGTTCACTTTTCATTTTAGCCGTTTTACAATAGTCTGCAAGGGCAGATTTAAAATTAGTGTCGGTGATGTGTGCTATACCTTCATGTTCAGGCGCCACTGCAATAAAACTAACGCCAAAAATGGTATCGGGCCGGGTTGTAAATACCTCAATTTCGGATGTAGAATTAGCCATTTTAAATTTTATACTGCACCCTTCACTTCGTCCAATCCAATTACGCTGCGATTCTTTTAAAGATGCACTCCAATCCAGCTGTTGTAAACCATCTAATAATCGCTGGGCGTAAGCCGTAATCCGCAAACTCCATTGTTTCATAAGCTTACGTTCAACAGGATATCCCCCGCGCTCACTTAAGCCATCTTTTACTTCGTCATTAGCAAGTACAGTGCCCAAAACTGCACACCAGTTAACATATGCGTCACCCAAATATGCAAGTCTGTAATGCATTAGTATACTATTTTTTTCAAGCTCAGAATACTGTTGCCATTGTTCTGCACTAAAAACCACATGCTGGGCCTGTTCAGAATGTTTTAAAACCGAGTCAGTATTTTTTTTAAAACCCCATTTTGAAAACTGCTTTTCAAGCTGATCGATGGGTTCTGCACGTTGCGTTTTATAATTAAACCAAGAATTATAAAGCTTTAAAAAAATCCACTGGGTCCAACGGTAATACTGCGGATCTGAGGTGCGCACTTCTCTTGACCAATCGTACGAAAATCCCATTTTATCCAGTTGTTCACGATAGCGAGCAATATTTTGCTCGGTGGTGCGTGCTGGATGTTGTCCGGTTTGTATGGCATATTGCTCTGCAGGTAAACCAAAAGAATCAAATCCCATGGGATGCAAAACGTTAAATCCCTGCAAACGTTTATAGCGGGCAACAATATCTGAAGCAATATAACCTAAGGGATGTCCCACATGCAAACCGGAGCCCGATGGATAGGGAAACATGTCTAATACATAATATTTAGGCTTACTGTAATCTTCAGTGGTTTTATAAATTTGATGCGTTTTCCAATAGGCCTGCCATTTTTCTTCAATGCTTTTAAAATGATATTCCATGTTGCTGCAAAAGTACTATTATAATAAGTTATGTGTAAAAATTCAAATGAATTAAGGTTAAACCCTACAACTCTGTATACGGATTCCAAAACACATTTTCAAAATGGTAAATTTGATGGTTAGTTATAATATGCCCTTCCGCTTCAAGGAGTTTTTGCATGGTATCGGGGGTTTTAAAATGATGCCTGCCGGTAAGTAACCCCTTACGATTAACAACCCGATGCGCGGGTACCCGGGGTATTACAGTATGTGCGGCATTCATGGCATAGCCAACCATTCGGGCGCTTCCTGCTGCACCTAGTGCTTTTGCTATAGCCCCGTATGTTGTTACTTTTCCTATTGGTATGCAGCGTACAACATCATAAACTGCATTAAAAAAATCTATCCGCTGCATGAACAGACAAATAAAAACAATTCAAGTATCTTTGCAAAATGTCAGAAAAACGGGTTCGTGTACGATTTGCCCCAAGTCCTACAGGAGGATTGCATATGGGCGGCGTTCGCACAGCATTATTTAATTATTTATTTGCCAAACGTTATAATGGTGACTTTATTTTACGAATTGAGGACACCGATCAATCGCGCTTTGTAGAAGGAGCCGAAAACTATATTATAAATGCCTTAACCTGGTGTGGCATTACACCTAATGAAGGTGTTGGCTTTGGTGATGGACCACATGCACCCTACCGCCAAAGTGAACGTAAAGCAACCGGCATTTACAAACGGTATGCCGATCAGCTGTTGGCCTCTGGACATGCTTATTATGCTTTTGATACGCCTGAAGAGTTAGATGCCATGCGCAAACGCTTGGAAGCCGCTAAGGTAGCTTCACCTCAATACAATGCTCTTACACGGCAAAACATGCGAAATAGTTTAACATTGCCCGAAGAAGAGGTAAAACGCCTAATAGATAGTGGTGAAAAATATGTAATACGATTAAAAGTACCCCGTCAAGAAGAAATACGTTTTCAAGATTTAATTCGCGGCTGGGTGGTTGTTCATTCCTCACAAATTGATGATAAAGTACTTCTTAAAAGTGATGGGATGCCCACTTACCATTTAGCTCATATAGTGGACGATTTAGAAATGCAGATTTCTCACGCTGTTCGTGGTGAAGAATGGCTACCCAGTGCACCGGCACATATTTTAATTTACAACTATTTGGGGCGAAGTGCAGACATGCCTAAACTGGCGCATCTTCCCTTAATATTAAATCCCGATGGAAATGGTAAAATTTCAAAACGTGAAGCCCGATTTCCTGTTTTTCCTTTAAGCTGGAAAGATCCCCGCGAAACCGAACCGTATATTGGATATTGTGAAAGCGGATACTATCCTGAAGCCTTTATAAATATATTGGCGCTTTTAGGTTGGAATCCCGGCGATCAGCATGAACTTATGAGTTTAATGGAAATGACCGAACGCTTTGAATTTGATCGCGTACATAAAAGTGGTGCTAAATTTGATCCGGAAAAAGCCAAATGGTTTAATCAACAGTACTTACGCATGCAAAGTGACACTGCTCTTGCCAAAGCCTTTGAACCCATTGTTAAAGAAAAGGGTATTCACTGCACACTTGATTTTTTAACAGCATATTGCCGTTTGGTTAAAGAAAAAGCAAGTTTTGTTAATGAATTTTGGGATTTGGGATCATTCTTGTTTATTGCACCTGATAGCTATGACGAACAAATTATCTCTAAAAAATGGAACACAGTAGATCGCCCTGCATGGAAAGGTTTTAGTGAAGCTTTAAATACAATAGACCCGTTTACACCCGATGCCATTCAAAATGCATTTAAATGGCGATCAGCAAGCGGTCCTAAATTGGATATGCAGCTATTACGGGTACTAATAACGGGCCGCTCAGGAGGTCCACAACTTTTTGAAGTTATGGCATTAATTGGACGTACTGAATGTCAAAAACGAATCGACGCGGCGCTGCTTCGGTTGTCTTAAAACCAGTGCCAACGATCTTGCAGTGTTTCTGCATAAATACAAAGAATAATAAAATGTAACGCAGAATTCCAAAACGCCTCTCGTTTAGAAAGTGCTATATATTCGCCTACACAAAAACACAGTAAAAATAAATTGTAGGCCAACCAGTTAAAAGGCGAATTTGGAGTACTAAAACACAGTATTGTGCTCCAAATAATCATTAAAATTAAGGCTTGATGAAATGTGTGCTGCTTTGCATATACCCCCGACTTTGTTTTAAAAACAAAACCAAATGACAAAATGGAAATACATAAAAGTAGTATTTGAGTATACAATAAGGGTGACGTAAAATCAAAACGTTGAGGCCAAAAAAAATTACCGTTAAAAAAATTAAATAAAAGAAATTGCTCATTTAATATCCATTTTGTAGTAATATATATTACCAAAGGCATAAAATAGCCAAAGGCCACAGCCACCCACTCTCTAATTTTAATGGCACGCAATTGGTTTAGTATTATTAAAAAAAATAGTAACATGCCCAATCCCTTTTGACTGATTAATACATCTATACCCAAAAAAAATCCGGCATCAAATAAACGGCGTTCTTGTTTATCTTTTCGATATGTGTTAAAAAGTAATCGAAGTGCCCATAAAAGCAAAATCTGGTGAATTATGTTAAAATCCAATCCGATTTGATTCATAGCTAAGGGCTGTAAAATAACATACAGGGTAAATGGTATAAAATTTTGTTTTTTAATAACATCGTCATGTGCTGTAAACAAAAACAAAATAAACGTGGCTGTTAAAAACAACACCGTATTTAATATTTTTACAACACCCGTATTCCAATTATAATTAAAGTTAAGGGGCGTAAAATTAAACTGGGCATTACACGAAACGCAGTAAAATAGAGTCAAGGATGCCAGACTAAACACTAAAATATATACTGTTGAAGTTCTAAACCCTGATTTTAATGCCTGAAGCATACTGTTTTTTTACTATATTTGCGTACAAACCTTATACAATACAAATAAACTCAAAAAAACACATAAATGAATGCTTTCATGGTAACCTGGACAGATATTTTCAATGCTATAGGAGATTTTTCACTTTGGACTTTTAAAGGTATGCAATCACTTGGATTTGGACCTGATATTGTTTTTTCAGCTTTAGTTATTTTTGCAATAGGTTTTTGGACGTATAGACTAATGGTTTATAAAAAGGAAGCGCAACGCAACGGCACACTAGAATAAAAACAAGTGTTTAAATAACACAACTGATTAATATTCTCGGCTTACGTGGTAATTTACGCAATTACCCCTGTTACCCCTTACTAGCTGCATAATCTCATTATTTTACTTCCCTCAATTTCATTAAATATAATTGTTTGCTGTAGATTGATTATTTAATATTGATTTATAAATCACAAAGAGCTTAAGCAAATCCGTTCAGCAATTAAAGAATTGTGAAAATTGTATGTATTTTAGCTAAGCGCTATAAACCTGCGCTTATACAACCAAATTGGTATGCTTGAGGAAGGTTTATAGCGGTTATACGCTAGTTATAGCCAATGCCCAAGAAAACAGATAGATTAATACTATGGCAAAGAAAAACAGCGATAAGGAAATAAAGCCCAAAAAGGAAAAGAAGCCAACTAAACAGAAGGCCATTGAAGAAACCCTTTGGGAGTCTGCGAATAAACTACGCGGTACAGTAGAATCTGCTGAGTATAAGCATGTCGTATTGAGCTTGATATTCCTGAAATTCAGCAGCGATAAGTTTGAGGAACGTACCCAGGAACTTAAAGAAGAAGGCAAAGACAAGTACCTCAAGAACAAAGTTTCTGAGGATCAGCCCTTCTATGCCATGAAGAATGTGTTTTACATTCCTCAGGAAGCACGGTGGAGTTATATCATCCAAAATTCAAAGCAGAATGATATTGCGCTTAAAATAGACACAGCTCTTCATACGATTGAAAAGAACAACCCGGCTCTTAAGGGGGCTTTGCCGGACAATTACTTCTCTCGCTTGAATATGGATGTGAGCAAGCTCTCCGCTTTGCTCGATACCATCAACAACATTGATACGCTAAAGGACAAAGAGCAAGATATTATAGGTCGCATTTACGAGTATTTCTTGAGCAAGTTTGCCCTGGCAGAGGGAAAAGGCAAAGGAGAATTCTATACCCCTAAAAGCATTGTAAACTTGATTGCGGAAATGATTGAGCCGTACAAGGGTATCATCTATGATCCTGCATGTGGCTCCGGTGGTATGTTCGTGCAGTCGATTAAGTTTATTGAAAGCCATCACGGAAGTAAGAAAGAGGTTTCTATTTACGGACAAGAATATACAGCCACCACTTACAAGCTCGCGAAAATGAATCTCGCTATCCGTGGGATTAGTGCTAACCTGGGAGATGTACCAGCTGATACCTTTGGCAGAGACCAGCATCCAGATTTGAAAGCTGATTTTATTATGGCCAATCCTCCCTTTAACCAAAAGGACTGGCGTGCTGATAATGAATTACTCGATGATCCGCGCTGGCGTGGGTATGATGTCCCGCCCAAGAGCAATGCCAACTACGGTTGGATTTTGAATATGGTGAGTAAGCTAAGTGAGAATGGTATTGCCGGTTTTATTCTTGCCAATGGTGCTTTGAGTGGTGCCGGTGAGGAATATAAAATCAGAAGAAAGTTGGTAGAGAACAAACTGGTTGAAGCAATACTAGTATTGCCCCAGGATATGTTTTACACAACCAATATTAGCGTTACACTATGGATAATAAATAAAAACAAGAAGGCGCAGGTAAAAAAAGTAGCTGAAGAAACACGCAAATATAGAGATCGTGAAAACGAGGTACTATTTATGGACTTGCGTGAAATGGGTATCCCCTTTGAGAAAAAGTATATTCAATTTTCTGAGGATGATATCAATAAAATTACAGGGACATACCATCAATGGCAAACCGAACCAATTGATAACATTGCTGAATTCTGTTACTCAGCCAAATTAGATGAGATTGCTAAAAAGGACTTTTCACTTGTGCCAAGTAAATATATTGAGTTTGTCAATCGTGATGAAAACATTGATTTTGATGATAAGATGCAATCTCTCAAATCAGAATTCACTGAACTGCTGAAGGCAGAGACCGCTTCTAAACAAGATTTGCTGAGAGTTTTTAAAGAGTTAGGATATGAAATCAACTTATAAAAGACTTGGCAATTACATACGAGAAATTAAAGTTCGTAACTCCGAACAGAAAGTTGAAAAACTTTTAGGAATCAACATAGACAAGTTTTTTATGCCATCTGTGGCTAACGTTATTGGAACAGATTTATCAGTTTATAAGGTTGTAAGTAAAAATCAATTTGCTTGCAATAGAATGCATGTCGGAAGAGATTACAGACTTCCGATTTCAATGTCGAAATTCGAAGAAGAGTTTATTGTATCACCAGCCTATGATGTCTTCGAAATTATTGATAAAAGCCAATTAGATCCTGAGTTTTTAATGTTATGGTTTTCGCGTAGAGAGTTTGATCGTAATGCTTGGTTCTATACAGACGCTGATGTCAGAGGCGGCTTGCCTTGGAAGTCTTTTTGTGATATGCAACTCCCCATCCCCTCCATCACCAAGCAGCGTGAAATCGTAAAGGAATACAATACCATTCAAAAACGCATCGAACTTAATCAACAACTCATTCAAAAATTGGAAGAGACTGCACAGGCGATTTATAAGCAGTGGTTTATGGAGTTTGAATTTCCGGATGAGACTGGAAAGCCATACAAAAGTAATGGTGGTGAAATGGTTTGGAACGAGGAATTAGGAAAGGAAATTCCGAAGGGTTGGGAAATATCTGACTTAGATACTGAGTATGATATAACTATTGGAAGAACACCTCCAAGAGTTGAAGAGGAATGGTTTAATAGTTCTGATGATTCATTTGATTGGATCTCAATTAAAGATCTGGCAAGCTGCGATACTTTTATTTTTAGCACAAATGAGAAGTTGACAAGTAAAGCAGTCAAGAAATTTTCAATTCCTAAAATACCAGTTAATACAACAATATTGAGTTTTAAAATGTCTGTTGGTAAACTTGCTATTACAACAAAGGAGATGTTGTCAAATGAGGCAATTGCACATTTTAAAATTAAACAAAATTCTAGATTAACTTCAGAATTCATTTATTGCTTTTTGGATTGTTATAAATTTAATGCGCTTGGAACAACGTCTTCAATAGTTGATTCTATTAATACTAAAATGATTAAAGAGATTGATATTTTAATTCCTGAAAAGAATATTATCGAACTATTTCAGAAGATTATTTCAAATACTTTCTCGCTTAAAAAGGCAAAAGAGCTGGAAAACCAAAAGCTAATCGAACTTAATAAATTACAACTCTCCAGAATAGCTACAACTGAAAAATGAAATGAAATTCACTGAAGCACAATTAGAACAAGCCTTTATAGAGCTTCTTGAAAAAGAAGCCTACACTCATTTATTGGGTGAGGCCATTCAGCGTGCTCCGGAGGAAGTGCTCATTAAGGAGGATATTAAGTCGTTTCTATTCAACAAGTATGAAGCAGATGCGATAACCATCGGAGAAGTAGAAGGTATCATTCGTGACTTGGAGCGTTATCCTGCCTCCGATTTGTATGAGAGTAATAAGGCTATCATGAAAATGATCAGCGATGGCTTTCTATTGAAACGTGAGGACCGTACCAAGAAGGATATATTTATTCAGCTGCTTGATTTTACTATACCGGAAAACAATATCTACAAAGTCGTTAATCAGTTAGAGATAACCGGTTTTCAGCCCCGCATTCCTGATGTGGTTGTATATGTCAATGGTTTGCCTTTGGTGGTTTTAGAGTTTAAGAGTGCTATTCGCGAAGAGGCAACCATTCACGATGCCTATGTGCAGCTCACCACTCGCTATACTCGAGATATTCCGGAATTGTTTAAGTACAATGCTTTCTGTGTGATTAGTGATGGGGTGAATAACAAGGCAGGCTCTCTCTTTGCGCCTTATGAGTTTTTCTATGCCTGGCGCAGAGTGGAAGGCTTGGCCAAGGATGTAGATGGTATTGAATCGCTCTACACCATGGTTCAGGGTATGTTCAATAGAACCAGGCTAATAGATATCGTCCAAAACTTTATTTTCTTACCGGATAGTTCAAAAAAGAACGAGAAAATTGTTTGTCGCTATCCTCAGTACTATGCCGCTCGTAAATTGTTTGAGAATATAAAACTCAATCAAAGACCAAAGGGCGAAGGTAAAGGAGGAACCTACTTTGGTGCTACCGGCTGCGGTAAAAGCTACACCATGCTTTACCTCACCAGGTTGTTGATGAAAAGCGCCCATTTTGCCAGTCCAACCATTGTATTAATTACAGATAGAACAGATTTAGATGATCAGCTCTCCGGTCAATTTACCAATGCCAAGAATTTTATTGGAGACGAAACAATTATCAGTGTTGAAAGCAGAGCAGATTTAAGAGAACGACTGAAAGGCAGAAATAGCGGTGGTGTGTTTCTAACCACCATTCATAAATTTAATGAGGACATACAGTTACTCACTGATCGCAGTAATGTGATTTGTATATCAGACGAAGCACATCGCAGTCAGGTAAATTTGGATCAAAAAGTTAGAGTCACTTCTGAAGGTGTTACTAAAACCTACGGTTTCGCCAAATACCTGCATGATTCATTACCCAATGCCACCTTTGTAGGTTTCACCGGAACACCTATAGACGCTACGCTGGATGTGTTTGGAGATATTGTAGATGCCTACACAATGACAGAGTCGGTAAAAGATGAAATTACCGTTCGCATTGTTTATGAAGGCCGGGCTGCGAAGGTCTTGCTCAACAATTCCAAATTACAAGAGATTGAAGAATACTACAATCGTTGCGCTGATGAGGGAAGTAATGAGCACCAGATAGAAGAAAGCAAGAAGGCTATGGCTCAAATGAATGCCATCATTGGAGATCCTTCAAGGTTAAAAGACCTAGCTAAAGATTTTGTTGAGCATTACGATAATCGTATTAAGGAAGGCAGTACGATCAAAGGAAAAGCCATGTTCGTTTGTAGCTCTCGACCTATTGCCTGGCAGTTTTACAAAAATGTATTAGAACTCAGACCTGACTGGGCAGATATAAGAGCATGTGAAGTAGGCGCAGCGTTAACAGATAAGGAGAAAAAGGAAATCAAGCCAATGCCTAAAATGATGTTGGTGATGACCAGAGGAAAGGATGATGAGAAAGAGCTTTATGATTTGTTAGGTACATCCGAGGATAGAAAAGAACTAGACAGACAATTCAAAAACGAAAAATCCAACTTCAAAATAGCCATTGTGGTGGATATGTGGCTAACCGGATTTGATGTTCCGTTTCTTGATACCATGTACATCGATAAGCCGGTACAACGCCACAATCTAATTCAGACCATTTCAAGGGTAAACAGAAAGTATGAAGGCAAGGAAAAGGGCTTGGTTGTCGATTATATCGGTATCAAGAAGCAAATGAACCTGGCCTTAGCACATTACAACAAAGCAGACAGTCAGAATTTTGAAGATATACAGCAATCAGTTGTAGTTGTAAAAGATCAGCTTGATTTACTACACAAACTTTTTAATAAGTTCGATACCTCTAAATACTTCAAAGGATCAGCGCTAGAGCAGCTCCATACGCTGAATATGGCATCGGAATATGTGCAAGCCACTCAGGAAATGGAGAAACGTTTCATGTACATAGCCAAGCGCATGAAAGCGGCGTATGATATATGTGTTGGTAGTGAGCAGATTTCACATGAAGAAAGAGACTGGATCCACTTCTACCTGGCTGTTCGTTCTATTGTTTTTAAACTCACCAAAGGATCTGCACCAGATACAGCACAGATGAATGCCCGTGTGAAAAAAATGATTGAAGAGGCTATTCAAAGCGAGGGCGTAGAGGAAATCTTTAAGCTGGGAGATGAAGAGATAACAGAGGTTGATCTTTTTGATGAAAATTACCTGGCAAAGATTGATAAGATAAAATTACCGAATACTAAAATCAAGCTTCTGCAAAAACTGCTTGCTAGGGCAATTGATGATGTCAAGAAGGTGAATAAAATGATGGGGATTGACTTCAGCAAGAGAATGCAATCCATTGTTGAGAAATACAATCAACGAGATGAGCAGGACACCTTAAGAAGTGAAGTGCTTGATGAATTTACTGATGAGATTATCAATCTATACCATGCGCTGAAGAAAGAGAAAGATTCATTCAAGGACTTAGGAATTGATTTTGAAGAAAAGGCCTTCTATGATATTCTGAAAGCGTTGGCAATCAAGTACGATTTTGTTTACCCAGAAGATAAACTCATAACGCTTGCACAATTGGTAAAGTCAGTAGTGGATGATAAAGCAAAATACACGGACTGGAGTAAGAGAACCGATATAAAAGCTGAGCTTAAGGCAGAATTGATAATTCTATTAGCGGAAAATGACTATCCGCCGGTAGATAGAGATGAAGTGTACAAGGAGATATTTGAGCAAGCCGAAAATTTTAAGAAATACAACCAATAATGGCACTGGCTATAACAGCGTGTAAGCAATATTGCCTTGCCCCCGCACATGCGTGGCAACACAAGGCAACATCGCCTACACGCAAACCGTTATGGGCAAGTAATACAGCAAATAATAATTAAAAATCATAATCAATTAAAATCACAGTCTAAATGGAAAATAAAAAAACGTGCAATCATCAATTGTTCAAATGTGAAAATTGTAACTCTATTGGCTGCAAGGAAAACACATGTTCAAACAATCTAATTTTAGATAGTAACAACCCATACAATAGCAATTTTGAACATGGCGTTGACAAATGCTTAAAATGTAATGCTGAAGGCATGTCTAATTTCAAAGAAACATTTGAAAAAGTATAAAATATATGGTCTAAATATTAGATTACCAGCCCATAACAGCGTGTAAGCAATATTGCCTTTCCGCAGGCGCAACACAAGGCAACATCGCCTACACACAAACCGTTAGGTGCTATGGTAGGAAGACATATACGAACTAAACGACAATGACGAAATTACTTATATATTGCTTCGACAAATGGTGGCGACCAATTCTTTATTTTTGCTTGACACTTGGACTTGTTGTAGCAAGTGAATTTATCAAGAACGACATTTTTGGGACAATTAGTTTTTTGCTCTTCGGACTTGGTTTACTTGGACTTATTATTTCTACAATTTATCAATTAACAAAAAGACGGTGGTTAAAAGCTATCTTGACGGGACTACTTTTCGTTGGAACAATTGCTTCATTTGTATTTTATGCAGTATTCTTATTTTTCATCGAGACAGTTGACGGAGATAAATGGGCAGATAATTTAAAAATTCCAACAAATATTCAACTCGACACACCTATTGACCTGACAATGGGCAACCAAAGGCAAGACAGCGTTTTGGTTTGGACTAAATCAAAAACAGATTTTCAACTCTACAATTCATTTCAACCCGGGCTTTATGAGTTTGACTTTTGGACTGGTAAAATTGAGAGCGGAACTATTTACTTAAAAGCTTTTGAAATAACTCAAGAATATGCTCTTTCAACAGACAGGCTGCCAGAAAGAAGTTCAATAAAAATTAATAATCCAACTGACAGTATTCTTAAATTTAGCACAACATCAGTCTTTACAATTTATGAAGGAGACTGGGGAAAACCTTATGCAGCAAGATTTGAAGTTTGGTTTAAGCCCGATAACGGTGGACAAGAACGCAAACTGTTTATGAAAAACTATAAAATAGAAGGATGGCAACGATAACGGACGAAAGAACCACAGAACATAACAGCACCTATATGAAATTGGCGGTTCAGTGGTTAAATGAAACTTTGTGCTTCGTATCAAGTTCAGTGGTTGCAGACAGTTTTCGTATCCGAAATCGCCAACTTCTTGTAGCCGCAAAACGTTATGGTACATTATAGTTAGTAAATTATAACCAACAATTATCAGACTGAATAGACTTTGGCTCAAGTCCACCACCACCGCCAATCTGCAACTCTTTACCAGCCATGGTTAAGTATAAAACTTTGAAAAAGAAATTTTACATATTAATTTTATTTTTGGGACTATTTACGTCTCTAAAATCCCAACATTGCTTTTGGGACTATTGTCGCTTTATTGTACTGGAAGTTCGGGATAGTTTAACCAATCAGATTGTTGACGATCTAACCATAATTTTATCCGACGGGTCTGGAAAGCCTTATATGTACAAAAAAATATCAGACAATCCATTTGATACTTCTGACATTCAGAGAACAGACTCTTTAAAATTTACTCTAAAGACTAGCAACAACAAGGCACATTGGGCCTCTGATATTGAGTTTGGAATAAACTGCTATATGCTGCTACTCTGGCATTATGTCTGTGAGGAGCTTAGCAAAGACAGAACAGACAAAATAGTTATTTACGACAAAAAAGGTCGATATCATAACATTGCTATTACACTTGATAGCAATAAGCTTGCCCATATGTGTACAGGTGATCCGGTTCGTTTTGACCGCAAAAAATTCGATGAAATGACAATTAGGATCCGGCTAAAAAAGATTAAATAAGCCCTGGCTATAATAGCACCTGGGCAAAACGTTATTTCAGTAACTGTAATAAAAGCAATAAGTAGTTGTGCAAATTTTTTAAACTCTTGCGTTTTTACACATTTAATCATGGTTAAATAAAAAAGAAAAAATATATTAAGTAAAATTATAAAAATTACACCCCCACGATCGACGTACAAATTATACTTACTTAATAAATAAAAAATAACTGATTTTTGTTACTTTGTATTCAATTTATATATTTTAACTTGTTTTAATTATTTGATTTATGCGTGTTATATTGCTTTTAGTTTTACTAATATGCCGATGGGGCTATTCCCATGAACTTAATTATTCCGCTTACAATTTTAAAGTATGGCACATCAATAATACGTTTATAAAGGCTACATTCGTAAAATCCACTGCTACATATGTGGTTTTAGAACTAAAACCGGGCCAATTTAAATCATTTCCCATACATTGGTTTGATGAACATTGCACAAATTAAAAGTAAAATTGAAAGTATAAACAACACAACAACTGCAGTATCATCCAACAAAAAATATAACAACTTTAAATTTCATTTTTTGTATATAGGTATTTTTTTAGGCTTGTTGTTTTTTTTATTTATTATAAATATCAAGTACAGGTTTAATACGCTTACCCGTTTATATACAGTTGGCATTGTTAGTATAATTGGCATAGGGTTTACTAGTGCCATACAAAATAAAATGCGTATCAGTAATTCGCCTTTAACCATCGACTCGGCATTTGCAGCTTTTAAACCCCATGTACAAACCTTTTGGAATGCTTCGTATTTTTATGTTGAATCTACAGGTATACCTAATTCACACGCCATGATGTATGGCATTTCTAATCATGGTTGGCAACAACAGGTTCCAATTCCACAATGCTATAAAGGCACCAATGCATGGCCTATACCCTTGTCTCCTGTAATTTCAAATTCTCCAATACCGGTTGATTCTATTCATTTTACCAGAGGCGCTATTGCTATAGCGGTTAATGGAGTACCGATTTTTAATGTACACACCAATACGGGAGTTGATTCGTATTTAGATGGGCAATTGGACCAGTTTGGTGGCCACTGTGGCCGGGCCGACGATTACCACTACCATATTGCACCCTTACATTTATACAGCATCACTTCAGCTTCGCTTCCTATAGCCTATGCACTTGATGGATTTGCAATTTATGGAAGTTCTGAGCCCGAAGGCGGACCCATGCTATCACTGGACGCCAATCATGGGCATTTTGGTACAAATGGCACATACCATTATCATGGAACTCAAAATGCACCCTATATGATAGCCAAAATGGTCGGAAAAGTTACTGAAGATGCCACGCATCAGTTGATTCCACAAGCGGCAGCCAGTCCTGTACGTACCGAAAATTGGACCCCTTTAAATGGCGCATTAATTACCAGTTGTACCCCAAATCCAAACGCCAACGGATACAACGTATCTTATCAATTAAATGGTATTGCTGGCTTTGCCACCACCTATAGTTGGAGTGTAAATGGCGTATACAGTTTTACATATTCTAGTCCGGGTTCAACTCTTGTTAAAACCTATAATGGATTTATTCCCTGCAGCATAAACAATAATATTTCATTTTTTACTTTAGACCAGCCCATTGAAATTTTTCCAAATCCGTGTCATTTGCTATTGAATATTAAAACCAAGTATGATATGCAATTTCCTTATTGCGTATGCATTCGTGATTTAGAGGGTAAAATTGTATATTTTAATTCCCAAAATGTTTCGCAAATATCACTAAGAGATTTAAAAAAAGGGGTGTATATTTTGGAGCTTTTTAACACTGAACATCACTATAAAAAAACTTTTATTAAAGAATACTAATAAAAAAATGTAAATCAATGGCTTTAAGATGCTGCAAGCGAGGATACAAACCTATCAAACAAATATCTTGAATCCCAGGGACCCGGGCATGCCTCTGGGTGGTACTGTACAGAAAATACAGGTTTATTTTTTAATTGAATGCCTTCAATGGTATTATCGTTTAAGTTAATGTGTGTAATTTCAATATTAGAATTATTTTGTAAGCTATCGGGGTTAATGGCAAATCCGTGATTTTGTGAGGTAATTTCACAGGCACCGCTTAATAAATTTTTAACCGGATGGTTTATACCACGATGCCCGTTGTGCATTTTAAAAGTTTGCAAACCCTGAGATTGAGCAAGTAATTGATGCCCTAAACAAATTCCAAAAATAGGCAAACCGCTTTGTACTAATTTTGCTACCAATGCGGTTGCATTGGGCATACTGGCGGGATCTCCGGGGCCATTAGACAGCATAATGCCCTGAGGTTTAAATTGAAGAATGTCATCAAACGTACTATGCATAGGGAAAACTTTTACAATACAATTACGTTGTGTTAAGCTGCGAATTATATTTTGCTTTACTCCAAAATCAATAAGTGCAACGCGATGAGTGCCTTCACCAACGCTGTATGATTCTGAACAGGTTACCTGAGATGATAACTCTAAACCTTTCATGCTGGGCATGGTTTTAAAACGTGCGCTTAATTGATTGACGTCCGTTGTTTCAGATGAAATAATAGCATTCATGGCACCATGCATGCGGATATGCCGCACCAAGGCACGCGTATCAATATCTGAAATAGAAACCACCGCATGTGTTTCAAAATATTTTTGAAGGGTATCGGTTTCGCCTGGCCGTGAGTGAATATTACTAAACTTTTTACACACCAAACCGGAAACTTTAACTGCAGAACTTTCTACATCTAATGCCTGCACACCGTAGTTTCCGATATGAGCATTTGCCATTACAACAATTTGGCCAAAGTACGAGGGATCGGTAAAAATTTCTTGATATCCGGTCATTCCCGTATTAAAACAAATTTCACCACTGGTGGTACCTATTTTACCGGCAGCAAAACCGTTAAATTGTGTTTGATCTTCGAGTATTAAAACTGCTGGCGTTTTGGCTTGATATTTTAGTTGCATTAAAACCCAAATTTATTTTGATAATCAATAAGATAAGCACATTGTTAATTTATTTTAGAAAAATGTTAAGTTATTGATTACCAATATTTTGTATTAAATTAACAAATTGTGGTTAAATTTAGTATATTTACACTTAGTGAATTATGCATTTAATTGAGTTAAAATGCATAGTTAACTGCTTATAATTGACTAATTTAGAATATGCAACATACTTCGATCAGCCCATCGCGCATCGTTACCGTTTTAGGACTATTTATTCTGTTTTCTTCAAAACTGTATTCTCAGGCTTTTAATTTTAGTGTAACCAACCAATATCTGTGTTATTATGGTCCTTCAACTTATACCACAGGTGCTACGGTTTCATCTTCTGCAGCTTGTGCTACCAGCTATACATGGGTTGTTGCTGGACCTGCTTTAACTCCCAGCGCCCAAATTGCGAGTGTTCCCGGGGGCTCAGCATCCGCAATTAGTTTTTCAGCTTGCGGTGTATACACCATTACTTGCTACGCATACAACAACGGTATACCATGCACCAATGTAGCTCAAACCGTGGAAGTGGTATGTCCCAATGCCTGCTCTGTAACTGCTACACCCAGTACGCCTGCTTTATGTGCAAGTAAAATTGCTACTCTGTCCTCTGCTTGTGCAACAACCTACACGTGGTATGCACAACCTGTAGGCTCTACGGTAAGTAATATTGGTACCGGCCCCAGTTTAACAGTTGCACCCAATGTTAACACTTCCTACACGGTTGTAGGAATAACCGCACAGGGCTGTTCGGTTTCTGCAACCAAGAGTTATAGTATTCAACAGGCTACCATGACTGTAAGTCCGCTTAACAGCACATTATGTCCCGGTGCCCCACTAACACTCAATGGCGCAGGAACGGCTGTAAATGGAACCAATGTTGCTGCTGGTACTGCAACCACTGGCTTTTCATGGTACAATCCATCCAACACAAATATTGGAAATTTAAATACCGTTTTAACTGCTGCAGCTGCAGGGCAATATACCGCTGTTTTAACGCATACCGGTGCTGCCGGAACTTGTTCACTATTAGCTACAGTAAACGTATCCACAATTAATACGGTATCCTTAACACTTAAAGGCAATAATGTTTTAACGCCATCCGTTTGTCCTGGTGGTTCTGTTACCCTAACCGGAACAATTACAGCCAGCTCGCAAACAGCATCCCCAGGTTATACGTGGTCTGCACCTGCTAGCCCTAATTTTACAGGTAATCCGGTAGTACGCACACCAACAGTTGCAACGGTTTACACATGTATTGTAACCTATTATGGCTGTACCGGCACCAACACCATCAGCGTTGCCATGTCTACCATAACTCCTACCATCTCAGCTTCGAGTGCATCCACCTGTCCTAACCGCTCACTAACACTAACCGCTATTGGAGGTATCAATTATACGTTTTCAGCTATTCCAGCCGTGGGACCAGCAACTGCTAATATTACCAAGCCTTCGCCTACGGTAAATACGGTGGTTCATATACCAACTGCTGCACAATTGCCCATTCAATATTGTGTTAATGCCAGCAGTGTTGGCTGTTTGGGTTCTGCCTGCACCACCGTAGGATTATTAACTTTAAATACTACATTAAGTGCGGTAAGTCCTTCTATTTGCCCAAACACCAATGTGACTTTATACAGTAATAACGGAGCCGGAACCACATACACCTATGCCTCCATTAACTATGCAGCAACAATTGGTACAGCAAGCAGTAGTGGTCCAAATACCGGAACAATCAGCCATAATCCCGGAATTTCGTTTCCACATACCTATACGGTAACCTCTGACAGTGCGGGATGTCGTGGCTCTTCCATTTTACAAATTGACCAAAAAATTCTTACACCATCACTTTCAGTCTCGCGAGGTTCTATTTGCCCCGGAACTTCTGTAATTATAACCGGATACGGTGGTGCCGGAACCACATATACATTTTTTGCGCCCTATGCTACGCCTAATCCCAGTAATGTTATACCCAAAAGTACTCCGTCTACTGCCGCAACACCATCCGTAAGCACAACAACCCCTACACTCAATTTATTTCCGCATACGTATACAGTTTCTGTTGATAGTGCCGGATGTACAGGAACAAATACTATAAATGTTAACCTGTTTGTAATACAGCCCATTCTTTCAATAAGTGCTGCATCTGTTTGTCCCAATAGCATTTTAACCCTAACCAGCACAGGAGGCAGCGGTACCAATTATACATTTACAGCCTCGTATCCAACTACCGGACCGGGTACTTTTGTAATTCCCAAAGGCGCATTAAGTGTAAACAATGTCAGTACAACGCTACCCTCAAGTCCATTATCATTTCCACATACCTACACGGTTGAAGTAGACAGTGCGGGATGTCAAGGCGTTTCCACAAAAACAGTAGGACTTTTAAATTTATCAAATAACCTTACATTAACTGCTGTTTCTGGTGCTATTCAAAATTCGGTTTGTCCGGGAAGCACTTTCACGCTACAGGCTCAAAGCACTACGGGCAGTGCCGCTATTAGTTATAGTTTTATTGCACCACCCGGATTACCCTTAACCAACCAAACTTTTAGCTCTGCTACACACTCTACAAATGTTTTACCATCAACATATACTGTAGTATCTGACAGTGCAGGTTGTGGTGGCGTAAAAACCATAACTGTTAACCCCATGTCTTTACGCAATTTAAGCGTTACTGCAACACCAACATTAGTTTGTGCCAGTATGCCCGTTACGCTCACTGCTAATACTGGATATACTAATACAGCAGGATATAATTATACGTTTTTTGTAACTACACCTACTGCTGGAATTTATAATGGACCAAATCCAACTGTTGTTGTTAATCCTACAATAAATACAACCTATGTATTATACGCAGATTCTGCCGGTTGTGCCACAAATACAAACAATGTAGCATCCGTAAATGTGGGTATTCGGCCTGCACTTAGCTTAAGCACAACAGTAAGTCAATATTCGGTTTGTGCCGGTTTACCCACAACATTAAGTGTAAGCGGTCCTTCAAATAATATAACGTATACATGGTCACCGGCAGGAGTTTCAACCAGCGGTACATTAACTTTGGGTCCGTCTCCCTACACCATAGCAGTATCAAATCCAACAAGCAATGTTTCGTATACAATCAATGCTTCAGATCCACTGGGTTGTTTGGGCAGTACCATAATTAGTATAGGAGTTGATCCAACAGCCAGTTTAAATGTTACTGCCGGTACTAGTGCAGGAACATTGTGTCCCGGACTAACAGCAACCATGACCTCAACATGTAATATCAGTACAGCCAGTTATACATGGTTTCCAAATTCAGGATTAAACACCAATTTAAGTTCCTCTGTAATAACAAGTCCTTCGATTACAACTGTTTATTCTGTAATTGCCGGTAATGGCTGGGGATGCTTTGGCTCGGCTCAAAATACAATTGTTGTAAACAGTTATCCCAGTTTAACAATTACACCAACATCCAGTGCTGTGTGTCCCGGTTTTCAATCAACCCTTACAGCGTTTGGGGCCAGTTCATATACGTGGACATCACCAACCTTTAGTGGATCTATTATTCAAACGTCTCTATCTGTAGGACCTGGAGTTTATAAACTAAAGGGTACAAATGGCGGTGGATGCGTAGATTCTACATTATTTACAGTTGGTATTGCCGCACCACTTAATATTCAAATCAGTCAGTCAACACCAACTACATGTATTACCGATAATTTCCCCAATAAATTATCTAAACCGGTAGTTCTAACTGCTAATGGTGCTAATACCTATGTATGGTTTCCCTACGACCCTACCATTATGACATATTCGCTTGGTCCCGTAACACAGGTGCGGCCGCATGCCACAACGGTATTTACAGTAACTGGAAATACTGCAATATGTTCTGGATCGGCTATTATTGGTGTTACTGTAGTGCCACAATTTAGCATGAATGCCATACCGCCATTACCAGCCATGTGTTTTGGAGATTCCATTAAACTAAGCATGACCAATGTAAGTAATTTGGCAGTGGGCCCCAGTTCAGCATTTAAATACCGCTGGAGCGCGCCCATTCCAAATATTATGGAACCCGGCGGAAGCACTGCTGCCTTAAGTTCTACAATTATGGCCTACCCGCAATCTAATACAACATTTACTGCCGAAGTATTTGATTCGCGTGGTTGCGTGTCATTGCCCCGATTATCAACAGTGTCTGTATTTCCCCGTCCTATTACAGCCATTGCCGTACCTACCATAAATAGTGTAGCTACAAATACCATTTGCTTTGTAGGATTAAGTCCTGGTGAACAAGGTAATTTATTAACCCTAACAGCTTCAAACAAAAATTCTAATTTACCTTTTGGTGTAATTCCAACATATACCTGGGTTTCACCCTATAATGTAACTTCTATATTAACAGATGTAAACAATCCTGCCGTAACAATAAGTGCACCTAAAAAATTACCAAGCCTGGTTACATATAGTGTATACTCTGGCTATAATGGTATACCAGGCTGCCGACGCGTTGATACAGTTACAGTAAGGGTAATAGATTGCCGGCCCGTAACACTGGTAACCTTTACTACCGGTGAACCTATTGATACCATATGTACGCGTGAATGTATAACCTTTGTAAATACCACGGATACAGCTGCAGGTGGTCCGCAGAATTTTATCTGGACATTTCCAGGCGGTTCACCGGCATCGTCAACAGCTTCGCTGCAAACCGTTTGTTATAATTTACCAGGTATGTATAATGTGTTTTTAACAGTATCAAATTCGTATCCAACTGCACCTCCCAACGGAGCAGCGCCTGGAAGCACGCGTTCTATTGGCGCACAAACTTTTGTAAAAGTGGTTGACATTCCAAATGTGACCATTTTTTCTCCGGGTCAGTTACGTAGTGATACCACGATACGATTTGGACAACGTATAGAACTTAAAGGAAGCGGTGCCTTTACTTACAGCTGGTCTCCCAATTATAATATAACATCCATTAATAACTCCGCTGTACAGATTTTTCCAACTAAAAACACACAATATATCTTAACTGGTAAAAACAGTAAAAAATGTTACTCCAGTGATACCCTCAATGTACTTGTAATTCAGGACTGTGGCGAAATGTTTGTACCCTCGGCGTTTACACCAAATAACGATCAGCACAATGATGTTTTAAAAGTATACGGTAATTGCTTACAAACCATGATTTTTATGGTATTTAACCGTTGGGGTGAAAAAGTTTTTGAAACCAGCGATAAAGAAATTGGCTGGGATGGTACTTTTAAAGGTGAAGCCTTAAATACCGGTGTTTATGTATACCGTTTGGAAGGTAAAACCTTTGAAGGTAAAAGCTTTAGTGCCAAAGGTAATATTACATTAATACGATAACCCTATGAAGAATCTGTTTATAATACCCGTATTTGTTTTTACAATTCAAATGGGATCTGCACAAGACATGCATTTTTCAATGTTTTCTGAAATGCCGGTTACCCTTAATCCAGCCCTTTCGGGAGTAACCTTTAAACAAAGGTCAATTGTAAATTATAAAAATCAGTGGTCCAGTGTGGGTGATAAATATGAAACGTACGGTTTTTCGTATGAACAAACCATTAGCCATAAACGCCTTAAAGACAATTATTTTTCTGCCTTTGCAAACATTTATAAAGATGCTGCCGGTAATGCCAAATTAAACACCTTGAATCCAAATTTAGGCTTAGCCTACATACAAAAGTTAAATCGCAATATGAAACTTTCTGCAGGTCTTCAGGGAGGCATGTATTACCGTTCAATTGATTACGACAAGCTAACTTGGGGAGAGCAATTTAACGGATTTAGCTATGATCCCAATTTAGCATCCGGTGAACAGAATTTACGAAATACCTCTTTAACAACCTATGATATAGGAAGCGGAATCAATTTTAATTTTGTGGATAATGATAATTTTAGTAAAAGTTCAAAAGTACGATTTGATATTGGCGTGTCGGCATACCATTTTGGACTTGCCAAAAACTCTTTTATAGTAATGGATGAAAAATTACAAACGAAATACTGTGCCTACTTAAACGGTGAAATAAATATTCCAAAATCCAAAAATGCATTAGTTCCTACTTTTGTATATGTTAAACAAGGACCGCAATCGCTGTACTTAATTGGAACATTGTTTAAAATGCAATTAGGTGATTTTTCTACCTACACTGGCATGAAAAAAACAAGTTCTGTTTCAGTTGGTACATATTACAGGTATAACGATGCCATCATTCCATCTGTGGTGTATCAATTTGACAATTACATGCTGGGCATTTGTTATGATGTAAATGTATCCGGGCTTACGCCTGCCACAAACCGAAATGGTGGCATTGAAGTTATGCTTCGTTATAATGTATTGCCGGGTTATGGCACAAATCAAGGCCGATCGGACACCCGATCATCGTATTAATTGCGCATAAAGTCAGCAGAATTTAAGTTTAAGCAGTTTGCGGTTTATCAACCCGAGGGGGTTTTTAAAATTGGTACTGATGCTGTATTATTAGGTGCCTGGGCAAATTTTATAAATCCAAAACAAATATTGGATATTGGTTGCGGAACCGGTGTAATTGGGTTAATGTTAGCGCAACGATTTCCAGAAGCTAAAATAACAGCCATAGATCCCTATGTGTTGCATACTAAAACCACTCAAAAGAATTTTAAATTAAGTCCGTTTAAAAATCAGTTTAGCGTTATTACAACTAAAATTCAAGACTTTGTTACACTACAAACCTATCAAAACACCTTTGATTGTATTGTTTGTAATCCGCCGTATTTTGCACAATCATTGCCATCTAAAACATTTGTAAAAAACATCTCTAGACATCAGAATCAATTAAGTTTAAACGAATTATTTAAAGCAGTAAATTTTTTGCTGCATCCAAATGGTACATTTTCAGTGATATTACCATTTAACCATAATTCTGCATATTTTAGGTTAGCCCAATCTCATAATTTATTTTTAAAACGTATTTGTAATGTTTTTTCAACTGTAGACGCTACTAAACCTAAACGCCAACTCTTGGAGTTTTCTAAACATCAAACAGGCGATTTAGTAAATTCCCCATTATATTTACAAGAGACTGAACACCGGAACTATACAACACATTATAAAACGCTCACACGCGAGTTTTATTTAAAATTTTAGTTTAGAAAGTACTTCTAGTACTTCACTCATTTAG